>Ga0194060_10000003_pt1 | contig 170188 bp, 153 predicted proteins | sample SepL225m_MetaG_FD_163427 | JGI IMG/M metagenome (GOLD analysis project Ga0194060, IMG submission 163427) | Anoxic zone freshwater microbial communities from boreal shield lake in IISD Experimental Lakes Area, Ontario, Canada - Sep2016-L222-5m | ecosystem: Environmental > Aquatic > Freshwater... | reverse complement strand
TGCGCATTTCTTAAAAGCAGATGGTTCTTTAGATACTAAGTCCTACGCATCTATCACCGGATCTGAATCACTCACCAATAAAACCATTAATGGTTTAAGTTTAACGCCATTAGCTATTGGATTTTCAATTGCTGGTGGTACAGCGCCAAAAACTTTAACAGTAAATGATGCATCAACAATTAGTGGAGATAATACCGGGGATGTGTCTTTGTCCGGACAAAATTATATGAGTTTAAGTAATCAAGTACTTACTGCCAATGCTGTTAATTTATCGGGAACAAATGTTACTGGGACATTGGCAGCAGCAAGGTTCCCAGGTTTATTAGGTGATGTAACCAATTCAGTGGGGGATTTAACGACCACTTTAAATGATGGAGCTGTTACCATCAATAAAATTGGTGCTAAAGCGGTGAGTTTTTCTAAAATGCAGGATGTAAGCATGCAAACTTTATTAGGAAATTCAAGTGCCTCCAATGCAGGAAGTATTCATGAAATTAAAATTGGAGGAGGTTTAACTTTAGATGCAAGTACTCAGACTTTAACTGCATCAGGTAGTGGAGGTACAGTGACAGGAGTAACTGCAATTTTACCTATTTCTTCTACAGGAGGCAATGCACCTGTAATTTCTATAAGTCAAGCAGGGGCAAATTCTAATGGATATTTAAATGCAACTGATTGGAATACATTTAACAATAAACAAGTTGCAGGATCTTATTTATCAGGTACGGTTTCAATTGCTAATGGAGGGACAGGTGCAACAGATGCAATTAGTGCAAGAAGCAATTTAGGTTTGGCGATTGGTACCGATGTATTAGCAAATCGAACTTTTGGAACTGCCGCCAATAGTGCCACTACCGATTTTTCGCCAGTAGCAGGATCATCTTCTATTACAACATTAGGTACCATCACAAATGGATCTTGGAATGCGACACCTATTTCAGATACTTATATTGCAAGTTCAGGATCTTGGAATGCCAAAGAAAGTGCTTTAACTTTTTCTAGTCCATTATCAAGATCTTCAAATACTATTTCAATTCCAGCAGCAACGGGGAGTGTCAATGGATATTTATCTTCTGCAGATTGGACCACATTCAATTCTAAACAAGGGGTAATTACATTAACCACAACCGGCACTTCAGGAGCAGCCACCTTAGTGGGTAATACAATCAATGTTCCTCAATATACAGGAGGTGGAACAGTAACCAATGTAGATGCTTTAACCATCGGCACATCTGGTTCAGATATTAATAGCACCGTTGCTAATGCAACAACAACTCCAGTGATTACTTTAAATATTCCTGATGCATCAGCAACATCTCGAGGTGTTCTTACGACTGGCACTCAAACTTTTGGGGGTGCGAAAACATTTTCATCTACTCCAACTTTTTCTACTATGACTGCTGGCTCTTTATTATTTGCTGGAACCAGTGGTGCATTGAGTCAAAATAATGCTAATTTATTTTGGGATAATACCAATGCCCGATTAGGAATTGGAACTACAGCACCATCAACTCCATTACATGTTTATTCTGGGACATATCAAAATGCTACTTTTGAAGCCTTAACAGATAATCAAGTAACCATATCTTCAAAAGCAAATAATGCAAGATCAGTTTTAACACTAGCTGGAACTGGCGGCGGACGAGGCTATTCGATTATTCAACAATCAAATGCTTCTAGTCCATCATTAACTACTTTAAATTTTAATAAATCATCTGATTTTACTGCAACTGGAAGTACTATGTTTTTTGATGCTTCCAATCAAGTGGGTATAAACACGATCACTCCCTCTGCAAGACTCAATGTAATTGGTACGACAAAATTAGAAGGTCAGACTACTATAAATGGAAGTTCTACTGCTTCTGGAGCAATTGCTCAGGGAGTAATTGTTTCATCTACTTTATCGGCTGCTGCTAATAGTGATGTTTTAATTGGCATGGATATAAATCCAACATTTAATAACGGGTCATTTACCAGTGTAAAAAACATTGGTTTGAAAGTGCAAGGAATGAATATATGGCAAGGTGGGGGTGCAATAAGTTCCAGTACTGCAGTGGGTAAAGATGCCTTGTATAGTAATACTACTGGAGCTGCCAACTCAAGTTTTGGATATCAAGCATTATACAAAAATACCACTGGGGATTATAATATTGCATTCGGATATACTTCATTAAATAATAATACGAGCGGAACCGCTAACAATGCATTTGGAATGCAAACTTTAACATCCCTATCTAGTGGAAGTTTTAATAACGCATTTGGACAAGTAACTCTAGGAAGTCTAACGACGGGTTCAAATAATACTGCGTTTGGGACTTCTGCTGGCAGATGGATAGCAGATGGTTCTACAGGCTTAACTTCTGCAACTAATAGTATTTTTATTGGCTATTATGCGAAAGCTTTAGCAGATGTTTCTAGTAACGAAATTGTGATTGGTTCTAGTGCAACTGGATTAGGAAATAATAGTACTGTTATAGGAAATTCAAATACTACTAAAGCACAAATATTTGGGACATTACAAACACAAGGAAATAAACTTTCTATTTCCGCGAAAACTGGAGCTTATACTATTTTAACTTCAGATCAAATAGTAACGGGAGATGCTACTTCTGCAGCATTCACGATTACACTTCCTACTGCAGTATCAAAAGATGGCCAAACATTTACGATTAAAAAAATTGATGCGAGTGCTTATGCGGTGACTGTGGGTACTACCTCGTCTCAAACCATTGATGGAAGTACTACCTATAGTTTAGCCACTCGTTACAAATATGTTACTGTGGTAAGTGATGGCGCTAATTGGATTATTGTAGGGGGGAATTAGCGTTTTCAAGTAGAATCGAATTTATCTTATTATATTGATTTTCAGTAAGTTGTAATTATAATGATACATCAATAGGTCTAGTTAAGGTAAGCTTTGGCTAATGCCTTACAAAATAGTGATATGGAGTCGCTTAGTCCAAATAGTTTTGTAGTATTTTTAATGAATTATACAAACTATGGGAATCATCAAAGTCATAAAAATTCATCCTAAGGATAATGTGTTAGTAGCCTTAACTAATTTGGTGAAGGGGGAGTCAATTCAGTATCAAAATGACACTTATATTTTAAAAGAGGATATTGAAGAAAAGCATAAATTTTTTATAAAAGATATAGAGGTTGGATCTTTCGTAACGATGTATGGTATTACGGTTGGGAAAATTGTTGTTGACAAAGTTGAAATAGGTCAACGCATGACAACACAAAATACCAAACACGAAGCGGATCCATATTCGTATCGTGGAAAAAAAATTACTTGGCAAGCACCCAATGTTTCCAAATTTGCGAATAAAACTTTTAACGGCTATCATCGAAGTGATGGAAAAGTTGGGACGGCAAATTATTGGCTATTTATTCCAACTGTATTTTGTGAAAATAGAAATCTAGATGTGATTAAAGAATCCTTACATCATGCTTTAGGCTATACCATTACCGATAAATACAGAGAATTTACAGATCAACTAATTAGTTCCTATCAACAAACCGGTCATATGGGCATTGATGAACAAACCGCTTTGGCGCCTATCACCCATAAAAGAATTTTTAAAAATATTGATGGCATCAAATTCTTAAATCATAGCTGCGGTTGTGGCGGAACTCGTCAAGACGCTTCCACACTAAGTAATTTATTAGCTGCCTATGCCGATCATCCTAATGTGGCTGGTGTTACATTATTAAGTTTAGGTTGTCAGCATTTGCAAATACAGGATTTTAAAGATGATTTACAAAAAAGGAATCCTCAATTTAGAAAACCGCTTATCATTTTTGAACAACAACAAAGTCAAAGCGAGGAGCAATTAATCAAATCTGCAATTCAGCAAACATTAACTCATTTAGTAGAAGCCAATAAAATTGAACGAACGCCTGCGCCTTTAAGTAAATTATGTATAGGGGTTAAATGTGGCGGCAGTGATGGATTTAGTGGTATTTCGGCTAATCCGGCAGTAGGTTATACTGCAGATATTTTGGTTGCATTAGGTGGCCAAATTTTGTTAGCGGAGTTTCCTGAATTGTGTGGTGCTGAACAAGAATTGTTAGACAGATGTGTGGATGAAAAAACAGCGAATAAGTTTATCACCTTAATGGAAGATTATAATAAAATGGCACATGCAGTGGGAAGCGGTTTTCATATGAATCCTTCGCCAGGTAATATAAAGGATGGATTGATTACCGATGCCATTAAAAGTGCAGGCGCTTGTAAAAAAGGTGGTACTGCACCTGTTGAAGATGTATTAGATTATACCGAGCCTGCCATAAAATCAGGATTACATTTAGTTTGCACACCTGGAAATGATGTGGAAGCCACTACAGGTAAAGCGGCGAGTGGAGCCACTTTAATATTATTTACGACAGGTTTAGGTACACCAACTGGAAACCCAGTTTGTCCAGTCATCAAAGTTTCTACCAATACAAAATTGGCTAATCGAATGTCAGATATCATTGATATCAATACAGGCGATATCATCGATGGATTAAAAACCATTGAACAAATGGGTGAAGAAATTTTAGAGTATTGCATAAAGGCAGCGAGTGGTGAAATTATTCCTAAAGCCGTACTATTGCATCAAGACGATTTCATACCTTGGAAAAGAGGAGTGTCCTTATAACTTAAATCATCATAAATCATTTAATATGTTTCAACTAAATAATAAAGTAGCATTGGTTACAGGGGGCGGAAGCGGTATTGGAAAGGAAGTTTGTAATGTGTTGGCCAAACAAGGTGCCGAAGTGATAGTATTAGATTTAAATACAGAGGCTGCGCAAGCAACAACCAATGAAATTATTTCCAATAATGGAAAGTCGAGTCGCATTCAAGTGGATGTTACAAATCAACAAAAAGTGTTAGAGGTCTTTAGTAAAATACCTGCTTTACATATTTTAGTGAATTGTGCCGGCATTTCACATATTGGCAATGCAATCAATACGACCGAAACTGATTTTGATCAAATTTTTAAAGTGAATGTAAAAGGAGTTTATAATTGTTTGCATGCGGCATTACCTTTAATGAAATCAAGTGGTGGTGGTACCATTGTTAATATTAGTTCTATTGCTGCTAAAGTGGGATTGTCGGATCGGTTTGCATATAGCATGAGCAAAGGGGCTGTACATGCGATGACAATGAGTGTGGCCAAGGATTTTATTAAAGATAAAATTAGATGTAATAGTATTTCCCCAGGAAGGGTGCATACTCCCTTTGTAGATGGATTTTTGAAGAAAAATTATCCTGGTCAGGAGGCAGAAATGTTTGATAAATTATCTAAAACACAACCTATTGGCCGTATGGGTTTACCCATTGAAGTTGCGCATCAAGTATTGTATCTATGTAGCGAAGAAGCTAGTTTTATAACAGGAAGTGACTTTAGCATTGACGGAGGTTTTGTTACTCTAAATAGTTAATATTTAAAAATTATAATTTAATAAAATGAAATTAATAAGATTCGGTGCTAGCGAACAAGAAAAACCAGGGGTACATATCAATGGGAAAAATTACGATGTAAGTGCATTTATATATGATTACGATGAATCTTTTTTTAAAGCAGATGGTCTACAACAATTATCAGCCTTAGTTCAAAAAGGTAATTTACCTGAAATTCCTTTGGACGTAAGAATTGGATCGCCTATTGCTCGTCCTTCAAAAATTGTTTGCATTGGTTTAAATTATGCTAAGCATGCTAAGGAAACAGGGGCGGCTATTCCTGCGGAGCCAATTATTTTTATGAAGTCTACTACTTCATTAACTGGGCCTTTTGATCATATCATCATTCCAAAAAATTCTGAAAAGACAGATTGGGAAGTAGAGCTTGCTGTTGTGATGGGTAAAAAAGCTAGTTATGTTAGTGAAGCCGATGCGATGGATTATGTTGCTGGATATGTTTTGCATAATGATGTAAGTGAAAGGGCTTTTCAATTAGAAAGAGGAGGTACATGGGATAAGGGGAAAGGTTGTGACAGTTTTGCTCCTTTAGGCCCATGGTTAGTAACAAAAGATGAAATAGCAAACCCTCATGATTTGCGTTTATGGTTATCCTTAAATGGTAAAATGATGCAGGACAGCAATACAGATGATTTAATTTTTAATATCCCACATTTAATTTCATATATCAGTCAATTTATGACATTGCTTCCAGGCGATGTCATTAGTACGGGAACCCCTGCTGGCGTTGGATTAGGCTTTAATCCAAATATTTATTTAAAGGAAGGGGATGTGGTTGAATTAGGAATTGATGGACTAGGAACTAGTAAGCAAAAAGTGGTAGCATATAAATAATTATTCAATTAAATGGTGTATATGAAATGGATTGTTCAAGTTTTTTATTTGGTCATTCCATTTATAGGTTTAGCTCAAAACACTAAGCCTAATATTATCTTTATAGTTACGGATGATCAAAGGTGGAATGCTTTAGGTGTTGCAGGTAATGCTATTATACAAACACCAGAGATGGATGCATTGGCCAATTCGGGTACATATTTTAAAAATGCTTTTGCTACTACGCCTATTTGTGCCGCTAGTAGGGCTTCTATACTCACAGGCTTATATGAAAGAACACATGATTACACTTTTCAGAAATCAAAATTACAAAAACCGTATGCCGATATTATTTTTCCAAAAATATTAAAGGAGCATGGGTATCATGTTGGATTTTTTGGAAAATTAGGAGTGATTATTGATAATGCAAAGCAGTATTTTGATGAAAGTGACTTTTATGATAGAGGGGATGCGGAAGATAGGAGAGGTTATTTTTATAAAACTATTAATAAGGACACCGTTCATCTAACTAGATATAGTGGATATCAAGCACAAGAGTTTATAAAAAATGCACCTACAGATAAACCGTTTTGCCTATCTGTATTTTTTAGTGCGCCTCATGGTCATGACCCTTCGGTCCAACAATATTTTTGGCAAGCTAAATCGGACAGCCTTTATAAAAATACTTTAATTCCAAATCCCTTATTATCGGAAGATAAGTATTTCAACCAATTGCCACTTGAAGTGAGACAAGGGTTAAATCGTACAAGATGGAAATGGCGATTTGATACTCCTGAAAAATATCAAAATAGTATCAAAGGATATTATAGAATGATTACAGAAATTGATAATGAAATTGGATCAATACGCCAATTATTAAAGGAAAGGGGATTGTCTGACAACACTATTTTTATCATTCTTGGAGATAATGGATATTTCACTGGAGATAGGCAATTAGCAGATAAATGGTTAATGTATGAAACATCTATTCGTGTGCCACTTATTATTTATGATCCAAGGAATCATCATCCTTCAAAAATAGATGCGATGGTTTTAAATATTGATGTAACAAAGACCATTCTTGAAATGGCAGGGGTTCAGCCCCCTAAGAATTACCAAGGCATGAGTTTGGGAAAATTTGTTACAAATGGAAATGTGCCTATTAATAGAAATTCAATTTTAATTGAACATCTTTGGAAGTTAAAAGAGATTCCATCCAGTGAGGGTATTAGAACTGAAAAGTGGAAATATTTTAGATATCGTTTTATAAATGCGCCTGAAGAATTGTATGATTTAAAAAATGATCCTCTTGAAACTATCAATTTAGCATTGAATACAAAATATGCGCCTATACTTAAACAATTAAGGCAGCTCTGTGATAAAAAAATTAAAGCATACCAATCAGAAAAGCTTTGTCCTGATGAGCCAGAGAATAAGGCCATCACTTTTTAATTCGATTTTAAATAGGTTAAAGCCCATTTGAGTAAACTATAATTATCTCTAGGGATTTGTAATTTTTTTATAATATTATATCGATGATTTCGTACTGTTTTCTCTGAAATAAATAAAATTTCTCCAATTTCCTTACTCTTTTTATGCTTTGCAATTAAGTCGATAATTTTGTATTCGGTTAAGCTTAGGTTACTGAGTAAGTCTTCTTTCAAATACTTTTTTTCAATATATTCAAATGCCAATTGCACACTTATTTTTACTTGTTCCTGATTCCATGGTTTAATGATATAGTTTAATGGATTGGTAGCAGATGCCTTTTCCATCATTTGGATGCTACTTTGTTCAGTAATATAAATAATTTCTATTTGTGTGAGTAGTGTAGAAACTTCTTTAACAAAATGAATGCCTGCTAAATCACCCCCTAAATGAATATTACAGATAGCTAAATTTGGCTTGAATTTTTTTGCTTGTTTTAATGCTTGTTCACAATCGTGAAATAAAACGGAGTCGTATCCAAGATGTAGTAATACTTCCTGTAAGCCATGCCCCATAGGAATATCGTCTTCTAGAATAAGAATCTTATTTTTACTCATTATTATTTTATATGTCCAACAACTCCTTACTCACGCAAATATTTTGTTTTATTAGATTGCAATAAAACTAATGTTATTATTTCGCTCTAAATAATAATGGACAATGTATTATCTCTAATAATTAATCACTTAATTTGCTTTGTAGAACTAAATAAGTAACAATGCAGTCGAATATAAAACAACAAAAATGTTGTTTATTTTTTTAAGATGGGACTTAATATTTTCAATTTGCCATCAATAGACTTTTCGTCATACTCTAATCCTAATATATGAGCAACCAAAGGATAAATATTTACATTTTCAAATCCTTCAATTGTCAATCCCTTTTTAAATGCAGGCCCCCATGCCATAAAACTAGCCCTCATATGCACTAAATGGTTATCAAATCCATGTTTGCCTTTGGTGGGCTTGTAGGGGGACAAATTAAATACTTTTGGTAGATGCGGTATTAATAATAAATCGCCTAAACGATTATTCCAATCATCTGATTTTTTATAATGCCAATAAGCAGGTGTTTCATCTAATTTGTATACTGTGATACTGGTGTCTTTTTTTAAGGCTGCATAAGTTGCTTCGATCTTTGTTGCATCTTTTGCGTATAAATGTAATTGCGCATCCCCCCATGGCACTTTGAAATAATTAGTATCAACGGCTTTAGGTAATCCTAATGCATTCTCATTATCCACTGTGGTCATGCCATGATCAGATACAAATATATAATTGATAGGCAATTGCAAGGGGGCTAATGCTGCTTGTAATGCATTAATGCTGCTATCCACAAATTGAACCGATTTTTTTACTCTTGGATCCTCAGGTCCATATTCATGTGCAAAGTGATCAACATCAGGGAAATAAAATGTAATCAAATGGGGTCGTTGATCTTCGGGTAAGCTCAACCAATTTTTTACTGTATTAATACGACTAGCAATACTTATTTTTTCATTGTAATTGAAATAATAAGTAGGTCTTATACCTTTTATGGCAGCTTCTGAAGCCACCCAATAAAAACTAGCTGAAATCATTTTTTGTTGCTCTGCTAATACCCATAATGGTGTGCCACCATACCATTTTCCTTCAGCAACCATTTTTTTGTTACCCATATTATAAAATGCCCCAGAAGGAACATCTATATAACTATTATCTACTAACCCATGATGAGAAGGGTATAAGCCAGTAACAATGCTATAGTGATTAGGAAATGTAACCGACGGATAAGAAGGGGTCATAAATTTAGCACGTATCCCGTTTTTTGATAAAGATTGCAAATTTTTAGCATCATATAATTCTGCGAAATCACTTCTAAAACCATCTGCAGATATTAAAATAACATAGGGTTTATTTAGTTGTGCTGGACTATTGAGCCGACCACTTATAATTTGTTGTGTAGTATCTAGCTTATTTTTATCAGCAATCGCATAGTTATGCGTATTTACTTTTGTTGTGTCCTGACCAAATACCAAAAAAATGGATAATAGACTAAAAATGCACAAAATTATTTTTTTCATATTTTAATTTTTAGATAGTTTGGCTGTTTATTTTTTTTCTTAGTTGTATACTAATAGCCACACTCAATAAAGCTGCAATAATACCTCCTGCAACATCAATAGGAAAGTGTTGACCTAGATAAATTCTGGAATAACCACAAATAATAGCGTATAATGTTGCTAATACTAACACTTTTTTGTTGGGGAATAGATAAGCTGTTAAAAGTAATAAGGTAAATGCAGTTGCACTATGCCCTGAAGGGAAACTATTGTAAGTGTGAAGTTCGACTCCGGGAACAGTATGAATTTTTGAGATGGGTATTCCACTTGCGATAGGTCGATTTACATTAGGCCAAATATAGTTTTTGGGTAATTGTGTAAGCAAAGTGGATGTAACAAAATTGATCATAATAAATGCGACCTCTTTTTTATATAAAATGGCCACGAATACTAAATAAGGAATCCAAATCCAACCTTCGGCCAAGTAGGTGAAATAGTTAAAAAAAGTATCAGCAATGGGCCCTAGGTCAATATTTAAGTGTAAAAATAAGGCGTCTCTACCCAAGAAATAGCTTAACATGAATAGGATGATTGCCAATAATAATGACAAAGCTTGTGCAGTAGAATAGCTTGATTTTAGTAATATTTTGGTGCTATTTAAAATAGACATAGTCAAACAGGCTTATTTTTACAAAATTACTAAATGTTTATGCTTGCGAGTCAACTATTTATTTAATGGGTTGTTATAACTTTACCCGAACACATGAATAAAGAAAAAGAATATATAACGGTTGTGGGTGCTAGGGAGCACAATTTGAAGAATTTTGACATTGTCATTCCTAAAAACGAGTTAGTGGTGTTGACAGGCGTCAGCGGAAGCGGCAAGTCCTCCTTGGCTTTTGATACCCTTTATAATGAAGGTCAGCGCAGGTATATGGAAAGCTTTAGCGCTTATGCAAGGCAATTCATGGGTGAAATGGAAAGGCCCGATGTGGACCAAATTACCGGCTTGTCGCCTGTGATTGCCATTGAACAAAAAACAACCAACAAAAATCCAAGATCTACTGTTGGAACAGTTACAGAATTGTATGATTTTTTGAGATTATTATATGCACGTATTGGTAAAGCCTATAGTTATAATACAGGAAAGCCGATGGTGAAGTTTTCGGAGGCAGAAATTATACAAAATATATTTACACAGTTTAAGGGTAAAAAAATTAATTTATTAGCACCTATTGTTAGGGGTCGTAAAGGACATTATAGAGAACTATTTGAAGAAATCAGAAAAAAAGGATTCGTCAAAGCAAGGGTGGATGGTGAAATAATTGAACTAAGGCCCAAGTTTCAAGTGGATAGATATAAAATTCATGATATTGAAATTGTAGTTGACAGAATGCCAGTAACGGATGCTATGAAAACTAGATTAGCAGACAGTGTTACGCAATGTTTAAAAATGGGAAAGGAGTTGCTTTTTGTTTTAGAAGAGGACAAAGTAAAAGTAGTTCAGTATTCAAAGCAATTGATGTGTGAGTCCACCGGTTTGAGTTACGAGGAGCCATCTCCAAATAGTTTTTCTTTCAATTCTCCCTATGGTGCTTGTCCTAATTGTAAAGGATTGGGAAATGTGTATGCGATAGATATGAGTTTATTGCTACATGACCATTCCTTAAGTATTAATGAAGGGGCAATTCATCCTTTAGGCGAAGCAAGAGAAGCAAGTGTTTTTAATCAAATAAAACAATTTGCCAAAAAGCATAAAATAAGTTTAGATAAGGCCATTCAGGATTTATCTAAAGAACAACTTGATTTGATTCTTTTTGGAGATAAGAATATTTCTTCCACTTTAGATATGGATTTGAATGATGAGAATATTCCAAATGAGTATACTGGAAGTTATGAAGGCATTGTGCCTATGATGAAAAGATGGTTTACCTCCTCACAAAGTACAGATCATTTAAAATCATGGGTGGAAGGCTATATGGAATTGAATACTTGCCCGGTTTGCGAAGGTGCAAGATTAAGAAAGGAAAGTTTATGGTTTAAGGTGAATGAACTTAATATTGCAGCACTAAATGAAATGCATTTAGATCATTTACAGGATTGGTTTAAACAACTACCTAAACATTTAAATAAAAAAGAACTACTCATTGCAACTACTATATTAAAAGAGATTGATGATCGGATTTCCTTTTTAATGAATGTGGGTTTATCCTATTTGTCATTAAGTCGTCCTTCAAAGTCATTAAGTGGTGGAGAGTCGCAAAGAATTCGTTTAGCTACTCAAATTGGTTCGCAACTTCAGGGTATCACTTATATATTAGATGAACCTTCTATTGGACTGCATCAAAGAGACAACCAACGTTTAATTAAAGCATTAAAACAATTAAGGGATATAGGGAATACAGTTTTAGTTGTTGAACATGACAAGGATATCATGATGGCTGCCGATTATTTAATTGATATTGGGCCCAAAGCTGGAATACATGGTGGGCATATTGTTGCGCAAGGTACACCTCAAGAAATAATCAAATTAAAATCGGACACTGCATTATTTTTATCAGGGAAAAAGAAGATTCAGATTCCTGAACAAAGACGAAAGGGAAATGGAAATAGCATTAGTATCAAGGGTGCTACCGGGAACACTTTACAAAAGGTGAATTGCGATTTTCCGTTAGGTACTTTCACCGTTGTCACTGGGGTGAGTGGAAGTGGTAAATCTACTTTAATCAACGAAACCTTATATCCAATTTTATCTCAGTTTTGTTATCATAGTAAAACAAAGCCCATGCCTTTTTTAAAAGTAACGGGTTTGGAAAATATTGATAAAGTAATTGAAATAGATCAATCACCTATAGGAAGGACACCTCGAAGCAATCCTGCGACTTATTGCGGATTTTTTACTGACATTCGAACCTTATTCGCTTCGGTTCCTGAGGCCAAAATTAGAGGGTATCAAGCGGGTCGTTTTTCTTTCAATGTTAAAAGTGGCCGTTGCGAAGTGTGTGAAGGTGGCGGGATGCGTGTTATTGAAATGAATTTTTTACCTGATGTTTATGTGCACTGTGAAAAATGTGCTGGTAAAAGATACAATAGAGAAACACTTGAGATAAGATATAAAGGGAAATCGATTAGCGATGTCTTGAATATGACGGTCGAAGAAGCTTGTGAATTTTTTCAAGCAGTACCTTTTATTTATCGAAAATTAAAAGTATTAAATGAAGTAGGGTTGGGTTATATCACTTTAGGTCAATCGGCTGTCACCTTAAGTGGGGGTGAAGCGCAGCGTGTAAAGCTGGCTACTGAATTGGGTAAAAAAGACACTGGAAAAACATTCTATATTTTAGATGAACCTACCACAGGATTACATTTTCAGGATATTCAATTGTTGATAGGTGTATTAAATAGATTAGTGGATAGAGGTAATACTGTTTTGGTTATTGAACATAATATGGATGTAATAAAAGTAGCCGACCACCTCATTGATTTAGGCCCAGAGGGCGGAAGTGGAGGCGGAGTGGTTCAGTTTACTGGAACACCCGAAGAGATGATAAAAAAATCAAAAACCCATACCGCTCATTTTTTGGCAATAGAAATGAAATAATTTAGTGAAGCTGAAAAATATAGGGAAGTAAAAAATTCCCATTTGAATCGTTCTATAAAAAACAATCAAAGCATGAGATTTCTCCATTATAAATTAACTATTCCTAAATTCTTTGCATTCGTTTTTTGTGCGATGTTACCAATTGCTTCTCTTTATGCGAATATATTACAAGGCAGTATTAAGGATGCACAAGGCAAGGAAATCCCATTCGCTTCTATTTTAATTAAAAAAACGAAACAAGGTACGACTGCTAATAGCAAAGGGATATATAGTATGAATGTGGCTCCGGGCGAGTATGTGATTGTTTGTCAAAGTATCAGTTTTAAAACCATCGAAAAAAAGGTGAAAATTAAAGATGAAATCACTACACTTGATTTTATCATGGCCGAGCAACAATATGATTTAACCGAAGTAGTTGTAAGTAATAAGGCGGAAGATCCTGCTTATGAAATTATACGCAATGCCATCAAAAAAAGAGAAGATCATTTAAAAGAGTATAATAATTTTAAATGCCAGGTGTATTTAAAGGGATTGATTCAGTTAAATGATTACCCTAAAAAATTTTTAGGAGATACGGTAGATTTTCAGGATGGCGATACCAATAAAGCGAAAATCCTTTTTCTATCTGAAACTTTTGCGGATTATTCGGTGCGTGACAAACAAAAAAAAGTAGAAGTTAAATCGACCAAAGTGAGTGGACGGAGTGATGGTTTTGGATTAGGTAATCCCAATATTATATCCTTTTATGAAAACAGTATTAACATAGGGGAGGCTTTGAATCCAAGGGGTTATGTTTCACCAATAGCAGACAATGCTTTGTTTTTTTACAAATACAAATACTTGGGATCTTTTTATGAAAATGGGTTAGAAGTGACAAGGATTAGGGTAACACCTCGACGCAAACAAGAGCCTTTATTTGCTGGATTTATCAATATCATTGAAGGGCAATGGCGTTTATACAGTACTCAATTACAAATCACAAAAGATCAGCAATTACAACTAATAGATACGATTAGTTATGATCAAATTTATATGCCTATTGGCTCGCAGTGGGTCATTAAACAACAAGTAAGCAATTTGTCGGGCAAATTTTTTAGTTTTAAATTTAATGGCAGTATTGTTCAGGTGTATAATGAATATGAGCTAGACAAAAAATTTGATAAAAAGTATTTTACCAATATTGTTATTAAGTATCTAGATAGTTCAAATAAAAAATCAATACAATATTGGGATAGTGCCAGGCCATTACCGCTATTAGAAAAAGAAGCTATTGATTTTGTCAAAAAAGATAGTCTAGAAAAAGTAAGATCCTCACCTGCTTACTTAGATAGCATCGATAAAAAAAGGAATAAAGTTAATTTTAGTAATTTATTTCTAAGGGGATATAATTATAGTAAACAATCTCAAAAGACAAGAGTCAATGTAGATCCCTTATTATATACTTTTCCTATCAACTTTAATCCTGCAGAAGGGCGTGTGATGAATTTTAAAGCTACTTGGAATAAACAACTTGTTCAGAAAAATAATATTAGTTTTTCGCCTTCATTTAGATATGGATTAGATAAGAAGAAATTGTATACTAGTTTTTCGGGTTCCTATGGCTTTCCTACAAAAGCTAGGTCGGTAATCAATGCAAGTTTTGGAAGGACTGTGTTTCAGTTTAATAATAATAATCCTATCTCAGAATTACAAAATAGCGCCTATTCGTTTAATGCCGGTAATAACTACATGAAAACTTATGAAGCAGGATTTTTCAAACTTAATTATGCAAGGAATTTTGGACAAGGGGTCAACATGAATTTTGATATACAATATCAGGATCGTGCTCCTCTAGAAAATGTGGTGAATGAATTAAGAGGTCATGTATTTACACCTAATTTCCCTACGGATATAATGACTAAAAATATTGACCCCCATCAATCTTTAATCACAAGCCTTAGTTTTACCTGGCGTCCTGGCACTAAGTATTTAGAATTACCTAATCGACTTATTGGATTAAGATCAAAATACCCTACTCTTAATTTAATGTATACGCAAGGGGTGGATGGCGTGCTAGGAAGTGATGTAGACTTTGCAAAATGGAAATTTACAGTTTCCCATAATATGAATCTTCAATTATTGGGCAAATTAAATGCTCGTTTTATTATAGGTGGTTTTTTAAATGAAAAAAAATTGGCTGTTCCCGATTTTCAACATTATTTAGGGAACCAAATTACCATTAGTCAAAATTATATGACAGGGTTTCTAATGTTGCCTTACTATCAATTTAGCAATCACGCTTCTTTATATACTGAATCACATGTGGAGTATCACCTGAATGGTTTTATTTCCAATAAAATTCCTTTATTTAATAAATTGAATTGGTTTTTTGTTGTTGGCGCAAATACACTTAATATAAAAGGGAAATCTAATTATTATGAAAGCTTTTTTTCTATCGAAAATATTTTCAAAATTGCAAGAATCGATTTTGTAAATAGTTATTTACAAAACAGTCCTCAATCTAGTGGTATTAAATTTTCGCTTAGATTGTTTTAACGATAAATCATAGGGATATGATCAATTTCGTCTTCAAGGTATATATCGCCTGATTGTTCAAAACCTAAATCACTGTAAAATTTTTTAAGGTATAATTGAGCACCAATTTTTATAGGGCCTTTCCCAAATAATCTTTCGCATTCTTTAATGGAATAATTCATTAATTCTTTCCCTATACCAAGGCCTCTATATTGTGCACTATTTGCCACTCTACCAATACTTTGATACCCTTCATAAATGATGTCTCTATCAAATAGCCTTGTAGTAGCAATCAATTCATCATTCATCCAAGCGAGGGTATGATATGCTTTTTGATCATTATTATCGGGGTCTAAAAAAATACACTTTTGCTCTAATACAAAAACATTGCTTCTTAAATGAAGTATAGCATAAAGTTCAGTTGATGTCAATTCTGAGAACTGCTTTGTTATCCATTTTACTTTAGTCGGGTTGGGCATAAGCACAAAAATAAGGATTTATACAAAGTCTTTTCGAATAATTATTGCAATACCAATATATCTATGCAATTTTGACCCAAATTAGATTCCCTCATGCGTAAAAAAGTGGCAATTATTGGGGCTGGACCAGCAGGATTAACAGCAGCCTATATATTAGGGAAGGCCAATCAAGAGGTTGTGGTTTTTGAGAAGGACCCTAATTATGTAGGAGGGATCTCAAGGACAGAATCATACAAAGGATATCATTTTGATATTGGAGGTCATCGTTTCTTTTCTAAATCAAAAGAGGTAGAGGATTTTTGGACCGAAATTTTATCTAATGAATTATTGGAGCGTCCTCGCAGTTCTAGAATTTTTTATAATAAAAAGTTTTTCTCTTATCCATTAGCTGCTTTTGAAGCTTTGATAAAGTTAGGTATTTTTGAAAGTTTTTTATGTGTCATGAGTTATTTCCACGCAAAATTATTTCCAGTAAAAAATCCACAAAATTTCGAGGATTGGGTGACCAATCAATTTGGAAAAAGATTGTTCAATATCTTCTTTAAAACTTATACCGAAAAAGTATGGGGTATTCCTTGTAAACAAATTTCTGCGGATTGGGCAGCGCAACGTATCAAAGGTTTGTCTTTGAGTAGTGCTATATGGAATGCATTATTTAAACCTAGTGGGAAGCAAAGTAAGGGAGAGGTAATTAAAACACTAATTGATTCCTTTCGATATCCTAAACTTGGTCCAGGTATGATGTGGGAGGAATGTGTGGTAAAAAGTAAAGCATTGGGTGTGCATATTGAAATGAATTCAGGGGTTCAAAAAATAGAAAAAGTGGGAGCACATTGGAACGTTTACACCACAGATAATAAAATTTGGGAAGGCTATGATTATGTTTTATCCTCGGCACCTATTCGAGAATTAATACCTGCGGTGGTACCTAGTTTTTCATCCGATGTTTTACATGCCGCTAGTCAATTAAAATATCGCGATTTTTTAACCGTAGTTTTGATTTGTAAGGATCAAGATGCTTTTTCAGATAACTGGATTTATATTCATGAACCCAGTGTAAAAGTAGGTCGCATTCAAAATTTCAAATCATGGAGTCCTTACATGGTTCCAGATCCACAAATGGCATGTTATGGATTAGAATATTTTTGTTTTGAAGGAGATGGTTTATGGGCTAGCTCCAATGAAGATTTAATAGCATTAGGCACAAAAGAAATTCATCAAATTGGTTTGGCACATCCTTCGGCAGTGGTGGATGGTTATGTGGTTCGTCAACCTAAAGCTTATCCTGTATATGATCATGAATATAAAAATCATTTATCCCTTATAAGAGTTGCGTTAAAACAATATGGTGGTCTATATTTAATTGGACGCAATGGTATGCATAAATATAATAATCAGGATCATAGTATGATGACGGCTATGTTGGCTGCAAAAAATATTAATACAGATAAGGAAATTTATGATTTATGGAATGTAAATGAAGATGCTGAATACCATGAAGGCGGAGATAGAGGAGCAGAAGGCATTATAGGTCGGGCAGTCCCAACTAAAATATAAAATGCTTTTATATTATTTTAATACCCGTATTTTCCTTTCCATCGTTCACTTAAGAACTTTTTAATTTCTTGCTCTCTTGAATTTTTTTGGGGCTGGTATAAGGCAGTATTTTTTAATTCGTCAGGCAAATATTCCTGCTCTATAAAATTATGATCACCCATATGGGAATATTGATAATTTTTTCCGTAAGATAAGTCCTTCATTAATTTAGTTGGTGCATTACGCAAATGAAGCGGCACTGGTAAGTTCCCAGTTTTATCTACCAATGCCAATCCGTTATTTATGGCCTCGTAGGAAGCGTTGCTTTTAGGTGAACTTGCTAAATAAATAGCGCATTGTGATAGTATGATTCTACTTTCAGGATAACCAATTTTATTTACCGCATCAAAGCAGGCATTGGCCAGTAAAAAGGCATTAGGATTAGCATTGCCAATATCTTCACTCGAAAAAATAAGCATACGTCGTGCAATAAATTTTACATCCTCTCCACCGGCAATCATTCGAGACAACCAATAAACAGCTGCATTTGGATCAGATCCCCTCATGCTTTTTATAAATGCTGAAATGATATCATAATGTTGTTCTCCGTTTTTATCATATAGTGCAATATTGGTTTGTGCAACTTCCATGACCCAATCGTTTGTGAGTACCAAAGGTTTTCCAGATTTGTCTATATCTATTAAAGCTTCTACTGATAATTCTAATAAGTTTAATAATTTTCGACCATCCCCTCCTGACAATTGTAATAAGGCTTCAGTTTCTTTAATCTCGATGTTTTGTCCCTTAAATAAATCGTCCCTCTCAATGGTTTGTTGAACCAGTTTGAGTAAAGCATTTTCATCCAAGGCTTTTAAAATAAATACTTGACATCTACTGAGTAAGGCGCTGTTCACTTCGAAACTTGGATTTTCGGTTGTAGCACCAATTAAAGTAATTATTCCTTTTTCAACGGCGCCTAATAATGCATCTTGTTGCCCTTTGTTAAACCGGTGTATCTCATCAATAAACAAAATGGCACCAGGTTTATTTTTTGCTTCTTCTATCACTTCTCTCAATTCCTTTACGCCACTACTGATAGCACTTAATTGATAATAGGCACTATTAAAAGTAGTAGCTATGATATTTGCCAAAGTAGTTTTGCCCACCCCAGGAGGTCCCCATAAAATCATTGAAGGCACTTTTCCTTTGGTTATAGCTTTTTGCAATACACTGTCCTGACTAGAAAGGTGTTCTTGTCCAACTAACTCAGATAGGGTTTGAGGCCTACATCTTTCGGCTAATGGAATGGCATTGTTCATTGTAATAAAGGTACAAAATTAGCACACTGAAACGAACAGCAATTTTTTAAATTGGGGATAGACCCTTATTCAAATAGGTGATCGTATTGCTTCACTAATCGCAACGTGGTTCGGATATGTACAATTCCAATGATGCTTGTAATTAACAAAAACACAGATACGCCTCTTAAAATAGAAAGTATCATTTTGCTAGTTACCTGTGCAGGAAATCCCGATTGTTGTTGTATAAAATCGTTAATAAAACCCATCAAAACATCATTGGTTGAAATGAGGATACTTATTGAATTGATGAAAAATAGACTACACAAAAATAAACTCACAAAAGCGTTTACTTTTATCCATTCTTTTAACTTTTTTCTTTGCGACTGCTCAAGTTCAATACCTTTTTTTAAAAATTTAAAACTCGTAAATGTATAAATAACCAAACAAGCCACAATAAATACCATGATGAGTGCACCTGGATTAGCAAGTGAACTAATTAAAATGAGTATATCTAAAAATGCAAAAAATAATGCAATAGGAATTAAACAATAAGATAGCACCGTGTACAACTTCAATTGATTCGACATAAAAAGTAAATATTTAAATTCAATTATTTCAAATTCAGCTTGATCTGTAATTCTTCAAACTGTTTATCGTCGATGGTGCTTGGTGCGTCAAGCATCACGTCTCGGCCACTGTTGTTTTTAGGGAATGCAATAAAATCACGTATGCTTTCACTGCCACCTAATAATGCACATAAGCGATCAAATCCAAATGCGATACCACCATGAGGCGGTGCACCATATTCAAAAGCACCTAATAAAAATCCAAATTTGTGTTGCGCTTCTTCGGGTGACATTCCTAAAGCAGCAAACATTTTTTCTTGCAGCGCACGTTGAAAAATTCTGATAGATCCACCTCCAATTTCATTGCCATTTAATACCATATCATATGCATTGGCTTTTATACCTGCATAAGGATGTTCTAAGTATTTAGCTGCGTCACTGATTTCAGGAGCATTATTGATCATTATATCAATATGATCTGGTTTAGGAGAAGTGAAAGGGTGGTGTCGAGCAACCCATCGATTGCCTTCCTCGTCGTATTCAAATAAAGGGAAATCCAATACCCACAATAATTTAAATTCATCTTCCTTTCTAAAACCCAATTGTTTTCCTAACTCTAAACGAAGTTCGCTGACTGCCTTTCTTGTTCTTTCTTCCGCGCCAGCTAATATTAATATCAAATCACCTGCTTTTGCATTGGCTGCTACTGCAATGGCTTTTAATTTATCCTCACTATAAAATTTATCTACACTACTTTTGAAACTGCCATCGGTATTGCACTTAATAAAGACCATGCCTTTCATGCCAATTTGCGGACGCTTCACCCATTCGGTCAATTCATCTGTTTGCTTTCGTGAATATTCGCTGCATCCTGGCACCGCAATGGCAATAACCGTTTCAGCTTCATCAAATACTTTAAAATCAACACCATTAATTAAAGCAGCCTGATCTTTTTTATCTGAAAATACATGTACTGGCTTTTTGATATTGCATAACTCCATACCAAAACGAATATCTGGCTTATCATTTCCATATTGCCACATCGCATTTTCCCATGACATTCTTTGTACCGTTTCCGTGTAATCAATATTTTTTACTTCCTTAAAAATACTTTTGATTAATCCTTCAAACATATTTAAAATGTCTTCTTGTTCTACAAAGCTCATTTCACAATCTATCTGAGTAAATTCAGGTTGTCTATCCGCTCTTAAATCCTCATCTCTAAAACATTTTACAATTTGATAGTAACGATCGTATCCGCTTACCATTAATAATTGCTTAAATGTTTGGGGTGATTGTGGTAAAGCATAAAATTCACCTGGATTCATTCTGCTTGGTACTACAAAGTCACGTGCGCCCTCGGGTGTGGATTTTATTAAAAAAGGAGTTTCGATATCCATGAATCCTTTTTCGTGTAAATAATTTCGAGTCGCACGATTAACACTATATCTTAATTCTAAATTCTTTTTTACAGCGCCTCTTCGTAAATCCAAAAAGCGGTATTTCATTCTAATATCATCCCCGCCGTCTGTATCGTCTTGTATAGTGAAAGGGGGCACTATGGATGAATTTAAAATTTTAAATTCTACTACTTTGATCTCAATATCACCTGTTGGGATGTTCGCGTTCTTATTAGATCTTTCAATGACTGTTCCTTTTGCTTGTATCACAAATTCTCGGCCAAGTGGGTGCTTATCCAATTCAGTTTGAAGCTCTTCACCTATTAATAGTTGTGTAATACCGTATCGATCTCTTAAATCAACAAATGTAATCGCCCCAAATTTACGAATGGTTTGTACCCAGCCGGCTAGGGTCACATTTTGATTAACAAATTGGCTATTTAATTCTCCACAATGGTGCGTTCTATACATATAAAACTATTGAAGTAGGTTTGGTGTGCAAATATAGCCCAATTCCTATAAATTCATCATCTTTGCACCATGACCCAACCACCTATTTCCAATAAAGTGAGGCGTATTGCATTGTCCGGCTTTTTCTTTTTCACTGGTATCTGTTTTGCAAGTTGGGCCAGCCGTATACCTGATATTAAAATGCAATTGGGGTTAAATGATGCAGAATTAGGGGCTTTGCTTTTATTTTTACCAATAGGAACCTTTTTAGGCATACCAATTTCGGGAAGTATTACGTCCATTTATGGCAGCAATAGAATTCTTAAAATTGCAGCTGTGGTATACCCCCTTTCATTAATATTGATTGGCACTATATCACAAACATGGCAGTTGGCCTGTTGTTTATTCCTTTTTGGTATGGCAGGTAATTTATATAATGTATCAGTAAATACACAAGCAGCGGTTTTGTCTAAATTGTATGATAAAAGTATTATTTCTACTTTTCATGGATTTTGGAGCTTGGCAGGTTTTGTAGGAGGATTAGTGGGGGGCATGTTTGTGGCTAAACAAATTTTGCCACTTCATCAATTTATAGTGGTTGCTTTTCTTTCTATTTGTTATTTATTCATTGCGCATTCCTATTTAATGCCTAGTGAAAAAAACAAACAACCTTTACTTAAAATGTGGAATAAACCAAGTCCCCTAATTTTACAATTTGGTTTTATTGCATTAGGAAATATGATTTGTGAGGGTATGATGTTTGATTGGAGTGGTATTTTCTTTCAAAAAGTAGTAGTCGTGTCCAATCAATTTCGAACTTTGGGGTATATCAGTTTTATGGGATGCATGACCATTGGGCGTATGTTTTCAGATATTTTAATTAATTATTGGGGTGCACGAAAACAACTTATGTTTAGTGGATTGTTGGTTACAATAGGATTACTAGTCGCGGTTGCTTTACCCGGTATTTTATTAAGTACGATTGGCTTTATGTTAGTAGGGTTTGGAGTATCATCGGTTATACCCACTATTTACGGGACTGTCGGAAGGGCTGCCGAACCAGGCCAAACTAGTATTGCATTAGCATCTGTATCCTCCATTGGTTTTTTCGGATTTTTAATAGGTCCGCCGATTATTGGATTTTTATCACACGCTATTGGATTACGTTGGGCTTTTTTAAGTATTTCTTTATTAGGAATGGCTACTTTTTTTCAATCCTATCGTTTAAGAAAACATTTGTCTTAGTGTATTATTTATAAAGTAAGATCGTCCGTTTTGTGTTTGGGCTTATAAATAATATAATAATAAGCAAGTAATAAAATTCCTGTTAAAAAAGGAATCATGGCTAAATGTTTTACAGTAATGCTGCCCCATACCAAATACGTGTCCATTCCAAAAAACTCGCTACACATCCAAAAAGAGTTGGCCATGATCCAAACGGTAATAGCCAAGTTGTGTGCTAATTCAGAAAAGATATGTCTTGTTCGGTATGCAATAACAATAGATATAGATAAAGTTGGGAAGATCATTGCTATTCCTAGTGGTTTCCAAAACATACACCATGCAATATCTTTAAACAACCAAAATACAATATGTAAATTTTCCATTTTTCGATAAGCAATTGGTATTTTATATAATTCAGTTTCTTTTGCACTCATGTATTTACATTTTAATGATGGGTGATAAAATAGAAGTTAAAAATATTGTTTTTTTAATTTAATATTAGGATAAAAGGGTAGCAAATCTTTTTACATCTGCTTCTTTTTCTATTGGGGTGCCCTGTTCAATATGTGCTATTAATTGATCTGCAAAAAAGGGGGCCAAGGAGCAACCCTTGGTACCCATGCCATTACAGATGCCAATTTGAGGGTACATAGGGTGTAGGCCAACAAAGGGCCTTCTTTCAGTATTTGCCGGTCTAATGCCAACTAAGTGATCAACGATGGTATAAGGCAGTTTTAAAAATTGGTTCAAAGAAGCTATCATTTTTTCCCTAAAGGCAATACTTGGTAGGCTATCGGAGTAACTCCATTCAAAAGTAGAACCCACCCAAAATAAATCTTTTTCCCATGGCACAATAGCCACATTGTTTTTATATATATTTTTTGCGGGGAGCCCTTCAATTTTTACAATTAATGCTTCACCTTTATTCGGCGCAAAGGGAAGTGATTTAAAATAAGGATTTTTTATACTGTTGATGCCGTCACAAAAAATGATATGATCGGCAATGATATTGTTCCATTGCACCCCCTTCTCCAATATGGCCATATCCTTATAATCAAAATGATTGTTTATATAATTGGCTTTCATTTTAATGCGTCCAATTTTTAAAAATGCAACTAAGTCAATCCAATAACAAGAATTAATTTGACCTGAATTAAATGGGGTGTTGAACATTGTATTCCATTGCTCCGAATTATTTTTACTTAAGTAAACATTGTCATGTGTAAGTCTATATATAAAACTTTCATTCATTTGTTCCGATGGGTGAATTAAAACGATGGGTGCTTCTTGAATAATTTCGACGCTTTCGTTTTTTTGAAAGGCTTGATAAGAAACAACTGCAAAGGGCAAAACTTGATCTATCATCCATGTTTGTACTATTCTACGACCCGTTACAGGATTGATCACGCCGCTTGCAACGCTGCTTGCAGAGCTTATGTTTTCGTCGTTTACGACTTTATAGGAAATGCCTTTTTCTTGTAAAAAGTAACTAAGCCACGTGCCCACCAAACCTTGGCCAATGATTAAATATTTTACTTTTTCTTGCAAGGTTATTTTTGTTTTTTGATAGGGAGGCTAATATGAACACTGTCTTTAAATTCATTTACCCTTGCTACAATATCGATAGCAATATCTCCTTTATAATCATAAGGCACTGTGATTGGAAATTCGGTTTCGAACTTTTCATTTTTAATAGTTGTAAAATATTGAAAAGGGAAAATATTAGTAAACCAACCATCCACAGATTGGTGGGTAATAGGATTTGTAATTGATAAAGTAAGTTGTCCTGTTTTTTCTTGTACTAATTGATGACTTACCTGCACTTTTAATTTAATAGTACTGCCCTTTGTCAAAAACTGTGGAGGAGCACAATGAATTTTTATAATAGCTTGACTGGTATTATTTTTATTCAACTGTCCATAGCTATTCAAGCAAAAGAGGGTGAATATTATGATGAATGTAGAAAGCTTCATACAACAAACTTACAATAAAAAATCCCTTATCTTTTTAGGATAAGGGATAGATATGTAAAGCAATTGAAATTGATTTATTTTTTTAATGCAGCAGCCATGGTAATTCCAATATCTGCAGGGCTTGCTACCACATGAATACCACAAGCAGTCATGATTTTCATTTTTGCTGCAGCAGTATCATCTGCGCCTCCTACAATGGCACCCGCATGTCCCATACGTCTTCCTGGAGGAGCTGTTTGGCCAGCGATAAAACCAACAACAGGTTTTCTTAAATTATCTTTAATCCAATTGGCAGCATCGGCTTCCATACTTCCACCAATTTCCCCAATCATGATGATGCCTTCTGTTTCGGGATCGTTCATTAATAACTCTACTGCTTCTTTAGTGGTTGTTCCAATGATAGGGTCGCCACCAATTCCAATTGCAGTGGAAACACCAAGTCCCGCTTTCACCGCTTGATCGGCTGCTTCATAAGTAAGTGTTCCACTTTTTGAAACAATACCAATGGTCCCTTTCTTGAATATAAAACCTGGCATAATACCCACTTTACATTCTTCTGCAGTTATGACACCCGGACAATTAGGCCCTATTAATCTTGTAGTTTTTCCTAATAAATAGTTTTTTACTTTAATCATGTCTTGAACAGGGATGCCTTCGGTAATACAAACGACTAATGCAATATTAGCATCAGCGGCTTCCATGATGGCATCTGCAGCAAATGCAGGTGGAACAAAAATGATACTAACATCAGCACCCGTATTTTTTACAGCATCTGCAACTGTATTAAATACAGGGCGATCAAGATGTGTTGTACCCCCTTTGCCTGGAGTAACGCCACCTACTAATTGTGTCCCATATTCGATCATTTGAGTTGCATGAAAGCTACCTTCTGTACCTGTAAATCCTTGTACAATGACCTTTGAATTTTTATTAATTAATACTGACATCGAGTGATATTTGTTATTTGTGGCGCAAAAATAGGCTAAACAAGGTTTTTTTACCCTTATTTACCAACAAAATTTAGAGGTTTTTTTATAAATGGCTTGCAAGTAGTACTTTTGCCGTTCGATCAGACAATTTAAAAAATAAATTATGGCAACAACATCAGACATCACACGTGGAATGATTCTAAAATTAGACAATAACTTATACTCTGTGGTTGAGTTTGGGGAGAATAAAACTGCTCGTGCTGCAGCAAAAATCTGGGCAAAGTTGAAAGGAGTGGATAATAAGAGATCCATCGAAAAAACATGGAATAGTGGTGAAAACATTCATCCTGTTCGTGTTGAGAAAAAAGCATTTCAGTTCCTATACAAGGACGATAGCGGATATAACTTAATGAACAATGAGACTTTCGAGCAAATTGCTTTAGCGGAAGAAATGATCGATGCACCCGAATTCTTGATTGAAGGGGCGGAGGTTTTTGTGTTTATGAACACTGAAACTGAAATGCCTATTGGTGCTGAATTGCCTGAAAAAATTGAAGTAGTGATTACTTATTGCGAGAATGGCGTGAAAGGAGATACCGCGACTCGTGCTTTAAAATCTGCCACCATTCAATCAGGAGCTACTGTCATGGTGCCTTTATTTGTCAATGAAGGGGAAAAAATCAGAATTAATACCAAGAATGGTGAATATGTAGAAAGAGTGAAGTAAGATGGATTATGGTCCATTTTTACATCTAAAATAGCCTTAAAAACCCCTGAATTCAGGGGTTTTTATTTTGCCAAAAAAGCCCGTTTTTTATAAAAAAAGCCCTTTTTTTTGCTAAAATCAATAAAAAAACCCCAATTTTACCCAAAAATTGCCAAATATGGACTTGAAACAAATTCACGATTTAATCAAAGTAGTTAACAAGAGTAATATCGGAGAAATAAGCATTGAAGACAAGGATGGTAAAGTCACCATTAAACAAAAAGAGGAAAAAGTAACGGTCACATCGGTACCAGCTCAAGTATACAGTGCAGCACCAGCGACAGCCGTTGCAGCGCCACCTTCAGACGCCAGCCCATCGGCGGCACCAATTGCAAGTAATTTAATTACAATTAAAAGTCCAATGATTGGCACATTTTATAGACGTGCCGCTCCTGATAAACCATTAATGGCCGAAGAAGGAACAGTTGTAAGTCCTGGTAAAGTGGTTTGTATTATTGAAGCCATGAAATTATTTAACGAAATTGAAAGTGAGGTAAAAGGTACCATCGTTAAAATATTGGTTGAAGATGCAAGTCCGGTGGAATATGATCAACCATTATTCTTGGTTGAACCAGCTTAGGCTTACTCCCATTTTCTAATTTAAATTAAAAAAATGTTTAAAAAGATATTGATAGCCAATCGTGGCGAAATTGCTTTGCGTATTATTAGAACCTGTCGTGAGATGGGAATTAAAACCGTTGCAGTTTATTCGACAGCTGATAAAGATAGTTTACATGTAAAGTTTGCGGACGAAGCGGTTTGTATTGGTGGTCCGAAAGGGCAGGAGTCCTATTTAAATATTCCACACATCATGGCAGCTTGTGAAATCACAAATGCCGATGCAGTGCATCCTGGATATGGATTTTTAGCAGAGAATGCAAAGTTTGCACAAATTTGCGCCGATCATGGTATAAAATTTATTGGACCTACTCCTGAGATGATTAATAAAATGGGGGACAAAATCACTGCAAAAGAGACCATGATTAAAGCAGGCGTTCCCGTAGTGCCAGGTGGAGAAGGCTTATTAGAAAGTGTAGAAGCAGCAAAAAAATTAGCAAAAGAAATTGTATATCCAGTTATTATTAAAGCGACTGCAGGTGGCGGTGGTAAAGGAATGCGTGTGGTTTGGAATGAATCAGAAATTGAAAAAGCATTTAGTGATGCCAAGATGGAAGCCGCAGCAAGTTTTAAGAATGATGGTTTGTACATGGAAAAATTTGTAGAAGAGCCAAGACATATCGAAATACAAGTAGCAGGAGATCAATATGGAAATGTGTGTCATTTGAGTGAAAGAGATTGTTCCATTCAAAGAAGGCATCAAAAATTAGTGGAGGAGTCTCCTTCGCCATTTATGACTTCTGAATTAAGGCAAAGAATGGGTGACGCAGCCATTAAAGCGGCTTCGGCCATTAATTATGAAAGCGTTGGTACGGTTGAATTTTTAGTGGACAAGAATCGTAATTTTTATTTCATGGAAATGAATACGCGAATTCAAGTGGAGCATTGTGTTACGGAAGAAGTAGTGAGTTATGATTTAATCAAGGAACAAATAAAAATAGCAGCGGGCGAAAAAATTTCGGGTCGTAATTACGAACCTCAACTGCATGCCATTGAGTGTCGTATTAATGCAGAAGATCCTTATAATGATTTTAGACCATCACCAGGAAAAATCACTGTATTGCACACGCCGGGTGGACATGGAGTTCGTGTAGATAGTCATGTATATGCAGGCTATGTGATTCCTCCTTATTATGATTCTATGATTGGAAAATTAATTACGGTGGCGCAAACGCGTGAGGAAGCGATCAATACAATGTATCGTGCTTTAAGCGAATATGTTATTGAAGGTGTGAAAACAACCATCCCTTTTCATTTACAGTTAATGCAAAATGAAGATTTTAGAAAGGGAAATTTCACCACTAAGTTTTTAGAAACTTTTACGATGAAGTAATTTTAATTTTTCTTCGCTTTTTTAGAAATATAAAAGCTCGAAAAATTATCTTATGAAAATAAATAGGGGGCTCCTTTACGGGGCCCCCTATTTATTTATAGAAAGCTAGAGTGTAAAGAAAGAATTACTTTCTTGAACGAACATTTGAGCGAAGCGATTGAGAGAGAAGGAGAGTAATTCTTTCTTTTTCCCATCATTTTCTGAATAAAATATAATAAAGCTAATTGGTATAAAATAAATACTATCCTGAACGAACATTTGAGCGAAGCGATTGAGAGAGAATGAAAGTAATTCTTTTAAAATAAAAATGTGATATTGATATATTGGGGGATAGAAATAAATACTATCCTGAACGAACATTTGAGCGAAGCGATTGAGAGAGAAGGAGAGTATTTATTTCTTTGATTTAAATAAACTAAAAGCTAATAATAAAAAAAGGAGCCTCCGAAATGGGGCTCCTTTTTTGTTCAAATACTTTTTGAATTGCTACTAGCGTAAAAACAACATCTCTCTGTACTTAGGTAAGGTCCATAATTCATCATCTACCAATTGCTCTAATTTATCAACGTGGTAGCGAATTTTATCAAAGTATTGTGCCTTTACTTTTGCTTCATAAGCAATTGCTTTTTCTCTTGAATCTGTAAGGTTATTGGCTATTTTTCTTTCTTCCACCATTGCGTAAGTATTTTCATACACTTGTTGAATATGTGTACTTACATCTTTTAGTAAAGTCAATTGACCTTTGTATAACTTTTCAGGCAAAGCAGCTTCTCGAAGCAAGCTTACATTTTTCAATAACTCATTTTGATATTTAATAGCCGCTGGAATAATATGGTTGGTTGCTAAATCACCCATTACACGTGCTTCAATTTGTACTTTTTTAATATAAGTTTCTAATTCAATTTCATAACGTGCTTCTAATTCAGCATGTGTGTATATGCCATTGTCTTTGAATAATTTTTTGGATTTTTCTGACACCATTGCATCTAAAGCAACAGGCGTTGTTTTTAAATTAGGCAAACCTCTTTTTTCTGCTTCCTTATGCCACTCTTCGCTATATCCATCGCCCTCAAATAAAATCTTTTTACTGGATACAATATATTTTTGAATTACCTGCATGATGGCAATTTCCTTTTTATCTCCTTTCTCAATTAAAGCATCCACTTCTGCAGCAAATTTTACTAATGTATCAGCTATTATCGTATTTAACACCGTCATTGGATGACCACAGTTGGCTGTAGATCCTACTGCGCGGAATTCGAATTTGTTTCCCGTGAAAGCAAATGGAGAAGTTCTGTTACGATCGGTATTGTCAATCATTAATTCGGGGATGCTTCTGTGTAAATCTAATTTCAAAATGGCTTCATCTTGTTCGTCAAATTTTCCACCTACTCTTGTTTCCACATCGTTCAACACTTTGGTTAAGTACTCGCCAATAAAAACTGAAATGATGGCAGGAGGGGCTTCGTTGGCACCTAATCTAAAATCATTAGAAGCTGAAGCAATAGAAGCTCTTAAAATATCTGCATAATCATGAACTGCTTTGATGGTGTTGACAAAGAAAGTTAAGAACATTAAGTTGGTCTTAGGTGTTTTACCAGGAGCTAATAAATTAATTCCTGTATCGGTAGCCATACTCCAGTTGTTATGTTTACCACTTCCGTTGATTCCTGCAAATGGTTTTTCATGTAACAAAACTACTAAGCGGTGACGCTTTGCTACTCTTGTCATCACGTCCATTAATAAAATGTTATGATCTACCGCTATATTACATTCTTCAAAAATTGGGGCACACTCAAATTGGGCAGGTGCTACTTCATTATGTCTTGTTCTTAAAGGGATGCCTAATTTATAGGCTTCATTTTCATAGTCACGCATGAATGCGTAAATTCTTTCAGGGATAGATCCAAAATAATGATCTTCCAATTGTTGTCCTTTTGCAGGGGCTGAACCAAAGACAGTGCGACCGCATTGCACTAAATCGGGACGTGCATTTACCAAGGCTTCATCAATCACAAAATATTCTTGCTCCCAACCTAATGTAGGCACTACTTTGGAAATATTTTTATCAAAGTAATTACAAACAGTAACAGCCGCTTTGTTCACTGCTTCCACTGCTTTCATCAGTGGCGCTTTGTAGTCCAATGATTCACCTGTGTAGGCAATAAAAATAGTTGGTATACATAAAGTTTTACCACTTCCAATTTCGATAATAAATGCGGGTGAACTTGGATCCCATGCAGAATAACCTCTTGCTTCAAAAGTAGCTCTTAATCCACCATTAGGGAATGAAGATGCATCAGGCTCTTGTTGAATTAATGCAGCGCCATCAAATTCTTCAATAGCAGTGCCATCAGATTTTAAAGTAAAAAATGAATCATGTTTTTCAGCAGTCGCTCCACTCAAAGGTTGAAACCAGTGTGTAAAGTGAGTTACCCCTTTACTTTCTGCCCATGATCTTAAACCAGTCGCAATTTGGTTGGCTACTGCACGATCAATTTTTTTCGCGCCCTTATTACTATTCATTAAACTTTTATAAGCTTCATCACTTAAATATTCTCTTGCAGTTTTTAATGTAAAAACACTTTCATTAAAAATGGTTGTGATTTTATGCGCATTTACATTGGGTGTGGGAGTTGAAACATGACTTACATGTTTAACGGCCTCGGTTCTTAGTGACATATATGATTAAATTTTATATTAGCAATTGAACAAAGTTAGTGTCATTTGAGTAGGAGTAATCAACAAAAAATCCCCCAATTTGGGGGATTTTGATACAAAGTGTAGGCCTTTGTAAGTAAAATTTAAACTTTTGCTGTTTTAACCGTTTTAATAATTCTTGCAGCTACTTTATAAGGATCAGCAGCAGAATTAGGACGACGATCTTCTAACCAACCTTTCCAACCTTTTTCTACCGCACCAATTGGGATACGGATACTTGCACCTCTATCAGATACACCGAAAGAAAAATCGTGGATAGAAGCGGTTTCATGTTTACCAGTTAATCTTAAATGGTTATCAGCACCGTATACTTCGATATGTTCTTTTACAAATGGACGGAAAGATTCACAAATGATATCGTAAGTTTCTTTTTTACCACATGTTCTTAAAGTAGTATTAGAGAAGTTAGCATGCATACCAGAACCATTCCAATCTAAAGTGCCTAATGGTTTACAATGCCAGTTGATTGATACACCATAGGTCTCACCAATTCTTTCTAATAAGTAACGAGCAATCCAAATTTGGTCACCTGCTTCTTTTGCACCTTTTGAAAATATTTGAAACTCCCATTGTCCTGCAGCTACTTCTGCATTGATACCTTCAATGTTCAAACCTGCTTCAATACAAGCATCTAGGTGTTCTTCTACAATATTTCTTCCGTATGCATTATTGGCGCCTACTGAACAATAGTAAGGTCCTTGAGGTCCTGGATAACCACCTTCTGGAAAACCTAATGGCTTATTAGTAGCGGGGTTCCATAAAAAATATTCTTGTTCAAAACCAAACCAAAAATCATTATCATCATCTTCGATGGTAGCTCTTCCATTACTTGGATGTGGTGTTCCATCTGAACTTAATACTTCACACATGACTAAGTAAGCATTTTTGCGTTGAGGATCCTTGCAAATAAAAACAGGCTTTAACAAACAATCACTAGATCCACCTGGTGCTTGTTCTGTCGAAGATCCATCAAAACACCAAACATCACAATCGGCTAATTTGCCACTGAAATCTTTTTCAACTTTTGTTTTACTTCTGAGTGATTGAGTTGGCTTGTATCCATCAAGCCAAATGTACTCTAATTTTGAAACTGCCATAGGGTAGGAGATTTTAATATTAATAAATAAAATATATGATTAAAAGGTTGAGTTTTTTACTGATTTGAGCGAAAATAAATAAGAAAATGAAAAAAATGAAATTTAAAATTGATAAAAAGCAACAAATTTATACAAATTATAAACATTAAAATAAAATAGTATATTAATTTTGCCACAAAAGATTGATAATCAATAATTGCATTTACCATTTAAACCATACACATTTTCTTCTCGTATATGTTGGTAATTCTAATCAAGGTGTAATCCGTCATTTTGTACCTTCGCGTCATCTTAAATCACCATCATCCAACTCAAATGGAAATAACCGTCAAAACAGCGCAACAATTAAGGTTAACAGCCGATGAATTTGAAAGCATCAAACAGAAACTAGGTCGAACACCCAACTTTACCGAATTGTGTGCATTCAGTGGAATGTGGAGCGAACATTGTAGTTATAAAAATTCAATTAAATGGTTAAAAACTTTACCTCGTGATGGAGGTAGAATGTTGGTTGCTGCTGGTGAAGAAAACGCAGGGTTAATGGATATTGGAAATGATTATGGTGTGGTGTTTAAAATTGAAAGTCATAATCACCCAAGTGCATTGGAACCTTTTCAAGGAGCTGCGACTGGTGTTGGCGGAATTCAACGCGATATTTTTACTATGGGTGCTCGTCCCATCGCTTCTTTAAACAGTTTACGTTTTGGAAAATTAGACGATACAAAAACAAAAAGATTATTGGCCGGAGTGGTTCATGGAATTGGACATTACGGTAATTGTTTTGGTGTACCTACCGTGGGAGGTGAATTATATTTTGAAGATTGTTATCATACCAATCCATTAGTGAATGCAATGAGTGTGGGTATTGTGAAAGCAGGAAAAACAGTGAGTGCTATTGCATTAGGAAAAGGGAATCCTGTATTTTTTGTGGGTAGTGCTACTGGTAAAGATGGCATTGGTGGTGCAAGTTTTGCATCTGCCGAAATTACTGCAGACAGTGTTGAAGAATTACCTGCTGTTCAAGTGGGTGATCCATTTCAAGAGAAAAAATTATTAGAAGCATGCCTCGAAGTTATTGAGACTGGGGGTGTGGTGGGTATGCAAGATATGGGAGCAGCTGGAATTATATGTTCTACTGCCGAGATGAGTGCTAAGGGTGAAGTGGGTATGCGTATTGATTTAGACAAAGTACCTACTCGTCAACAAAATATGAAAGCATGGGAACTATTATTAAGTGAAAGTCAGGAACGTATGTTGATGGTTGTTGAAAAAGGAAAAGAAGCTCAAGTATTAGCTGTGTTTGAAAAATGGGATTTGTCATGTAGTAATATTGGTGAAGTGACAGACGATGGCTTATTAAATTTTTATATGCATGGTGAATTAGAAGCTTCGCTTCCTGCTTACGAATTAGTTTTAGGTGGGGGTGCTCCTGTATATACGCGTGAATATTCAGCGCCGGCTTATTTAGAAAAAGTGAATGCTTTTGACATAAATTCAATTGCAGACACCACAGATTTAAAAGCTAGTGTTCAACAATTAGTTCAAATACCCAACATCGCTTCAAAGCGTTGGATATATACACAATATGATAGTATGGTAGGAGCAGCGAATACTTCTACTAATGCGCCAAGTGACGCTTCCATTGTAATAGCAAAGGGTACAGGCAAGGCCTTAGCAATGACGGTAGATTGTAATAGTAAATATGTTTTTGCAAATCCTTATCAAGGAGCCATGATTGCAGTTGCAGAAGCCGCAAGAAATATTGTTTGTAGTGGTGGTGAGCCCATTGGTGTTACCAATTGTTTAAATTTTGGTAATCCATATGATCCCGAAGTGTACTATCAATTTGTAAAATCGGTCGAAGGGATGGGTGCGGCTTGTCGAAAATTTAATACACCTGTTACAGGAGGTAATGTAAGTTTCTATAATCAAAATCCAGACGGTCCTGTTTTCCCAACACCCACCATTGGCATGGTAGGAATTGTAGAAGATATGAAAAATAGAATGACCTTAGATTTTAAAAAGGAAGGTGATATTATTATTTTATTAGGTGAGCAACGAAATGATATTGGATCTTCTGAATATTTAAATAAATTAAAAGGAGTTGAATTTTCTCAAGCACCTCATTTTGATTTGGAAGAAGAATTTGCTTTGCAACAATTAGTTGCTTCTTTAATTAAGAATAATAATATTATTAGTGCGCACGACATTAGCGAAGGTGGATTGATTGTTACTTTATTGGAATCCGCTTTTGTAAATAATAAGGGGTTTGAAGTAAATGCGCAACAAAGTACATTGAGACAAGATGCTTATTGGATGGGCGAAGCACAAAGTAGAGTGGTTGTCACCTGCGATGCAGCGGCGGTGTCTGCTGTTGAAGTATTGGCTGCTACTTTTGGTGTTAAAACTACTTCCATTGGTAAGGTAACGAAAAGCGATGTAGTAGTAAACAATGAAAATTGGGGTTCCATTTTGAATTGGAAAAATGATTATGATACGGCCATTGAAAAAAAATTAGCTTAAAATAAGATGTCCAATCAACCCACTATAGTTGTAACAGGCACTGCCGGATTTATTGGGTCGGTAGTGGTGCAATATTTAAATGAGCAAGGGTATACACAATTAATATTGGTGGATGATTTTGGTGTCGAAGCAAAACGAAATAATTGGGAGAAAAAGCAGTTTATAAAAGTAATTGAAAGACAAGCTTTTTTAGAAAAATTAGACACGCTTGATTTTTCGATTGATGTGATTTTGCATTTAGGAGCGCGTACCGACACCACCGAATTTAATTATGCCATTCATGAGGAGTTGAATGTAATGTATTCAAAAACTTTATGGAATTTTGCAACAAAAAAGCAAATTCCATTTATTTATGCATCATCTGCAGCAACTTATGGTGCTGGCGAAAATGGATATGAAGACAGTCATACCATTTTGGATCAATTGGTTCCATTGAATCCATATGGAGTAAGTAAAAATGAATTTGATAAATGGGTCATTGCACAAAAATCAACTCCCCCTTCATGGGCAGGCTTGAAATTCTTTAATGTTTATGGTCCTAATGAATCACATAAAGGCAGAATGGCCAGCGTTATTTTTCATGCTTTTAATCAAATCAAAGAAACCGGTTTAGTGAAGTTGTTTAAAAGTCACCGTCACGATTTTAAAGATGGCGAACAATTAAGAGATTTTATTTACGTGAAAGATTTAGTGCGAGTTATTTTTTGGATGATGCAAAAAATGCAATCATCTGATTGGTCAACCCAACTTAATGGATTGTATAATTTAGGCACTGGGAAAGCGCGTAGCTTTTATGATTTAGCTGCAAATACCTTTACTGCTCAAGGTTTGAAGCCCAACATTGAATTTATTGATATGCCTTTGGATATCAGAGATAAATACCAATACTTTACTGAAGCAAATATGAACAAGCTTCGCGCAGCTGGATACAATGAACCCTTTTCAAGTTTAGAAGAAGGGGTGGGCGACTATGTTAAAAACTATTTACTTCCCGCTAAGGGTTACTAATTTTTTTAAATTTTTATTCTTCATAAATATTAGTGTGCTTTTAAAAATGCAATTGCTTTTGTATATGCATCTGCTTTTGCTGCTGCATTAAAACTAGGATTACTTGGATTTGCAAATCCATGTCCAGCTTCATATCTATTCACAGATAAATTCTTACCTGCCTCTTTCATATTTTTTTCAAATTCATTCACCATGATTGGTGAAGGACTTTTGTCAAGGTTGCCAAAAAATCCGATGATATCACATTGAATAGATTTTAATTTATCCATATTGGTCTCAGGTCGACCATAATACATAACAGTCCCTTTTGCTTGTGGACCAGCGAGTATAGCAGTTTGCAAACTCCACATGCCCCCAAAACACCAACCTACGCTATAAATAGATGCTTTACTACCTGCGTATTTAATAGCCCCTTGAATTATGGCAGTCATTCTTTCCATATTAGCGCCTTGCATTAATTTCATAGCGCTATCTGGAGTGGCGGCTACTTTTCCATCATACATATCAACCGCTATTACATTCACATCTCCTAAATCGGTATAATATTTATCTGATTCCAATTTTACATTATCATTTAACCCCCACCATTCCTGAATCACGATTAAAAATTTATTGGATTTCTTTTTAGCTTCAATAAAATAGGCACTTGCCTGTTTACCATCAGCTGCTTCAAATGGTATTATTTTTCCTAATAAATTTTCTGGATGAATGACCAAAGGTGATGGATGTAAGGAAGCAAATTGGGGTTTGCTGGCTTCTAATTGGTAGGCTTGTAAAGTTTCGGTATTAAGGCATTCTATGACTTCTGCTTTTTTGATACTTGGATACTGAGAGGGCGACCAATGCCAGCTTAGTAAGCCAACTATAAAAAGGGTACCTAGAGCGGAAAAAATTAGTTTTTTCATAATATTTTGATGTTTTATTTTAAAGATGTTCACTTTTAGATAACAGTTATAAACATTTTTTGTTCGGTACATTGGATCATTTTGTAGGCCATTATTTTTGGCGTAGGTTTGTATGACCTCTAGTAATTTTTCCAAATAAAGATAGGTCCTAAAAAGTAAATTAACCATTTTGACAAAAGTGGCGCTTTTGGCATTTTTGTCATTTTGCGTAGCTTTTTCAATAAAAAAATGAAGCAATAAACAGTATGGCAAAGTATATATTTGTAACAGGCGGTGTAACGAGTAGTTTGGGAAAGGGCATTATTGCTGCTTCATTGGCAAAATTATTGCAAGCTAGAGGTATTTCTGCCACCATACAAAAATTTGACCCCTATATAAATGTGGATCCAGGTACTTTGAATCCTTATGAACATGGTGAATGTTATGTTACTGAAGATGGTGCTGAAACTGATTTGGATTTAGGGCATTACGAGCGTTTTTTAAGCACACCTACTTCTCAAGCGAATAATGTGACCACTGGTCGCATATACCAAACTGTGATCAATAAAGAAAGAGCAGGTGAATTTTTAGGAAAAACAGTACAAGTAGTTCCTCATATTACGGATGAAATTAAAAGACGCATGATGTTGTTGGGTGTAGAAGGGAAATACGATGTCGTGATTACTGAAATTGGAGGTACCGTGGGTGATATTGAAAGTACCCCCTTCATTGAAACTGTTCGTCAAATTCAATGGGAATTACCAGAGGAAGATGTGATGGTGGTGCATTTAACTTTAATACCTTATTTAAATGCTGCAAAAGAATTAAAGACAAAACCAACACAGCATAGTGTAAGAATGTTAAGTGAAACTGGGGTGCATCCTGATGTCATTGTATGTAGAACAGAACATCCATTAAATGATGACATTAAACGCAAAATTGCGTTGTTCTGTAATGTAAAAGCAGGAAATGTAATTGAATCTTTAGATGCAAGTACAATTTATGAAGTGCCTTTGTTGATGTTAAAAGAACAGTTGGATTTAATAGTATTAAAGAAATTAAATATCCAAAAATTTAAGGAACCTGATTTAACTAAATGGAATATTTTTTTAGATAAATTAAAACATCCAAAGTCAACAGTTAATATTGGTCTGATTGGAAAGTATATTGAATTACAAGATGCCTATAAATCAATACTTGAAAGCTTTATTCATGCTGGTGCTATGAATGAAGTAAAAGTAAATGTGGTGAATGTGCACAGCGAAAACTTAACAGCCGAAAATGTCAATCAGCAGTTGGCAGGTTTAGATGGATTATTAGTAGCGCCTGGTTTTGGCAATAGAGGCATTGAAGGAAAAATTATCGCAGTACAATTTGCAAGAGAAAATCAATTACCCTTTTTTGGCATTTGTTTAGGAATGCAAATGGCCGTGATTGAATACGCTCGAAATGTAATGGGACTCAACGGGGCTCATTCGGTTGAAATGGATCCAAATACAGCTTATCCTGTTATTGATATGATGGAAGAGCAAAAAAGAATTACAATGAAGGGAGGAACCATGCGATTAGGTTCTTATCCTTGTACGATCACAAAAGATACACTTGCTTATAAAATATACGGCACTTCCGAAATTAGTGAGCGTCACCGTCATCGTTATGAATTTAACAATGCGTATTTAAAAGCTTTCACAGAGGCTGGTTTATTGAATAGTGGAAACAATTCTGCCACAGGATTGGTTGAAATTGTTGAATTACCACAACATCCATTTTTTATTGGAGTGCAATACCATCCAGAATTAAAAAGTACAGTAGAGCATCCAGCACCTTTATTTGTTCATTTTATTGAGGCCGCTAAAAAATACTCAGCTCAAAAAAAATAAGCCGCCTTCTTCCAAGCAGTGTAAATACATTTGCTTATCTTCCTAACATTTGTTAGTTTTATAATATGAATCCCATTCGTATTATCACTGCTACTAGTTTATTTGATGGTCATGATGCAAGCATCAATATCATGCGAAGGGTAATGCAGGAGCAGGGGGTGGAAGTAATCCACTTAGGTCATAATAGATCAGCACTTGAAATTGTGGAAGCAGCGATTGATGAAGATGTTCAAGGAATTGCAATTACATCTTATCAAGGGGGTCATATTGAATTTTTTAGTTTTGTTCGAAAATTACTAAACGATGCAGGATACCAACATATTAAAATTGTAGGTGGAGGGGGAGGTACCATTTTACCTGCCGAAGCGGCTTATTTAGAAAAGATAGGCATCTCTAAAATTTATTTCCCCCAAGATGGTTTAAGATTAGGAATTGAAGGAATGATTAAAGAAGTAGTGGCGCTATGTAATTTCGAGTATGCTAAAATGCCATCCCTTTTAAAAAAATTATCCATCCCTAAAAAAATAGACCCTCGTAATTTAAGTAGGTCAATTACTTTATTACAAAACGGGAAATTGAAGTGGTCGCTTTCAAAAAATAAAAATAATATTCCAGTAATTGGATTAACTGGAACAGGTGGTGCTGGTAAGTCAAGTGTTTGTGATCGGTTGGTTCAATATTTTTTATTAACTAATCCCACCAAAACGATTGCCATTATTTCGGTAGATCCTACTAAGCGAAAAACAGGTGGGGCATTATTAGGAGATCGGATAAGAATGAATGCCATTCATCATCCTCATGTATTTATGCGTTCCTTAGCTACTCGAAATGATCAAAAAACTTTAGCCAAAGAAATGGATAAAGTCATTGATTTATGTAAGGTAGCAGGATTTGATTGTATCATAGTGGAAACGGCCGGTGTGGGACAAAATGATGCAGGGATTGTAGATTTCGTAACAGTGCCTGTTTATATCATGACTCCTGAATTTGGCGCTGCTACTCAGTTGGAAAAAATTAATATGATCGATTATGCTTCCTTAATTGCTGTAAATAAATTTGAGCGTGCAGGTGGTTTAGATGCAGTGAGAGATGTTCGAAAACAATTCATGCGTGCACATCATATTTGGGATAATAAAACACAAGGGCAACCCATTTTTGGCACCATTGCATCGCATTACAATGATCCGGGTATACAAAAAATGTACAATGCATTAATCGACATCATCTTTGTTAAACATAAAATTAAATGGAATTCAATTTCTTGGGAAATTCCTTATGATGAGACTCAGGTAACGCAGCCATTGATTCCATCTTCCCGCATTTCTTATTTAGGAGAGATTAAACAAACCATTCATCAAAATAAAGTTTGGATTGCACACCAAAAGCAACAGGTTTCTATGTGGTATGCTTTTCAACAAGTTTTAAATCAACCTAATTTCAAACAAAACAAGGCTTTGCAACAGGAACTACATCGTGTTGAAAAGGAGATAGATCCAGGAGTTAAAAATAATATTATAAATTGGCCTAGTGTTCAATCAAAATATAAAGACGATTTTTTGTATTATGAAGTGCGAGGAAAAAAAATAAAAAAAGAATTAAATTTTGAAACGCCCTCTACTTTAAAATTAAAACGTGTTTGGCTCCCAAAATTTAGCGATTGGGGTGATATTGCCGAATGGCAATTAACTGAAAATGTTCCCGGCCAATTTCCTTTTACAGCTGGTGTGTTTGAACTAAAGCGTGAAAATGAAGATCCTACTAGAATGTTTGCTGGCGAAGGTGGTCCAGAACGAACCAACTTAAGATTTCATTATTTATCTAAAGGACAAACAGCAGTGAGATTATCAACTGCTTTTGATAGTGTTACCTTATATGGAAATGATCCAGACACACGATTGGATATTTTCGGTAAAATAGGCAATGCTGGTGTGAATGTCGCTACCATTGATGATGCTAAAAAGTTATATTCTGGTATTGATTTAAATGCTGAAAATACTTCGGTGAGTATGACCATTAATGGCCCTGCTCCTATGCTATTGGCAATGTTTTTTAATACTGCAATTGATCAAGCTTGTGAAAAATACATTACTGAAAATAAATTATGGCCAGTTGTCAATAAAAAAATCAAATCCATCTACGCTTCTCATACTGCTCCGGTTTATCATGAAATAGAAGCAAAGGGAATGAAAAAGAATTGGCATAATGGGTTGGGTTTAAAATTGTTAGGTGTAACTGGGGATGAAGTACTAGATGTGAAAATTTATAATGAAATAAAATCAAAAGTGCTACAACAATTGCGTGGCACTTTGCAAGCCGATATTTTAAAAGAAGATCAAGCCCAAAATACTTGTATTTTTTCAACTGAATTTGCGTTGCGTATGATGGGTGATGTGCAATCTTATTTTGCAGCTACTAAAATTAAAAATTTTTATAGTGTTTCTATCTCTGGGTATCATATTGCAGAAGCAGGTGCGAATCCCATTACACAACTAGCTTTTACTTTGGCTAATGGGTTTACTTATGTTGAATATTTTATGAATCGAGGGTTAAGCGTCAATGATTTTGTTCCTAATTTGAGTTTCTTTTTTAGTAATGGCATGGATCCAGAATATGCTGTGATTGGAAGGGTGGCGCGCCGTATATGGGCAAATGTGATGAAACATAAGTACAAGGCCAATGAACGCGCTCAAAAATTAAAATACCATATTCAAACAAGTGGTCGCAGTTTGCATGCACAGGAAATTGATTTTAATGATATTCGAACTACACTACAAGCTTTGTATGCAATTTACGATCAGTGTAATAGTTTACACACCAATGCTTATGATGAAGCCATTACTACGCCGACAGAAGAAAGTGTGCGTCGCGCATTAGCCATTCAATTAATTATTAATAAAGAATTAGGAACGACTAAAGTTGAAAATTTTCAGCAGGGCAGTTTTTTTATTACCGAATTAACTGATTTAGTCGAAGAAGCGGTGATGTTGGAGTTTGAAAAAATAAATGCCCGTGGTGGTGTGTTGGGTGCAATGGAGCGAATGTACCAACGATCTAAAATTCAAGAAGAAAGTAGGATGTATGAAATAAAGAAACATGATGGGTCAATACCTATTATTGGTGTGAATACCTTTGTGAATCAAAATGCATCCAATCAAACCGAAAACAAGGAAATATTTAGGTCCAGCACTGCCGAAAAACAAAGACAAATCAAGCATCTTAAGGCCTTCAAATTACGTCATCAAAAAAAGGCCGATTTGTACTTAAAACTGTTAAAAGAGGCCGCGGTTCAAAATACCAATATTTTTGAAGTTTTAATGGAAGCTGTCAAATATTGTAGTTTAGGGGACATCTCTCAAGCCCTATATAAAGTAGGAGGTCAATACACTCGAAATCTCTAAAAAAATATCAATTTTCCTAGCTTTGGCCTAGTAAACAAGGGGGTATAGTGCATTCTAAAAATACTTACCTTTGCTCCTCGTTAAATACGGTTTAAAATCTCATACATGAACACAGACAAAAACACGGTCATTGGTTTTATTTTATTAGCAGGGTTGTTTTTCACCTACTTCTGGTATACTAATAAGCAACAAACTGAAATGGCTACTTATAAAAAGCATTTTGATGATTCAGTAATGATGCTAAAAGCAGAAGCAGATAAAGCGGCTGCATTAAAAAATCCAATCAAAGGAGATACTACTTTAGGTGGTCGATTAAGTAGCGTTGGTGAAGTTGATTCTGTGAAAGAGCAATTTACTTTTTTGGAAAATGATTTAGTAAAAGTAAGATTCAGTAATAAGGGTGGTCAAGTAGTTGGAGTGACTTTAAAAAAGTATATCAATGCTCAAAAGCAATTAGTACAATTAGGGGATAGTAGTTCTTTAAATTATACCGTAAATATTGGAGACAATAAAACGGCACAAATTAATAAAGTGATTTTTCCAATATTGAATATTTTACCTAACAAGGATGGTTTACAACAATTAGAATATGTTTGGACAACACCTAATGGGAAATTGATACGCCATCTATTTTCCTTAGCTCCCAATAAGTACAATGTTGATTGGACATTGCAATTGCAAGGGGCTTCCACTTTATTAACCAATCAACAAATTAATTTTCTTTGGGAAGTACATTCCTATCAACAAGAGCGCACTAAGGTTTATGAGCGACAAATGTCTAATATTTGTTTTTCAGAAGGCAATGAGTTTGATTATATTTCAAGTAAAACGACTAAAAGCTTTGAAAGACCAATTCAATGGATTGGTTTAGTACAACAATTTTTTTCTACCACCATCATAGGTAAGCAAGGATTTGCATCAGGTAAAATTGATTGGCAACGTAAAATAGATAGCAGTAATGGCTTAGCTACAATGCAATCTCAATTGCAATCCAAAGTAAGCGGAGACAATGCAAACATTGATTTGTCCTTATATTATGGCCCTAACGATTTTCGTATTTTGAAAACGCAGGCGCCTGAGATGGAAAAGATGGTCAATTTAGGTAGGGATTTATATTCTTTTGTACGACCTATTAATAAATATATATTAATGCCTGTATTTGATTTTTTAGCAGGCTTTGTTCAAAATTTTGGTTGGGTTATCTTTCTTTTAACCATCTTCATTCGTTTAATCACCGCACCATTAACTTATTCAAGTTATTTAAGTAGTGCGAAGATGAAAGTGCTTAAGCCTGAATTAGACGAGATCAAGAAAAAACTAGGGGATGATCAACAAGGCTTTGCAATGGAGCAAATGAAATTATTCAGAGAAGCAGGCGTTAATCCTTTAGGGGGTTGTATTCCAGCCTTATTGCAAATTCCTATCTTCTTCGCTTTGTATAGTTTCTTTAATTCCAATATATCATTAAGAGGGCAATCCTTTTTATGGAGTCATGATTTGTCAAGTTTTGATTCTATCGCCACTTTGCCTTTTACAATACCAATGGGATTTGGTAATCATATCAGTTTATTTACATTATTAGCAGTGGGAACTAGTTTCTTAATGTCTATTTACAATATGGCCATGACACCAACACAGGACAATCCTGCATTAAAGTACATGCCCTATATATTTCCTTTCATGTTGTTGTTTATATTTAACGGATTGCCATCAGCATTAACTTGGTACTATACAGTATCAAATGTCATTACATTATTAATGCAATTAATTATTCAAAAAGTAATTATTAATCATGATAAGATATTAGCAGATATTGAAGTGAAGCGTAAAACACCAAAGAAAAAAAGTAATTGGCAGGGCAAGTATGAGCAAATGGTAGAGGCGCAAAAAAAGGTGCAAACCTTGAAAGACAAAACTAAAAAATAATCATTTTCATAAAAAGAGACTAGCGTAAATGCGAGTCTCTTTTTTTATACCTATAAATGAAATTGAAATATATCCCCCTTATTGTATGCGTTTGCTTTATTCAATTATATGCGCATGCACAAGCAAAAGTATTGGGTGAATGCACCATTCAATTTAAAATACAACAACAACAAAAAAATGAATGGGTAGATATTGGTACAAAAAAAGTATGGATCAAAGGCAATCAGTGCAAGACAATGTTAGCCACACCATTGCTTATTCAAACATTGATTTTTAATATTCAGGAAGAAAAGGCAATCGTTACAAAGGAGTTAGGCAATAATAAATTTCTTCAGGAAATTAATTACCCTCCTTCAGCCTTGCCTAGTTTAATCTCCATGAAAGAGATGGTTACAGACACAACTATGATTATTTTAGGTTATCGATGTAAGACAGCTAAATTAGAATGGAGCGATGGGGTCGTATATGAAGTATTTTATACACCCACTATAATTCCATCAGTCACTACATTTGAATTCGCTTTTAAAGAAGTGCCAGGTTTGGTTTTAGGTTATCGTATTTTAAACAAGGATAACCCATCAGTTCAATATTTTGCTACTCAATTAGAGTTTAGCCCAATTACATTAAATCAGTTTTTGATTAATCGAATGGATTTTCAAATTCTAGAATAAAAAAGAAATACCTAATTAAGGAAGAATAGGAGAAGGAGTTTTAAAGCGAGGTAAAATTACCTTGTAACGATAAGGAATAACATATGTCACATTTCCTTTGTTATATTTCAAATAGGCAGCATTACCTAATCCGGTATTGGTTGAAAGTCCTTTAAATTCCAAGCTTGATTTTAATGTATAAAAACTTGCTGTTTTGTGAGAAAGGCTTCCTAAATTTTTCAATGAATATTTTTCCTCCACTTTTTTACTTTCCATGTTGGTGGTCACAACAGAACTTGCATATACGCTTCCAGATATCACTAAACTAGTGATGAGGAAGGTTAATAATAATATGTTTTTTATAATTCGCACGTTGCTACGAAGGTAGTCTTTTTTGAGATTTCCATTAAAAAATATTTTTAACGATTTATTGGGCCTATGTGAACAATAAAATATTGATTATTAAGGGGTTGTTTGTACATTTAATAAAAGAGCATTAGGGCATCTTTATTGAATTAATATATTGATAATCAACACTTTATTAACCTTTAAAAGATTATTTTATGTTTAACCCACATGAGGAAGAAGAGGAAGCAAGGGATATTCAGGAGTTAATGCAGCGCTATCAAAATTTAAAATATGGTCGGGCTAATGCCTATATAGAAGAAGACGATTTTGAAAAAATCATTGAACATCTTGATGATAAGGATGAGATCACGGAGGCCATCGAAGCGGCCAACTTGGCTTTAAATCAATATCCCTTTTCTGCTTTGTTGATGATTAAAAAAGCAGATTTATTATTAGCAACAAGAAAATATAAAGAAGCACTAATTTTATTAGATACGGCAGCCTTGTATGATCACAAGGAAATGAATTTATTTATTTTAAAAACAGATGCTTATTTAGCATTGGATCAACCAGCAGAAGCCATTGTGTTATTACAAGAAGCACTGCATTTATTTGAAGGTCAAGAACGAACCGAATTATTATTTGAATTAGCTGATGTCTATGATGATCATGAAGCTTTTGATAAAGTTTTTGATTGTTTGCAATTGGTATTAGAAGCGGATCCTAATAATGAAGAAGCTTTATATAAAATTTGTTTTTGGACCGACTTCACTGGACGCAATGAGGAAAGTATTCGATTGCACCAGCACTTGATTGACGAACAACCCTATAATGCATTAGCATGGTTCAATTTAGCTGCAGCGTATCAAGGTTTAAAATTGCACGAAAAAGCAATTGATGCTTATCAGTTTGCCATAGTGATTGATGAAAAATTTGATTATGCCTATCGGAATATGGGGGATGCTTATTTAAGATTAAGAAAATACAAAGAAGCGATTGAAGCATTAGAAAAAGTATTAGAACTCTCTCGTCCCGAAGATGTCATTTATGAAGCCATTGGTCATTGCTATCATCGTATGAAAAATTATGCACAAGCTCGTTTTCATTATAAAAAAGCGGTGCATCTTAATGCAGAAGATAGCCGACTGTATCAAAAAATGGCGATCACTTATATGTTGGAAGAGAAATGGGAGATGGCCATTAAGCAATTAGAACATGCCATTCGTATACATAAACACATCAATGAGTATTTTATATTAATGGGTGAATGTTATATGAATATGGGTCAAAATAAAGAAGCTGCTTTTTACTTTGGTACCGTAGTAAAAAATAAGCCCAAACAAATTGCTGGTTGGGAATACTTAATTAAATGTCTAATATCAAGTCAGCAGTTAGATATGGCATTGGAACAAACCGAATTGGCTTATATATCTACGCAAGGTAAAATATTATTTATTTATTATCGAAGTGCCATATTATTTATGATGAAAAAGCCAGCAGATGGGTTGTTGCAATTAGAGATGGCTTTATCTAAATCCACTAAGTGGCTAAAAAAATTCATGAAAATATATCCCGAAATCACGCAGGATCAAAAAGTGATTGATATCATAAGCAAATACAAGAAGGGAAAAATTTCTTAATTTTTTTAAATTACCTTTGTCCCCAAACTCTTAATACAATATGAATTTTAATTTAACTCAAATACCCGAACGTACTACTCAACCTCGTAAACATGGATTGACAATGGTGATGGACAAAGGGTTGAGTTTCGGGGAAGCAGAAAATTTTTTAAGTGTTGCCGAGCCACATACTGATATTATCAAATTAGGGTTTGGAACTTCCTTTGTAACCCCTAATTTGAGAAAGAAAATCGAATTGTATCAGTCGCATAATATTCCTGTTTATTTTGGAGGCACTTTATTTGAAGCTTTCTTGATTCGAAATCAGTTTGATGATTATATCGCTATGTGTAAGGATTATAAAATTGATGTCATTGAAGTGAGTGATGGTTCAATTGAAATTCCACACAGTGAAAAATGTGGGTACATTGAAAAAATTTCAAAATATGCTACTGTGTATAGTGAAGTGGGTAGTAAGGATGCAGCACACATCATCCCACCTTATAAATGGATCGAATTAATGAGTGCTGAATTAAGTGCAGGAAGTTCCTATGTAATTGCAGAAGCGAGAGAAGCAGGAAATGTAGGTATTTATCGTGGCAGTGGGGAAGTGCGTGAAGGTTTGGTTCAGGAAATATTAACTAAAATACCTGCAGAAAAAATTTTGTGGGAAGCACCTCAAAAAGCACAACAATTGTATTTTTTAGAATTAGTAGGTTGTAATGTTAATTTAGGAAATATAGCACCTAATGAAGTTATCCCATTGGAAGCAATGCGTATTGGACTTAGAGGAGACACTTTTGATTTATACTTAAATAAATAGTTGTGCGTAAATTTGGACTCATAGGGTATCCTTTAACGCATTCTTTTTCGGAAGGCTATTTTGCAAACAAGTTTGCGCAGGAAAATATTGCAGATGCACAATATGTAAATTTTCCAATTGATTCCATTCAAAAATTTTTAGCATTGTGGGAGGATCCATTATTAGCTGGATTGAATATTACTATTCCGTATAAAAAAGAGGTACTTGTTTATTTAAATGAAATGTCTGAAGTGGTTCAACAAATGCAGGCATGCAATTGTATTAAAAAACAAAACGGAAAATTAATAGGATATAATACCGATGTGATTGGTTTTGAAAAATCCTTACAACCATTTTTAAAGCCACATCATCAAAATGCTTTAATTCTAGGAACCGGCGGAGCCGCAGCGGCAGTAGAGTACGTCCTATCTCAATTAGGTATTCACTATGTCTTTGTTTCGCGAAACAACACCCCGCAAACATCTCAGCCAACCTTCAGCTATGAGGATTTAAATGCTAGTATTATGAGCAAGCATACACTTATTATTAATACAAGTCCAGTAGGGATGTTTCCGAATACCCAAGAAGCACCTTCCATACCATATGAATTATTGACTACCCAACATCATTTATATGATTTGGTTTATAATCCAGCCGAAACTTTATTTATGGCAAAGGGTTTAGCAAAAGGGGCATCTGTTCAAAACGGATTGGACATGTTGCACATTCAAGCTGAGGAAAGTTGGAAGATCTGGAATACGACACAGCCCTAGTTTAATAATTTATAAGGAATGTAAAAATGCAAAAAGTTGCGTCACTGCTTTTTGTCGATGACTGAATTTATTTTTTTCCTCAAGCGACATTTCTGCAAAACTTTTATCGGCACCTTCTGGAATAAAAATAGGGTCATAACCAAAACCTGATGTACCTGTATTTTGATTACTAATATGACCACGGCAAATGCCTTCATAATAATATTCAACACCACTCCATATCAAACAAATCACAGTTCTAAATTGAGCAGCACGATTATCAATTCCATTGAGTTCGGTCAGCACTTTATCAATATTAGCTTTAAAATTTCGATCTTCGCCTGCATACCTTGCGCTGTGCACACCAGGTGCTCCTTGTAATGCGTCAATCTCTAATCCAGTATCTTCACTAAAACAGTTTTGATTAGTAATATTAAAAATTGTTTTTGCTTTTTCAGCTGCATTTTCGTGCATGGTATCATGTGGTTCTGGTATATCAATATCGATACCCGCTTGTTTCAAAGTAATAACACTGATATTGTTGGGCAGCAAGGATTGTATTTCAGTGACTTTATGTTCGTTGTTGGTCGCGAATATTAAATTGGTCATGAATTATAATTGAAAAAGTTGTTTTAGAATGTTCCATAATTTTGACTTTTCCAATTTAGCAGATTGATCAGTTCCTTGCATTAAGGATAAGCTATTGCTGAATAATAAATAAGTGTCACCTAATTGGATTGATTTATACAACGTAGTAGGTAATTTTATTTTTAATGCTGCACCACTCACATCAAAGATCATGACCAGCTTAGAAGGAAGTGTGTCTAATATTTCATGAAGACTTAATTTTTGTTGCGCAATATTTATTAATGCGATATCTGCTAATGTTAATTTGCAAGCTCCTAAAATAGAGGAGAGTAAGTTTAAATCATTTTCGTTCAAATGAACAGCAAGCTCATCTTTGACAATGATGGTCACTTGTTTTAAATGCTCCCCTAAATATTTGATCGGTCCTGATTGGCTTGGAGTCGAGATTTCTTTCACTGCATTTTCAGGCGAAGGAGTGGATTGAGCTTGTTCAATAGGAGGAATTATTTGTGGCGCGATTATTTCTGCTTGTTTTTTTGCCATTTCAGGCAGTACCAAAGTATCTTTGTATAAAGAAACTAAAAGGGCATTCGGTAAGATTGTTTTTTCGCGGCTCATTCGGTTGGAAAATTACTCGAATTGAATCAAACCAAAAAATAACAGTTGTAAGTTTTATATTTTTCGTTTCTTTGTACTTCATTAGCTACTTTTTCAAACCATACGACCATGACAAATCATGCTTTCCCAGTTACAAAAAACACAAATCCACAATTGCCTACATTCAATATGGATGAAATTGCATTTGGTAAAAATTTTACTGATCATATGTTGGTGGCGGATTATGAAAATGGAGAATGGAAAAATGTGGTCATTAAACCCTTTGCTCCATTAGAATTAGATCCTTCAAGTGCGGTATTGCATTATGGCCAAACTATTTTTGAAGGCATTAAAGCTTTTAAAAATGAAAAAGGAGAAGTTGTTATTTTTAGACCTGATCAAAATTTTATTCGTTTCAATACTTCTGCCGAAAGAATGCAAATGCCTGCTGTTCCAGAATGGCTTTTTATGGATGGCATGAAACAATTAATACAATTGGAAAAAGATTGGGTTCCCAACAAGCCAGATTGCTCATTATATATTAGACCTTTTATGATTGCAACGGATCCATTTTTAGGAGTGCGTCCTTCTGTAACTTATAAATTCATGATTATCTTAGGTCCAAGTGGTGCTTATTTTTCAGCACCAATGAAAATCGCAATTGAAAAAAAGTATACGCGTGCAACACCCGGTGGTGTTGGTTTTGCAAAGAATGGGGGAAATTATGGTGCTAGTTTATATCCAGTTAGTTTAGCCCAAAAAAATGGGTATGATCAAGTATTATGGACCGATGCCATTGAACATAAGTATGTAGAGGAAGTAGGGATGATGAATGTGATGTTTGTCATTGATGGAAAAGTAATTACACCTAGTTTAGAAAGAGGTACTGTATTAAAAGGTGTAACAAGAAATTCATGTATCATTTTATTAAAAGAAATGGGCTACGAAGTGGAAGAGAGAAATTTATCTGTTGCAGAAATTATTGAAGCACATAAAAAAGGAGTTTTTCAGGAAGTGTTTGGAGTAGGTACAGCAGCGGTGGTTTCCTATATTTCAAGATTAGCAGATGAGGATTATGTTATGGATTTTGATGTGAACGCATTAAAAGTGGCACCTGCACTTAAAAAGCGTCTGAATGATATTCGCATGGGTAATCTGCCAGATACCCACCATTGGCTCGAAAAAATATAAATAATGGGCTGAGCATCAGTCTATTTTATACCCCTTTGCCCATTAATTTGCCTTAAACTAGGCTAATTGGGGTCTTTTTTTAAAATTAGCGAATAAACATTTTGGTATTTGGTTAACGAACATTACCTTTGCCGTCCGAATTTTTTATAAATCAAAATTGAACAAAACAGCATAATTAATGCCTACTATTCAGCAATTAGTGAGAAAAGGCCGTGAGATCATCAGGGCTAAAAGTAAATCAAGAGCTTTGGACGCATGTCCTCAGCGTCGTGGTGTTTGTACTAGAGTGTATACAACAACTCCAAAAAAGCCAAACTCAGCGTTACGTAAAGTAGCGAAAGTACGTTTGACTAATAAGATTGAAGTCATCGCTTATATACCAGGTGAGGGTCACAACTTACAAGAACACAGTATCGTATTAATCCGTGGTGGTCGTGTAAAAGATTTACCTGGTGTACGTTATCATATTGTTCGTGGTAGCTTGGATACAGCTGGTGTGAAGGACCGTAAGCAGTCTCGTAGTAAATACGGAACTAAAAAAGAAAAAGCAAAGAAATAATAACAACTAATTAATATTCGACATGCGTAAAGCACAACCTAAAAAGATTCCATTAGCACCAGATCCTCGTTTCAACGATGTAGCGGTGACGCGTTTTATCAACAACATTATGTTGGATGGTAAAAAAACAACTGCTTACAAAATTTTCTACGATGCTTTGGATAAAGTAACTAAGTTCACTAATGAAGATGGTTATGAAATGTGGAAGCGCGCTGTTTCTAATGTAACACCTGCGGTTGAAGTTCGTAGCCGTCGTATTGGTGGTGCTACTTTCCAAATTCCAGCGGAAGTTCGTGGAGATCGTAAAATTTCATTAAGTATGAAATGGTTAGTGCGTTTTAGCCGTGAGCGTAATGGTAAAACAATGGCTGATAAATTAGCGAATGAAATCATTGCAGCAACAAAGGGTGAAGGTGGTGCATTCAAAAAGAAAGAAGATACACATCGTATGGCTGAAGCCAATAAGGCTTTCTCTCACTTTAAAGTTTAAGTCCTACCGATGCAACTATATTAAACCCCGACTCATTGTTGGGGTTTTTTTTGTCCCATTTCCACCATTATTTGGCTCCAATTTGTACTAGAAATAGGGCTGTGTATTAGTTTATGGAAAAAAACGGCAAGAAAGAATCATTCAATTACTAATATCATTAACTTTGCGCCTCGGAAAAATAGACTTTTAAAGGAGCTGTTTTTCAGTGAAAATTAAAAATAAATAAACCATATATGGCGGATTTAAAACTACAACGAAATTTTGGTATTGCTGCGCACATTGATGCAGGTAAAACAACTACGACTGAGCGTATCTTACGTTACACAGGTATGATTCACAAAATTGGTGAAGTACATGATGGCGCTGCTACCACCGATTGGATGGAGCAAGAAAAAGAAAGAGGTATTACCATTACTTCTGCAGCGGTAAGTTGCCAATGGCAGTTTCCAACTACATTGGGTAAAAAAGATGATAGAACAAAAGATTATTATTTCAATATCATCGATACTCCAGGTCACGTGGATTTCACAGTTGAGGTGGAGCGTTCAATGCGTGTATTGGATGGTTTGATCGCTTTGTTTTCTGCAGTTGATGGTGTAGAGCCTCAATCAGAAACAGTTTGGCGTCAAGCGAATCGTTATAAAGTTCCTCGTATTGGGTTCGTAAATAAAATGGATCGTGCTGGTGCTGATTTCTTAATGGTGGTAACACAAGTAAGAGAAATGTTAGGTGCGAAAGCAGTTCCATTACAATTACCTATTGGTGCAGAAGATGGATTTACGGGCGTGGTTGATTTAATTAGAATGAAAGCTATTATTTGGGATGACGCTACAGAAGGTATGACTTATGTAGAAAATCCTATTCCTGATGATATGAAAGAAGATGTGGATTATTGGAGAGCTCAATTAATTGAAGCCGTTGCAGAATATGACGACAAATTAATGGAGAAGTTTTTTGAAAATCCGGATTCTATTTCTGAAGCAGAAGTACATGAAGCTATTCGTAAAGCAACAATCGATTTAAGTATTGTACCAATGATGTGCGGATCATCTTTTAAAAACAAAGGTGTACAAACAGCTTTAGATGCAGTTTGTCGTTACTTGCCTTCACCAGTTGATGTGGATGATACAGAAGGAACAGATCCAGATACAGGAGAAAAAGTTTATCGTAAACCAAATGCAAAAGAACCATTTGCTGCATTGGCATTTAAAATTATGACCGATCCTTTCGTTGGTCGTTTGGCTTTCTTCAGATGTTATTCTGGTCATTTGGATGCAGGTTCTTATGTTAAGAATATGCGCAGTGGAAAGAACGAGCGTATTTCTCGTATCATGAAAATGTTTGCCAACAAGCAAAACCCAATCGATTTTATCGAAGCAGGTGATATTGCAGCAGCAGTAGGATTTAAAGAAATTAAAACAGGAGATACATTGTGTGATGAAAATCATCCAATTGTATTAGAGAATATGTTTATCCCAGAACCCGTTATCTCTGTAGCAGTAGAGCCTAAAACGCAAGCTGACGTTGATAAAATGGGTATGGCAATTGCTAAGTTAGTAGAGGAAGATCCTACCTTAAGAGTTAAAACAGACGAAGATACTGGTCAAACAATTTTATCTGGAATGGGTGAATTACACCTTGAGATTATTGTAGATCGTATGCGTCGTGAATTTAAAGTTGAAATTAACCAAGGTAATCCTCAGGTGGCATACAAAGAAGCATTTGGTAAAATGATCGAGCACCGTGAAGTGTTGAAAAAGCAATCGGGTGGTCGTGGTAAATTTGCCGATATCGAATTTGAAATTGGACCTGCAGATACAGAGTGGTTAACAGAAAACAAAGACAAACATTTCCAATTCGTGAATGATATTTTTGGAGGATCTATTCCAAAAGAATTTATTCCTGCAATTAATAAAGGTTTTGAAACTTCAATGACACAAGGTGTTTTAGCAGGTTATCCTGTGAACAACATGAAAGTGCGTATCATGGATGGAAGTTACCATGATGTGGATTCTGATTCAATGTCATTTGAATTGTGTGCGAAAGCTGCATTCAGAAATGCGGGTAAAAAAGCGAAACCAACTTTATTAGAGCCGATCATGAAAGTGGAAGTAGTAACACCTGATCAATACATGGGAGATGTGACAGGTGACTTAAACCGTCGTCGTGGTATGTTAGAAGGAATGGATAGCCGTGGTAACTTACAAGTTATTAAAGCAAAAGTGCCTTTGAGTGAAATGTTTGGATATGTAACTCAATTGCGTTCTTTAAGCTCTGGCCGTGCCACTTCAACTATGGAGTTCAGTCATTATAATCCAGCACCGAATAATATTGCTGAGGAAGTAATGGCTAAGAACAAAGGAAAGGTGAAAGATGACGAATAGTCCAGAACAGAATAATTATCTAATTAATTGATAATCAATATAAAAAAGCCCCCAAAAGGGGCTTTTTTAGTAGGGTTAATTTTTTTTGAAAATAATTCAAAAAAAGGGCAATATTTCTTGAATGTTAACCTACAACCCATTACCTTTGCAACCCCAAGATAATTTGGGAAAAATAGCTATGTCTCAAAGAATTAGAATAAAATTACAATCATACGATCACAACTTAGTAGATAAGTCTGCTGAGAAAATCGTAAAAACCGTACGCAGTACTGGTGCCGTAGTAACAGGTCCTATTCCTTTACCTACACACAAACGCATTTTTACTGTATTACGTTCACCGCATGCGAATAAGAAAAGTCGTGAGCAGTTCCAATTAGCAACGCACAAGCGTTTATTGGACATCTATACTTCTTCTTCTAAAACAGTAGACGCCCTAAGTAAGTTAGACTTACCATCAGGTGTTGAGGTGGAGATCAAAGCATAAGTATTTATAAATACCATCTCCCAATCACTGAAACATTATGCATCAGTTGACAAAGGAGCGCTGGTTGAATATAAGTAAAATATAAACAGGCCCTTCGAGGTTTGTTTACTTCCGGTACTTCCCCTTCCCGATTTAACGATCGGGGAAACTCAGGAAAAGGTCGGCAGCAAACAGGGATTGAATCCGAGCTACAAAAATCGAAAGATAGCGTAGCATCATCATCGGATGTCCTCAGAACCAAGCGCGGGGCATAAACCGCAAAACAGATGAAAGGTATTATTGGAAAAAAAATTGGCATGACGAGCATCTTTGGTGAAGATGGCAAGCAAATCGCTTGTACCATTATCGAAGCTGGTCCTTGCACTGTGACTCAGGTTAAAACTACTGACACAGATGGTTACAGCGCCGTGCAGTTAGCATTAGGCGACAAGAAAGAAAAACATTCTACAAAGTCTGAAATTAATCACTTCGCGAAAGCACAGACTGCTCCAAAAAGATTTGTAAAAGAATTCCGCAACTTCTCTATTGAAAAAGCATTAGGTGAATCAGTTACCATTGACATTTTCGCAGAAGGAGATGCAGTTGAAGTAGTAGGTACCACAAAAGGTAAAGGTTTCCAAGGTGTTGTAAAGCGCCATGGATTTAGTGGTGTGGGTGAAGCAACGCATGGTCAACATGATCGTTCTCGTGCACCAGGTTCTATTGGTGGATCTTCTTACCCAGCAAGAGTATTCAAAGGAATGCGTATGGCTGGCCGTATGGGTACAGATCGCGTTAAAACAAAAGGCTTAACAGTATTAAAATTATTTCCAGAGAAAAATTATATTTTGATCAGTGGTTCAGTACCGGGTAACAACGGTTCAATTGTTTTAATCCAAAAGTAATCACACATTAATCGACAATCATGCAATTAGAAGTATTAAATATAAAGGGCAAAAAAACAGGCAGACAGGTTGAATTACCTGCTGAGATTTTTGGTGCAACACCCAATGATCACGTTATTTATTTAGCCGTAAAACAATATTTAGCTGCGCGCCGTTCAGGAACGCATAAAGTTAAAACGCGTGCTGAGGTACAAGGGGCAAGCCGCAAATTACACAAGCAAAAAGGTACTGGTGGTGCTCGTAAGGGTAATATCCGTAACCCATTATATAAGGGTGGTGGTACTATTTTTGGACCAAAGCCGCATAGCTACGATTTTAAATTAAATCGTAAAGTAAAAGATCTTGCAAAAATTTCTGCATTATCTCATAAAGCAAATGACCAAGCAATTATGGTATTAGAAGATATCATTTTAGCTTCTCCTAAAACATCTGCAATTGCTGCTATTATGGCTCAATTGAGTTTAGAGAACAAAAAGACTTTAGTAATATTACCTGAGTACAACGATAACATTTATTTGAGCACTCGTAACATTCCTAATGTAGCAAGTTCATTATTAGCGGACATTAATACTTATGACATCATGAATGCAGATGTATTAGTGATTACTGAAAGTGCTGCTAAAATTTTTAACGAAGAAGAAGCAGTAGCTTAAGCTTAAAGGCCTTTTAAAAATTACAATTATGAAATTATCAGAAATACTCATCAAGCCGATCCTTACAGAGAAAGCAAATGCGCAACAAGAGAAATTAAGAAGATACGCATTCAAAGTAAATCGTCGTGCTAACAAATTAGAAATTAAAACTGCTATTGAGCAATTTTATGGCGTGAATGTTTTAGAAGTAAACACTTTAGTGGTTCCTGGTAAAAACAAATCACGTTCAACAAAAGCAGGTGTTATTTCAGGTGTTAAGTCTGGATATAAAAAAGCATTAGTAACGGTTGCAGAAGGTGAATCCATTGACCTTTACGCAAGCATTTAATAAGATATTAATTATAGCCCGCGAAGCTGAAAAATTCGTAAGACTGCAAAGTCTTTAAAAAGTAAAAAGAAACAAAATGGCATTAAGAAAGTACAAACCAATTACCGCAGGAACGCGTTGGAGAATTGGTAACGCTTATGAGGAAATTACAACTAACAAACCTGAAAAGAGTTTATTAGAACCTCAGAAAAAAACAGCAGGACGAAATTTCCAAGGTCGTCGTGCAATGCGTTATATGGGTGGTGGTCACAGACAACATTACCGTATCATCGATTTCAAAAGAAATAAAACAGGAATGGAAGCCACTGTGGTTTCTATCGAATATGATCCAAATCGTACTCCATTTATTGCTTTGGTGCAATACGCGGATGGCGAAAAAAGATACATTATTTGTCCTCAAGGTTTACAAGTAGGTGCGAAGGTATCTTCTGGTGAAAATGTAGCTCCTGAAGTAGGAAATGCATTACCAATGAAGTTTATGCCTTTGGGTACTATGATTCATAATATTGAAATGCAACCTGGTCAAGGTGGTAAATTAGTACGCAGTGCAGGAACTTCAGCTCAATTAGCGAACAAGGAAGAAAACTACGCAGTATTAAAAATGCCTTCAGGTGAATTAAGAAAATTATTGATCAACTGTTATGCAACTGTAGGTGTGGTTTCAAATAGCGATCACAACTTAGAAACAGCAGGTAAAGCAGGTAGAAATCGTTGGAAAGGTGTTCGTCCACGCGTAAGAGGTGTTGCGATGAACCCAGTAGATCACCCGATGGGTGGTGGTGAAGGTAGAGCGTCTGGTGGACATCCAAGAAGCAGAACTGGTAAGTATGCTAAAGGAGAAAAAACTAGAACAAGAGGAAAGGGTAGCGATAAGTTAATTATCCAACGCCGCGACGGAAAAAAATTGACAAAATAATTAATTATACAAATTAACTCATAACTATGGGTCGTTCGATTAAAAAAGGTCCTTATATAGATCATAACCTTGAAGTAAAAGTAGAGGGTATGAACGGAGGCAAAACTAAGAAAGCAGTTATCAAAACTTGGAGTCGTCGTAGTACGATCTCTCCAGAATTTGTTGGACATACTTTCGCAGTTCATAACGGAAATAAATTTATCCCAGTGTATGTTACCGAATTTATGGTAGGACACAAGTTGGGTGAGTTTTCTCCAACAAGAAACTTCAGAGGACACGCTGGAACAAAGAAATAAAAAGTAGTAATAAACACATTAAGAAATGGAAGCAGTAGCTAAACTAAACAATTATCCCACCGGTCCGCGTAAGATGCGTTTGATCGCTGATGTCATTCGTGGCATGGAAGTGGAAAAAGCATTGGCAATTTTGGAATTCCATCCACAACACAATGCGGTTCCTTTGGCGAAGTTGTTGAAAAGTGCAATCAATAACTGGGAACAAAAAAACAGTGGCGCAAGCGCAGCTGATAGCAACTTAGTAGTAAAAACAGTTTTTGTTGACGGTGGTCGTACATTAAAACGTATGCGCCCAGCTCCTCAAGGACGTGGCTACAGGGTTCGCAAACGCAGCAACCATGTAACATTGATCGTGGACTCTAAATCAGATTCAAAAATTTAATATACAACCATCACTATGGGTCAGAAAGCAAATCCAATTGGTAACAGGTTAGGCATCATCCGCGGATGGGAGAGTAACTGGTATGGTAATAAAAAAGATTACGCTACTAAGTTAATCGAAGACCAAAAAATCCGTAAATATTTAATGGCACGTATCAATAAAGGCGGTATCGCTCGTATTGTTATCGAACGCACATTAGGTAAGTTGATCATTACTATTCATACCTCTAAGCCAGGTATCATCATCGGAAAGGGTGGTGGAGAAGTAGACCGTATCAAAGAAGAATTAAAAAAATTAACCGGCAAGGATGATGTTCAAATCAACATCCTAGAAATTCGTCGTCCAGAATTAGATGCAACTATTGTTGCTGATACTATTGCACGTCAAATTGAAAACCGTATCAACTACAAGCGTGCTATTAAAATGGCGATTGCTTCCACCTTAAGAATGGGTGCTGAGGGAATCAAAGTAAAAGTAGGCGGTCGTATTGGTGGTGCTGAGATTGCACGTTCAGAAGAAATCAAACAAGGCCGTGTTCCATTACATACTTTCAGAATGGATATCGATTATGCTAATGTATTTGCTTTGACAGTATATGGTAAAATTGGTATCAAAGTTTGGATTTGTAAAGGTGAGGTTTTAGGAAAACGCGAATTGAATCCAAATTTTGTCGGCGGTAAAGAAGGCGGCGAAAGAGCAGATCGTGGTGATCGTCGTGATGACCGCGGTGGTGATCGTGGTGGATTTGATCGTGGCAATGATCGTCGTCCAGGTGGCGGTGGTGGTGCAAGAAAAAGATAATTAATTAAAAAAAGAGATTAACAATAACAATATGTTACAGCCAAAAAGAAGTAAACATAGAAAACAACAGAAAGGACGTATTCGCGAAGTAGCGAAGCGTGGCACTTCTATTGCATTTGGTTCTTTTGCATTAAAATCATTAGATCCAATTTGGTTAACCAACAGACAATTAGAGTCTGCTCGTCAAGCCATGACGCGTGCAATGAAAAGAGAAGGAAATGTATGGATTCGTGTTTTCCCAGATAAAATTATTACCCGTAAACCAGCCGAAGTAAGGATGGGTAAAGGTAAAGGTAACCCTGAATTTTGGGCTGCAGTTGTTGAACCAGGTCGCATCATTTTTGAAATTGATGGTGTTACACCAGAAGTGGCAAAAGAGGCAATGGGTTTAGCTGCGCAAAAATTACCAATCAGAACTAAATTCGTAACAAGAAGAGACTTGTAATTAATTTAAGAGTAAACAAAAAAAAGATTTTGCTATGGCAAACAAAAAATACGATTTCAATAAAGGCTTAAAAGATTTGAGCATCGTGGATATCAAAGCACGAATTGATGAAGATCAATTAAGACTAAAAAAATTAGAGTTCGCTCATACGATTTCTCCTTTGGAAAATCCAATGAGTATTCGTGGACTGCGTCAAGACATTGCCCGTTTAAAAACGGAATTAAAGAAAAAAGAGTTAGGTATCTAATATTAGATAAGCTAACCAAAAATTGATAAACAATGGTAGAAAGAAATTTACGAAAAATTAGAATTGGTGTTGTTACTAGCGACAAGATGGATAAAACCATAACTGTAGCTGTTGAAAGAAAAGTAAAGCACCCTATTTATGGCAAGTTCGTGAAAAAAACGACTAAGTTCCATGCGCACGATGAAAAACAAGAGTGCACAATTGGAGATGTTGTTAAGATCATGGAAACGCGTCCATTAAGTAAAACAAAGCGTTGGAGATTAGTAGAAGTCGTTGAAAAAGCGAAATAAACTAAACTCAAAACAGTAATAAACAGTATTCACCCAACCTTGAAAAAGGAAGGAAAAAGCTTAAAGCTAAAACAAAATGATTCAGCAAGAAAGTAGGCTCAATGTAGCTGATAACAGCGGTGCCAAGGAAGTACTTTGTATTAAAGTACTAGGAAATAGCGGGCAAGATTATGCAAAAATCGGTGACAGAATTGTTGTCACAGTGAAAGATGCAATTCCTGCAGGCGGTATTAAAAAAGGTACAGTGTCAAAAGCAGTTATTGTGCGTACCAAAAACAAATTGCGTCGTAAGGACGGATCTTATATCCGTTTTGATGATAACGCAGTCGTATTATTAAACACTTCAGACGAGCCAAGAGGTACCCGTATTTTTGGGCCAGTGGCACGTGAATTGCGTGATAAAGGATACATGAAAATTGTTTCATTAGCACCAGAGGTGTTATAAATTATAAATAAGTTATGAGTAACAGATTCAAACCCAAATTCAACATCAAGAAAGGCGACACCGTTGTGGTGATTGCTGGTGATGACAAGGACTTGAAAAAGCCTCGCAAAGTTTTGGAAGTAATTGTAGACAAAGGTCGTGTGATAGTGGAAGGCGTTGCCATTGCCACAAAGCACACAAAACCGTCTGCTTCTAATACAAAAGGTGGTATCGTTAAAGTGGAAGCAGCTATTAACATTAGTAATGTAATGTTATGGGATGCTAAAACAAGTGCGGCTACAAAAGTGAAGCGTTCAAGAGAAGAAGGTAAATTAGTAAGAATTTCAAAAAAATCAGGGGAGGTAATTAAATAATGAGCACAGTAAAATATACTCCAAGATTAGCAGACAAGTACACTAACGAAGTGATCCCTGCTTTATCTAAAAAGTTTGGTTACAAGTCTGTAATGCAAACTCCAAAGTTGGAAAAAATTTGCATCAACCGTGGTGTAAATGGCGCAGTAAATGACAAGAAATTAGTAGACATCGCTTTAGATGAGTTAACTACAATTACTGGTCAAAAAGCAGTTCCAACTATGTCTAAAAAAGACATTTCAAACTTCAAGTTGCGTAAGGGAATGCCAATTGGCGCTCGCGTTACTTTAAGAGGTGTAAGAATGTATGAGTTTTTAGATCGTCTAGTATCAGTTGCGTTACCACGTGTGCGTGACTTTAAAGGTATCAGCGATAAGGCATTTGATGGCCGCGGTAATTACACTTTAGGTATTACTGAACAAATCATTTTTCCTGAGATTGATATTGATAAAGTAAATAAAATTACTGGATTAGATATCACTTTCGTTACATCTGCAACTTCTAATGAAGAAGCATACGAGTTATTAAAAGAACTAGGTATGCCATTCAAAAGCAATAAAAAAGAAAATAACTAATTAATAAAATAGAATTATGGCAAAAGCATCCATCAAGGCAAGACAAAAAAAGCGCGAGGCAACTGTCAAAAAATTTGCTGAAAAACGCGCCGCTTTAAAAGCTGCTGGTGATTATGTAGGTTTAGATAAATTACCTAAAAATGCATCACCGGTTCGTTTGAAAAATCGTTGTCAATTAACAGGTCGTCCTAAAGGGTATATCCGTTATTTCGGAGTATCAAGGATTATGTTCCGTGACATGGCTTTGAATGGTTTAATACCAGGTGTTAAAAAAGCAAGCTGGTAATACTTTAACAAAAGTAATATTGATTTAAGTTCATTCATTTGAATACTGAAACAAACAAAATTTAGAACTGATTTAAAATACTAATATGGTAACAGATCCAATAGCAGACTACTTAACAAGAATACGCAATGCCCAAATGGCACAACACCGTATCGTTGAAATACCTGCGTCCAACTTAAAAAAGCGTATCACTGAAATCTTATATGATCAAGGATATATCTTAAAATATAAGTTTGAAGATGATAACAAACAAGGTTTAATTAAGATTGCCTTGAAGTACGATCCATCTACAAAACAACCAGCGATTCGTTCTTTAGATCGTATCAGTCGTCCAGGTTTGCGTCATTACGCGAAGCCAGCTGATATTAAAAGAGTGAGCAATGGTTTAGGTATTGCCATCTTAAGTACTTCAAAAGGAGTATTGACAGATAAGCAAGCAAAAGCCAACAATGTGGGTGGTGAGGTATTGTGTGCGATTTCTTAATAGAAAAAATTAATTCATTGCTTAGATTGCATTTAAGCCTTTAGTCGGGGCTGAAAACAACTAAGTGAAAAAATAAAAAAAAACGACTATGTCAAGAATTGGAAAAAAACCGGTAACTATCCCAAAAGGGGTAACCATCACGGTAAAGGATTCAGTGGTAACTGTAAAAGGACCTAAAGGTGAATTGTCTCAAGAGATTGATCGCGACATTACAGTCGAGATTACTGAAACTGAGTTAACAGTAATCCGTCCTACAGAACAAATTCGCCACAGAGCAATGCATGGTTTATACCGTTCATTAATCAGCAACTTAGTAAAAGGAGTTACAGAAGGTTATAAAAAAGATTTAGAATTAGTGGGTGTGGGTTTTAAAGCTGTTAACGCTGGAAATATTTTAGACCTTGCTTTAGGATATTCACATAATATCATTTTTGAAGTACCTAAGGAATTGAAAGTAACAACGACTACTGAAAAAGGACAAAATCCAAAAATCTTCTTAGAAGGTAGCGATAAACAATTAATTGGTCAAGTAGCTGCAAAAATCAGAGGATTACGTAAACCAGAACCATACAAAGGAAAAGGTGTTAAATACTCTGATGAGGTGGTAAGAAGAAAAGCAGGTAAAGCAGCAGGTAAATAGTAATTAAAAATCAAAGATCCCGGCAGCATCGGGATGACAAAAAATAAATAATATGAGTAAATTAGCTCAAAGACAAAAGATCAGATACAGAATTCGTAAAAAAATAACGGGTACTGCAACAAAGCCTCGTTTATCTGTATTCAGAAGCAACGCTGACATATACTGTCAATTGATTGATGATGTAACAGGTGTAACATTAGCTGCATCATCTTCAAGAGAAGCTGATATCGCCGCTCAAAAAGTTGCTAAAATTGACAAAGCTAAATTAGCTGGTCAATCAGTAGCAAAAAAAGCAGCAGCGCTTTCAATAACTACTTGCGTATTTGATAGAGGTGGTAATTTATACCATGGCAGAATCAAGGCAGTAGCTGAAGGAGCAAGAGAAGGGGGACTTCAATTTTAATTTGATAAAAATACTAATAGAAAATCATGTCTAAATTAAATGTAAATAAGGTTAAAGCAGGTGGGGATGTGGAACTAAAAGAAAAAGTAGTTTCCATTAACCGCGTTGTTAAAACAACAAAGGGTGGACGTACTTTTAGCTTCTCAGCTTTAGTAGTAGTAGGAAACGAAAATGGTGTTGTAGGCCAAGGTCTAGGAAAAGCCAAAGAAGTTCAAGAAGCTATTACAAAAGGTATTGAAGATGCTAAAAAGAATTTAGTAAAAGTGCCTGTAATGCACGGAACAATTCCACATGAGCAATTAGCAAAAGATGGTGCTGCAAAAGTATTAATCAAACCAGCTGCACACGGAGCGGGTGTTATTGCGGGTGGTAGTATGCGTGCTGTTTTAGAGAGCGCAGGTATCACAGACGTATTAGCAAAAAGTTTAGGATCTGCTAATCCACACAATGTGGTGAAAGCAACTATTAAAGCTTTAGGTTTATTACGTGAGCCTATTCAAATTGCAAAAACAAGAAATATTAAATTATCTAAAGTATTTAACGGATAATAAATCCTTAATTACTTTTATTTAATACTCATAAATAATTCAATGATGAAAAAGATAAAAATTACTCAAGTAAAAAGCGGAATTGACAGATCTGAGCGTCAAAAACAAACTTTGATCGCATTAGGTTTGAAAAAAATGCATGCTTCTAAAGAAGTGGAGGCGACTCCTCAAATTTTGGGTATGGTAAATAAAGTATTACACTTAGTAAAAGTAGAAGAAATAGCCTAATCAGCTTTTTTTCATAATTATAAATGCGAGGGGTGATACCCCGAAAGTACAAAATCAAAAAAATGAAATTACACAATCTAAAACCTGCTGAAGGTTCAGTTCACAAAGCAATTAGAATTGGTCGTGGTGAAGCATCTGGTAAAGGTGGTACATCAACAAAAGGTAACAAAGGTGGTCAAAGCCGTGCGGGTTACAAAAGTAAAATGGCGCACGAAGGGGGTCAAATGCCTATTCAACGTCGTGTTCCAAAACGTGGATTTAAGAATATCAATCGTATTGATTATAAAGTATTTAATTTAGGTCAATTGGATCAATTGATTGAAAAATACGGTTTCACTGAAATCACTCCCGAAAATTTATACATGAACAGTTTAATTAGCCGTACCGATTTAGTAAAGGTGTTGGCTAATGGGGAATTAAAAACAAAAATCAATTTCAGAGTTAACGCTGCAAGCAAAAAAGCACAGGATGCGATTGTTGCTGCAGGCGGTACGATTGAAATTATTTAATGATTTTAATGTATATTGTGAGTAGCGGTTTTAATGCGACTTATGATTTTAAAATTCCTTTGGGAAATAATTAAACAACGATGAAAAAATTACTAGGCACTTTTAAAAATATTTGGGCGATAGACGAACTAAAAAGTAAAATTTTAGTAACACTTGCGCTTGTATTAACTTACCGTATTGGAGCACAAATAACTTTGCCAGGTATTAACCCATTAGCCATCCAAGCTGCTCAAAAGTCAGGTGGGAATAATGGTATGCTGGGTATTTTTGATATGTTTGCTGGAGGCGCTTTTTCACAAGCCTCTGTTTTGGCATTAGGTATTATGCCTTACATTTCTGCTTCTATTTTTATGCAATTGATGACTATTTTAGTTCCTCAATTACAAAAAGTTCAAAAAGAAGGAGAGAGTGGTCGAAATAAAATTAATCAATGGACTCGTTATTTAACCGTTATTGTTACTACTTTTCAAGCAGGCGCCTATGTTGCCTATTTAAATAGTCCAGGATATGCTGATGCATTGATCCCTGCTTACAAACCTTTTTTCTGGTTCTCTACTGTCATCACTTTAACTGCAGGTACTTTATTTGTAATGTGGTTGGGTGAAAAAATTCAAGATAAAGGTTTAGGTAATGGTACTTCTATCATTATCATGGTGGGTATATTAGGTCGTTTGCCTCAATCTTTGATCATGGAGTTTGGTTCTAAAAGCCAAAAAGGCGGCGGAGGTTTATTAATATTCTTAATTGAGATTGCTATTTTAGTGACCATTATAATGGGCTTAATTATATTAGTACAAGGTGTTCGCAAAATTCCTGTTACTTATGCTAAGCAAGTTATCGGTGGGTCTCAAGTTGGTGGTGCAAGACAATTTTTGCCTGTGAAAGTAAATAGTGCTGGTGTTATGCCAATCATTTTTGCACAAGCGATTATGTTTTTACCTACACTTGTTTCTTTTACTAATTTAGATTCAGCACAAGGAATTGTGCGCATATTCAATGATCATAGTAATGCTTGGTATATGTTAATATACTCCATCATGGTGATTGGCTTTACTTTCTTATACACTGCTTTGATATTTAATCCTAAGCAAATTTCTGAAGATTTAAAACGTAATAATGGTTTTGTACCTGGTGTTAAACCTGGTCAACCTACTACTGATTATATTGGAGCTGTAATGGATAAAATCACATTACCAGGTGCTATTTTTCTAGCCTTAGTAGGTATTTTGCCAGGATTTGCTCAAAAATTAGGTGTAACGCAAAGCTTTAGCACTTTTTTCGGAGGAACTTCATTATTGATTATGGTGGGTGTTGTTTTAGATACACTACAACAAATTGAAACCTATTTATTAATGCGTCAATATGATGGATTAATGAATACAGGTCGTATTCAAGGAAGAAATCCAATGGCGAATTCACCTCTTTAGTGAATTGATTACTTTAAAAATATTTATCTTTACAAACCTGTCTACTTAGGCAGGTTTGTTTTGTTTTAAGACAATCGTAACTATGGTGCATATAAAATCAGAAGAGGAAGTACAATTGATGCGTGAAGCGGCTTTGTTAGTAAGTAAAACACTAACACAGGTGGCTACTATTATCAAGCCTGGAATGACCACTTTGGATATAGATCAATTTTGTATGCAGTTTGTCAAAGACCATCAAGCGACACTTTCTTTTTATAATTACCATGGCTATCCTCATAATATATGTGCATCAGTGAATGATGTTGTTGTTCATGGCTTTCCAAATAAAACACCATTAAAAGAAGGAGATATTGTTTCTATTGATTTAGGTGTTGTCTTAAACAAATGGCATGGAGATCATGCATATACTTTTATTTTAGGTGAGGTAGCTCCCGAAGTTTTACAATTGGTGAAAGTAACGAAGGAATCCTTGTACAAAGGCATTGAAAAAGCCATTGTGAATAATAGAGTGGGTGACATCAGTTATGCCATTCAGGAACATACAGAAAAACTCCATGGCTATGGAGTGGTTCGTGAATTGGTTGGGCATGGATTAGGGAAATCATTACACGAGGATCCTCAAGTTCCTAATTATGGAAAAAGAGGGACAGGATTAAAAATGAAAGAAAATTTAGTATTGGCAATTGAACCTATGATTAATATGGGAACCCATAAAGTTTTTACTGAGGAAGATGGATGGACAGTGAAGACGCAGGATGGAAAAGTATCAGTTCACTTTGAACATGATATTTGTGTTAAAAATAAGGAAGCCCTTATATTGTCAGATTTTTCGATGATTGAATCGGCTGAAAAATTAAATCCAAATTTGAATACTTCTTATTATTAATAACGGAGCCTAGTTTTTTTACGATCATTTAAGTGCCTCATGGAAAAGAAAAAAATTGTTGTGGTAGGGGGAGGTGCAGCAGGTTTTTTCTGTGCCATTCAAGTGGCCGAATTACATCCGGATTGGGAAATTTGTATTCTTGAAAAATCCAACAAATTATTATCTAAAGTTAAAGTGAGTGGTGGTGGCCGTTGTAATGTAACCCACGCTTGCCCTGAGATAGAAACCCTTTTAAAAAAATATCCAAGAGGCGCTCGGTTTTTGAAAAAAGCTTTTTATCAATTTGCAACATTAGATACCATTGAGTGGTTTAAAAAAAATGGGGTGGATCTGCATACCGAAAAGGATGGACGTATGTTTCCGACTACCAATAATTCAGATACCATTATTGATTGTTTTTTGCGCAAAGTTCATCAATATCAAATTAAAGTTTTAACAGGGCAGGAAGTGGTGCAAGTTGAAAAAATGAATAATTCAAGCGATTCTAATTTTATACTTACCCTTGCAAGTGAAAAAAAAATTACAGCAGTCGCTATTTGTTTAGCAACAGGAGGGATGCTTAAGTCGGATAAATTAAATTGGTTAACTACATTAGGACATACGATCGTTGCTCCAGTACCTTCTTTATTTACATTTAATTTAGTGGATAAAAAAATAACCACTTTAATGGGTGTGGCCGTTGAAAATGCAGTCATACAATGGAAAGGAAATAAAATAACAGAACAAGGTCCTTTGCTTATTACCCATTGGGGCATCAGTGGACCTGCTGCAATAAAATTATCTGCATGGTGTGCTCGCGAATTGGCTAATGATAATTATGAGGGTGAAATAATTATTAATTGGACGCCCGAATACAATGAAGCAACTTTAAAAATGGAGTGGATTAATTTAAGAATGGATTTAGGTCGTCGCGAAATGGGCTCTAAAAATCCATTTAATTTACCACAACGATTATGGCAGTATTTATTACAAGAAGCGGATATTCCATTCGCCACTAAATGGGCCGATTTAAAAAGTATACAACAACATCAATTAATACATTCACTAACAAGAACCACTTTGCAAGTCAAAGGAAAAACTACTTTTAAGGAAGAGTTTGTTACTTGTGGTGGGGTAACACTCACTGAAATTGAAGCTGCCACGATGGAAAGTAAATTGGTTCCAGGTTTGCATTTTGCAGGTGAAATGATGGATGTGGATGGCATCACCGGAGGCTTCAATTTTCAACATGCTTGGACCTCGGGATGGCTAGCTGCACAGCATATTGGTAATCAGTCTATTATAAAATAAAATTCTGCTGTTTTAGCGATTTTTTTGGGCTCATTTTCAACCTTTTTTTAGGCTTTTTTCCCTACCTTTGCCGTCCGGTTTAAAAACGCCGGTTTTATATGAAATTTTTTATTAAAAACCTAAACGCAGACGCACAGGAATTTGACGGCGCTACAGCTGTTGAAGCAACTGCGACACCAAAAGCACCTGAAACAATTATTGAAACAGCTCATGATGATTTTGACTGGAGCGTTGACAAACGCAATGTGAGTCATTATGCTGAAACAGAAAGATTAAAGTATGACAAAGTGTATGATAGCACTTTCGTACAAATTTCTGATGGACAAATTATGAATGGATTAGTTGTTGCTTTAACTAAAACTGATGTTGTTGTAAACATTGGATTTAAAAGTGACGGATTAGTTTCATTGAATGAATTCCGTGACACCAACGGTGTTAAAACGGGTGATACTGTAGAAGTAATGGTAGTAGAAAAAGAAGACCGTGATGGTAATCTTCACTTAAGCCGTAAATCTGCTCGTATTTTCCGCGCTTGGGAAAGAATTATGGAAGTACATAAAACAGGCGAAGTAGTTACTGGTTTAGTAACTAGCAAAACAAAAGGTGGTTTGATCGTTGATGTATTTGGTATGGAAACTTTCTTACCAGGTTCTCAAATTGATGTGAAACCAGTTACTGATTATGATCAATTCGTTGGAAAAACAATGGAGTTTAAAGTAGTTAAGATTAACGAAACTATTAAAAACGCTGTTGTATCTCATAAAGCATTAATTGAAAGTGATATCGAAGCACAACGCGCTGAAATCATGAGTAAATTAGAAAAAGGCCAAGTATTAGAAGGTGTGGTTAAAAACATCACAGACTTCGGAGCCTTTATGGACTTAGGTGGATTAGATGGTTTATTATATATCACGGATATCTCTTGGGGTAGAATTTCTCATCCAAGTGAAGTAGTGAAATTAGACCAACGCATTCAAGTGGTAGTATTAGACTTTGATGATGATAAAAAACGTATCAGCTTAGGTTTAAAACAATTAACACCACACCCTTGGGATGTATTACCAACTGATTTATCAGAAGGTAGCGTCGTAAAAGGTAAGGTGGTTAATATCGAAGATTACGGTGCGTTCCTTGAAATTCAACCTGGTGTTGAAGGTCTAGTACACGTTTCTGAAATCACTTGGGCAAATACTCCAATCAATGCAAAAGAATTCTTCAAATTAGGAGATGAGCATGAAGCAAAAGTGGTTACACTTGATAAAGATGCACGCAAGATGAGTTTGAGTATTAAACAAATGTCTCAAGATCCTTGGAGTGCGATTGATAATAAATTCCCTGAAAATAGCAAACACAAAGGACTTGTAAAAAACATCACTCCTTATGGCGTGTTTGTTGAGTTAGAGTCTGGAATTGGTGGAATGATTCACATCAGCGATTTAAGTTGGTTGAAGCGTTTCAATCATCCTTCTGAGTATGTTAAAGTAGGAGAGCATGTTGATATTATCATTTTGAACATTGATAAAGAAAACAGAAAATTACAATTAGGCCATAAGCAATTAGAAGAAGATCCTTGGAATGCATTAGAGCAAACTTTTGCAATCGGATCTATTCATGATGGTACTATTGTTCGCAAGGACGATAAAGGTGCTATTGTACAATTGCCTCATGGTTTAGAAGGATTTGCTCCTAACCGTCACCTTGCAAAAGAAGATGGTAAACAAGTTCAAGCTGAAGAAACAGCGAAATTCATGGTGATCGAATTTGATCGTAATGAAAAGCGTATTGTAGTAAGCCATGCTAGAATTTGGGAACAAGCAGTTGTAGAAGAAAAAGAAGTAGCTAAGAAAGAAGCAAAAGTTGAAACTGAAAAAACTAAGAAAGCAGTAAAAACAATTCAAAGTAAAGTTGAAAAATCTACTTTGGGTGACTTAGGTGCTTTAGCAGAAATCAAAGCGAAAATGGATGATGACAATGCAAGTAAAGGATAGTATACTGTCCTAAGTTTTTGATATCGGCCCCACCCGATCATTCGGGAGGGGCCTTTTTTATGTAAATCTTAACGCTAATGGCTTCAATTTGGGTTATTTTTAATCATAAATTGAGGATTATTAGTTAATTTTGCCTCCCTGTATGAATAGAATAATAGTCATTTTTTGTATTGTTTTGGGTCTTAGTTCTTGTACTTCAAAATTTCAGAAAATTTTGAAAAATAAGGATACTGACTTCAAAGTAAAAATGGCCGAACAGTACTTTAAAGAAAAAAAGTACTCGAATGCTCAGCAGCTCTTTGAATCTGTTATGCCTTTTGTAAAAGGGACTGCTCGTTATGAGGAGTTGTATTTGAAATTCGCAAACTCCTATTATTTGGATAAGGATTATGAGAATGCCGAAAATTTATTTAAAACTTTTATTGAATATTTCCCAAGTAGTGCCAAAAGGGAGGAAGTGGAATATTTGAGAGCGAATACTTATTTTAAAAGATCTCCTAAAGCAGAGTTGGATCAAACGACAACCAATAGAACAATTCAGTTGATGCAAGCGTTCATTGATGCATATCCTAAAAGTGCAAGAGCGAAGGAAGCAACTGAAGTGATTGATGCCTCTCGTGCAAAATTAGAATTGAAGGATTATAAAACAGCTACTTTGTATTATAATCTTGCATTGTATCGTTCTGCAGCTATCTCTTATGGTTTATTATCAGATGGTTATCCAGATTCAAAAAATGCAGATCAATATAAATTATTAACTATTAAAGCGTATTTCAAATTTGCTGAAAATAGTTTTGTTGACAAACAAAAAGACAGATTCGAAAAAGTAATTGTAGAATATAACGACTTTGTGGACAGGTATAGTGATAGTCCATTGGTGCCAGAGGCTAAAAAAATTAAAACACAAACTGATCATTTATTAAATAGTATAAAATGAGTAAATTAAGAAGACATATGGGGGCGAATATCGCTTCTGTTGTTGAAACAAAAAGTTTAAAGGCATTAAAAGCTAAAACGGGTAATTTATACGAGTCTATCTCGATTATCTCTCGTAGAGCAAATCAAATCAATATCTCTATTAGAGAGGAATTGCATAGTAAGTTGGAGGAGTTCGCAAGCCATACAGATAGTTTAGAGGAGATTCATGAGAACAAAGAACAAATTGAAATCTCTAAAGCGTATGAGCGTATGCCTAATCCAGCCATTTTAGCTACTGCTGAATTCATTGATGATAAAATTTATTATCGTAAAAATGAGGAGACCGATTTATTTCGTTAATCTTCACTTATTTGCATTAAAGCGTCCCGAAATGGTTATACTATCGGGACGTTTTTGTATTTTAGGGATACCCTTTCATAGTTAAACAGTAGGACCCATGTTGCATAAAATCATTTCTTTATTTTGTATTTCATTGCTGCTGCAATTAAAATGCATTTCGCAGGAATTAAATGCAACAATTACTTTGCAAACAAGTAAGGTAGATAATCAAGTGGATCCTAAAACTTTTGTGCAATTACAAAGTCAATTAAAGGATTTTTTGAACCAACGCAAATGGACTAGCGATGCTTATTCGAACGAAGAAAAAATTGATTGCAATTTTTATATCACTATTGAATCGGTTGTATCATTAGGTGTTTATGATGCTAAGTTAAGTGTCGTGTCTAATAGGCCCGTTTATAATAGCGCATACACAACACCTTTACTTAATATGCAGGATGCCAATTTTACATTTAAATATCAGTTATCTCAGCCTATTGAATTTAATGAAAATAGAGTACAAGGCGCTGATGCCTTAGAAGCAAATTTGACAGCGACATTAGCTTACTATATTTATGTTATACTAGGTTTAGATTATGATTCTTATGCACTCCAAGGCGGCAAAACCTATTTTAACAAGGCACTTAATATTGTAAATAATGCTCCAGAAGGTTCCGGAATCACTGGGTGGAAATCATACGATGGTCAACGAAATAGGTATTTACTTATTGATAACTTTACTCAAAGCGGTTTTGATAAATTGCATAATGTATTATACAGTTATTATAGGGAAGGTTTAGATCAATTAGTGGATAAGCCTTCTGTTGCTAAGGCAGCTATTTTAAATGCCTTAATGAGTATGCAGGAGGTTTATGAAGCCGGTTCAAATACTATGGCCGTTCCAATATTAATGCAAGGAAAAGTAACAGAGATCATTGGTATCTTTGGAACTGCAGATAAATCGATGAAAAAACAACTGATCGCAACTTTGTCAACTATTGATATTGCCAATATTAACAAGTATAAAGAAAAATTAGAATGAGATATTTATATTTAACAGCCCTATTTTTTATAGTAGCCTGTCAATTTTCGGAAAAAGGGAAGGCGCCAGTTGCGTTTGAAAAAATGCCAAGAATTGTATGGGAATTGATGCAGTCGGATGGGTATTATTCAAAAATTTCTTTTTTAGACAGTACTTTAAAGGGTAAACGAAAAAATGTAGAAATGTATCAACAAATTTTTGAATTAAATAAAGTGACAGCAAAGGATTTTTACAACTCCATTGATTATTACGAAAAACATCCCCTTTTGTTTAAGGAATTAATGGATTCTGTTACAGCAATATCGAAAAGAGAAAAAATTGAAATAATTAGACCAATTTAATAATCATATTCAAACTCTCTTTCTTACTTTTGAACAAAATTAAATTAACCATTAAATTATAAAAAATGAGCATTTCAATTGGACAAGCGGCACCTGCATTTACCTTATTTGACACAGAAAAAAAAGCAGTATCCTTAGCGGATTATAAAGGAAAAAATGTGGTTGTATTATTTTTCCCACTAGCTTTTACGGGAGTCTGCACTACTGAATTATGTAATATCAGAGACAATATCGGGGTATATAATTCTGCCAACGCTGAAGTGTTGGGTATTTCAGTAGATTCTCTTTTTACTTTAGGTAAATTTAAAGAAGAGCAAAAATTAAATTTTTCTTTATTAAGTGATTTTAACAAAACTGCTAGTACTGATTACGGAGTTAAATATGATGTATTCCCTGCTTTTGAAATGGCAGGAGTGAGCAAGCGTTCTGCTTTTGTTATTGACAAGGAAGGAGTTGTACAATATGCTGAAATATGTCCTACACCTGGCGATTTGCCAAATTTTGAAGCGATACAAACTGTATTGAATACTTTAAACTGAAATATCGCTGGTTGCTAACAGAATAAAATTTAAAAGCCTCCTTCAAACTGATTGAAGGAGGCTTTTTGTATTAAGTAATTTAAGGAATCATTATTATTAACGATCGCAAACTTCTACAATCAAAAATTTCAAGTAATGGGTATTTTCCATACCCCAAATAATAGGATGGTCACTTGATTGGGATTGATAAGTGACTTGTCTAATTCTTTTTTTTGCATCTCTTGCTGCCATATCTATTGTGTCTAAAAACAATTCAGGGCTTACTAAATTTGTACAGCTTGAAGTCACTAAAAATCCACCGCTATTAATCATTTTCATCCCTCTTAAATTGATTTCTTTATATCCCGTAATTGCTTTGTCAATACTGTTTCTGCTTTTAGTAAAAGCAGGAGGATCAAGCATCACAACATCATATTTTCGACCTTCTTTCCCCCAGCTTTTTAGCACATCAAAAGCATTCATGGCTTCAAATTTAACAATATGGTCAAGTTTATTCAATGCCGCATTTTTATTTGCCTGTTCTACTGCACTTTCTGAAATATCTATACCTAAAACCGATTTTGCACCATAATGCGCAGCATGAATTTCAAAGGTGCCTGTATAAGTAAATGCGCCAAGCACATCTGCTCCGCTAACAATTTTTTGTATCGCCCTTCGATTATCTTGTTGGTCTAAAAAGTAGCCTGTTTTTTGTCCTGTTTCAATGTTAACATAAAACTGTAAACCATTTTCATTGATTAATATTTCTGTTGGGAAGGGGTCGCTTAAAAATCCTTTTATTTGAGTAAGTCCTTCTAGCTCTCTAACAGGAACATCATTGCGTTCATAAATTCCTTTAGGATTAAATATGGATTGTATTGCTTCGACAATAGCTGGCTTCCATTTCTCAATACCAAATGATAAAGTTTGTAAAACAAAATAGTCATTAAATTTATCAATAATGAGGGCAGGTAATTCATCTGCTTCTCCAAAAACCAATCGGCAGTTTTCGACATATCCAAGTTGTTTTCGATAAGCCCAGGCAGTTGCAATTTTCTTATGAAAAAAAGCTGCGTCAATGGTATCCCTATGTTTGGTCAATAATCGTATGGTGATTTGTGAGTTGGGATTAATGTAGCCACGGCCTGCTAATTGACCGTCAAAAAAGTAAACTTCAACCAAATCACCTGGGGCGACTGTACCTGCTATACGGTCAATCTCATTGTTGTAAATCCAAGGGTGGCCCGAAGCAATCCTTTGCGTTATTTTCTTATTTAAATACACCTTTGTCATGACACAAATATAGGCAGAGAATAAGTGACAACTTGTTCATTTTTAAGCCCTTTTATGTCAATTTTGCTATTTTACTGCTTTGGCAATATTTTTGGCAGATATTTGTATCAATACCTGATTATGCAAAAGAACGAACCAATCAACACTGAACCAGCAAATATAGAGGCAAGTCCACTCGAAAATGAAGTTGCAGCTGATACTGCCTCTTTGTCTGAGGAGCAAGGGGCCGAAACCCCTCCTTTAAGCGAATTGGATACCTTAAAACTGGAGTTAGTAGATCAAAAGGACAAATACCTTAGATTAATGGCCGAATTTGAAAATTTTAGACGCCGAACTGCCAAGGAACGAATGGAACTGATTCAGACTGCTAGTAAGGAAGTGATTGTATCATTTTTGGATGTATTGGATGATTGTGATCGTGCAGAAAAGCAATTGAATAGCTCAGAAGATATTGCCTTGCAAAAGGAAGGAATTCAATTGGTTTTTAATAAAGTGAGATCCACTTTGCAATCTAAAGGAGTGGTTGCGATGGAGAGCATCCAACAAACATTTGATGTGGACAAGCACGAAGCGATTACCGAAGTGCCCGCCCCAAATGAAAAAATGAAAGGAAAAATTGTAGATGAAATATCCAAAGGGTATTTGTTGAATGATAAAATTATTCGTTTTGCTAAAGTTGTTGTAGGCAAATAAAAAAACAATATGTCAAAAAGAGATTATTACGAAATATTAGGGGTAAGTAAATCTGCTAGTGCGGACGAAATTAAAAAAGCATATCGTAAGGTAGCGATGCAATTTCATCCAGACAGAAATCCTGGAGATAAGCAAGCTGAAGAAAAATTCAAAGAAGCTGCCGAATCTTATGAAATATTAAGTGATGCAGATAAAAAAGCAAAGTACGATCGTTTTGGACATCAAGCATTTGGTCCAGGTACAGGTGGTGGCGCAGGTGGCTTTAGTGGTGGTGGAATGAACATGAATGATATTTTTAGTCAATTTGGTGACATATTTGGAGACGAAGGCTTTGGTGGATTTTTTGGTGGTGGAGGAGGAAGATCAAGATCATCTAGATCAACAGGTCAGAGAGGTAGTAATTTAAGAATCAAATTAAAATTAACTTTTGAAGAAATAGCGAATGGGGTTAACAAGCAAGTAAAAGTAAAAAAACATGTGCCATGTACTTCTTGTGGGGGTAATGGTGCTAAGGATAAAAATAGTGTTCAAACCTGCGGAACATGTAATGGTTCGGGTCAGGTTAAAAGAGTAACCAATACTTTTTTAGGTCAAATGCAAACGGTGAATACTTGTCCTACTTGTCAAGGGGAAGGAAATACAATCACTGCAAAATGTACAACATGTAAAGGAGAGGGCCGTATGTTTGGTGACGAAACCATTTCAATTGACATACCAGCCGGTGTGCAGGATGGGATGCAATTAAGCATGTCAGGCAAAGGAAATACAGGTGAAAGAGGAGGCAGTCCTGGCGATTTAATTATCATGATTGAGGAAGAACCACATGAATCTTTACATAGAGATGGATTGAATGTAGCGTATGATTTATATATTACTATTCCGGATGCTGTATTTGGAACTAGCGTAGAAGTGCCTACCATTGATGGTCGTGCAAAAATTAAAATTCCACCAGGAACTCAAAGCGGAAAAATATTTAGATTAAAAGGAAAAGGATTCCCTGAAGTTCAAGGGTATGCTAAAGGAGATCAATTAATTAATGTAAATGTTTGGACGCCTCAGCATGTTACAGAAGAAGAAAAAGTAGCTTTAGAGAAAATGCAATTGAGTGAGAATTTTAAACCAAAGCCAGTAAAAGGGGAAAAGAGCTTTTTTGATCGAGTGAAGGAAGCATTCAGATAAGTAGTAAAACCTATTTGTATATTTAGGATTCCTTTAGTTGATAAATGTCTTTTGAGTTTCTTCCAAGACCATCATAGTCTAAACCATAACCCACTACAAACTTATTAGGGATATCAAAGCAGGCGTAATCTACTTGAACAGGGTAAGCAAGTGCCTCTTTTTTATTAAGCAATACCGCAATTTTTAAAGAGGCTAATTGCTGTGTTTTTAATTGAGGTAAAAAATGGTGTAGTGTTTTGCCAGTATCAATAATGTCTTCCAAAATAATCACATGTCGGCCACTTAAATTCGTATCTAATCCAATCGCAGTAATCACGTTGCCAGTCGAACTTACGCCTTTGTAAGAAGCAAGTTTTACAAAGCAAACCTCAGCTTCAATTGTTAAATGTTTAAATAAGTCAGCCGTAAATAAAAAAGACCCATTTAAGACGGATAAAAATAATGGCTTTTTATCGGCATAATCTGTTTTCAACTGCTGTGCAAGCAACTTAATTTTATCTTGAATTTCTGCGTCAGTAATATAGGGAATAAATTCCTTGTCGTATATTTTTATGGTCTGCATATGAATAAAGTTAAGGTAAGAGAGGTCGTTTATTTTTTAAGTATTATTTTTTTTAAGGGCTCCTTAGGTTTTGTTAAAATTAAAGGGGTGCCAACAGTGAGGGGGTCGCTGATTATTGTTGGATTGTATTCTTTAAGTTTTTTTAATTGTATTCCCTCCATTTGACTAATCTCATATAAGGTTTCCCCCTTCGCTATTACATGAAAGCTTTTACTGCCTTCTGTTTTTTTAGCACTTAAAAAAAGCAACTGGTCGTTTGGTAATAAATCTGATTCATTCAAATCATTATAAACAAAAATTTTATATAAAGGGAAGTGATGTTGGGTCGCAATTTGCAATAAAGAAGTTCCAGCTTTAGCCCAAATGACAGCAACTTGATTAATCTTAAATGGAGTTGTAGGGTAATGATTCACTTCCTTTTTTGAAATGGTATCTTTGGAAGCGCTATTTATCGAATCCTTTACTTTTACTTTAGGAAGTGGCGTTATTGTTGACCAGGCCACTGTATTATCTTTTGCATCTGGTTTAATATTTATCGAATCAGCAACTTTTATTTTAGGAACAGGCGCTATGCTAGGTAAGGCCATTGCTGTATCTTTAGCGACTAATTTATTTAATGTCGAATCCACTACTTTTACTTTAGGAATTAGCGCTAATTTAGGCAAGGCCACTGTGTCGGTTTTGGCTATGGGTAAGATGATATCTTTAACAGTGGAATCATTTTCGTCATTTAATTCAGGAAAATTAAACTGTGATAATTCAAAGTCATCAATGACTTTCATTAACTTTTTTGAATAGTCACTCGCTGTGGCATATCCTGCTTTTTTTAAACCAATAGCCCATGCCGAATCATCAACCGGATCTAATAAAAATAAGGGCGCGTAATTTGGTCTTGATTTAATAAAGTTGGAATGATCAATAAAGGAAGCTTGAGGATTGGGGTATACCCTAAAACATTCTTGCTTGGTATCATCATCTTGGTAAGTGGTTTCACCTTTCCAATCTAATTTACATTTAATGCCAAAATGGTTATTAAAATTGACAGCTAAATTACTCTCGCCACTATTAGATTCTACAATCCCTTGTGCTAAAGTAATGGAAGCGGGGATCCCTGTGCGTTTCATCTCCTTAATGGCAATGTCTTTATATTGATCAATATAAATGAGAGTAGCGGTTTTTTGAGCGCTTAAATCAAAACAAATTGCAAATATGAAAAGGAAGGTCAAAAATTTTAATTTCATTCTTATTTTTTTCTAATTAAAGATAAGCCGTCACGGACAGTTAACATAACTGTATCTGCCAAAGTATCGTTGATGACTATTTGATTAAAAGCATGAATGGCTTTAGCGTTTTTCCCTTTCATAGCTTCATTTAATACTTCGCCATGAAATAATACATTGTCGGCAATAATTAAACCGTTGCTTTTAACAAATGGGAAAATCATTTGATAATATTTTGCATAATTGACTTTATCGGCATCTATAAATACAATATCCCATGGAGCTGTTAGATTTTGTAATATTTCACTTGCATCCCCTATATGTACTTTTATTTTTTCCTTACGAGGACACTTTTGCATGTTATTTTTAGCTTTAATAGCATCTTCTTCTCTCAATTCAATTGTATGTAGCAGGCCATCCGATTTGAGGCCTTCGGCCAAACACATAGCACTAAATCCAGAGAAGGTTCCTATTTCTAAAATATGAGTAGGTTGTAATAATTGACTTATTAAGCTTAAAAAGCCGCCTTGGGTCCAACTGCTTTGCATATCCGCATGAGAATGGTTAGCTAAAGTATTTTCATATACTTCTTTTAAATAGAAAGGCGTTGCATTGCTAAATTGCGCTGCATAATCATTGGCCAAAGGGTGAATAAAATCCATTGGCCAAAGTTCTATTTTTTTTCGCTATTAGACGATGAAATTAACAATAATCCTAAAAAGGTAAATAATCCGTTGATGATCAATAATTCCTGTCCAATTCTAAAGCTGCCAGGAGCTGCGCCAAAAAAATAGGGTTGTAGGTAATCTAATAATAAGCAAAGCAAGGGGGCAATAAAGCAAGGTAAAAAGGCCCATCGGTCCTTGATTTGTCGTTTAGTTAAAATACCAAAAGCAAATAAGCCTAAAAGAGGTCCATAAGTGTAGGAGGCTATTTTTAAAATTAAATCAATAATACTTTTGTTGTCAATCCATTTAAATACCATGACTAATAATAAAAAAGTAAATGCAAAACCTAAATGAACTCTTTGTCTTATTTTTTTCTTTTTTGATTCATCCCAATCTAATTTTTTTTGCATTCCAATCATGTCAATACAAAAACTAGAGGTCAATGCAGTAATTGCACCATCTGCACTTGGAAATAAAGCTGATATTAAAGCTAAAATGAAAATGATAGATATGTAAGGAGGCATATGATGTAATGCCAATGTAGGAAATAAGGTATCTCCAACAGCAGTTACATTATTTTGTGATGCGTATAAATTTAAAAGTCCCCCTAGGAATAAAAAAAGTATAATTGCAAATAACATGGTAAATCCAATGGTTACCATATTCTTTTGTGCATCTTTTAAAGTTTTGACTGATATATTTTTTTGCATCATTTCTTGGTCAAGCCCTGTCATGGTAAGAGAAACAAAAGCGCCCCCAATGATTTGTTTTAAAAAAAAAGTCTTGTTATTGATATTCATATCAAAAATATTGGAAATTCCTTTTGCTTCCATGGCTTGCCAAGCACCCAAAACTGATAAATGCAAATTGGAAAGGATGTAAATACTACAAATAATAAGTCCCAATAACATACCAGATGTTTGAAGTGTATCGGTCCATACAATTGTTTTTACACCACCTTCATAAGTATATAACAAGATCATCACTAAAATTACAAGAGTAGTTGCCCAAAACGGGACACCCATATTGTCTAATATAAATACTTGTAAAATTTTTACCACAAGGTATAAGCGAGCAGTGGCACCTAGTGTTCGAGATAATATAAAAAACGAAGCCCCGGTTTTATAAGCACCCATTCCTAATCTATTTTCCAAATAGTAATAAATAGAAGTAAGGTTTAGCCTGTAATAGATAGGAAGCAACACATAAGCAATAGCTAAGTAACCAATTAAATAGCCTAAAGTGATTTGTAAATAATGAAATGAATCTATTCCTACTGCACCTGGCACACTCACAAAAGTAACCCCACTTAACGAAGTCCCAATCATGCCAAAAGCAACCAACATCCAATTACTGTTTTTATTGCCAATAAAAAAAGACATGTTATTGCTATTTTTACCTGCTACTTTAGCCACCCCCAAAAGGAGGACAAAATAAGCAATGACAAATGCGAAAAGCAGCGAAGCGCTCATATATATATTTTAATTAAGGCAAAGTAAATATAAACTTTGGATTAATTAGTTAAATTGTGCAAACAGTTAACTAAAAGAAGTTAAAATGAAAATTTCAGCTATTACTATTTTTTGTGGTTCAAGGTCGGGTCATCAAGCAGATTTTGAAACTCAGGCTACTGTTTTAGGAAAATTATTAGCCCAAAAAGAGTGCACCCTCATTTATGGAGGAGGCAATAAAGGGATGATGGGTGCTGTTGCTAATGCTTGTCTTTTGAATGGGGGTAAAGTAATTGGGATCATCCCCAAATTATTATTGGAATGGGAAGCACAACATGAGGGATTGACCGAGCTTATTGTCACTGAATCCATGCATGAACGAAAAAAATTATTATATGAAAAGGGAGATGCTGCCGTTATATTACCTGGGGGAATGGGAACCTTAGATGAGCTATTTGAAATGCTTACATGGAACAACTTAAAAATTCATGATAAAAAAGTATTTATCTTAAATACCAATGGCTATTATGACCCTTTAGTCAATTTATTGGATAATATGCAACAAGAAGGTTTTATGTACGATGCTTGGAGAGATAGAGTTCAGGTTTGCACTACACCCGATGAAATCATCAATGCTTTTTCTTAATCCCGAATTTTAAAGGAAATCCTATACCTGCTCTAAATACAGGTTCTCTTCTGTTATAAGCATCTTTATATTGCGAACGTGGGTTATCTAATAAATCATACATAATGGAAAAATAACTTATACCCCATTCATTGCGTTTCCCATATCCTATACCTGTTAATAAACTTTCTGCTCCAAAATTAGCTACGCCGGATTGTCCAGTCGACATATCTTTTTGATTCAACCATGCGTAATTATATTCAGGTTGGATTTGAATAAAAAAACTTTCTATAGGCCAGATACGAGTAAAGGCGCCCATTCCCAACCTAAAATTTTTACTTTTGATTGTATTCAATTCAGAAGCATTATAAACTTCATAATAAATATTCATCGCTATTCCTCCATCTATATAAGTATTAAAGCTTTTAATTAATTCAGGATTAAGTCCCATCTGAAAGGAATGTGCGCCACCTCCCAAAACAAGCCCACCACCTATAAAAACGGGTTTACTATTTAATAAATCAGAAGTTGTTACTGTGGTTTGACATAGTGAAGCGCTACTAAAAAAAAGAAAGGCGAAGGCTAATATATTTTTATAGGACATTAGAGTGTTGTTATAAATAAAAAAATCATTTTTTTAAATCAAAAATTTTACCTGGATTTAAAATGTGATTGGGGTCGAATGTTTTTTTAATTCCCCGCATAATCTCAAGTGATACCTCGTCAAATAAAACGGGCATATAGGATTTCTGAATGAGACCTATACCGTGTTCGCCGCTAATGGTACCGCCTAATCCTTTTACTAAAACAAAAAGCTGCGTCAAAATAGCATTCATCTCCTCACTACCATAACTTTTTTTAATGCTAGGATGGTTAATTCTAATATGCAAATTGCCATCACCTGCATGACCATAACAAACTACTTTAAATCCATTTTTTACTCCCAATTCCTTCACACCTATTATTAATTGAGGCAGTGCGGCCCTAGGAACAACAGTGTCTTCTTCAATGGTATAACCAGCCGACACCGCTGCTTCATTGGCTCGTCGGCGTATTTTCCACAATTCATTTTTTTGTTGCGCATCATCTGCAAAAAATAATTCACCTGCTTCATATTGAGACAATACTTCAGCAATGGCTTCCATTTCACTCATTAATACTTCCATATTATTGCCATCTACCTCGATGATTAAATGTGCTGCTAAATTTTCAGTTAAAGGGATGGCTGTGCTGTCTAACATTTTGGAAGCTAAAGTGATGGCGTCAATTTCCATTAATTCCATTGCACTTGGTGTGATACCAGCTCTAAAAATAGCGCTCACCGCCTCGCTGGCTTTTTCGAGACTATTAAACGGGGCCAACATTAATAAATCAAATTTTGGATGGGGTATTAACCTTAACACAATTTTTGTAACAATACCTAATGTGCCTTCACTACCCACAATGAGTTGTGTGATATTATATCCTGTTGCATTTTTTAAAACATTGGATCCCGTCCAAATAATTTCACCGGTGGGAAGTACTACTTCTAAATTTAAAACATAATCCTTTACGACACCATACTTTACTGCTTTAGGTCCGCCAGAATTTTCGGCAATATTACCACCTATAAAACAACTGCCCTTGCTTGCAGGGTCTGGAGGATAAAATAACCCTTTTTGTTTGACTGCATTTTGTAATACTTCGGTAATTACACCTGGCTCCGTAGTTACTTGTAAATTTTGTTCATCAATATCCAAAATTGAATTGAATCGTTCCATGGAAATCACCAAACCTCCCATATGCGGAAGTGCGCCACCAGTTAATCCAGTACCTGCACCTCTTGGTGTAACTGGAATTAAATATTCATTGCAAATTTTTAGTAGTTGTGCAATTTCACTTGCATTTCTAGGTTTAACGACAACCTGAGGGGCATAGTGGAGTTGTTCTGTTTCGTCTTTACCGTATTTTTCAATACTCTCTATATCAGTAAAAACGAACTCGACACCTAAAATAATTTTGAATTGTTCTAGTAGTTGTGGTGTAATAGGATTCATTACAGTGATGTTTAAAATAAACCGTACAACATACCGTCCACCTTGCTGATAATTTCACCTAAATCCTCCTCGGATTCACCGAATTTATTTTTATCGCAATCAATGATTAACAATGGACCTTCTTTATAACCTTCAATCCATTTATTATAGTATTCGTTTAACTTTTTTAAATAGTCTAATCGAATATTTTCTTCGTATTCTCTTCCTCTTTTTTGAATTTGTGAAACAAGGGTAGGAACAGATGCTTTTAAGTAAATTAATAAGTCTGGGGGTTGAACCATTGTTTTAATGGTGCTAAAAAATCCATAATAGTTATCATAATCACGCTTACTCATTAATCCCATTTCGTGTAAGTTGGGTGCGAAAATATTAGCATCTTCATAAATAGTGCGATCCTGTATAATCGTTTCGGTGCCTCTTTGAATATCTAAAATTTGATTTAATCGACCATGTAAAAAATAAATTTGCAAGTTAAAACTCCAACGAGGCATATCATCATAAAAATCGGTCAAATAGGGATTGTGATCCACATCTTCAAATTGAGGAATCCAACGATAATGTTTACTTAACATCTCGGTTAAAGTTGTTTTACCTGCGCCTATATTACCGGCGACTGCAACGTGTTTTGGTTTTTTAGCTTTTGCCATGATGGTGAAAATACAAAATAGTTGATGTACTATTTATTTTTTTAAAAGTTTTATAGGTAATCCATCCCAATTGTTTTGCGAACCAAAGAGAGGGTGACCGAAGCACTTGCTCTAGCCTTGTCTGCCCCTTGCTTAATGATCTTTAATAAATGGGCCTTGTTGTTTTGTAAATCAGTGGCTTGTGAACGAATAGGGCTTATAAAATGCACCATATCCTCGGCTAATTGTTTTTTCATATCACCATATCGAATAATACAATTGCCCTGGCTACTATTATTAAAATCGTCCTCAAATTTCTGAACTGTATCGGGAGTGCTCACCAAACCCATTAAAGTAAACAAGTTTTGGATATAATCTGGTTTAACCGAATTCGGGGTTAGAGGGCCTTGATCTGTGGTGGCCTTCATTACTTTTTTACGAATCAAATCATCCTCATCTGCTAAAAACAAAGTCGTCATTTGATTCTCACTTTTACTCATCTTTCCTTGTCCATCCAATCCTAATATTTTAACCAAATCACTATTATAATTAAATGCATAAGGTAATGGGAAGGTTTCACCGTAACGATGGTTGAATCGTTCTGCAAAGTTGCGCGCCATTTCCAAATTTTGTTCTTGGTCTTTACCTACAGGCACTTTCACAGCACGGTGAATTAAAATATCAGCAGCTTGTAAAACGGGGTAAGTTAATAAGCCAGCATTTACATTGTCAGGCTGCATGCGTACTTTGTCTTTAAAAGTGGTTGTTTTTTCTAACTCCCCTTTATAGGACAACATATTTAAATACAAATATAATTCTGCAATTTCTGGAACATCGCTTTGTACATACAAAGAAACTTTATTAGGATCCAAACCGCAAGCAATATTTTCGGCCACTACTCTTAATACACTTTGTTGTAATTCCTTTGTATCGGGATGGGTGGTTAAACTGTGCCAGTTGGCTACAAAAAAGTAACAATTAAAGTCATCTTGCATACGCACATAATTACGCATGGCCCCAAAATAGTTCCCTAAATGTAAAAACCCTGTAGGCCTAATTCCGCTTAATACAATTTCCTTTTCCATAGCTGTGCGAAGATAATGAAATGGGAACCCATTTTTTGCCATCTTTTTGGGATATTTGTGCAGAATCTAAAAAAAATAGTTTGAGTCAAGCATCGCTTTTATCTAGTCCTATTGAATACCTTAAGGGGGTGGGCCCGCTTAGGGCTGATCTGCTCAAAAAGGAGCTAGAAATATACACTTTTGGTGATTTGTTGCAGCATTTTCCACATCGGCATATAGACAAAACTAAGTTGCATACCATCAGCTCAATAACCCCAGATCAGGATTATATTCAGGTAAAAGGGGTGCTACAAGGCGTTGAAATGATTGGGGAGCGACGCTCAAAAAGGATGGTAGCGCAATTAAGGGACGAAACGGGACAGTTGGAACTCGCTTGGTTTCAAGGAATTAATTGGGTTCAAAAAAATTTAGTGGAGGGGCAATTGTATTTAGTATTTGGTCGGGTGAGTTTTTTTAATGGGCGGGCACAAATAGTGCACCCCGAAATTGAGCCCTATGTGGCCATGACGCAAGGACAAAAGTCATTATTAGAGCCAGTATATTCTTCGACCGAAAAATTAAAAGCAAGGGGATTGAATGGAAAACAAATTGGGAAACTCACACAAACCTTGTTCCAACAAATTAGTGAAAGAGACTTACCTGAAAATTTACCTAGCGCTTTATTAACAAATCGACTAAGCAGATGGGAGGCCTTTAGGCAGGTGCATTTTCCTACTTCAGCTACTTTATATAAAAAAGCATTAGACCGATTAATTTTTGAGGAATTATTTATTGCGCAACTTCGAATTCATTTAATAAAAATTCAAAGACATAAAAATAGTAAAGGACATTTATTTGAAAAAGTGGGAGATCATTTTAATCAATTTTATAATAAATATTTACCCTTTGAATTAACAGGTGCGCAAAAAAGAGTGTTTAAGGAAATTAGAATTGATACCGCTAAGGGAAAGCAGATGAATAGATTATTGCAAGGAGATGTGGGTAGTGGAAAAACGATGGTTGCATTATTAAGTATGTTGCTTGCAGCAGATAATGGATTTCAAAGTTGTATCATGGCGCCAACTGAGATATTGGCACAGCAACATTATGCGAGCTTGAGTGCATTATTAAAAGCAATGCCACTTGAAATCGCATTGCTTACAGGAAGTACTAAAGTGGCCGAAAGACGACGCATATTAAAAGGATTAGCCGATGACACTATTCATTTTGTAGTAGGAACGCATGCCATCATTGAAGAAGTGGTACAGTTTAAAAATTTAGGGTTAGCTGTGATTGATGAACAACATCGATTTGGCGTTGCGCAACGCGCACAACTTTGGAAAAAAGCGGTCATTCCTCCGCATGTATTAGTCATGACAGCAACACCTATTCCTCGAACATTAGCAATGACTGCTTATGGAGATTTAGATTATAGTGTGATGGATGAATTGCCTCCTGGACGACAAGCTATTAAAACGGTGCATCGTTATGAAACCACGCGTGCGAATGTGATGGATTTTGTGAAAACAGAAATTACAAAAGGACGACAAGCTTATTATGTATATCCATTAATAGAGGAAAGTGAAAAAATGAGTTATGAGGATTTAATGCAAGGTTATGAACAAGTAAAAAGTCATTTCCCAGAACCTAAGTATAAAATAAGCATGGTGCATGGTCGACAAAAAAGCATCGAAAAGGAAACCAATATGAAACGGTTTCTGAGTGGGGATACACAAATATTAGTAGGTACTACAGTTATAGAAGTAGGGGTGAATGTGCCCAATGCTTCGGTGATGGTGATTGAGAGCTCCGAAAAATTCGGACTTTCTCAATTGCATCAATTACGTGGTCGCGTGGGTAGAGGTACTGAACAAAGTTATTGTATACTTTTAAGCAGTGTAAAAGCAAGTCGTGAAGCCAAGGAGCGATTAAAAATCATGTGCAGTACCACCGATGGTTTTGTAATCGCAGAAAAGGATTTGGAATTAAGGGGGCCTGGAGATATTGATGGAACCAGACAAAGCGGGGCCTTGAATTTTAAATTGGCCAATATTATAAATGATCGAGCTAACTTAGAATTAGCCAAGGAAGCGGCAGCCAGCATCAGTGAAAAGGATCCTACCTTAAGCTTACCCGAACATCAAAGCACAAAATTGTTTTTACAAACCCAAAAAAACAAAATTGGGTGGGGTAAGATCGCTTAAGAAGCTGATTTTTTAATTAACTTGCTAGCCCATCATGATCATTTCATTCTAAAAAAGAACAACATGAAATACGCGCCATTAGATTCTAAAATTTTTACACAAAACCGAAAGCGTTTTGTTTCAAAGATGCAAAAAAATAGTATTGCAATTTTTGTGAGCAATGATGAGTTTCCATACAATGCAGATGCGCTTCATAACTTCAAACAAAACACCGAATTATTTTGGTTGTCGGGTATTGAGCAAGAGGGATCGATGGTCATATTGTTTCCAGATAATCCAGATCCAAAATATAGAGAAGTATTGGTATTGGTTCGTCCTCAGGAGTTAAAGGAAATTTGGGATGGCAAAAGATTAAGGGCAAATGAGGCTAATAAAATTTCGGGGATGTCAACCATTGTTTGGGTGGATGCGCTGGATGGTTTATTACAACCATGGATTCACTTAGCAGATGCTATTTATTTAGATTCAAATGAAAATGATCGTAAGAATAATTTAATTCGCACTAACGAGTATAGGTTTATTGATGAAATGCAATCAAGGTATCCGCTACATCAATACTTACGAGCAGCAAAATTAATGAAGGAGTTGCGAGGTATTAAAACCAAGGAAGAGGTTGCGGTGATTCAAAAAGCCATTGATATCACCGATGTTGCTTTTAGAAGATTGCTGCAATTCATACAACCGGGAGTGCATGAATATGAAATTGAAGCAGAAATTTATCATTCATTTTTAAGCCAAAGAGCAACAGGTGTTGCATATCATAGCATTATTGCTAGTGGTGATAATGCGCGCACCTTACATTATAATATTAATAATAATATCTGTAAGGATGGCGAATTGGTTTTAATGGATTTTGGTGCAGAGTATGGTGGTTACTGTGCCGATTTAACAAGAACGGTTCCTGTGAATGGTAAATTTACAAGACGTCAAAAACAAGTATACAATGCTTGTTTGCATTTACATAATTATGCGAAATCAATTTTAAAACCAGGTATTAGTATTTTAAAATACACAGACAAGGTGGGTGAAGAAGCTACGCAACAATTTTTGAAAATAGGGTTGCTAAAAAAAGCAGATATAAAAAATGAAGATCTTGAAAATAGAGCATATCGAAAATATTTATATCATGGTATTTCACACCATTTAGGATTAGATGTACATGATTTAGGAACAAGAACTGCGCCTATTACTGCAGGCATGGTGTTTACTATTGAACCAGGTATCTATATTAAGGAGGAACAAATGGGAGTGAGGATTGAAAATAATTTCTGGATAACAGCCAATGGGAATCAGGATTTAATGAAAAATATTCCTATAACGGTAGAAGAGATTGAGTCGCTCATGAAACGAAACAAAAAATAAAGCATGTATTCATTAAAGAATCATATCCCTAATTTCATTACACTCCTTAATTTATTTTTTGGATGCTGGGCCATTGTATATGTGTTTCAAGCAGGGGCTATTGCTTCGATCGATGAAACAGGAGCCATGATTATTGAAATGCCAGAACAACTTTATTTGGCGAGTTTATTCATAGGCATTGCTGCTATTGTTGATTTTTTTGATGGCTATGCTGCTCGATTATTAAAAGTATCCTCAGAAATGGGAAAGCAATTAGATTCGCTTGCAGATGTAGTCAGTTTTGGAGTTGCTCCTGCTTGTATTGTTTTTCAATTTTTAAGAATGGCCTTAGCCAATGATGTAAATGCTTTAAGTCATAACTCCTTATTATTGGCACCCGCTTTTTTAATTCCAATGGCAGGGGCGTTTAGATTAGGGCGGTTTAATTTGGATGCCACACAAACAACTTATTTTAAAGGAGTGCCTATTCCGATGATTGGTATATTAACAGCTTCATTTCCATTGATCTATTGGCAGTCAGGCGGGGGAGCTCAAATTTTATTAACTCCTATATTTTGGTATGTATATATTGTAATGGTGAGTTATTTAATGGTGATGACTATGCCTATGTTAGCACTAAAAGGGCTGTCCAATAAACGAAAATTAGTCATACCATTATTATTAGTCGCTATTGAAATAGCAGTCACCGGATTTTTTTATAAATGGCTGGCAATTCCATTTGGCTTTATGGGGTATTGCTTAGTATCTTTGCTGTACAAAAAAACAATCATTCAATAGTTTTATATGACATACCAAGTTCAAATTAAAGTGATGCCATTAAAGGATTTATTAGACCCACAAGGTAAAGCCGTGTTAGGAGGTTTACATAATTTAGGCATGAAGGGGATAAGTGATGTAAGGGTGGGTAAACATATCACATTGCAAATTGAAGCAGCTTCTGAAGCAGAAGCAAAAGCAGTGGCCGAAGAAGCTAGTAAAAAATTATTAGCCAACGCGGTAATGGAATATTTTGAAATTGAAATTGTTCAATAGTTCACTGGCAATTTCCACTTTTTAATTACTTAATTATTTCCATGTTATACTTAGTGCCTACACCTATTGGAAATTTAAAAGATTTTACTTTTAGGGCAATTGAGGTTTTGCAATCGGTTGATTTTATTTTATGTGAAGACACGCGTACTTCATCTAAATTATTACAGCATTATAAAATACATAAGCCATTAACTCCTTATCATCAACACAATGAACATAAAGTGTTGGATCATTTGGTGCAACAATTACAAGCTGGAAAAAATATTGCATTAATTACAGACGCAGGGACACCAGGTATTTCGGATCCTGCTTTTTTATTGGTTCGTGCATGTAAAACAGCCGGTGTGGCCATCACAAGTTTACCAGGTGCTACCGCATTTGTACCTGCGCTAGTGAATAGTGGCTTACCTGCAACTCGTTTTATTTTTGAAGGATTTATTCCACTGAAAAAAGGACGCAAAACATTAATGGAATCCTTGGCCAATGAGGAGCGCACCATGATTTTTTATGAAAGCCCTATGCGCCTTGTAAAAACCTTGGAATTATTCGCCACCCACTTTGGCGCTGAGCGAAAGGCATCCGTGAGTAGGGAGTTAACTAAGATTTACGAGGAGAACATTTCAGATACATTAGTAAACCTAGTCAAATATTTTTCTGAAAAGCAGGTAAAAGGCGAAATAGTCATCGTAGTGGAAGGTAAAAATGATTAAATTAGCTTCTTAATTTAATCTTATGATCAAGAAGCTTTCTTTATTCATTATTGGCATCTTTACATTTATCAATTTATTAGTGGCGCAAGCCGATCGTTGGCAACAACATATCGACTATAAAATAAAAGCAGCATTGGATGTAAATACCAATATTGTAAAAGGAACCGAAGACATAGTTTATACCAATAATTCAACAGATACTTTACGAAAAGTATATTTTCATTTATACTGGAATGCATTTCAACCCAATTCATCGATGGATGTACGTAGTAGGGAATTAGGAAAAAATACAATGACCAGTAGGAGAGGTGATATAATAAAAGATTGGGATGCGCGTGTCACGGATCGTATTCAAAAATTAACACCCACTGAAATTGGATATCAAAGAGTAAGCGCTATTACTATTAATGGCAAGGCGCAGAAATTAATTGAACACGAAACTATTTTAGAAGTGCAATTAACCAATCCCATTGCACCCAAAGCAGCTACAAAATTATCATTGGTTTTTGAGGCGCAAGTGCCAAAGCAAATACGCCGTTCAGGAAGGGATAATGCCGAAGGTGTTCGATATTCCATGAGTCAGTGGTATCCTAAAATGGTCGAATACGATTATCAAGGATGGAATACGAATGCTTATATAGCTCGTGAGTTTTATGGGGTATGGGGCAATTTTGATGTGAGTTTGCAATTAGATAAATCTTATATGGTAGCGGCAACAGGGGTGCTTCAAAATCCAAATTCAATATCAACAAAAGAGGGGTTGCAAACCTGGAATTTTAAAGGAAACAATGTGCATGATTTTGTATGGGCTGCCGATAATCAATTTAAACATTTATCTAAGGAAGTACGCAAAGGTTTAACCATTCATGTTTATTATAAAGAAAAAAATGCAAGTAACGACAGCGCATGGGCGAATGTTTTATGGGCTGCAGAAAAAGCATTACCCTTCATTGAGAAAAACTTTGGTGCTTACCCTTATCCACAATATTCTTTTATTCAAGGGGGTGATGGAGGAATGGAATATGCAATGGCCACTTTAATAAAAGGACCAAGTTTAGGGACTGTTTTTCATGAGTGGATGCACAATTGGTATCAACAAATATTAGGCACCAACGAAAGTTTGTATGCATGGATGGACGAAGGTTTTGCAACTTTTGCTGAAAGCAAAGTATCAAGATGGTATGATGCAAATATGGCTGCACAATCTCCTTTTATCAGTGAAAAAGCAAAAACGCAAGTGACTGCAAATATTACTAGAGCAAAATTAGAATTACCCTTAACACAAGCTGGGAGTTATAATGGTTATTTAGCTTTAGTAAAAAGTGGACTCGAAGAACCTTTAACCACACATGCTGATCATTTTAATACGAACTATGCTTATAGTAATGCAGCTTATTCAAAAGGAGCAACATTTTTAGGCGTACTTGGATATATTGTAGGTGATTCGGTTCGCGATGCCATAATGATTAATTATTATAACACTTGGAAATTTAAGCACCCTAATGCAAATGACTTTATACGCGTTGCAGAAAAGACAAGTGGCATACAATTACAATGGTTTAAAGAGTATTGGGTGAACTCAATAAAGACAATCGATTATGCCTTAAACGATATTCAGACAGGAAATAACACTGCTATTATTAGTATTCAACGTAATGGCAAATTACCAATGCCTATTGAAGTGCTGATTACTTATAAGGATGGTACAAGTGAGTTACATTATATACCATTAGATTTGATGTTAGGAGCAAAGATGGAAGAAGGGGGAGTAAATCGTATTGTTCATCGTGAATGGCAATGGGTATCGCCTACTTATACTTTTGAAACAACAAGGCCATTGTCTGCTTTAAAGTCAATCGAAATAGATCCTAGCTATCGAATGCCAGATATCAATAGAACTAATAATAAGTTAGAAATACCGAATTAAGGTTTCTTTACTTGAATGATAAATTTTTCTTGAAAATATTCCTCTGGAAATATATCATAAATAGACATCATTTTAGGACGCACACCACTTTCAAAAATTTCTTGGTGTAAATCACCACCTTTAAGGCAAATCAATCCGTTGGGTTGGTTTGCTTTTTTTATAAGCAAGGGTCCAGCCCATTTCCATAAATCTCTTAGTGGCGCCACTGCGCGACTGATGGCGTAATCGAATTTTTTATTTTTTATTTCCTCCACCCTGGTATGCTTTGTTGTAATATTTTTTATTCCTGCCATCTCACAAACAGCATCTACCACCTTTAGTTTTTTCGCAATACTATCTACTGCATAAAATTGTACATCTGGAAAAAAAATAGCAAGGGGTACACTTGGGAAGCCGCCACCACAACCAATATCAATAACCTGTGTGCCTTTTTCCCACTCCGCAATGGCTGCTATTGAAAGACTATGTAATACATGGTGTAAATAAAGTTGGTCAATATCTTTTCGGGAAACAACATTGATTTTTGCATTCCATTCCTTGTATGCTTCTTCCAATGACGCAAACTGTTGCAGTTGATGCGGCGTGAAGTCGGCAAAATATTTTGTAATTAGTTCCAATTTTTCTGTGGGGCTTTCCATACACTAGGCAAGGTAAATAAATAATAAAACATGGACCAAAAATCAAATAAAATGAACCAAGGCCATAAATCTAATTCATTTAATTTTTTCATCGTGGTGCGTAAAATGCTGCCTTGCACCAGCATCCTTAATGCCCATAAACTAATCACAAGGATGTATTGTTGAGTAAAAAACAAAGAGGCAATTAAAACAGGGTATACTAAAAATTGGCTTAAAGCAAAAATACCTAATAAAGCAGCGTGCTTTTTTTTATAATACTTGCTTGTTGTATAGTGCCGGTATTTTTGATTCATCCAATCATGAAAAGTTGTTTTAGGCTCGCTAATCGTATGGGCATCATGTTCAATAACAATGGCAGTATTTTTATTAGTAGCTACTTGGTTAATAAATAAATCATCATCACCGCTGGGCATTTGATTGATCGAGGAAAATCCTTTATTGCGTAAAAAAACTTCTTTCTTGTAGGATAAGTTACGACCCACGCCCATATAAGGCAAACCTGCTAATGCATAAGAGAAATATTGAAGTGCCGTTTGGAAAGTTTCAAAACGAATTAACTTATTTAAAATGCCGGGCTTCTTTCGGTATGCGCCATATCCTAATACAATTTCTATATCATCATCGTACCCATCTTGCATTAGTTGCATCCAATGCTCACTAGCAGGAACGCAGTCGGCATCAGTTAAAAGTAAAGTTTCATTTTTAGCAGACTTGATACCAATAGATAAAGGAAATTTTTTCCCATTAATCATCTTAGCTTCCTGAGAAAGCAAAACGGGGTTTAAATTTTTGAATGATTTTTTAAATTCTTCAATTAAATATTTTGTTTCATCTTCTGAATTGTCGTTTACTAAAACCACCTCGTGTGTGGTACTATATTGTTGAACCAAAACCCCTGGCAAGTTGTTGGCTAAATTAGGAGCCTCGTCGCGTGCGCAAATGACTACTGAAATTGGATGCTCTACATGAACTTGCTTCGTTTTTTTCTTATATACCGATAATCTTAAAAAGAAAAATAAGTAATAAAATAGCTGAATGGCAATAATAAGTATAAAGGCACCTATCATGATAGGTGCAATCATTGGGTTAGTTAGCATGTTACAAAAGTAAAGCAAGCTTGCTCAGTTATTTCACCCCAATAATGAATGTGGAAAACATCCTTTTTGACCTTACCTTTGTTCCATGGCGGCACTGACATTTGAACTACAAACCCAAAGCAAAATTGGCTCAGCTAGGGCAGGTAAAATAACCACAGATCATGGGGTGATTGAAACTCCTATATTTATGCCAGTGGGTACCGTGGGTTCCGTGAAAGCCGTTACCCAACAACAACTCAAGAAGGACATTAATGCACAAATCATACTTGGAAATACGTATCATCTATATTTACGTCCAGGATTAGAAGTGCTTGAAGCCGCTGGCGGATTGCATAAATTCATGGGATGGGATCGTCCTGTTTTAACTGACAGCGGTGGATACCAAGTTTTTTCATTAGCAAATAACCGTAAAATTAAACCAGAGGGTGTAGTATTTCAGTCTCATATTGATGGGAGTAAACATTTATTTAGCCCTGAAAAAGTGATGGATATTCAACGAAGTATTGGAGGGGATATCATCATGGCATTTGATGAATGTCCGCCCTTTCCAAGTGAATATGACTATGTTAAAAAGAGTATGGATTTAACGCATGTTTGGTTGGATAAGTGCGTGCATCAGTTTGATAACACACCCGATAAATATGGTTATACACAAAATTTATTTCCAATTGTGCAAGGGGGTATTTTTGAAGATTTACGAAAAGCATCTTGTGAATATATTAGTTCAAAAAATGCGGTGGGTAATGCCATTGGCGGATTAAGCGTGGGGGAGCCTGAACAACAATTGTATGATTTTACAGCACTCTGTTGTGAAAACCTACCTGTCAATAAGCCAAGGTATTTAATGGGCGTGGGCACGCCATGGAATATATTAGAAGCCATTGATTTGGGAGTGGATATGTTTGATTGCGTTATGCCCACTCGCAATGGTCGTAATGGAATGATTTTTACAACTCAAGGGGTTATTAATATTAGAAACTTGAAATGGGCAAAGGACTTTACGCCATTGGATCCTGGCCTTCCTAATGAGCTAAGCCAATACTATACCAAATCCTATTGCAGGCATTTGTTTGTTGCAGATGAAATATTGGGCTTACAATTAGCTAGTATTCAGAATCTATCTTTTTATCTTTGGTTGGTAGGAGAGGCTCGTGTGCATATTCAGGCTGGAGATTATTCAAGTTGGAAAAAATCAATGGTAGAACAAATTAGTAAACGCTTATAATTTAAAAAGCAACATTGAAAATATTAGACTGGTACATATTAAAAAAGTTTTTGGCGGTTTTTTTCTTCGCCATATTTTTATTTGCAGTCATTGCTTTGGTTATTGACGCAAGTGAAAAAACAGATGACTTTGTAAAGTCGGGTTTGTCTGCGGGTGAAATTATCACACATTATTATTATGGTTTTATACCCCATATTATTGCATTATTATTTCCATTGTTTGTTTTTATCGCTGTTATTTTTTTTACATCAAAGATGGCGGGGCAGACAGAAATCGTGGCCATCATTGCAAGCGGTACTTCCTATAACCGTTGGCTTAGACCCTATGTTTTAGGAGGATGTTTATTAGGTTTATTTTTATGGGTATCCAATCAATGGATGATCCCTAAGGCCGAAAAAATAAGAGGCGGATTTGAAGCAGCTTATGTAGACGCTCATTCTTCATATAATGCACTCTTGCAATCTTCATCTGATATATATTTTAAAATGGACTCGGTCACTTATGCTGGCATCTATAATTATGATACTGCCAATAATAGAGGGGGTACTTTTTTTTCTTATAAAGTAAAAAACGGGAAAGTCATTTCTAATATTAGGGCAGATATGATTTTGTATGATACTGCTACTAAAGATTGGTTATTAAATGATGTTTTAGAACGCAAAGTATTTGAAAATAGAGAGGAAGTAAATTATATACAGAGTGTACACAAAAAATTTTCTTTTAAGCCAGTTGACTTAGAAAAAGATAAATACACGAAAGATAAACTCACTACGCCTCAACTCATTAATCAAATTAAATTAGAAGAAATGAGGGGCTCTGAAGGATTGAATGAATTAAAAATTGAAAGATATCGTCGAGATGCCACACCAGTTACTGTATTACTTTTAACTTTAATTGGTGCAATTATTGCAGGTCGAAAAATAAGAGGAGGAAGTGGCTCACATTTGGCTATGGGATTCACTATTGCCGCACTATTCATTATTACCGATAGGTTCTCTACCATCTTTTCAACCAAAGGGAATTTGCCTCCCATGTTAGCCGCTTGGATACCCAATATGATTTTTATTTGGGTGGTCTACTATTTGTATAAAAAAGCACCAAAATAAGCCGGTTTTTTAGTTAACTTTGTGTCCAAATTTAAACGGGTTTCAATAAAAATACTTGTTGTATGGAAGATATTAAGGATCGGTTTGAGAAAAAAGCAACGGCAGCCGCCATTGAAATAAAAGAATTATTAAAACAACACGGCGATAAAAAAGTGGGTGAAGTGACATTGGCGCAAGTGTATCAAGGAATGCGTGGTATCACTGGCTTAGTCACTGAAACTAGTTTATTAGATCCACAAGAAGGTATAAGATTTAGAGGGTTTTCAATTCCCGAATTACAAGCAAAATTACCAAAGGCACCCAAAGGGGACGAGCCATTACCCGAAGGTTTATTTTATTTAATGATGATTGGTGAAATTCCAAATGATTCAGATGTAAAGGAAATTACAAGTAATTGGCAGCGACGTAGTCATGTACCTTCACATGTTTTTGATGTGATTGATGCATTACCATTGTCGACACATCCTATGACTATGTTTGTGGCTGGTGTGATGGCATTACAAACTGAAAGTAAATTTTCACAGGAGTATGCTAAAGGAATGAATAAAAAAGATTACTGGCAATATACTTATGATGATTCAATGGATTTAATTGCGCGCTTACCTAGAGTGGCTGCATATATCTATCGTAGAAAATATAAAAATAGTGAACATATTCATCCCAATGGATTATTAGATTGGGCTGGAAATTTAGCTTACATGATGGGCTTTGAAGATGAAAGCACAAAGGAATTAATGCGCTTGTATATGACAATACATGCCGATCATGAAGGAGGAAATGTATCTGCACACACTACGCATTTAGTTGGATCTGCATTAAGTGATCCATATTTAAGTTATGCAGCAGGTATGAATGGACTAGCAGGTCCATTGCATGGCTTAGCCAATCAAGAAGTGATAAAGTGGATATTTGAAATGCAAGAAGCTATCGGAACCGATGAGCCTTCTGCCGCTCAAATTGCTGAATATGTACAAAAAACTTTGGCATCAGGAAAAGTAGTGCCAGGTTATGGACATGCTGTATTACGAAAAACAGACCCAAGATTTACTGCACAAATGGCTTTTGGTAAAAAGCATTTACCTGATGATAAGTTAGTGAATACTGTTTGGAAAATTTATGAAACAGTTCCTCCTATTTTAGAATCATTAGGGAAAGTAAAAAATCCTTGGCCCAATGTTGATGCACATAGTGGTGCGTTGTTAGTACATTATGGTATCGTTGAATATGAATTTTATACTGTTTTATTTGCAGTCAGTAGAGCCTTAGGTGTTTTAGCAAGTTTAACTTGGGATCGTGCATTAGGATTCCCATTAGAACGACCAAAATCGGTGACCACCGACGCAGTCAAACTTTGGATCGAAGGCAAGGGTGAAATTTAGCTTCTAAATTAGAATGGGGAATTAGCTCAGTTGGTAGAGCGCTTGCATGGCATGCAAGAGGTCAGCGGTTCGAACCCGCTATTCTCCACAAAGTCAATCATGGATTTTAAAACAGAAGGCCCTTAGGGGTATTTAATTTCGATATTATTTTGTTTTAAAATTGCGTAAATGTGATTGGCAATTGGAATGGCATTGATGCCCTCGCTTTGTATACAAACGGTATCTGCTTCAATAGGAATATCTTCCTCATGTATGGTGGCTACTTTTTTTTCAAAAATCATTTTTAATACTTGCTCAGATGCTAATTGTGAATCATAAATCATGGCATTGTCTAAATACCTTGGAGTGAGAAGTCCATTATTTTGATAAGTGTGATCTGCAAATACTTCGTTGGCAAAAGGTTGACCAAAATTTTTTGCTTGTTGAATAGTATGACTACCGCTTAAACCATAAATGATTAAATCTGGGTTAATCGCCTGAACAGTTTGAATAAAAATTTTACTTAGCACAGCATCCTTAGCACAATCATTATACAAGGCACCATGTAATTTAATATGATGAATAGGGGCGCCCATTGGGATGGCTACTTTTTCAAATAAATATAATTGATCGGAAATAAGTTCGGCTAATTCAAGTAATGAAATTAATTGTGATTGACGACCAAAATTTTCTCGGTCATCATAACTTGGATGCACTCCAATAGCAACATGATGACGCATTGCAAGTTCGATGGTTCGTTTAATGGTATCTGAATCTCCTGCATGAAATCCGCAAGCAATATTGGCACTACTAATCAACGGCATCAGGTCGGCTTCGTTATGAAAGCCTTCGCCCATATCGCAATTGATATCAATTTGCTTTTTTATATAATTCAAGGAATCAGGCATGATGCAATTGATATATTGAATTTTGATTTCAGTAGGTTCATTTTGATTCACTTATACCTAAAAATAGCATAAATTAGGTCGGATTTTGTTAAAATTAGGCCTAGTTACATCCTAATTACTTTTGAAACTAAAGTCAAATAGCTCAATTTTTTTAAATACACGGAATATTACAAAAGTATCTAATATATTCAAAATCATTAACTTAAGTAGATTTTAGGCTATTTTATATTCTTAAAAATGTGAAAAAAAAATGTATTATTTTTTTGTTAACGTAATCATAATGCCGTAATATTATGTAACGATTGAGTCATTTAAACCAAATTATTTAACCTTAAAAAGGCAGTTTAGTTGATTTTTGAAATTAAAAAAACAGTTTCAACATCATTTAAACTACATTTTTAAACAGACCAAACAACATCTTATGAAAAGTATGCTTTTAGTTTTTTGTAGTGTTCTGTGCATGTTCTCGGCAACATTTGCGCAAACAAGACAAGTTACCGGTAAGGTAACAGGCACTGACAATCAGGCTGTAGCATCTGCTACAATCAAGGTCAAGGGTGGCAACGCTGCTGCTACAACCAAAGCTGATGGAACATTTAGCTTGAAAGTACCAGCAGGTAGCTTAGTATTACAAATCTCTTCTTTGGGATTTGCAACACAAGAAGTAACTGTAGGTGCATCTCAAACTACAGTAAATGTATCTTTAGCTTCTCAAACAACTAACTTATCTGAAGTAGTTGTAACCGCTTTGGGTATCAAGCGCGACAAAAAATCTTTAACCTATGCGTCTCAACAAGTAGGTGGCGAAGAACTTACAAGAGCTGCTGGTCCTAACTTTATGGAAGCATTAAGCGGTAAAGCTGCTGGTGTAGATATTAAAGTAAGTGGATCTGGCGCTGGTGGATCTACTAAAGCTGTATTAAGAGGTGCTAAATCTCTTTTAGGAACTTCTGAAGCACTTTATGTAATTGACGGGGTTCCAATGGTCAATAACAAAGGTGGACAACCAGGTTCTTATGGTGGAACAGATGGTGGTGATGGTCTTTCTTCTATCAACCCAGCTGACATCGAATCAGTAAACGTTCTTAAAGGCGCAAACGCATCTATCCTATATGGTAGCCAAGGTGCGAATGGTGTTATCTTGATTACAACTAAAAAAGGTAAGTCAGGTAAAATTGCAGTTGATTTCAACTCAAGCACTGTATTTGAAACTGTTTCAGGTTTGCCTAATTTCCAATTTACTTATGGTACACCAACAGGTGGAGACTATAGCTGGTCAACTACAAAAGGTAGTTACCAAAACAATTACATCAAAGATTTCTTCCAAACTGGTGTGAATGCTACAAATTCAGTTTCAGTAAGTGGTGGAAATAATCAAACAACTGCTTATTTCTCTTATTCTAATTCTACAGTAAAAGGTGTAATGCCAACAAATACTTACGATAAGCACACTATTACTTTGAACCAATCAACTAAGTTATTAAATGATAAACTTACTTTGACTTCAAATGTAATTTTTGCAAATGAGAAATCATTTAATCGTCCAGGTGCAGGTTATTACAATAACCCACTTACTGGTTTATACTTATTTGCTCGTGAAAGAGATTTTGCTTCTTATAAAGCAAACTACCAAACATTCAACGATGCAAGAAATATGTATAAAATGAATTGGTATTCTACAGAGGAAAAACAAAACAATCCTTATTGGGAAATCTATAATGATTCAAAATTAGCAACTACTAATCGTGTTATTGCTAATGTTAAGTTGTCTTACGAATTAGCAAAACACCTTAAGTTTGAAACAAGAGGAAACATTGACTACAATGATGTATTATATGACAACAGATATGCTGCTGGTGGAAACTCAGTAAGTGTAAGTCCAAACGGATCTTGGTCATATACTAAATACAATGACAAAGCATTATATGCTGATGGAATCTTTAATTACACAAATAATTTTGGAGATTTCAGCTTGACAGCATTATTAGGAGCAAGTTATCAAAAGAATACTTTTAGAGATGGTATGAGTGTATCAAACGGTACAGTTTCTTTAATGTATCCTAACTTCTATTCTTTCTCTAACTTCCCTTATAACATTATGTTCAACCAATCTTTTAGCCAAACATTAAAGCAAGGTGCTTTCTTGAATGCGACTGTTGGTTACAAGGAAATGTTATTCTTAGATGTATCAGCTCGTAATGACTGGGCATCAACTTTAGCTCTTACAGGTAATCAATCTTATTTGTATCCTGCTGTAGGTGTATCTGCAATTATTAGTCAAATGGTTGAATTACCTGAGGTGATTTCTTACATGAAAGTAAGAGCTTCTCATTCTCAAACAGGTAATGAAGTTCCTTATAATGTGGTTAATCCTTACAACTCAATTGGTAGTGCAGGTGGACCTAGTGGTATTGGTGGTATTAGCCGTAACACACAGGTTCCTTTTACTAACTTAAAGCCTGAGATGATCACAGGTGATGAGGTAGGTGCTGAGATTAGATTCTTCAAAGGAAGATTAGGAATCGATATGACTTACTATAATGATGTAAGTACAAATCAATTCTTATCATTAGCTGCTCCTTCTGGTTCTGGTTATTCTTCATACTATGTAAATGCAGGTAAAATTGTAAACAAAGGTTTTGAGGTAACTATCGATGCTGAGCCAATTAAATCTGCTGATTTCAAGTGGAAAACTGCTATTAACTTAGCTCAAAATAAAAATGAAATTGTTGAGTTGATCGCTTCTAATCCTAACTACCAAGTAGGTGGTGATGATGAAGGTTTTGCTTCTGTAATTAGAGCAGGCGGATCATTTAATGATTTATGGATTTATAAATTCAATAGAAATACTTCAGGTCAAATTATCTTAAGTGCAGCGGGTGTTCCTACAAAGGCAGCTACACAAGTTAAAGTTGGAAATGTTAACCCTGATTTAATCGCAGGATGGAATAACAACTTTACTTACAAAGATTTCTTTGCAAGTGTTCTTATCAACGGTAAATTTGGTGGTGTTGCATTCTCTAAAACTGAAGCATTCCTTGATTCATATGGTGTGAGTCAAAGAAGTGCTGATGCTAGAGCTTCTTCTACTATTCCAATTAATGCTGTATCTAGTACAGGAACTGCAGTAACTGCAATTGATCCAGTACTTTATTATTCAGCAATTGGTGATAGAAATAAGATCATGGAACCATATGTTTTTTCTAGAACAAACGTTAGATTAGGTCAATTAGCTGTTGGTTACACTTTGAAAATCAAAAATGCTAGCTTACCAATCAAAGCCGCTTCTTTCTCTTTAGTAGGAAGAAACTTATTCTTCTTATATAAAGATGCGCCATTTGATCCAGAACAATCTATGAGTACAGGAAACGGTATGCAGTCCAATGATGTATTCAGCATGCCTTCAACAAGGTCAGTTGGATTTAACATTAAGTTAACTTTCTAAAAAAAACAAAATTATTTTATTATGAAAAAAATATTAATTGCATCACTAATTTTGATTGCTGCTGTTTCTTGTACTAAGGATTTTGAAAGTACAAATCAGAATCCCAATCAAATTTCTGATCAACTACTTAAGCAAGACTTTAACCTGGTTGGTTCGCCATTTTCAGGTTTATTGTTCAATTTATTCGGACATCAAATTGAAGAGGATCTTTGTTATGATTCTTGGATGGGATACATGAATACACCTACTGACTTCGTTGGTAATGTAAACAATACGACTTACTATATTCGCTGGAACTCTTATTGGGGTCGTGTTTATGGTAGTGTAATGTCTCCTTCTAAGCAAGTTATACAATTGGCAAAGGATAATAATTTACCCCTTTTCGCAACTTGGGCTAAATTAATTAGAGTGTTATCAGTTTCTAAATTGACAGCAATTCATGGACCAGTTATTTATACTAACTATGGTTCTACTGCTGCTCAAATTAACTATGACAAAGAATCTGATTTATACAACACTTTCTTTTTACAGTTAGATTCAGTTCAATCTGATTTTGCTGCAAACAAAACTTATACTGGTTTTGCTAAATTTGACCCTAGTTATCAAGGTAGCATCCCTAAATGGCAAAAAGTGGTTAACTCATTAAGATTGAGATTAGCTATTCGTTTGTCAAAAGTGGCACCTGCTATTGCTAAAACTCAAGGAGAAAAAGCTTTATCAGATCCTGCTGGATTAATCACTGCTAACTCTGATAATTTCTTAGTATCATTACTTGGAAACATTATGCCAGTGGCACAAATTTGTTACCAATGGGATGATACTCGTATGGGTAGCAACATGGAATCATTTATGATAGGTTTGAAAGATGGTCGTATTTCTAAATACTACGCTCCAATTTCTGACGCAGCACTTTATGCTGATCATCCTACTGTTCCTTACAAAGGAATCCGTAATGGTTCTTACAATGCAGCAAAAGGAGATAAAGTTCCTTATTCTAAAATTTCAAATGACTTTAATAGCGTACAAACAAGACGCGCATTTACAGCATCTGAAGTTGCTTTCTTGAAAGCTGAAGCAGCTTTAAGAGGTTGGGCAGGAGCAGGTGATGCTCAAGCCAACTATGAAAATGGTGTTAAATTATCTTTTGCTGATTGGGGAGCAAGTGGAGTTGATGCTTATTTAGCTGACGCTACTAGCACACCAACTGGTTATGTTGATCCTAAAGATACTCGTAACAGTAATGCAGCAAGTTCTACTATTACAGTAGCTTGGAATGCAGCTGATAACAATGAGTTGAAATTGGAAAAAATCATCACTCAAAAATATTTAGCTACATTCACAAATACATTAGAAGCTTGGGTTGATTTCAGAAGAACTGGATATCCTAAGATTTCTCATGTTGCTAAAAATGATTCAAATGGCGATTGGGGTGTTATCCCAGCTGACCAATGGATTAAAAGAATGCCATTTATCAATGGTGAAAGAACAGGTAACACAGCAGCTGTGGCTGACGCTGTAACTAAGATGGGCGGTCCAGATAATATCGCGACTCGCTTATGGTTTGATACAGGTGTTGCTTCAAACTTCTAGTCTAAGTTTAACATAACTTATATAAAAGCCTCCCTCCGATTCATCGGGGGGAGGCTTTTTAGTTTATGGAATGTGGGTAAGCGTATAAAAATTTTAGCACTTGTTTATGGCATAAATAAATAAGTGCATTAACTTTAAAGCACATTCAAAAAGTAATTATTCATTTTTATTTTATCATACATGAACAGTAGACGTCGATTTATTCAAAATTCAGTTTTGGCCAGTACGGCACTATTTTACAAAAAGCTAATTCCATTCAATATGGAGCAGTTGTATATTACAAATCGGCCCGCCCTTTCAAAGCGAAATTTTACGAGTGTAGGCGTGAATCAATTTATTGAAAAAGCAAAAGCCAAAATAAAGGATCCCGAGTTGGCTTGGTTATTTGAAAATTGTTATCCCAACACATTAGATACTACAGTCGATTTTGAAATGATTAATCAACAACCAGATACTTATGTAATTACAGGTGATATAGATGCTATGTGGCTTAGAGATAGTACTGCACAAGTAACGCCCTATTTGCCTTTTGTTAAAGAAGATAAAGCATTAGCACAGTTAGTTGAAGGTGTTATTAATAGACAAAAAAAATGCATTTTATTGGATCCTTATGCAAACGCATTTTATAAAGATGTTAAAAAAGTAAGTGAATGGAAAAGTGATTTAACAAAGATGCAGCCAGGTATTCATGAGCGCAAATGGGAAATAGACTCTTTGTGTTATCCTATTCGCTTGGCATATAAATATTGGAAACTCACAGGCAACACAAAAGTATTTGATGACCAGTGGGTGAAAACCATTGAACTAACTTTAAAAACCTTTAAAGAGCAACAACGTAAAAAAGAGAATGGTCCCTATACTTTTCAACGCACTACAGCATGGGCTACCGATGGTGTTCCTTTGGGTGGCTATGGTTATCCCACCAAGCCAGTAGGCTTAATATGTTCTATGTTTAGGCCAAGTGATGATGCTACTATCTTTCCTTTCTTAATACCTTCTAATTGTTTTGCGGTGGTTTCACTGCGACAAGCTGCCGAGTTATTATTGAAGGTTAAAAACAATACAGCCTTAGCAACACAGTGTATTGAATTAGCCAACGAAGTTGATAAAGCCATTCATAAATATGGTATTGTGAATCATCCAGAGCATGGTCAAGTATATGCTTATGAAGTTAATGGATTTGGAAGTTATAATTTTATGGATGATGCCAATGTGCCAAATTTATTATCCCTTCCTTATTTAGGATATGTGAAAAATAATGACCCTGTTTATATTAATACACGAAACCTAGTACTTAGCCCAAGCAATCCTTTTTATTACAAAGGCTCAAAGGCGGAAGGTGTTGGAGGTCCTCATGCAGGCGTAAATATGATTTGGCCTTTGAGTATTATTATGCGAGGATTGACAACAGATTCAAAAACTGAAATGTTATATTGCTTAAGTATGCTTAAATCAACACATGCGAATACTGGATTTATGCATGAATCATTTCATAAAGACGATGCCAATAATTTTACAAGAAAATGGTTTGCTTGGGCCAATACTTTATTTGGTGAATTTATTCAACACATTTTAAATGTACAGCCTTCTATATTAGATCATAAAATTTAAATACGATGTCAACCAAAACAAATACATACGATGCCATTGTGATAGGATCTGGAATTAGTGGTGGATGGGCAGCAAAAGAATTATGTGAAAAAGGTTTAAAAACATTAGTACTTGAAAGAGGTCGCGATGTGGTACATCTTAAAGATTATCCCACTGCAACAAAAAATCCTTGGGATTTTCCGCATCGTGGAAAAAAAACAAATGCTTTAACAAAAGATAATCCTGTAGTAAGCAAATGTTATGCGTACAATGAAACATCCGCACATTTTTTTGTAAAGGATAATGAGCATCCTTATATACAAGAAAAACCATATGATTGGATTAGAGGATATCAAGTAGGGGGTAAGTCTTTATTATGGGCAAGGCAAACACAACGTTGGAGTAAGTATGATTTTGAAGGTCCTGCGCGTGATGGTTTTGGAAACTGGCCAATTACTTATGATGAATTAGCGCCTTGGTATACCCATGTTGAATTATTTGCAGGCATCAGTGGCAATTATGATAAGTTAGATACTCTACCTGATGGTTCTTTTTTACCCGCTTGGGAAATGAATGCTGTTGAAAAAGAAATGCAGGGTAATATCATGAAAAAATTTAATGATCGCCATGTGATTCAAGGTCGTTGTGCACACTTAACGGTTCCTAATCCCATTCATATAGAACAAGGAAGACAACAATGTCAGGCGCGTTCCTTATGTGAAAGAGGTTGTCCGTTTGGAGGTTATTTTAGCTCCAATGCTTCCACTATTCCATGGGCTCAAAAAACGGGTAACCTTACTTTACAAACCAATTCGATTGTGCATAGTATAATTTATGATGAAGCAAAACAAAAAGCAACGGGTGTAAGGGTCATTGATAGTATCACAAAAAAAGTAACGGAGTATTTTGCTAAAATAATATTTTTAAATGCAGCTACATTAAATACCAATTTAATTTTATTGAATTCAACTTCAAAAAGATTCCCTAATGGATTAGGAAATGATAATGGGTTATTAGGAAAGTATGTAGCATTTCATAATTATCGTGGAGGCTTATCTGCCACTATTGATGGTCCTTTGGATAAATATTATTATGGTCGTCGTCCAACGCAACCCATGATGCCCAATTTTAGAAATGTACACAAACAAGAAATGGATTTTCAAAGAGGCTATATGGTATTTTTTGGCGCAGGCAGAAGTGCTGGCCCTGCGGAGGGAATAGGCGCTGATTTTAAGGAGCAATCAACCGAATTAGGAGGATGGCATGTCTCTATGATGATGCAAGGGGAGACTGTCCCAAAACAAAGTAATCATGTTAGATTAAGTAAGGATAAAACAGATGCATGGGGGATACCTCAGCTTATCACTTCTATTGATTATGATGAAAATGATTTATTATTATTAAAAGATTTTTTACAAACTGGAAGTGAGTTATTAGATGCGGCTGGTTGTAAAAATATTCATTCATGGGATACCAAACAAGCACCTGGTTTAGATATTCATGAGATGGGTGGAGTGCGTATGGGTAAGGATCCTAGCAGTTCCTTATTAAATGAGTGGAATCAAATGCATCATTGTAAAAATGTTTTTGTTACAGATGGTGCATGTATGGTTAGTACCGGAACACAGAATCCATCTCTTACATTTATGGCTTTGACAGCGCGCGCTGCTAACTATGCAGTAAAAGCACTAAAAAATGGAAGTATATAAATGTTTTTAAAACTAGATTTTTTTCTATATTTCATATGCTTTTAATCCACATTCATTACCAATAAATTCCTCTTATTTTTCACTTTATAGAATTAAATCTATAAAGTGAAAAATAAGAGGTTTTGTTAGGGTTATGTTAATATAAAGCAATATCATTGGTATACGATTTAGATAAATTTAAACTAATTAAACATTAAACTATGCGAAAATTACTACGCTTTTTGACTGTACCATTGTTATTATGGGGTCTTTTAGCTAATGCCCAAACAAGAAAAGTAACAGGAAAGGTTTCCAGTTCAGACAACAAAGCAGTTGTCTCTGCAACAATTTCTGTTAAAAACTCAAAAGCAAAAACTGTTTCTAACGAAGCAGGTCAATTTACAATAACAGTTCCTACTGGAGCCGTTACTATTGAGGTTTCTTCAATTGGATATACCTCTAAACAAGTTACTATTGGAGCAAGTCAAACTTCAGTTGATGTTGTTTTGACTGCTAGTCAAAACGAATTATCTGATGTAGTTGTAACTGCATTAGGTATTAGTAAAGAAAAGAAAGCGTTAGGTTATGCAACTACAACTATCAAATCTGAAAGTTTAGTACAAGCAGCTTCGCCCAACTTTGCCACTGCATTATATGGTAAAGCGCCAGGTGTTACTATCGGAGCAACTCCAGGTGGTGCAACAAGTGCTGTAAATATTAGCATACGTGGATTAAGTTCTATTACTGGTAAAACACAACCTTTAATTATTATGAATGGTGTGCCTATCCGTGATGGAGAAGCTTCTAATAATAACTATTGGGCCGATCAAAGAATTCGCGGTAATGGTTTATTAGATATTAACCCTGAAGATATTGATAACATTTCTATTTTAAAAGGTGCGTCTGCAGCGGCTTTGTATGGTGCGGAAGCGGTAAATGGAGTTGTTTTAATCACTACAAAAAGCGGTGCTAAAACTGGTAAAAAAGGATTAGGTGTTGACTTCTCAACAAGCGCAAGCGTTGATCAAGTTGCTTATTTACCTCAATATCAAAATGTAAGAGGTGCGGGTGCGCCTTTGAATGTTAGTAATGGTGGTCAAGATGCTGCTGGATTTGTTTACTTTACAGTAGGCGGTCAAAAAATGAGAGCACTTCCTCAATACTCAATTAACTATGGTGCTAAGTTTGATGGTCAACCCATTATGACTTGGGACGGAAAAGTAAGACCTTATTCTGCTCAAACCAATAACTATGCTGGTTTGTTCCAAGATGCACATAATAATAATACAACAATTGCTTTATCAAATGGTAACGAAAATGCAAATTTCCGTTTTTCATTAACACATTCTGAAAATGAAGGTGTGAGCGTTGGAGCAAAAAACAAAAAAAATATAGCCAACTTAAATACAAGTTTTAAAATTGGTAAGCATTTCTCTACAGACATCATGGTGAACTTGATTAATCAACAAACCCATAATCGTCCATATTCAGTAGATCGTTTATTGAATAACTTCACAGGTATGATTGGTATTTTTGATAATGGCCAATGGTATAAAGATAAAGTGTTAACTAGCTTAGGATATCGTTACCGTAATGGTTCAGATCAAAGTTTAACACCAAATGAAAACATCATCTACTCTAACTTTAGAGGAGATATTGCTGATTACATGTATCGTGTTATCGCAAATACTTCAGATGAGAACAGTAATCGTTTAATTTCAAGTGTAACCAACAACTGGCAAATTACTAATCATTTGAAATTTAGATCAAGAATCTCTACCGACTTCACAAACCAAACAACTGAAGATAAAAACAGAAGTGAGGTTCCTTTGATTTTCGGTAATTCTGGTTATTTTGGAATGAGTAGCTATCAAAGTACCATCAATTACACAGACGCCTTGTTAACTTATAATAATAAAGTTGGAAAAGATTTAGATTACAATGTAACAGGTGGTTATACTGCATCTAAAGAAACTTCAAGTTCATTAAGCAGAGGTTCTGATGGTGGTTTAAGTACTGAAAATTTGTATGATCTTGCTGCCTCAGTAAATACTCCTTGGAGTGGATCAAATAGATTTTCTTTAGTTAAAGATGCCTTTATTGGAACTGCTAATGCGAACTATAAAAATTATTTATTCGCAGAAGCTACAGTTCGTCGTGATAGAACTTCAACGATGAACCCTAATAATAATACATTTATTTATCCTTCAGTTAACACAAGTTTCATCTTTACTGAAGCAATGGATAATATTCCTTCTTGGTTAAGTTATGGTAAATTAAGAGCTTCATGGGGTGTGGTAGGTAACTATCCTTCACCTTACATGGCAAACGTTGCTTATAACCAAAGTACATTAGGTACTATTTATGGTGGTCAACCTGTATTGTATACACAAGTTCCAACAGGTACTTTTGGTAACGATGGTATCCGTCCAGAGCAAAAAAATGAAATTGAATTAGGTTTAGAAGCAAGATTTTTAAACAACCGTTTTGGTTTAGAATTCTCTTATTATAATGCACAAGTAAAAGACCAAATTTTACCTTTAACATTACCTAGCGCTTCTGGTGCAGGATCTATCTTAACCAATATTGGTACATTGAGAAACCAAGGTTTAGAGTTGGCATTAAATGGTACGATTATTCAACAAAATGGTTTCAAATGGGAAGCCACTTTGAACTTAGCTAAAAACATCAACAAAGTTGAGGCTTTAGCTCCTGGTTTAACAAGATTATTACATGCTGATTATGATGGTAATGCTGCTCAATTAGTTTCTGAAGTTGGACAACCAATGGGAGATATCTTAGCACATCCAGTATTAACAGATGCTAATGGAAATATGAAAGTAGGTTCTGACGGTCTTTATTTACTTGATGCCGACAAAATGGTTAAATATGGTAATGCAATGCCTAAATTAACTGGAGGTTTAATCAACGGCTTTACTTATAAGAATTTCACTTTAGACGCCTTGATTGATTTCCGTTATGGTGGTTCAGTGATGCCAACTGGTATTAACTGGATGACAAGTAGAGGTTTGACTAAGCAAAGTTTAAATTATATGGATGAAGCTCATGGTGGTTTAACTTATACATCAGGTGGGGTTACTTACCACGATGGTATGTTATTACCAGGGGTTAAAGCCGATGGAACAAAAAATGACATCGTAGTTTCTCAAGCTTATTACTATTGGAACGTTTACAACTGGGGAGGACCTCAATATAGTAGTTCTCGTTACTCATTGTATGTTCAAGAAAATACTTATATAAAAATGAGAGAAATTGCAATTGGTTATAATTTTGGAACTAAGATTGCAAGCAAGCTTGGAGCGAACAAATTGAGATTGTCTGTATTTGGAAGAAACTTATTCTATTTGTATAGAACTATCAAAGACATAGATTCTGAACAAACTACAGCAGGTTCAAGATGGTATCAAAATGTAAGCAATGTGGGTACAAATCCTTCAAGCAGAACCTTTGGTGTAATGTTAAGGGCTTCTTTTTAAATTATAAAAAGCAACTTAAAACAATACAAAAATGAAACATCAAAATATAATTTATAAAATTAATTACATGAAAAACTTTCTAATAATGATGACATTATCACTTATGGTGGTAGTGACATCTTGCAAAAAGACTGATTTTGCTGATAGCTATGCTGATCCTTCCAAAATATCAGTTTCTAATATAGAAAAGCAATATGCTGGCTTTTTAAAAGCGAATTCTTCTTATGTTCTTCCTGATTACTGGAATTACTTCGTAGTATTAAGAACAACAACCGACCGTTATACACAAGCAACTGGATATACTAACGTTGATAAGATGTATGTTCCAGGTGATGCTGGTATTGGTGGTAACTGGGATACTTATTATAATTTATTAGCACAATACAGGGAATTGCAAAAAATATATGCTGCATCTTCCGCTACTGACCAAGCTGCTAAAAAAATATTCATCACTTCTGCTACTATTTATTTGTATGACTTTACACAAAAATTAGTGGATTTGCATGGTAGTATTCCTTTTTCAGCTGCTGGAAATTTAAGCACAAATGGAGGAGACTATTTAAAGTCTTTGCCAAAGTATGATGATGCTGCTGCGGTATATACTAAAATGTTAGATGATTTAAAAAGTATCGCAGATGAATTATCATCAACAAGTTTAACTGCTGCTACACAAACTGCATTTACAAATCAAGATTTTGTAAATGGCGGTAACATTTCTAAATGGAAAATTTATTGTAATTCATTAAGATTAAGAATGTTAACAAGAGTTTCTGGTGCAAGTGCGTTTACTGCAAGATACACTAGTGAAACTGCTGCTATTTTATCTAACCCATCTGCTTATCCAGTGGTTAGTTCAAATACAGACAATATTGAAATTACTGTAAAAAGTGTAAGCTCAAATGGCTTAAATTCTAGTGGTTTTCAATCTGGTTTAGAAGATTGGAATCATAATATAGCTAGTAAGACCATGATTGATTATATGAAAACCAACACTGATCCAAGATTAAGAATCTTGTTCGAGCCAGGTACTGCAGCTGCTGGTGCTTTTACTGGACTTGATCAATTGGCAGCTAATTCAGTTCAAGATGCATTAATTGCAGGTGGAACTATTTCTATCTATAATCGTTCTACATTAAGTCGTAATAAATTTTTCCCTGGTGTATTAATCAATGCTGCTGAAGTAAGCTTCTTAAAAGCAGAGTCTTACTTAAAAGCAGGAAATGCTACAGCGGCAAAAGCTGCTTACGAAGCAGGAGTTAGACAATCTGCTGAATTCTATTTTAATACAAGATCAATAAGTGGTGATAACACCGCTGGTACTCCTGCTGCTTTAACTACAGCTGAAGTAAATACTTATTTAGCACAACCAGCTATTAGTTGGGATGCTGCAAGCACAACTGCTGCAAAATGGACTTTGATTGCTTATCAAAAATGGGTTCATTTTAATGTAGTTCAATCATTAGAAAACTGGGCTGAAACAAGAAGGTTGAAATTGGTATCATTGAGCTTTAAAGCTGATCCTACTGCTCAGTCAATGCCTCCAGCTAGATGGTTTTACCCAAGTGGCGAGTCTGTATACAATACAGCAAACTACGGTGCTGTAAAAGCAACTGATAATTTAACAACTAAGTTGTTTTGGGATACTAAATAATTGACTCAATTTTTTATCTTTTTTTAGAACGACTTTTATACTTGTATAAAAGTCGTTCTTGTTTTAAATTTTTATATGAGACCTTTCTATATTTTATTTTTTATTGTTTTGCAATATTGTCCTTTTATACAAGAAAAGACAATGGCGCAAACTGCCTCAATGAGTAATGACGATAGTTCAAAAATGAGTTGGTTTGCCGATGCTAAACTTGGTATTTTTATCCATGCAGGTATTTATTCGGTGAATGGCGTGTCGGAATCTTGGAGTTTTCATAATAAGGAGGTTCCTTATACGGCTTATATGAGTCAGTTAAAAGGATTCACTTTAAAAAATTATGATCCTAATCAATGGGCAAATTTAATTGCACAGACAGGCGCAAAATATACAGTGATCACTACAAAGCACCATGATGGTGTAGCTACTTATGATACTAAATTAAATGATTTAAGTATTGTAAAAGCAACACCTGCAAAAAAGGATTTAATAACACCTTTGTTTAGCGAGCTTAGAAAAAGAAATATAAAATGCGGGGCTTATTTTTCATTAATTGATTGGTCTCATCCTGACTATCCAGGATTTTTAAAAGACAGTAGTAGGTATATTGTTGCAAAGGATACTGCTAAATGGGAAAAATTTCAACATTTCTTCCAAGGGCAAATTAATGAATTAAGTACAAAATTTAATCCAGATTTATTTTGGTTTGATGGTGATTGGGAGCATTCTGCCATAGAATGGCAATCAAATAAAGTAAGACAAGGTATTTTATCTACTAATAAAAACGCGATTATCAATGGAAGGTTACAAGGTTTTGGTGATTATGAAACTCCTGAGCAAAATTTTCCTGTAACGCGCCCAAAAGCAAAATATTGGGAATTGTGTATGACCTTAAATAATAATTGGGGTTATAGAGTGTCGGACACCAACTGGAAAACTCCCTATGAAGTCATTACTATTTTTACCGATATTGTTTCAAATGGAGGTAATTTATTATTAGACATTGGACCTAAAGAAGATGGCACTTTCCCTAAGGAAGTTCATCAAACTTTAAAAGAATTAGGAGATTGGAATAAGCGAAATGGCGAAGCAATTTTTAATACGCTAGGAGGAATTGGTCAAGGTCATTTTTATGGACCAACAACTTTATCCAAGGATTCAACCATTTTATATTTGTTTTTACAAGGACAAATCAATGGTAATATTTCATTAAAGGGTTTGCAAAACAAAATAAAAAGTATCAGTGTGGTGCATAATAATAAGCCACTGAAATATAAAGTGGTAGGTAAAATTTCATGGAGTTCCATACCTGGAATTGTTTATATCCAAGTGCCTACTGCAGTGAATGACAAATATGTCACTGTTTTACGCGTCAAATTAGACGGCCCCGTACGAATGTATCTTGGTACCGGTGGGTTATAATTTCATTAATTTTTAGCCTTTTCTTATCTATTTTACGATCAAATTATTAAAAAAAGAGGTAATTTAACAAAATGAATAACTGCCTTATCCAGAGGCAATTATTCATCAAGTTAAAGCGCTACTTTTAGGGTGCTAATGCACTTAATATTTAATAATTTCATATGAAAAAAGGGTTACTCATTTGCACAATAATTTTATTAAGCACAGCCAGCTTTGCACAAACAAAAAAGGAAGCTGCTATGCATTTATTTGTAAAAAATCTCATAGCTAAGATGACCTTAGCTGAAAAATTAGGCCAATTAAATTTGCCTGCAGCTAGTGATTTTGTAACAGGACAAGTAAGTAGTTCTGATATTGCTGAAAAAGTGAAAGCAGGTAAAGTGGGAGGTGTATTTAATATAAGGTCAGTTACCAAAATTAAAGAGCTACAACAGTTTGCAGTAAACAATACTCGTTTACATATTCCATTATTATTTGGTATGGATGTCATACATGGTTATAAAACTATTTTCCCTATTCCAATTGGTATGTCGTCCACTTGGGATTTACCATTAATTGAAAGATCGGCGCGGATTGCTGCTAATGAAGCAAGCGCTGATGGTATCATGTGGACCTTTTCACCGATGGTCGATTTAACTAGAGATCCAAGATGGGGAAGGGTTTCAGAAGGAAATGGAGAGGATGCCTTTTTAAGTTCGGCCATTACTAAAGCAATGGTACATGGTTATCAGGGGGATGATTTATCAAAAAATAACACCATTTTATCCTGTGTCAAACATTATGCTTTATATGGGGCTGCCGAAGGAGGCCGTGATTATAATACGACGGATATGAGTCGTATAAGAATGTATAATGAATATTTTCCTCCCTACAAAGCTGCAGTTGACGCTGGTGTTGCATCAGTGATGGTTTCCTTTAATGAAATTGATGGCATACCTGCTTCAGGTAATAAATGGTTAGTGGATGAGGTGTTGCGTAAGCAATGGAAATTTAATGGATTTGTGGTATCAGATTATACAGGTATTCCTGAAATGATTAATCATGGCTTAGGAGATTATAAATTGGTCAACGAAAAAGCATTACAAGCAGGAGTAGATATGGATATGGTGGGTGAAGGATTCCTTAATTCATTGACAGCCTCCTTAAAAGAAGGAAAAATTACGCAAGCGCAAATTGATAAAGCCTGCGAACGCATCTTAATTTCAAAATATGAATTGGGTTTGTTTGAAGATCCTTATCGCTATTGCGATCCCAATAGGTCGGCAACCGAGGTTTTTAATAAAGCCAATAGATCCGAAGCAAGATCTATTGCATCGCAAAGTTTTGTGCTGCTAAAAAATAATAATTTATTGCCATTGGCCAGCAATAAAAAAATTGCTTTAGTTGGACCACTTGCGAATGCTAAAGAAAATATGACAGGAACTTGGAGTGTAGGCGCTGATAATACACAGTCCATTACATTATTAAAAGGCTTAATGGATGCAGTGGGAGCCAATGGAAAAATAATGTATGCAAAGGGCTCTAATTTAGACGATGATATTGAATTAGAAAAAAGGGCTACTATGTTTGGCAAAGAGATTCCAAGGGATAATAAAACAGCAGATGAAATGATCAAGGAAGCATTGTCAGTGAGCGCTGATGCAGATGTGATTGTAGCTGCATTAGGAGAAGGAGCCGAAATGACCGGCGAAAGTGCATCTAGAACTAATTTGGATTTGCCCGAAGCGCAAAAGCGTTTATTAAAAGCTTTATTAGCGACAGGGAAGCCAGTTGTTCTTGTTTTATTTACAGGACGTCCTTTGACTTTAACATGGGAAGATGCACATGTTCCAGCTATATTAAACGTATGGTTTGCTGGATCAGAGGCAGGAGATGCTATTGCAGATGTATTATTGGGTAAAGTAAATCCATCGGGAAAAATTAGCATGAGCTTTCCACAAAATGTAGGACAAATACCATTGTACTATAATCATAAAAATACAGGCAGGCCATTGGGTAAGTGGTTTTCTAAATTTCAATCTAATTATTTGGATGTAAGTAATGAGCCCTTATATCCATTTGGATATGGGTTAAGTTATACGCATTATGAATATTCTAATTTTACAGTTTCATCCACCAAATTAAAAGGGGATCAAAAATTAACAGCATCTGTTACCATAAAAAATACTGGAACTACAAAAGGAAAGGAAGTGGTTCAGTTATATATAAGAGATTTAGTTGGAACTGTTACTAGACCCGTTCAGGAATTAAAGGGATTTGATAAAATTGAATTAGCTCCTGGAGAAACAAAGGATGTTCATTTTGAAATTACCCCTGCTTTGTTAAAATTTTATAATAGCGATTTAAACTTTGATTGGGAGTCGGGGGATTTTCAAATCATGGTAGGTCCTAATGCAAGAGCTGTAGAAAAAATAACGATAAATTGGGTTAAATAATTTAAAATTTTTCAATTGAAAAAATATTTTTTTTATTTCCTCTTCACTGCTTTTTGTACTCTTGTACTTTTGAATGTACATGCACAACATAATCAAGCAAAGCCTAATATCATATATATTTATGCAGATGATTTGGGCTACGGCGAATTAGGTTCCTATGGTCAAACTAAAATCAGAACACCTCATTTAGATCAAATGGCTAAGGAGGGTATGCGTTTCACACAACATTATAGTAGCGCTCCTGTGTGTGCACCTTCTCGTTGTATGTTGATGACAGGAAAAAATCCGGGACATTCTTATATAAGAGGCAATTATGAATTAGGTGGATTTGCTGATAACGAGGAAGGAGGACAAATGCCATTACATGAAGGCGCCTATACGGTAGCAAAAATGCTTAAAGAACGAGGATATAGAACCGCATTAATTGGAAAGTGGGGTATGGGTGTCACCGGTACAACAGGAAGCCCATTAAAGCAAGGCTTTGATTATTATTATGGCTATTTAGATCAAAAACAAGCACATAATTATTACCCCACCCATTTATGGGAAAATGATCAATGGGATAGTTTGCAAAATCCTTTTATCAATGTACATACATCCATCAATCCAAAAACAGCAACCGATGCTGATTTTGAAAAGTATCGAGGTAAGGATTATGCACCTGCAAAAATGACTCAAAAAGCATTAGGCTTTATAGAAAAAAACGGAAGCCATCCTTTTTTTCTATACCTACCTTATACCATTCCGCATTTATCCCTACAAGCGCCTGCTGAATATGTAAAAAAATACATAGGAGAATTTGAAGAGCAGCCTTATTATGGCGAAAAAGGATATGCGCCCAATAAATATCCAAGGTCTACTTATGCTGCTATGATTACATTTTTAGATGACCAAGTGGGAATCATCATAGATAAAATAAAAAAAATGGGTTTGGATAATAATACCCTTATTATGTTTTCAAGTGATAATGGTGCTACTTTTTCAGCCGGGGTTGATGTTAAATTTTTTAATAGTGTTAGCGGACTTAGGGGATTAAAAATGGATTTATATGAAGGTGGAATAAAAGTGCCCTTCATCGCAAGATGGCCTGGGAAAATAAAAGCAAATGCAGTTTCAGATATCTTATCTGTTCAATATGACATCATGCCTACCTTAGCCGAATTAACGGGGAAGCCATTACAGTTGGATGGGGTTTCATTACTACCCACTTTATTAAGCAAAAACAATGTTCAATCCAAACGACCATTTATGTATTTCGAATATCCCGAAAATGGAGGGCAGATAGCCGTTCGAATAGGGAAGTGGAAGGGTGTAAAAATGAATCTGCGTAAAAATCCGTTAGGTGATTGGGAATTATTTAACATTGAAATAGATCCCAATGAAAAAAACAATGTTGCGAGTAGCAATTTAAAAATCATTGAACAAATGAAACAGATTGCAAAGCAACAGCATCTACATCCCCAAGTTTTAGATTGGGAATTCATTGATCCTAAGATTCCAAAATAAAATAATTAAAAAATAAGCCTAATTAGTCTATAATTTGCTCGGAAATTTTTCCCGTCGCTTTATTTTTTAAGATTAATTTTTTAACACCATAGTGGGTCATTTCTTCTTTTACTAAATAATGGTCTGCATCATATTCTACTAAATGACTTTCCTTAGACAATCCTGTTTGACCTCTCCAAATATCTAGTTGAACAGGTTCCCATAATTTTGTTTTCGCCGATTTGTAGGCGGCATCTAAAATTGCATTCACTACATATCCATCGTAAAAGGTTTCTTTAGGAGCAACGCCTTTTTCCATGGAGTTAAACATATCCATAAACATATGGTTGTAACCAAGTTCATTTAATTCATCTCCAACAGGGAATAACCAACCAGAATTACTTTCTGATTTTTCAGAAATATAATCTCCCCCTTTTCCTGTGGTAAACATTTCAAAGCCTGTTCTTAAAAAACTATTAATCCATATGGTTCCTTCTGTTCCCATGACTTCATCTCTTAAATCCAATCCACCTCTAAATGTCCAGCTCACTTCAAATTGGCCAATGGCACCATTCTCATATTTTACCAAACCAATAGCATGATCTTCAGCATCAATTGGTTTCACTTGTGTGTCGGCCCAGCACATTACTTCGATAGGTTTAATATCCTTTCCAATATAACTGCGTGAAATTTCAACACAATGACATCCTAAATCTAAGATACAACCACCCCCTGCTTGTTCTATATCCCAAAACCAATCACTATGGGGGCCAGGATGTGTTTCGCGTGACTTAGCCCATAAAATGCGACCCACAGCGCCTTCTTTTACGCTTTGTTGCGCTTTAATAAATTTAGGTGTATACACTAAGTCTTCTAAGTAGCCATTAAAAATGCCAGCTGCTTCCACTGCCAACAACATGCGTTTGGCTTCCTCACTGTTACGACCTAAAGGCTTTGTGGTCATCACTGCTTTTTTGTGTTTACAACATAACATGACCGCTATCTCATGTATATTATTGGGTAGCGCAATACAAACCACATCCACATCTGGATTTGAAATAGCTGCTTCCATATCGGTTGTCCAATGTGCACAATTATAATCGGCAGCAAATTTGGTAGCCGATTCTTCGCGGCGTGCATAAATACTTACTACTTTATCTTTACTTCGGTATCCTTGTAAAGCATCGGCATAAAACCTGCCAATAAAACCTGCTCCTAACATTGCAATTCGCATTGTAAATAGTTTTTAAATTTATAATTATTGTTTTTTTTAAATAGTTGCTACTTCCTTTTTTTCTTTGAAAAATAAAATAAAAGCAATTAACACAGCGCCAGCAATGGCCGCTGGAATAAGCCATATCGATTGCCAATCATGTTGAACAGCGCCAGAAACCGCATCTGTTATCTTATGTTGATCCACGACATAACCACTGTATTTGGTTCCGATAAACATTCCCACGCCATAAGTAGCAAATGTAAATAAGCCTTGTGCTGCATTTTTTATTTTTTCACCCGCTTTTTTCTCGGTGTACATATAACCTGTTACAAAAAAGAAATCATAACAGATACCATGTAAAATAATGCCTGCATATAACATCCAGCTGGCATTGGTATTACCATAAGCAAAAAACACATATCTTAATAACCATGCACTAATGCCCAATATCAACATATTTTTTACACCCACGCGATTAAACATAAAAGGGATAGCTAAAATAAATAAAGCTTCTGACACTTGACCTAGCGTCATTTTTCCTGCTGCATTTTGAAGTCCAATTTCATTTAAAAAAGGATTCGCAAAGCCATAATAAAATGACAATGGAATACAAATTAAAATGGCTGAGATAAAAAATATGAAAAAGGACCTGGTTTTAAATAAAACAAATGCGTCAGTTCCTAAAATGGATAAAGCATTTACTTTTTCACCTTTTGCTTTGGGTGGGGTTTTGGGTAATGCGAAACTTAATAGCCCTAATAAAATGGAAACGCATGCAGCAACTTGAAATGTACCTGCTGTTTTTTCGATACCCAATTGACTAATGATTAATCCAGCAGCAATCCATCCTAAAGTACCAAAAACGCGTATTAATGGGAATTGTTTTCCTGAGTCGGTCATTTGCGCAAAGGCAACACTATTACTTAAAGCAATTGTTGGCATGTATAATAAAGAGTATACTAAAATCACCCAATAAAAACTTTCATTATTGACTTGTGTCGCATAATAAAGTAAACCAGCGCCTAATAAATGCAATACCCCCATTATTTTTTGCGCAGCAAAAAAACGATCTGCAATCATCCCAACAAAAAATGGACTGATAATGGTAGCAATAGCACCTGCGCTATAAGCGGCGCCAATATTCATTCCAGAGGACTTAAGTACTTCTCCCATATAGGTTCCCATGGTCACATACCAAGCGCCCCAAATGTAATATTGTAAAAACATCATAGAAGATAATAATACCGTAATTTTTGGCTTCATATTTATACTTTTTAAGCGAATTCAATATACAAATAATTAGCAAAAAAGCCCATTGAATTCACTTAAAATTAAGGGGATGTGCTTAAATAAATAAGCCCACTATTTTTGCATAGTAGGCTTATTGATCAATATATTAAAATAGCTAGGCTTCAAGTGCTTGTAAAATATCTGCTAGGATATCTTCATGGTGTTCTAGCCCAACTGATATCCTTATTAAGCCTGGGTTTATACCCACTGCTTGTCGTTCCGCTTCGGATAATTTAGCATGTGTTGTACTTGCAGGATGAGAGGCAATGCTTCTGGTGTCGCCTAAATTAGCAGTAAGCGAAAGCATTTTTAAACTGTTTAAAAATTGTTTTCCTGCTTCAAGTCCACCTTTTAATTCAAAACAAACAATGCCACCTCCATTTTTCATTTGCTTTTTTGAAATGGCTACCTGAGGGTGACTATTTAAAAAAGGATATTTAACAAAATTAATTTTGGCGTGACCTTGTAATTTTTCTGCAATCACTAAAGCGTTACTACAATGTCTTTCCATGCGCACTTCAAGCGTCTCCAAACTTTTACTTAATACCCATGCATTAAAAGGAGATAGGGAAGGTCCTGTTGCTCTACAAAATAAATAAATTTCATGTATTAAATCTTTTCTTCCTACCACAGCGCCTCCTAAAACGCGACCTTGCCCATCTATCCATTTTGTAGCAGAATGTACTACGATGTCGGCTCCTAAATCAATAGGCGTTTGACCAATAGGGGTAGCAAAACAATTGTCTACATTTAAAATAATACTATGCTTTTTTGCAATCGCACTTATCATAGCAATGTCTAATACTTCTAATCCAGGATTAGTAGGTGTTTCAATGTAAATCATTTTTGTTGTCGGTAGTATGGCGGCTTCCCATTCAGCAGCAGTAGCGGTAGCACTTACATAAGAATATTCAATACCATATTTGGGTAAGTATTTTGAAATCACGGTATGGGTACTTCCAAAAATTGAATTACAAGACAAAAGATGGTCTCCTTTTTTTAATAATGCCATAAAGGATCCAAACACAGCACTCATTCCAGAAGCAGTAGCAAATCCTGCTTCTGCATTTTCTAAAACACATAAGCGGTCTACAAATTCTTTCACATTGGGGTTGGAAAAACGACTATAGATATTATCAGCTGTCTCATCTGCAAATGCAGCGCGCATATCTTCGGCATTATCAAAGCAAAAACTACTTGTCAAATAAAGAGGACTTGAATGTTCTCCTTCATTTGTTTGTTCAATTTGTGTTCTAATTAATTTTGATTGATTGTGCTTCATGACGCTATATTTTAAATCCAATAATTATAAAATGTCTACACTCCAAGTAATTTCTGCTCCTGCTGCTCTTAAGGTAGCTGCCACTGAACAATATTTATCTATTGACAAAGCGCAAGCTTTTTCTGCTTTCTCCTTTGTCATAGAACCTTTAAATTTAAAAAGAATATGAATGGTTTTCCATAAGGCAGGTTCTTTTCCAAGCTCCCGTTCTCCATCTATCACCATTTCAAATAAATCTATATTCTCTTTTTGCTTATTTAATATCATCACAATATCTACTCCGCTACAAGCACCTAAGGCACTCAATAAGGTTTGCATAGGCCTAAGTCCTGTGCCATGTCCTCCTTGATCTTTAGGTATATCCAATCTCATGGTATTGCCTACTTCGTCAACTGCATGAAAAGCAAAGCCTTCGTTAATTCTGGTCACTACCATTGTTGCCATAAAATAATCATTGTTAGTTTTAAACGAAATATAAATTCTTAACTTTATGCAAATGTAATTCAAATAGGTAGTTACTTTGCAATAGAATCATAAAAAATGGGTCCACAAGTATATCAATATAATCAGGCTTTTACATTAGAATGTGGGGTGAGCCTGCCTAAGCTAACCATTGCCTATCATACCTATGGTACTTATAGCCCAGGTAAGAAAGTGGCCTGGGTGTGTCATGCGCTTACCGCTAATTCAGATGCTGCCGATTGGTGGAAAGGACTAGTAGGTGAGGGGGCTATTATTAATCCAACAGATTATTATATTGTTTGTGCAAATATGATTGGTTCTTGTTACGGTTCTACAGGGCCATTAAGTACTGAGACGATTGGGACTGATATCAGTTTTGATAATTTTCCAACCTTGACTATTCGCGATATGGTGAAGGCGCATATTTTATTAAGAACGCATTTAGGCATTGATGCTATAGACCTTGTTTTAGGTGGAAGTATGGGTGGCTATCAAGCATTAGAATGGGCCATCATGGAACCCGATCTGATAAAAAAAATGTTTTTAATTGCTACATCACCTTCTGAAAGTGCTTGGGGTGTTGCAGTGCATACTGCACAACGTTTGGCTATTGAAGCCGATTGTACTTGGAGAGAACCTACTCCCAATGCTGGCGCAAAAGGTTTAAAAGCGGCGCGTGCCATTGGTATGTTAACTTATCGCAATTATGGAATATATCAAGAAAAACAAACCGACGAGGATCCTGAGAAAATAGATAATTTTAAAGCGTCTTCTTATATAAATTACCAAGGCGATAAATTAGTGAGCAGGTTTAATGCTTATAGTTATTGGTTATTGACAAAGTCAATGGATAGTCATCATTTAGCGCGTAAAAGAGGGGGCGATTTAATAAAAACCTTAGGCACAATAAAAATACCCACTTTTATAATGGGGATTAAAAGCGATATTTTATGCCCATTGGATGAGCAAAGATTTATGGAACAACATATGCCCAATGCTACTTTAGTTGCTATCGATTCTTTATATGGTCATGATGGGTTTATTATTGAAACCGTTCAAATTACAAATTATTTAGGTGATTGGTTGAACAATCAATTATAAATTAAAAACAATGATATGGGAATTTGGAATCAAATGGGGGAATATCTTTTTATAAAAAAAAGAGACCCCAATCAAGAAAGAACCAAGTGGATGAAATACATGCATGGCATGAATCGTCTTTCCTTACTTATTTTTATTATTGGATTATTGGTGATGCTTTTTAAGCTGCTTATTTTGCCTATGCTTAAATAAAGAGATATTATTTTTTAAGTTCCTCCATAATAATATCAGCTGCTACTTCACTCGCGTTATTCCCTGTTGTTAAAATATCTATTAAGGTAGCGTAGTCATTTTTGATTTGTAATTGTTTGCTTTGATTGGATAGCAAATCTTGTAATGCAGTCACTAAATTCTTTTGTGTTAAATTTTCTTGAATCAATTCCTTGACTACTTCCTTGTCCATGATTAAATTTACTAAAGCAATAAATTTTATTTTTATAAACCATTTGGCTAGGGAAAGTGTGACGGGGTTGCCTTTATAACAAACTACTTCTGGCACATTTAATAGGGCTGTTTCGAGTGTAGCGGTTCCGCTTGTTACCAAAGCTGCTTTACTATGATTTAATAAAGCATAGGTATTATTTTTTACTATTTGCACATTAGGCACTTCTGTAATTAAAGAAGCAAACCAATCGTCTGCTAAACCTGGAGCTTGTGCAACTGCAAATTGCTCATTGGGGAAATCTTGCACCACCGATAACATCAAGGGAAGCATCTTTTCAATTTCTTGTTTTCTACTTCCTGGCAGTAATGCAATCATCTTTTGTTGTTGCAAAGCAGGTAGCGGATGGGGTAGAGATTGTTGGGTTGCTAATACTTGCATTAAAGGATGTCCAATATAATCCACATCCCAATTCCAACGGTCTTTGAAATATTTTTTTTCAAAAGGCAGTATGCATAATAATCTGTCAATACTCGTGCGCATTTTGGGCACTCGATTTTCTTTCCAAGCCCAAACCTGAGGAGCTATAAAATAAATCACTTTATATTTTTGTTCTTTTGCCCATGAAGCGATGCGTAAATTAAAACCAGGATAATCGATGCCTATAAATACATCAGGATTAAATTGAGCAATATCTTTTTTACAAAATTGTATATTTTTTAAAATGGTAGGTAAATTTAAAACCACTTCAACCAATCCCATAAATGCCAATGAGCGGTAATGCTTTACTAGATGGCCTCCTGCGGCTTGCATTAAATCACCTCCCCAGCATTGAATAACGGCGTCCTTATCCTTTGCTTTAATTGCTTTGATCAAATTTGATCCATGTAAATCACCGCTGGCTTCGCCGGCTATAATATAATATCGCATTTATAAAAACCATTTACACGCAATGGCAAGCAATGCGTAAATACAGGTGGTAAAAAAGATGCCCTTTGCTGTTTTATCTAATCGTTTTTGAAAAAATAATGTTAATGCACCCCCATTTATTAATAAGGAAACACTAATCATGGCCGATAAAACTGATTTTTGTTGAATTAATAAATCACCAAATTCCGAGAATGAAAAAACACTGAACTTCCATTCATAAAAAAAGAAAAATCCTAAAAAGGGTAGGGCTAATCCAAGCACCACACCTAAAACATAATTGTCTTTTACCATTTCCACTTTTTACTAAGTTTTTCCTTTAGCACATGATTCGTTAAATCAAATTGAACAGGCACCACACTGACATAATTATTTTTCAATGCCCAAACATCGGTATCCTTGGATTTATCAAAGTTCACAAATTCACCAGTGAGCCAATAATATTTTTTGCCATGTGGGTCGGTTCTTTCAATAAATTTTTCATCATACTTTGCATAGGACTGTTTGCAAATTTTAATTCCTTTAATGAGGGGGATGTCTACTTTTGGAATATTTACATTTAAGCAAAGATGTTTGTCTAAATTTTTATCTGCAAGTAATTGCTTCACTATGATACGCGCAAAATGTTGTGCCGCAGTGAAATCGGCTTCATTACTTAAATCCAACAAACTAAAACCAATACTAGGAATGCTTTCAATAGAAGCTTCTAAAGCAGCCGACATGGTACCTGAGTAAATCACATTAATAGAGTGATTGGCACCATGATTAATGCCGCTTAGGCAAATAGAGGGTTTGCGATGAAGTACTTTATCAACGGCTAACTTAACACAGTCAACAGGAGTGCCACTACAAGTGTAGGCTTCAACGCCATCCACGATATGTGCTTTTTGTAATCTTAAATGATGCCCAAGAGTGATAGCGTGCCCCATACCACTTTGTGGTTTATCTGGTGCCACCACAATCACTTTACCAAGGTCCTTAACCGCTTCCACTAATGCCTTAATACCAGGAGCTAAAATACTATCGTCATTGGTAATTAAAATAACAGGTTTTTCTGCTTTGCTCTTTGCCATAATGCAAGTTACCAAGATAGGGGGTTGAAACAAAATAAAGAAACCGGGGGCTTTGTGATTTATAGATTTAAAAAAAAATACTAAAATAATTTGGAAATACTAAATATATTAGTAAATTGCACTAAAATCATTAGTTATGTCATACGCAGGAAAAAATTTAAAATACATCAGAAAGCAGCGCGAATGGACTCAAGAAGAAATGGCAAATCAACTTCAAATTAAGCGATCCTTAGTAGGTGCTTATGAGGAGGAGCGCGCCGAACCAAGGTTGGAAGTACAAGAGGTCATCTGCGCTCTATTTAATATAAGTTTAGAGGAATTTTTATTTCAGGATTTATCTGAAACTGGGGGATTGGCTTCATCGAACAAGGGGGCTAATAATTCCTATTTAGAGCGCCGTAGATCATTGAAATCAGATAAGTCGATCAGTCTTGCTTCTATCGTGACATTTGTGCCAGTAAAGGCCGCTGCAGGGTATTTAGCTGGTTATGCGGATCCTGAATTCATTGACGAGTTAAACACCTTCACATTGCCTATGTTAGCGCCTGGGGATTATCGTGCTTTTGAAATTATTGGAGATAGTATGCTTCCTACCCCAAGTGGAAGCGTTATTGTAGGTGAAAAAGTGGATAATATGAAGGAAGTAAAAAATAGTAATACCTATATTGTCGTGTCAAATTCAGACGGGGTTGTTTACAAGCGTGTCATCACAAACGATGAAGCAACGGAACGACTTACATTGCTGAGTGATAATCCGTTATACGAGCCATATCAAGTAAATACACAAGATATAGTAGAGATATGGAAGGCGGTATATATTATTCAAAAAGCGGGTACCCAACCCATGTGGAATGTAGATCAATTGGCAGGAGTTGTCAATAATTTACAGGATCAAATCACTCATATGAAGCGTAAGTTGAATTAGAGGGTTTATTCCCACTCGATGGTTGCTGGAGGCTTGCTGCTGATATCATAAACAACACGATTAATTCCCCTTACTTCATTGATGATGGAGTTGCTCATATGTGCAAGGAATTCATAAGGTAAATGTGCCCAATCGGCGGTCATTCCATCTACTGAGGTTACAGCTCTTAAGGCAACGGTGAATTCATAAGTCCTTTCGTCACCCATCACACCAACACTTTTTACAGGCAAAAGAATGGTGCCTGCTTGCCATACCTTATCGTACAATCCAAACTCTTTTAATCCATTCATATAGATAGCATCTGCTCTCTGAAGTAGGTCTACTTTTTCAGCAGTGACTTCGCCTAATATGCGAATAGCCAAACCAGGTCCTGGGAAAGGATGCCTCGCGATCATTGGAGCAGGTATTCCTAATTCAAGACCCACTTTTCTAACCTCATCTTTAAATAAACTCCTTAATGGCTCTACCAAACTAAGGTGTAAAGAGGCTGGTAAACCACCTACATTATGGTGAGATTTGATGGTTTGAGAGGGGCCATGTACACTCACGCTTTCAATGACGTCAGGATAAATTGTTCCTTGACCTAAAAACGTGGCTTCCAACATTTTAGAAGCTTCTATTTGAAATATATCTATAAATAGTTTTCCTATTACTTTTCGCTTTTCTTCTGGCTCTGATTTGCCTGCTAAGCCATCATAAAAGAGCTGCTTGGCATCAATGCCTTTTACATTCAATCCAATGGCATTATAAGTGTCTAATACTTGTTGAAACTCGTCCTTACGTAACACGCCATTATCGACGAATATGCCATGTAGACGATTCCCAATGGCCTTATGAATTAGGGTGGCTGCGACCGTACTATCTACCCCTCCACTTAGTGCCATGATCACATGTCCATCTCCAATTTGATCCTTTAGCTTTTGTACCGTTTCGGTAACAAAGGAAGCCGGTGTCCAATTTTGATGGCAACCACATATTTCAACTAAAAAGTTCTTGATCATTTTTTTACCCTCGGTCGAATGGTATACTTCGGGGTGAAATTGTAAGCCATGTAAACTATGTCCATTATCCTCTTTTTTACGGAAGGCGGCTACCGGAATACTGTCTGTGTCGGCTAAAAGCTCAAAGCTTTCGGGTAATTGTGTAATAGAGTCGCTGTGGCTCATCCAAACCTGGCTAAGATCAGCAATATCTTTAAATAATACATCCTGCTTTGCGAGTCTTAATTGAGCTCTGCCGTATTCGCGTTTATTTGATTTCTCTACCTTACCTCCATAATTCTTAGCACTTAATTGGGCTCCATAACAAACGGTTAATAATGGGACTTTTTCTAATATGGCTTTGATATCAACATTAGGGGCTTCCTCCTCATTCACACTGGCTGGGGAGCCGCTTAATATAACACCCTTTAAACTAGGGTCAAATTGAATGGCATGATGGAAGGGGGTGATTTCACAATATACGTTTGCTTCTCGCACTGCTCTTGCAATAAGCTGTGTGTATTGGCTTCCAAAGTCGAGGATAAGGATTTTTTCAATCATGCGACGAAGTTAAGTAAAAAAAATCCCCCCGAAAACTCGAGAGGATTTGAAGTGTATAAGTTTGTCCCGCTGAGCGGAGATAATTACTTTTTCTTAACAGCTACAGCCTTAACTGCAGTGTGTCTTGCTAACTTGCTCTTTAAATTAGCCGCTTTATTTTTGTGGATAATTCCACGCTTTGCTAATTTGTCAATTTGAGAGATGATGTTAGGAAGCTGCTCGTCGTAAGCTTTTTGCTCTTCAACTGTTTTTAACTCACGAATAGCGTTACGAGTTGTTTTACCGTAATAACGGTTTCTATCGCGACGTTTTGTTGCTTGTCTTACATCTTTTTTGGTAGCCGAATGATTTGCCATGTACTATATTAATTTTCAGGAGGGCAAAGGTAAGGTACTTAAACAAATAATTAAAATTAAAATACAAAAAAAATAAAAATGTATATAACTAAATGATAATCAATTACTTATATATGCGTCAACTGCGGCATCTTTTCCTTTTTTAAGGAGGATATTTTCCTGTCGTAAAGGAGTGTAAAAAATCAGGTAAAACAAGGTAAAAATACCTTCATAAAATACATGTGGAGGAGGTATTCATTTATCCTCTACTTTTGGGGTCCTGCATTAGCATGGCTAATTTATGCACCAACAAATTCACCAACAAATAGCGGATACTTTATTGGACAATTACCAAGGCCAGGAGCCTTTGGCCAATTATTTAAAAAAGTATTTTTCAGCCAATAAGAAACATGGAAGTAGAGATCGAAAAAGCATCTCTGCTTTTTGTTACGCTCATTTTAGACAAGCAGCTATTGAATTTCCATTGATACAAAACATTTCCAAGGAACTTGTTCTTACTTTGTTTTTAGCATCTCACAAGGAGCAACCTTTATTATTTATTCGGATACGTCCTTGGCAAAGAGATAAAGTAATTCAAAAATTACTAACGGCACAAATCTCGTTTCAAGAATTAGGACCCACCACTTTGGCTTTTGCTAATACGACTTCATTGCAAAATATTTTAGAATTAAATAAAGAAGCAGTGATTCAGGATCTTAATTCACAAGCATTATCATCCTTATTAGCACTTGTGCCTACGAGTATAGATCATGTTTTAAATGTTTGGGATGCATGTGCGGCAAGTGGAGGCAAATCCATTTTAATGTTTGATTATTTGGATAATATTAAAATTCATGTTTCAGATATCAGAGAATCCATTTTACATAATTGTGAAAAACGATTAGCCGAAGCGGGTATCAGGCCCGCCTCAGTTCAACTGGTGGATTTGATTTATCCATTTGAAATAAAAAAACAGTTTGATTTTATATTTGCTGATGTGCCTTGTTCAGGCAGCGGTACTTGGGGTAGAACACCCGAGCAATTAAGGTATTTTAAGCCCGAACAACTTGAAACTTATACGCAATTGCAAGAAAAAATTATTGAAAATTTAATTCCCGCAGTAAAATTACAAGGCTATTTATTGTTTGCTACTTGCTCGGTGTATGAAAATGAAAATGAAAAAAATGTAGCTTACCTATTAGCGACAGGAAAATTTAAATTAATAAAGCAGCAATATTTTATAGGATATGATAAGCATGCCGATACATTATTTGGCGCATTGCTTCAAAAAATTGCTGACTAACAATTCGATTATCCTTGCATTGAAAAAGGTGCATTCAATTGGCCACTTTGAATAATGCCACCTGCAACCACATCATCCCCTTCATAAAATACAGCACTTTGTCCAGGGGCGATACTCTTTACATTTTCATAAAATTTGGCTTGCACTCCCATATCTGTATTAGATAAAGTACATAATGCACCAGCATCGTGGTATCTTATTTTGGCCATCAAGTCCATGGATGTTTCTAGATGGTCGTATTTTATCCAATTGAGTTTTGAAACCAACATGTCGTTTTGATCTAATTCAGATTCATCACCAAGTACGACAATATTTTTTGCAGGATCAATGGAGATGACATAAGTGGGTTTGCCTAAAGCAATTTCCAATCCCTTTCTTTGTCCTATCGTATAAAAAGGGTAGCCTTTATGCTTACCTAATTTTTTTCCTTTGGTATCCATAAACCATCCTCCATTCACTCTTTCTTCTAATCCATCTACGCGTCTTTTTAAAAATCCTCGGTAGTCATTATCTGGAACAAAGCAAATTTCGTAACTCTCACTTTTTTTAGCCAATTCAGGATAGCCCATGTCAATGGCCATTTGCTTGATGTCTTTTTTATGCATACCTCCTAATGGTAATATGGTTCGTTTTAATAAGTCTTGATCCACACCCCATAAAACATAACTCTGGTCCTTAGTTTCATCTAAACCTTTTGAAATCACATATCTGCCATTGCTGTGTTGCCTCACTTTGGCGTAATGACCTGTTGCTATAAATTCACAATCCAAGGCATCCGCACGTTTGAGTAATGCCCTCCATTTAATATGCGTGTTGCACATGACACAAGGATTAGGTGTGCGCCCTGCTAAATATTCTGAAACAAAATCTTCAATTACAAAATCGCCAAATTCATCTCTAATATCTAAAATATAATGGGGAAAGCCGTTGTTCACAGCGGCCATGCGCGCATCGTTAAAGGAGTCAATATTACAACATCCTGTTTCCTTCCCATTGGTGTTACTTGTTGAATAATCCCAGGTTTTCATCGTAATGCCGATGACTTCATAACCCTCGTTGTGTAGTAAAAGTGCTGCTACTGTGCTGTCAATGCCGCCACTCATGGCGACTAATACTTTTCCTTTTTTACTCATATTGATTGGCCAGTTAAATGTTGGCTTAGCACAAAAGTAACTTTTCCTACGATACTTTAACTTTTTGATATAAAAGTGGGTGCTAATTTTAATGTCGAAAAACGAAAAATTGCTATCTTCACCTCCTACAACGATAAAATAATAATAATATGATAAAACTACAAGTCATCGGAAATTTAGGCAAGGACGCCTTAGTCAACAATGTAAATGGCAAAACGGTCATCAATTTTAATGTAGCACATACAGAGCGTTTTAAAGATGCTCAAGGAAATCAAAAAGATCGTACTACTTGGGTAGATTGTTCCTATTGGACAGATCGAACTGCGGTAGCCCCATATTTAAAAAAGGGTACGCAAGTTTATGTTGAAGGAACTCCAGATGTAAGATCTTACACAACTACAGATGGTCGTAATGGAGCTTCATTAACGCTTCGTATTGCATCTGTACAATTATTGGGGGCTAAACCTTCAGGTTCTAATCAAGGTAGCTCAGACCAAACAGGTGAATCGCAGTCTACAGGTGATCAAAATGCAAGTGCTGCAGATACCACCTCAATGGACGATTTGCCATTCTAATTTAACAAATTCAATTGTCATAAAAATAAAAAAAGGTATACAAATCGTATACCTTTTTTTATAGCGTGTAGGCTAACATATGTTTGGTATAATACATGATTCTTTTCACTTTCATTAAATAAGTCCCATTAATTCAATTGAAATTCAATTCACCTATTTACCTTTGCCGATACTAAAATGTTTTAAATAAAACTATAGAGTCATGAGGGTAATGAAATTTGGAGGAACAAGCGTAGGTAAGCCCGATAGGATGCATCAGGTATCGCAATTAATTACAAGAAATGCCGAGCCAACAATCGTTGTATTAAGTGCGTTAAGTGGCACCACGAATGCATTGGTTGAAATTAGTCAAAGTTTGGCGATACAAAATAAGAAAGCGGCAGGTGAAAAAATTGAAACACTCGAAAAATACTACGCTCAATTTATTGCAGACTTATATCAGGATGATAAGCTTAAAAACAAAGCATCTGATATTATAAAGGAGCATTTTGAATTTTTGAAAATCACACAACGCATTTCATTAAGCGATGCTTTGAATAAGGATATTTTAGCGCAAGGTGAATTGATGAGCACCAAACTTTTTTCAATTTACTTAGAGCAAGAAAAAATTGAACATGTTTTATTGCCTGCATTGGATTTTATGTGCTTGGACAGTAACGACGAACCTGATCTAATTAATATACAAGCAAAAATTAAAGGGGTATTAGCGCAACATGCTCACAAGACATTATTTATTACACAAGGTTATATTTGTCGCAACGTAAAAGGAGAAGTAGATAATTTAAAAAGAGGGGGTAGTGATTATACAGCATCCTTAATAGCTGCAGCTGTAAAAGCAAGTGTTTGTGAAATTTGGACTGACATTGATGGCATGCATAATAATGATCCAAGGGTGGTTGATAAAACAGTCGCTATTGAGCAATTAAGTTTTGATGAAGCAGCAGAGTTAGCTTATTTCGGTGCAAAAATTTTACATCCTACTTGTATTTGGCCAGCGCAACAGGAAAATATTCCTGTGAAATTATTAAACACTATGCAGCCAAGTGCTCCAGGAACTGTTATAAAAAAAGAGGCAGGAAGTGTTGGCGTAAAAGCAGTCGCAGCTAAGGATGGCATCATTGCGATTAAAATTAAGAGTAGCCGTATGTTATTGGCATATGGATTTTTAAGAAAAATATTTGAAGTTTTTGAAAAATACAAAACACCGATTGATATGGTTACTACCTCGGAGGTAGCAGTATCAGTGACCATTGATAGTGATTTACATTTAGATGAAATCATTTCTGAACTTAATAATATTGCATCTGTCGAATTGCAAAAAAATCAAACCATCGTTTCTATTGTAGGAAATGAAATTGCACAAACAGATTCGGTATTGCAAAAGCTATTTACTAGTATCGATGAAGTGCCTGTTACTATGGTAAGTTACGGAGGAAGTCATCATAATATTTCATTGCTTATTCCAAGTGAATACAAAACCAAAACATTACAATTAATCAACAAGGGACTGTTTGAATTATAAATGGGGGGTGTTAAAGATAATAAAAAGGGTCTCGATGTATCGAGACCCTTTTTATTATCAGTCAAAACATTTATTAAATGAAAAGGAGCGCATCTCCGTAACTAAAGAAACGATATTTGTCTTTAATTGCTTTTTTATAAGCTTCCATTGCTAATTCATATCCGGCAAAAGCACAAGACATAATTAACAAACTTGTTTTAGGTAAATGGAAATTGGTCACTAAGCTGTCTGCAATATTAAAATTGTAAGGAGGATGAATGAAATGATTTGTCCAACCTTCTGCAGGCTTTAATAACCTTTGTGCAGTTACACTGCTTTCCATGGCGCGCATGGCCGTTGTTCCAATAGAGCAAACACGACGACCATTTTGCTTAGCGGTATTAATAATTTTACAAGCTTCTTCATCAATTCGGAAATATTCAGCATCCATTTTATGTTTGCTTAAATCTTCCACTTCAATGGGTCTGAATGTACTTAATCCTGTGTGTAAGGTTACTTCAGCAAAACGAATTCCTAAAATTTCAGAACGCTTAATTAATTCTTTACTAAAGTGCAATCCAGCAGTAGGAGCAGCAACAGCACCTTCGTATTTTGCATATACGGTTTGGTATCTTTCTTTATCTTCTTCGTCTGGCTTGCGTTTAATGTATTTAGGTAAAGGAGTCTCTCCTAAAAATTCTAACATTTTTCTAAAACCTTCGTCGTCACCTTCCCATAAAAAACGAATGGTACGGCCACGGCTTGTTGTGTTGTCAATGACTTCGGCTACTAATTCTTCGTTTTCGCCAAAATACAATTTGTTTCCTACACGAATTTTTCTTGCGGGATCAACAATGACATCCCATAAACGATTGGGCTTATTTAATTCTCTTAATAAGAAAACTTCAATCTTAGCGCCAGTTTTTTCCTTACGCCCATACATACGAGCTGGAAATACTTTTGTGTTGTTTACTACAAATACATCTTTGTCATCGTAGTACTCTAATAAATCAGAGAAAGTTCTGTTTTCCATGTGGCCGTTTTGACGGTTAACCACTAGGAGTCTGCTGTCTTCTCTACGCTTGGTAGGATATTGAGCAATGAGATTTAAAGGTAGGTCGTACCTAAATTGAGAAAGTTTCATTTGTGTCTATTTTTGGTGATAGCCACATTAAGTTTACTACAGCCTTACGGGGCAGTTCGCTTCATGTTACGGCATGAAAATTATGGACGCAAATGTACAACTTTAGCAGTAATTTTGCCTTAACAACATTTGTATCTAAAATTGGGCAATTTGAACGAAAGTGCTAACTTTGCAAACAATTGTTAGTTTTTAGAGGGTGTTGGGTAAAACAAATTAAACTATGTTGAAAGCTAAATGGTGGAAAGTATTATCCTTTGTTCTTTTGTTGTACACCTGTACCTACGGTTTTATTGTGAAGGTGCCTAAGTTAGATGATCGTATGCGAGAATCCATCCGCAATATGTTTTTTCATGTTCCCATGTGGTTTGGGATGATGATCTTATTTTTTGTTTCCTTAGTGTATGCCATAAAATATTTAAGAACTGCAAACCCAGTGCATGATGTGTATTCATCAAGTTATGCTTCTATTGGATTATTGTTTGGCACTTTGGGAATCATTACTGGTGCATTTTGGGCGAACTATCAATGGGGAAGTCCATGGGTAGGTGATCCAAAGCAAAATGGAGCGGCTATAGCATTGTTAATTTACTTTGCGTATTTTGTTTTAAGAGGTAGTTTATTGGATATGGAAAAGCGTGCTAGATTATCTGCAGTGTATAATATTTTCTCCTTTTTTATGCTATTCCCCACATTATGGATTTTACCAAGATTGACAGAATCCTTACACCCTGGTGGACAAGGTAGTGAAGGGAATCCTGGTATTAATGGAAAAGATATGACCATGGACATGCGTACTGTTTTTTATCCAGCAGTCATTGGATGGACTTTACTCGGCGTTTGGATCAGCACAATACATATTCGTGTTCAACTATTTAAATTAAAAAAAGAGGAACTTTTATAAATTATAAAAAATAAATTTTAAGATATGATATCTATTTTACAAGCCATGACAGCAAATAATACCGACAACTTAATGATAAGAGACGGTAAGATTTATTTAGTAATGACCATTGTAAGTATTATTCTTACTGGCTTATTTATTTATGTTGCATCTATTGATAAAAAGATAAGTCAACTTGAACGCGGCGAAAAGGATTAATTTTTTTGTTTTTCTTGTTTCACAAATAAACGGATGATTAAAAATTCAAAATTATGAGTAACCATCAGGAATATAGTTTCTTTGAAAGCGTAGAAAAAAGTTTTGATAAAGCATCTAAATTTACTTCATGGGAGCAAGGGATATTAGATCAAATAAAAGCATGTAATAGTATTTATAGTATGCGTTTTCCAGTGAAAATGGACGACGGACATATTGAAGTAATTGAAGCATATCGTGTGCAACATTCACAACACAAGTCCCCTTGTAAAGGAGGTATTCGTTTTAGCATGGCGGTGAATCAAGATGAAGTGATGGCATTGGCCGCACTGATGACTTATAAATGTGCCATTGTGAATGTGCCTTTTGGAGGTGCTAAAGGGGGGATTAAAATTAGTCCTCGTAGCTTGAGTGCTTATGAATTAGAAAAAATAACCAGAAGATATACTTCTGAATTAGTAAAGAAAAATTTTATAGGTCCAGGTATTGATGTTCCAGCACCCGATTACGGAACAGGTGAAAGAGAAATGGCATGGATCGTTGATACATATCAATCATTAAAGCCAGGAGAGATAGATGCAGCAGGTTGTGTGACAGGTAAGCCCATTTCTTTAGGAGGCGTAAGAGGTCGAAAAGAAGCTACTGGACTAGGCGTATTTTTTGGAGTAAGAGAAGTTTGTTTAATGGAGGATCAGATGAAAAAATTGGGATTATCGGTTGGTATAGAAGATAAAAATGTGATTGTACAAGGCCTTGGTAATGTGGGTTATTTTTCTGCTAAGTTTTTCAGAGAACATGGTGCTAAAGTTATTGCCATTGCTGAATTTGAAGGTGCTATTCATAATGCAGCAGGCTTAAATGAAGAAGAAGTTTTTCAACATCGTAAAAAAACGGGAAGTATTTTAAATTTTCCAGGTGCTACTAATATAGAAAATAGTGCATCTGCTCTCGAAATGGAATGTGATATTTTAATTCCAGCAGCATTAGAAAATGTGATTGATAAAAACAACGCCCCAAAAATTAAGGCAAAAATTATTGGAGAAGCTGCCAATGGGCCATTGACACCTGAAGCTGATGAAATTTTATCTAAAAAAGGGGTGTTGGTTATTCCAGATATGTATTTAAATGCAGGTGGTGTAACAGTATCGTATTTTGAGTGGTTGAAAAATTTAAGCCATGTAAGATATGGTCGTTTAGAAAAAAGATTTACTGAAAATGCAAATATTAATATCCTAAATCAAATTGAAGAATTAACAGGTAAAAAAGTTACTGAATCCGAAAAGGATATCATTGCACATGGACCTGATGAAATTGATTTAGTGCATAGTGGATTAGAAGAAACAATGATTAATGCCACAAGAGAAATTATGGATATTTGGAAAGCAAACCCTACTATTCCTGATATGAGAACTGCTGCTTATGTTTGTGCCATTAATAAAGTAGGAACTTCCTATGCTGAATTAGGTATTTTCCCATAGTAGTTTGCAAAAAAACAATTTAGAGATAGCTCGGGAAATCTTGTAATGTTTGCAATTGTCCTGAAATAATTTCAGCTCCATGGGTTTGATGCCCATTCGTAATAATTAAATAGGTTGCTTCAAGTACTTGTTGGTATTGTAATATTTGTTGCAGTGTTTTTTCACCAATTTCAACTTTGGCTTCTTTACATTCAATAATCATCCAAGGCTTTTCATTTTTAAATACGACCACATCAAATCGTTTTTTTAATTCCCCTAATTGAATTGTTTTCTCAACTGCAATTAATGCGTTAGGATAATGACAAACCTGCACTAAATATTGAAGTATATTTTGCCTTACCCATTCCTCTGGAGTGAGGAATACCCATATTTTACGAAAGGGATCAAATATTTGGTCCTTGCCTGATTGCTGTTGAATTTTAAAAGGATAGGAGGGGTAAATCAAAGCTTGCATGAAGAATTGCGATAAAATTTGTAATTTTAAATAGTAATACTTCAAAGATAAGGACAGAAACCTAGGGAAGTATTGAACATCGATAAAAATATTTAATATGAAATCGAAACAAGAAATAGTAGATAATTGGTTGCCAAGATACACGGGTGCGGTCTTAGAACAATTTGGCAAGTACATCTTATTAACCAATTTTAGCCATTATGTAAATATGTTTGCTCAAAAGCATAAGGTAGAAGTCATTGGTAAAGATCGACCTATGCAATGCGCAACTGCCGAAGGAATAACTATTATTAATTTTGGAATGGGAAGTCCTGGTGCGGCCACCATCATGGATTTATTAACTGCAATACAACCCGAAGCTGTTTTATTTTTAGGAAAATGCGGGGGATTAAAAAAGAGAAATAAAATTGGAGATTTAATTTTACCTATTGCAGCAATAAGAGGAGAGGGAACTTCAAATGATTATTTTCCACCCGAAGTACCAGCGATGCCTGCCTTCGCATTACAAAAAGCAATTTCAACCACAATACGAGATAGCGGTGTAGATTATTGGACGGGTACTGTATACACAACCAATCGTCGTGTATGGGAACATGATGATATTTTTAAACAATACCTCACTGATATTCGTGCATACGCTATTGATATGGAAACCGCTACTATCTTCACTGTTGGTTTTTATAATAAAATTCCAACTGGAGCATTACTTTTAGTAAGTGATTCTCCAATGATTCCTGAAGGTGTTAAAACCGAAGCCAGCGATACAATCGTGACTGCCGAGTTTGTCGAAAGACATTTGAATATTGGTATTGATTCATTGAAGCAGCTCATCAATAATGGTCAAACAGTTCGCCACTTGCAGTTTTAAAAAGCTTTAATAAATTAAGCTTTTTAAAACTTATTCCTTCCAAAGGAAAGGGAAAAGAATATAGGACAATGCAATAATCATTACATCAAATCCGATTAAGATCAATACGAGTTCTGGTAAACTATTTTGAACCACATCTGAAAATGCAATGTTTGCGATTTTCATCAAAATCATTAATTGAGGAATAATTAAAGGGAAGCCAAGTATCGCCATAATAGCGGATGGCTGTTGCGCCTTAGAAGCAATCGCTGCTAAAAAACTAAACACTAAACTTAAGCTAATCCCACCCAAGCAACTAATGCCAAAAAACAATAAACCATGTTGTAATGGGTTGCCTAATAGTAAAGTAAATAATAGCAAGCTAAGGCCACTCATGATGATCATGAGTAAACTATTATAAATTAGTTTTGAAAAAATAAAATGAACAGGGCTTGCAATCGTATAAAAATAAAGCATTCTGCCCCTGCTTTCTTGTAAAAAACTTCGAGCAACGGTGTTGATACAAATAAATAAAAGAGTCACCCAAAATAAACCATTCCATACATGATCATCTGGTTGCCCCATAGTTAAATAAATAACAAAAGTGGTGGAAGCAATGTATAAAAGAATACCAAAAAAAGTATGCTGCTGTCTAAATTCTAGCAAGGCATCTTTTTTTAATAAGGTATATACTATTTGGAGGCGCATACTCTACATCTTGGTTCGTAATTATTTTTCTCGCCTAATACCACTGTGCCTTCTTCATCACTAGTGCGATAGGAGATATTAGCTAAGTGACCGCATTGTACGCAAATGGCATGAAGCTTAGTAATAAAATCACCCACTGATAAAAGATTTGGCATGGGCCCAAAAGGTTTGCCCAAATAGTCCATGTCTAATCCAGCTACTATGACCCTTTTGCCTTGCATTACTAAAGTTTCACAAACATCTACAATGCCATTGTCAAAAAATTGTGCTTCATCAATGCCAATGACATCTGCATGCTGAGCCAATGCAATAATAGCCGATGAATGGTCTACTTGTATAGATGCAATTGAATTAGTATCATGACTTACAATTTTAGTAACATCATATCGCGTATCAGTCGCTGGCTTGTATATTTCAATTTTTAAATTGGCAATTTTAGCTCTTTTGAGACGACGAATGAGTTCTTCGGTTTTGCCACTAAACATGCTACCGCAAATCACTTCAATCCAACCTCTGCGCTCGCCAGTTAAATTCTGTTCAATAAACATAGACAATAATTAAATTGGTTTCTTCGTTTTAATAACAAGGGTAAAGTTATTGCCTCAAAAGTAAACATTCCTATGGATAGAGTAAGGTCTTTGGTGGATAAATTAAGGGAAGATTTGCAACAAAATGCAGATATCTCATCTTTAAAATTAACGGCCCAGCAAATATTAGCTGCGCTAGAGGAAACAGCCATAACTAAACCCTTGCCAGAACAAATCTATATTGAGACCCCGGTGGAGACAGTAAGTCCGCCTGAAGCCATACCTGCTCCCTTGGAAATTGCAGTCGCTTTATCTACCACTGTTAAGGAAGTGATAGATCATATCGTATTAGAGCCCATTAAGGATTTACGATCAGCCATTGGCATCAATGACAAGTTCCAATTTATTGAGGCTTTATTTGGAGGAGATGAAAAGTCCTTTGAAGCAGGAATTAAAACGATAAATTCATTTAAGATATTTCCAGAAGCCCAATTTTATATCAGACGAGAATTAAGAGAAAAAAATAATTGGGACGAAGATTCGCCCATTGTAAAAAGTTTTGATCAATTGGTTAAAAGGCGATTTTCCTGAATAAACTGCATTGTCTTTTGAGTAGCACCTGCATTTTGTTGAATAAAGTTTGCCGAAGCAGTGCTTGCTTTATTATATTTATCTTCTTGTTCCATTAATAAATTTAAAATTCGTTTAAATGAATTTTCATCATGAATTTTAAATCCACCACCAAAGTCAATAAGTCCAATGGCTTCTCTGTATTTTTCATCATTGGGCCCCCAAATGACGGGCTTCCCAAATGCAGCAGGTTCTAAAACATTATGTATGCCTTCGGTATCAAATCCGCCACCAATATAACTTACATAAGCATATTGATAAAGACTACGCAACAAACCCATTTGATCTACAACGATCACTTTTGAGTTATTAAATTTTTGATTGGATTGAATAAAGGAAGTTAATGTAGTGGCATTGTTAAAATGTTTCAAGCATTTTTGAATGGAAGGTGCGTCCACATGATGCGGCACAATGATCCAATTAAATTGCGAAAATTTTTCGGTTAATTTAGCCAATAAGATATGGTCCTTTTCCCAAGTACTACCAGCGATGATTATTTTATCTTGATTCAATTTATGCAACCACTCAAATGGTTTTAGTATTTGTGCAGTACTCCAAACCCGATCAAAACGCGTATCGCCAGTAATTACTATTTTATTTTCAGCAACAATGGGTGCGATGAGTTTTTTTGAATTTTCATCTTGTACTAAAATAGCATGAAATAAGTCAATCATCTTTTTGTAAAATCCGCCATACCATTTAAAAAATAATTGATTAGGCCTAAATAATGCAGCCACTAAAATAGTAGGAATATTTCTGCGTTTCGCTTCGGTTAAATAATAAAACCAAAATTCATATTTAACAAATATCACTAACTCGGGTTGGAGTAAATCAAAAAAACGTGTTGCATTTTGAGCACCATCCATTGGTAGGTAGGTAATGAAATCAACACTAGGATCATTTTGACGATGTAAGTATCCAGAGGGTGAAAAAAAGGTAAGCCAAATTTGATAGTTAGGATATTGCTTCTTGATGTTTTCAATAATAGGTAAGCCTTGTTCAAATTCACCATAGGAGGCGCAATGCACCCAAATAATAGGTTTTTGCATTTTTTGTGCGCATAAGTCTATTTCTTGCCATACCTTATCCTGCCCTAAAGTCCATTGTTTTGCTTTGGCATTAAAAGGGGCCATGCATTTGGCAAGGAAAGGGTAGCACAGTAAAAATAGATTGTATAATCCCATAGTTGACTTCTATCAAGCAAAAATCAATAAAATTTGCCATATAAAAGGACATTTATTTTGTATTAGCGCCTAGGGGATTTAGTTATTGCTCTAGATAGGCCTTTTTACCCTTTTTATAGTATTTTTGCAAAAATGGAATTGATGCGAAAAATTCAAATGGTAGATACAAAAAATCAGTATCTGGCGATAAAAAAAGAGGTGGATGAAGCCATTCAGTCTGTATTAGACTCCGCCTCTTATATTAATGGGAAAGCGGTACAAGAATTTAGCCAACATTTAGCCAATTATTTAAATGTGGCACATGTAGTGCCTTGTGCAAATGGAACAGATGCTTTGCAAATTGCCATGATGGCTTTGGATTTAAAACCAGGTGACGAAGTCATCACTCCTTCCTTTACTTATATTGCCACAACCGAAGTGGTTGCTTTATTAGGATTAACGCCTGTTTTTGTGGATGTGGATCCTATTACTTATTGTATGGATATTGATTCTCTAAAAAAAGCAATATCACCAAAAACAAAAGTAATTGTCCCTGTTCATTTATATGGACAAGCTGCACCGATGGAAGAAATTTTAGAAATTGCAGCACTTCATCATATTTATGTAATTGAAGACAATGCACAAGCCATTGGATGCGATTATACTTTTTCAAATGGAGTAACTAAAAAAACGGGTACCATGGGGCATATTGGAGCCACTTCGTTTTATCCAAGTAAAAACCTTGGCGCATTTGGAGATGGCGGTGCTTTATTTACAAATGATAAATCCTTGGCCGATAAGATGACGATGATTGCCAATCACGGACAATCTGCTCGTTACTATCACGATGTAGTTGGATGTAATTCAAGATTAGATTCAATTCAAGCGGCTATTTTAAATATTAAATTGCAAAAATTAGATGCTTATAATGCAGCGCGTCAAAAAGTAGCAGAGTATTATAATCAAGCTTTTTCGGACTTGAAACAAATAATGACCCCAGGTGTAAAAAATTACAGCACACATGTATATCATCAATATACGATGCAACTGATTGGGGTAGATCGTGAAAAATTGATAAAACATTTAGCGGATATGGAAATTCCTTGCATGATCTATTATCCAGTGCCAGGCCATTTACAAAAAATGTTTGGAGCTCATAAAAATGAGCTGTTGGATTTGCCTATTACAAATGCGTTAACACCCGTGGTATGTTCCCTCCCTGTACATACCGAAATGGATGAAACGCAATTGGCGTATATTGTAGCAGGTATTAAATCGTTTTTTAATTCATAAAATTAATTAGATGAAAATTACAGTGATTGGAACAGGGTATGTAGGATTAGTGACAGGAACTTGTTTTGCAGAAACGGGGAACAAAGTGACTTGTGTCGATATTGATAAAAACAAGGTAGATAAATTAGCATCAGGGCAAATTACTATTTATGAACCAGGATTAGAAAAAATATTTTTAAGAAATACAAAGGAAGGGCGTTTGGTATTTACGACCCAATTGGAAGAAGTGCTAGATCAATCTGATATTATTTTTCTTGCTTTACCAACACCACCAGGCGCAGATGGGTCTGCTGATTTAAAATATGTATTAGGCGTAGCGGATCAGATTGGTAAGTTGATGAAGGATTATAAAGTAATAGTGAACAAGAGTACCGTTCCTGTGGGAACGGCTGATAAAGTAAGAGCAGCCATCGAAAAAAATTATAAAGGTGAATTTGATGTGGTGAGTAATCCTGAATTTTTAAGAGAGGGTGTTGCGGTGGATGATTTTATGAAACCAGATAGGGTAGTGGTAGGTACAACATCGGAACGAGCAAAAAAATTAATGAGCGAATTATATGCACCTTATGTAAGACAAGGCAATCCAGTAATTTATATGGATGAACGCAGTTCTGAATTAACAAAATATGCTGCCAATAGTTTTTTAGCCACCAAGATATCTTTCATGAATGAGATTGCACAATTGTGTGAGCGTATGGGTGCAGATGTGGATATGGTGCGCAGAGGTATAGGAAGTGATGATCGTATTGGAAAACGCTTTTTATTTCCTGGCATTGGATATGGTGGTAGTTGTTTCCCTAAAGATGTGCAAGCATTGGTAAAATCGGCAACCGAAGTAGACTACGACTTTGAAATATTAAAAGCTGTTGAAAAGGTGAATGCATTACAAAAATTACATTTAGTAAAAAAGGTAAACAACTATTTTAATCATCAGCTGCAAGGGAAAAAAATTGCTTTGTGGGGATTGGCTTTTAAACCTAATACTGATGATATAAGAGATGCTCCTGCTTTAGATATGATTGACGCTTTTTTAAAAGCAGGTGCTACAGTTACTGCATATGATCCGGAAGCCATGCCAAATGTGAAAAATAAAATTGGAGATAAAATTGAATACGCTGCCAATCAATATGCAGCATTGAAAGGGGCTGATGCTTTAGTGATTGCAACTGAGTGGAGTGAATTTAGGACACCCGACTTTGATTTGATTGAAATGGATTTAACTAGTAAAGTCATTTTTGATGGTCGAAACTTATTTGAAGTAGCTAAGATGAAAGAGATGGGCTATTATTATGAAAGTATTGGACGATTTTAAAATAAGCAAGTTGATAACTTATAATCAAAGTATAAATAAAAATTAATGAGTCAAAAAAGAATTTTAATTACGGGTGCTGCAGGATTCTTGGGATCTCATTTATGTGATCGATTTGTTCGTGAAGGCTTTAAAGTCATTGCAATGGATAATTTGATTACAGGTGACATGAAAAACATTGAGCATTTAATGTCCAATGAAAATTTTGAGTTTGTACTTCATGATGTTACTAAATTTATTGAAATAGAAGGCGAGTTAAATTATATTTTACATTTTGCATCACCTGCAAGCCCCATTGATTATTTAAAAATACCCATTCAAACTTTAAAAGTAGGAGCATTGGGTACACATAATTGTTTGGGCTTAGCTAAAGATAAAAAAGCACGCATATTGGTGGCAAGTACCAGCGAAGTATACGGTGATCCATTAGTGCATCCACAAACCGAGGAGTATTGGGGTAATGTGAATCCAGTGGGGCCAAGGGGCGTTTACGATGAAGCTAAGCGTTATATGGAAAGCATCACCATGGCGTATCATACTTTTCATCATGTCGAAACGAGAATCATCCGCATCTTTAATACCTATGGTCCAAGGATGCGACTTAACGATGGCCGAGCACTACCCGCATTTATTGGTCAAGCATTAAGAGGAGAGGATATGACCGTATTTGGGGACGGATCACAAACACGAAGTTTTTGTTATGTAGATGATTTAGTAGAAGGCATTTATAGATTATTGCTCAGTGATTATTCAAGTCCAGTAAATATTGGTAATCCAAACGAAATAAGTTTAAAGGATTTTGCAGAAGAAGTATTAAAATTAACAGGTTCAAGTGTAAAAATTATTTACAAGCCACTTCCAGTGGACGATCCTAAGCAACGCCAACCCGATATCACAAAAGCTAAATCCTTATTGGGATGGGAGCCAAAAGTAGATCGAGCAGAAGGTTTGAAAAAGACATACGATTATTTTAAATCATTGCCTTCGAGTGAATGGACCAAATTGCCTAAGGAATTCATTTCAAAATAAAAAAATCAACTCGCTGACTTTAATTTTATAATATGGGTATCAAAAAAATTTTAGTAACAGGAGCGAATGGGCAATTGGGCTGGTCATTGTCACAATTAGCTGTACAGTATCCTTCCTTTGAATTTATTTTTGCAGATAAATCCATTTTTGATTTATCAAAGCCTGCCATATTTGAATCCTTGCTTCAGGAAATAGCGCCACATATTATAATAAATACAGCAGCCTATACTGCAGTAGATAAAGCCGAAACTGAAAAAGATTTAGCGATATTGGTGAATACTACGGCAGTAGCTGAATTGGCTAGAGTGGCTAAGCTACATGATATACTATTGATTACTTTTTCTACTGATTATGTATTTAATGGCTTGGCTAAAATTCCTTATTTAACCGAAACTAAAAGAGAGCCAGTTAATTTTTATGGTGAAACAAAAGCCAATGGTGAAGTTTTAGCATTAGAGATAAATCCCAATATCCTCATTATTCGTACTTCATGGGTATTTAGTAGTCATGGAAATAATTTTGTTAAAACAATGTATCGATTGATGAAGGAAAGAGAAAGTTTAAATATTGTATCAGATCAAATAGGCCGCCCTACTTATGCTCATGATTTAGCCAAGGCCACAATGCAAATGATTGTTGCGATACAGGAAGGGAAATCATTAAAAGGTATTTATCATTATGCGAATCAAGGGGTCACTAGTTGGTTTGAATTTGCGCAACAAATAAAACAAAATGCAGGATTAAGTTGCGAATTACATTCCATTAATACAAAACAATTTCCAACACCAGCTGCGCGTCCTGCTTATTCGGTATTAGATACACAAAAAATTGAGCAGGAACTAGGTATATTGATTCCTCATTGGGAGGAATCCTTATTAGATTGTCAACAAAAATTAGCTGAACAAAATATAATATGAAAAAAGAAGTTCTTTTAAAACAACTGCAATCACAAACATATGTGATGATTAAGCCATCTCCATTGCATGGTATTGGTGTATTTGCCATTAGGGACATTCCAAAAGGAACAAAAAATATTTTTTCAGAAGGGTTTGGTGATTGGATACAAGTAAGTAAGGAGGAGGTAGATGCATTGCCTAAACATTCAAGGGATTTGATCGAAAATCATTGTTTGTTTGATGACAATAATTATTTTATTCCAGAATATGGGTTTAAATTAGTGGACTTGGTTATTTATTTGAATCATTCAGATACACCCAATGTTATTTCTTTAAATGAAGGGGAACAATTTGAAGCACTAGTTGATATTAAGGAAGGGCAAGAGTTGTTAGTAGATTATGGAACGATAGTTGAGAGCACAGAATAGGTGTTATTTTATACATACTAATCGATATAAAATGAAAAAATTACTTTTTTTGATGATCGGCTTTTTGATTTTTCAAAATGCCCAAGCCTTTATTTTAAGGGATACCATTAAGATAAATAAAACAATTGATTTTGAATTGGACGGGGCAGGGACCAATAAACTATGGGAAGCGGCTCAATGGGTTTCATTAATACAACTGGATTCAGGTATCCGTAATTATGATACAAAATTTAAAATATTATATTCCGATGCAGGTATCTATGTTTTTTTTACAGGCAATGATAAAAAAGTAACTTCTTCTTTTACCAAAGATTTTGAAAACTTGTACACTGCCGATGTATTTGAAGTTTTTTTTCATCCAGAGCCTAAGACACCTATTTACTTAGAGTATGAAGTAAATGCATTGAATGCGGAATTGGTGCTTTTAGTACCTCATTTGGATACAAAAGCATTAGGCTGGGCACCTTGGCATTATGATGGCAAACGAAAAGTGACTAAAAAAGTGATGGTACATCAAGTGAATAATGAAATGTATAAATGGTCGGCAGAATTATTTTTTCCTATCTCCTTATTTGCTCCTCTACAAAATACTAAACTCGATAAAGGGGTTTGTTGGAATGCTAATTTTTATAGATTAGATTATGATGCGGGGAAAATGATAAAGTGGGCCTGGTCTCCTGTAATTGCAAGTTTCCATGAGTTTGATAAATATGGTGTGATTCAATTTAACTAAACAATAAGTAACATAAAAAAAGCGTTCCGATTTATTGGGACGCTTTTTTTATATTAGCTAGTTTCAAATATTTATTTTAATCCTTAGGCGTTTTTTTATGCCAATAAGAAGCAAGGATAGAACCTGTAATATTCATAAAGGGTCCAAAAACGGCAGGTGCTAATCCCATGGTTGCTGCTTTACCTAGTTTTTCTGCAAGTCCCGATGCTAAGCCTCCATTTTGCATACCTACTTCAATAGCTATAGTACGACTGTCTCTTTCACCCAATCTAAATAATCTTCCAATCCAATATCCAAATAAATAGCCCGATGTATTATGAATAAAGGAGGCTAAAATTAGTATGGGTCCAATGGTTAATAAACTTTTACTACCAGCTGCAGTGATAACAATGATGATGGTGGCAATTCCAAACATGGATACCGATGGCATTAATTTATCAAGCCAAGTGGTTTTCCCTTTGATATATCGATTGAATAATAATCCTAAAGCAATCGGAACAATCACTATTTGTAAGATATGAATAAACATGTCCGTTGCCTTGATTTCAATAAACTGTCCTCCTAAAACTTTCATTAAGAAAGGGGTTAAAAAAGTAGCAAGGATGGTGCTGACACTAGTAAGGGTAACAGATAATGCTAAATTGGCTTTAGCTAAATAGGACATCACATTGGAGGCGAGTCCACATGGCATGGAACCTATCAATACAATTCCTGCAGCAATCTCGGGTTCAAAATGAAATAACTTAGCCAAGGCGAAACCCATTAAAGGCATAAATGTAAAGTGTCCTGTGAGTCCAATGATTACTGCCTTTGGTTGTTCGGCCACTCTTTTAAAATCTTTTAATCCAATTTCAGTTCCCATTCCAAACATTATAATTTGGATCAATGGAGTGATTAATCCTTTTAATTTAAAATTACCTACTTGTAAAAAATACTGAGGATAATTTAAAGTGATACATACACATGCAAGTATAACCATTGTGAAACTTAATCCTTGTAAAGTTTCGGTTCCTTTAACTCCTAAACTTAAGGATAAAAATCCTAGTGATACAATCAATCCTAAATAATCAGTGATGTGCAAAAGGTATAGAATACCTGATAACGAAAATAATATTAAGGAAATAACTAAAAATGGTTTGTAATTTTTCATTTGATATTTTAATTAAGTGTGCTTACCAAGTCCTTTTTTCTAAAAACTTTTCGAGCGCTTCTTTTGTAATAACGGGTTCATTGGGGTGTGCACTAATCCAATTTAAAAATGAAGTTTTTATTTCTTCTGTCCATTGGTTGTCAATTTGACCCGCATTGTATTTACCTGATTTTAAAACATCTTTTGAAAAGCGATCTCTAACAGAAATAAACTCCGAAGTAGCGACTACTTTTTCAGCCATATGAGCTGGGATAAATAAGACGCCTTCTCTTTCAGATAATACTAAATCACCGGGCATTACAATAGCAGCACCAATTCGAATAGGGCCATTTAATCCAATGAGTACTACTTCCTCTAAAAAGGAGGGATGAAAATCCCTTACATAGGCATTGAAACCTTTGATTTGTTCTAATCCTGACAAGTCTCTAGCAGAACCATCAAAGATGACACCATTACCTGTTTTATTAAAAATAGATGTACTTAAGTTATCGCCTACTAAAGTGCCTTGTGCAATTTTTCCAAATGATTCGGCAACATACACATCACCCTTTTGAAGAATTTCAATAGGCCAAGAATTGGTATTCCCTTTTCGTCCTTCTTTTTTTCCACGCTCTTTAATCAGCGCTTCAATGTCAGGTCGAGTAGGGCTGTACTTAGCTGTGACAGCTCTTCCTACAACAGGAACATCCTCATGTACCATTTTCCAATTCCCTTCAAATTGATTGTTGTATCCTTCATTATGTAAAACCTGCCAAGCTTCCTCAATACCAATTTTTTTCGCACGAGCAATTAATGCATCGCTAATTTTAGGGCGACCATCTTCAAATCTTTCGCCTTTCCATTGTGATGTTAAATATTCTAATTCCGATTTAGGGAATAATTGAGCTTGGGCAAAATAAAAACAACTTGACAACAATAAAAGCAATCCTATTTTTTTCATATTTATTTTTAATTTAAACCTTAGCACCTTCTAATACTTCTTTTAATCTTTTAGCAACAATTTTATCTTCCCCTTCTTGTAAAGACCATGCAGTAATACCAATATTATCTTTACCACCAACCACTTCAATAGATGGGCTGCCATTGCGTAACTCAAGTTTCATGGCTTCGCCTGTTTTGCTAATTTTACTGTAATCAAAAGTAATATTCAATGTAGGAGTCACATTACCTAAAACTGGTGTTGTAATAGTAGTGCTTACGCCAGGAACAGACATTGCCGCTGCTTGTATTTTTTTAATTCTTTCTAAAAATACAAGTGCTTCAGCATCATGGTCAATTTTTACAAATTCCTCAACTGCAACTAGCATTCCTAAAATTTCTTCTTTGTTCACTTTCATTCCACGACCAATTGTTTCGCCGCGAGGAGGCATGGATAATCGAGCTGCTTTAATTAAATCTTTTTTTCCCATTAACAAACCAGCGCTTTGAGGTCCTCTTAATGCTTTACCGCCCGAAATAGCAACAAAATCAAATCCCATTTCATTGAAGCGCCATAAGTTGCTTACTGGTGGAACATCTGCTGCAATATCAATACTTGTAGGAATGCCATACTGCTTTCCAATAGCGACCCACTCTTCATGTTGAATTTTACCTTTGTCAGATTGCACATGAAGAAAGTGCATTGATGCTGTATTTTTATTGATTGCGTTTTTTAATTCTTCAACTGTTTCAATCATGATCACTTTAACACCCGTATTGGTTAAGGCTTGATTATATCCAATGGCATGTGCTTTTTGACAAATCACTTCTGTTTTCATTCCAGTGCCTTCTAATTTAGGAAGCTGTCTTACTTTGACAGGGTCTAATCCAGTTAATATACCTGCCATTCCTAAAGTTAAAGCGGAAAATGCACCGCTTGTTACCACCACTGATTCTGCTTTGGTGATTTCAGCCAATCTTTCGCCCACTTTATCTTGTATTTCATCTAACATACAAAATTTATGGGAGGCTTGTCTGATTGCTTCTACTGTGGCTGGACGCATCAATGTTGCAGTCATTGCAGTATAGGTTCCAGCTGCATTAATAAAAGTGCGTACACCCAATTCAGCAAACAAATCACGACCTGCAGCTACTGCTAAAGGTGTAGCATTCGCACTTGTGATTCCACCAACAATGGAGGCACCTGCAAGTGGGGTGATTGAAATATATTTTAAGAGGTCTCTGCGTTTCATGTTATTTATTTTAATATTTTTTTAATTATAAAACCAAAATTTAGTTTGCAATTGCAATACAATCCATCTCAACCAGTGAATTTCCAGGTACCCCACCATAAGTGGCAACGGTTGTTCTAACTGGAGGATGTGCACCAAAACGACCTTTAAATACTTCATTCATTTGTTTATAGTCGCCTAAGTCCGCTAAGTATACATTTACTTTCAACACTTTCTCCATAGAGGATCCAGCATTGATTAATTCCTTTTCCAACTCCTTTAAAACATGATCTGTATGCGCTTTAATGTCTCCTTCAAAGTGTGCACCTTTGCCTGCTACAAAAACCATTCCTGCAAATTTGGTAGCGCCTGAAAAAAGTGGAACATCTTGATCTGTAGTTACATTAAAAACTTCCTTTCCTGATGCGTCAACAGCAGAATGAGTAGTGGATGCATTGGCGGCAATACTAGCAGTGGAAATACCAAGGAAGCCGGCAAACATTTTTTTGAAGATGGAGCGACGATTTTGAGTTTTCATTTTTTTTATTTTTTATTTATTTAAGTTCAACAATCATTTCAATTTCTACTGAGATATTATTAGGTAAAGCAGCTACGCCTAAGGCCGATCTTGCATGCTTACCTCTTTCTCCAAAAACTTCTACCATTAAATTTGAAAATCCATTAATCACTTGGGGCTGTTGTACAAATGTAGGTTCCGAGTTCACTAAGCCAAGTACTTTTACAATTCGTTTTACTTTATTTAAATCACCTAAATAGGCTTTCATTGTTGAAATCATAGAAATTCCAGTAAGTCTTGCTGCTGCTTGACCTTCCTCAATGGTCACATCCTTTCCTAAATGGCCATACATTTGTCCACCTCCTGGTTTATCTGGACCATGACCTGATAAGTAAAGTAATTTTCCTACTTGAACTTGCTTTACGTAGTTGGCGATAGGAGGGACCACTGGAATTAAAGTAATATTTGATTTTTTTAATCTTTCTTCAGGATTCACTTCCATGGGCTCATTAGAGAATACCAAACAAACCGGTGTTTTGATATTCATGTTTTGATATGTGTCTGTTAATTTTCCTGTCGCATCATCAAAGGAAAAAATTTGCACTTTATCATCAGTTTGGCTAGCTACAAAAACAAAATTTCCTAAAGGGGCAAAACTAAAATTGCGTGGTTTTTTTGCAACCGGTTGGTGATACGATTTAGTAAGTAAGCCATCTGTGCCAATTTTAAAAATGGTTAATTCATCGCTCGTTACCCTGTTGGTGGAAATAAGCCATTTGCCACTTGGAGAAATATGAATATCGCCACTTCCTTTGGGATCCTTTGTGCTGCTGGTGTCGGCAAGAATGGTTTGTACTTTATTGAATTTATTATCCTCAATTGAAAAAACATCAACTGTACCCGACATCTCACTTATTAAATAACCATGTTTCCCTGTGGCATCAAATACGAAATGTCTTGGTCCATTTCCTGCCGTGATGGAAATGGCAGTATATTTTTCATCCACTAAGCCATCTGCATAAATTTTGTGTTGGTAAATTTTATCGCTGCCTAAATCAGTCACTAACAAATATGAATGATCGTTACTTAGTACCACATTATGCGCATGTGAAGCTTCTTGCCTCGATTTAAGAATACTGGATCCATTGTATTTAATTTCCTGAGCAATAGGAAGCAAGGCGCCATCCATTGTTTTAAATACGCTTAAACTGCCTGAATTATAATTAGCTGTATAAACAGTTTTACTTTCGGGACGGTAAGTTATAAAGCAAGGGCCTGATCCTTTTATAAATGAGTTATTAATTTTTTCAAATTCATTATTACTGTTTAATTGATAAGAAGTGACAGAAGAAGGTTCTTTGGAAGCTTCTGTTACGGCATACATTAATTTGCCTTCGTTGGCTAAAGTTAAGTAGGAGGCATTTTGATTTTCCTTTGTATATAACAAGGTTGGTTTACCAGTGACAGCATTTACTGAGTATACTTCAATTCCTGGATTTCCTTTTTGCGTATAAGAACCTACAATCAATTGATATTGATTGGTGTCGGCAGGAAAAAAGGAAACTAAATGGCTAAACAATAAGGTGGCAATAAAATTCATGGCAATACGATTATATTTTGAAACAAAAATTAATCAATAAAACGCATATTTTGTAATTGCTTAGGTATATTTTATGCACTTTTTTTAAATAAATTAAAATGGAATGCCCTAAAGTTTCCCTATTTTAGTGTAATAGGGTAAAAGACATGTAAAATTGTTTGCTAAACTTAATTTACAAAAAAGGTTTGTTTATCATTTTTTAAAAAATAATTATATGAAAAAACTGTATTATTTATTACTTGTTTCATTGGTAAGCTGCTTGCAACTTCAAGCACAAAATCCTGTATTTCTTTACGATATTCTAGTTAAAGGCGGCCGTGTCATTGATGCTAAAAACGGCATTGATGGCGTTATCGATATCGCTATAAAGGAAGGTAAAATTTTTAAAGTAGATAAAAATTTAAATGCCAAAGATGCAAAACAAGTGGTGGATGCAACTGGCCTAATAGTTACGCCTGGTTTAATTGATTTACATGCACATGTTTTTGCAGGAACTCAAGGTGATCATTATTTAAGTGATGGATTAAGTGCTTTAATGCCGGATGGTTATACATTCAGAGTTGGATTAACCACTGTTGTGGATTGTGGAGGTGCAGGTTGGAAAAGTTTTGCAACTTTCAAAAAAAATGTAATTGACGTTTCTCAAACAAGGGTACTTTCTTTTTTAAATATTGTGGGTGAGGGAATGCGCGGAGGAAATTATGAGCAAGATTTAGCAGAGATGAATCCAAAATTCGCAGCAAGTGCTGCAAAGCAATATAAGGATTACATTGTTGGATTTAAATTAGCACATTTTAATGGTGAAGATTGGACGCCCACGGATAGAGTAGTAGAAGCTGGAAATTTAGCAGGGCTGCCTGTGATTATTGATTTTGGTGGATCTAAGCCCAATTTGCCTATACAAGATTTATTTTTCAAGCATCTAAGACCAGGTGATATTTACACGCATGCTTATGCAGCATTGGGGGGCGCTAGAGAGGAAATTGTAGATGCGCAAACAAATACTTTAAAGCCTTTTGTATTAGAAGCGCAAAAAAGAGGAATTATTTTTGATGTTGGTTATGGCGGAGCAAGTTTTAATTATTCTCAAGCGATTCCTGCTTTAAAAGCGGGTTTATATCCTAATACCATTAGTACCGATCTGCATACGGGAAGCATGAACACTTCAATGAAAGATGAATTAAGTGTCATGTCTAAATTTGTGAATATGGGCATGTCATTAACCGAAGTAATTAAAGCAAGTACATGGACTCCAGCGCAAGTAATTAATAGACCTCTTCTTGGTAATTTATCGGTTGGATCTGAAGCAGATATTGCAGTACTCAATATTAGAAAAGGAAACTTTGGTTTTTATGATAAAACCGGATTCAAATTAAAAGGCACTGAAAAATTTGAATGTGAAGTAACCATCAAGGGCGGCAAAGTTGTTTATGATTTAAACGGACTTGCCAACCCCATCTATGTAAAATAAATTTATTCTTTTTTCAATCCCAGAAGTTGCATTTGTTTCATCTTGATTAATCTTAGTCTTTGACGAACAATAGCAACTTCTGTTTTGTTTACTGAATCTGCCTTGTTTCCAAAATTGTGTCTTATATAACTTAGAATATTAGCAATTTCTATATCTGGTAATTGTGCAAATTTTGGCATCATGCCAACAAAAGGTTGACCGTTAATTTTAATAGGACCTTCTAATCCTCTAAGTAATACAGCAATCAATGTATCCTTGTTTCCGTTTACCCAATCAGATCCTGCAATAGAAGGGAATCTTGTTCCATCACCCTGTCCATCTTTTTGGTGACAGGCACGACAGTTGGTTTGATATAATTTTTCACCACCAATTGCCACTTTTCCTCTTTCTAAATTATCTACAATAGGATCTGGATTTTTAACATACGTTCTGTTTTCTCTTTCTACCATCTTTGCTAAATTCTTTTGGGTAAATTCTTCTTTTTTACCAGTGAATTTTATGCGCCAAATTTTTCCTTTTTCTGATTCTGAAATATATAAGGATCCATCAGGGCCTTGTGACAATCCCATCGGGCGGTATTTAGAATCTCTAGTATTTACTAAAGTGTCTCTTCCTGTAAATCCATCAGCGAATACTTCCCATTTTTGTGGTTTACCATTTACAAATGGGACAAAAGCTACAATATATCCAGCTTGCGGATAAGGGGCACGAATAGTAGATCCATGAAATGCGATAAATGCACCATTTTTATAACGTGCTGGGAATTGATCTCCAGTATAAAATAATAAATCATTGGGTGCGAAATGACCTGGAAATCCAACTATGGGTGTTTCGATGGTCGTATCTGTATTTTCAATAATTCCATTTCCGCCATATTCAGCATTACGCATTACTTTACCTTTTAGTTGGTCAAAGTAATAATACGGCCAACCAGCATTCGCACCTGGTTTTAGTTTATAAAATGCTTCAGAAGGTAATAAAGAACTTTGCCATTCATTGTAAAATTGAGGCCAAGTATTGACTAAGCCATCTCTACCATGTCCTACGCAATACAAAGTATTATCTTGTGTGTTCCATGTCATTGCTACTAAACTTCTTAAACCTGTAGCCACTTTTATACCATCTCTTGTTCTGAATTGATTTAATTTATTTTCATCAAACATCCATACGCCTCCATTGGAATCTAAAATAGGACATGGGTTCATACCAGGCGAGCCAGGTAATCTATTTTCAACTTGACATGCATCAGATGGAGCGCCAAAGGGGACAAAAATATGTCCTTTGCCATCAAATGCTAAAGGCTTTCCATCATGTTCTCTTCGTCTACCACTATCTATAACAATAAATTCTGGGGGTCCTTGTGGTACCATAAATTTGCTGTCAAGTTTATAGCGATATACTAACATTTCGGAACTAGTATATAAATACCCATTATGTATACGCATACTAGTAGCATAGGATCCTTCTCTTTTTATTGGGCCAAAATTTTTAATAATATCTGCACGGCCATCTTTATTTTCATCTCTTAAAACGTAATTCATTCCGCCCTCTATAAATCGATTTGCCTTTACATATATATCACCATTATCATTCACTGCTAAATGTCTTGCCTTGCCTGGAAGACTATCTACCACTACAACAGCTTCAAAGCCATCAGGCATGATTAAGCCTCCGTTTTTTTCACTCATAAAGTTCACGCAACTCGTTAAAAATAAACTCATTGTGGCAATCAATACGAAGGGGGATTTTTTTATTTGCATAAATATTTAAATTAGGACTCTTTTATCGGTTAGTAAATCTAAGAAATAATTTTCATTCATTTATTGTGTATTGTATACAATTTCAATTAAATTAGGTTTATAATTTTCGGGTAACTATATAATGAAATTGATGTATATTTATTTTTGATTATTCATTTTATGAATTTAAATGTAAATCATATTGATGTTGAACTTTTAAATCGTTTGCGTGAAAATGATACGCAAGCGTTTGAAATAATATATAAGAAATACTGGAAAAACCTATATATGACGGCCTTTTCCATCTTAAAGGATAGACAAGCATCCGAAGATATCATTCAAGATTTATTTATTCAATTGTGGAACAAACGGAACACTATTTTAGTAACGGTCTCCTTGAATGCATATTTAACTGCTTCCATTAAACATGAAGTTTTTAGAGTGATTCGAAACAGAATTGCCGATATGGATATGCCTGAGGTGCTTCAAGCAGATAAATCATATAATGCACAGGAGCTGATTGAATACAAGGAATTTTTAGCTCATACACAACAACTTATATCTCAATTATCTGTGAAATGCCAAGCCATATTTGTACTAAGTAGGGAGGACCAATTTTCACATAAAGAAATTGCAGAAAAACTCAAAATATCTTCAAAAACAGTTGAAAATCATATTGGTAAGGCATTAGGGGTTTTAAAAAACAGCCTTTAATTTCTTTTTTTCAATTTTTTTTACTTTGAACTAGGGGATACCCCCTTTTTTTTACTCTTAGAATGTAGAAAAACTATATTTTGGATAAAAAATCAATTCTTATAATATTAGATAGGCACTTAAAAAATCAATCTAATGCAAAGGAAAAGCAAAAATTAGATGAATTTTTTGAGGAAAATTCTAATGACATTAAAGCTTCCAAGTCTATTGAAAATATAGACAAATTAGAGGATAAAATTTTCAATTATATCCAATTTGGCATTAAGGAGCAGGTGAAAAACGAAACTAAGCTTCGCCGCATACCTTATCTACAAATTGCCGCCTCTATTTTGCTATTATTTTTATTTTCAACTACAGTCTATTTTTACCGTAGTTCATTAGCGAGTAGATCCAATTTGCCAGAAGCCATTGTATCAGTTAATATCGAAGACAAACAGCCAGCAAAAAACATTGCCATTTTAACTTTAGGCAATAATTCAAAAATTATTTTAGATGAAGCTTCGTATGGTGAGATTGCCCAAGAGAGTGGTGTCAGTATTATGAAAACCGAAAAAGGGGAGTTGGTTTACAAAATAAAAAATACAGATAAGTTATTACCCAATGATTTAAATAAGTACAATATCATCTCAACGCCCATGGGCGGAAAATTCAAAGTCATTTTACCAGATGGTAGTTTGGTGGTATTAAATGCAGCTTCTACGCTTAAATATCCTATTCATTTTGATGAAAAATTGAGAAAGGTTTCATTTACAGGAGAAGCCTATTTCGAGATTGCAAAAAAAGTAGATGCTCATAAGCAACGTATTCCTTTCTATGTTTATTCTAACAATCAAATTGTAGAAGTATTAGGCACTCATTTTAATATTAATTCCTATGATAATGAAGAATATAGCAAAACAACTTTATTAGAAGGCTCAGTAAAAATTATCAACGAGAAATCAAATTCAAACGCAAAAATTTTACAACCAGGTCAACAAGCAGTGATCAAAAAAGGGGATGTAGTTACGAAAATTTTAGTAGCGGATCAAGGTCAAGCCATTGCTTGGAAAGAAGGATATTTCTTATTTAAAAATACCAATATTAAGGATGTAGTAAATGAGCTGGAAAGATGGTATAATGTTGAAATTGAATATAATGACGATATGGAATCTGAAAATATTACTGGTTATATTTCTAGGAATGTAAAAATTTCTAGTGTATTAAAAATGTTACAATTGAGTGGAATTGTAAACTATGAAATAAATGGAAGTAAAATAATTATTAAAGGCTCGTAAAAATATAAATCTCCAACAAATGAAAAAAGTCCTACTACATGCATTAAAGAATTGGGGGCACCAGTTGTTTAATGAAGTTGCTGAAGTGATTAACTTACAACATTCAAAATTTTTGTTGAAAGTGTCTGCTTTAGCATTTTTTATTTTCGTCACGGCCGCTGTTAGGGCGCAAGCTGAAAATATAAATCAGTTTGTTACTTTAAATGAAACCAATTCAAGTATTGAAAAAATTATCATTGAAATAAGATCTCAGACGGGATATGATTTCTTATACAATGCTAGATTAATGAAAGATACTAAGCCGGTAACGATCATTGCTAAAAATGAGTATTTCAAAAAAGTATTAGAGGAAGCCTTGAAAGATCAGCCCATCACTTTTGCTATAATTGAAAATACCATCATATTAAAAAAGGCAGAAAAGGAAAAAAAGAATGCGCTAATTCCTTTGATTACAACGATGACGTCTATTAATAGTCAACCTACACCAGCAAGTACGCCAAGTTTGATGAAGGATGCTGCCGTTAATGCTGCGCATGTGGTAACAGGTAAGGTGCAAGATACAAAAGGAGAATCCTTGGCAGGCGTGAGTGTCACCATTAAGGGTACTCAAATTGGTACAACGACCGATGCTACTGGATCTTTTTCAATCAATATAACTGATGTAGAAGTATTAGTATTCTCATATGTAGGTTATGGTACACAAGAAGTTAATACGACTGGAAAAAATAATATTACAGTCAAACTAGCTGAAGTAAATGCTTCTCTAAGTGAAGTGGTCGTTACCGCCTTTGGCGTGAGTAAATCTAAAAGAGGATTGGGTTATTCTGTGCAAGAAGTGGGAGGTAAAGATTTTACAGAAGGCCGTATGAATAACATTGCGAGTGCCTTATCAGGAAAAATTGCCGGTGTTGATGCCGTTCAATCCAATTCTGGTGCTGGTGGATCTAGTAGAGTTGTCATAAGAGGTAATACTTCTTTAAATGGTAATCAACAACCACTTTATGTAGTGGATGGGATGCCGATTGATAACCAAAATCGGGGTCCTGTTACTTCCTCAACTCAATTGAATGTAGATAGAGGAGATGGAATTTCAAGTATTAACCCTGATGATATTGCCTCTATCTCCGTTTTAAAAGGAGGTGCTGCTGCTGCCCTTTATGGTAGTCAAGCTGCAAACGGGGTAGTATTAATCACTACTAAAAAAGGAAATATTCAAAAAGGAATTGGAATTGAATTTACAACAGATATGAATCAAGGGACACCCTACATCTTTCCTAATTTCCAATACGAATATGGTCAAGGTAATGATGGGGTAAAACCAGCAACTGCAGCAGCTGCTTTAAGTTCTGGCCGTTTATCCTATGGAGCAAAAATGGATGGAACAAGTGTTATGCAATTTGATGGTGTAGCAAGAGCTTATTCTCCTGTTAATGTGAAACAAAATATTTTAAATTTCTATCAACCAAGTCAAAACATATTAAATAGTATTTCATTAAGTACAGGAACTTCTAAATTATTAATGAGATTATCTTTAAGTGATTTACGCGCTCAAGATCAACAACCCAATTCTGAATTCTTCAGAAAAACGATTAACTTAAATATGAGGGCTAAGATGGGAAAAAATGATTTCATTACAGTGGAGTCAAGTGTTCAATACAACGTCGTAAAAGGGCTGAATCGTCCCAATGTAGGTTATGCTGAGTTAAATGCTGCATGGCCTGTCTACTTAGCAGCCAATGTGGTAGATGTGAGAAACATGAGAGGCAATGATCCAACACGTCCAGGTATTAATTCGGTAACAGGAAGAGAATTAGAATGGAATCCAGTACCTGCTGCGGTGAATCCATATTACTTAGCTTATCAAGTACACAATCAAGATGATCAACAAAGATTAATTGGAAGAACAAGTGTTCAAATTAATTTATTAAAAAACTTATTCATCAAAGGAACTGTAGCTAGAAACTCTATTTATTATACAGAATCAAACTATGTTCCAATGACAAGTGCTTTTACACCATTAGGATATTACCGATCAGGAAAAGAACAATCTGATAAAACTACTTTCCAAGCCATCATCAATTATAATGATAGATATTGGGGTGATCGCATTGGTTTGAATTTAATGGCAGGTGCCAATCAAGAAAAAAACACATATAGTAGTAATACTGCAAATGGTACACAATGGATTGTGCCTAATTTATACAGCATCACCAATTTAGTGAATAGAGATTTAGCCAATTCAAGTTCACTTTCATTAGCAGGGATTGCATCTGATGGAACCAACTCTGTATTTAGTGAAGCGAATGTGGATTATAAGAATGTTTTCTTCTTAACCATGACCGCCAGAAATGATTGGTTTTCTGTATTGAATCCAGGATTTAATTCCATCTTGTATCCTTCCATTGGAGGTAGCTTTATTTTATCGGATGTGGTTAAAATGCCTAAATTTATTAATTATGCAAAATTAAGATCTTCATGGGCTGAGGTAGGAAGCGCCACTGTAAATGCAGGAAGCATCAATCAAATTTATACAATTAGTACTTTGAATGCATATGGCTTACCTATCTTAAGTAACCCTAATATTTTACCTAATCCAAATATCAGACCAATTACGGCAACTACTATTGAAGGTGGATTTGAGGTTAGAATGTTAGATAGTAGATTAGGAGTAGATGTAAACTATTATTCTCGTAGTACAAAAAATGATATATTATCTCCCCCCATTTCAAATGCAACAGGTTATACAGCTGGACCTCAAAACATGGGCTTAATCACCAATAAAGGTTGGGAGATTACATTAAGTGGAACACCTATTCGTAAAACCAACTTTACTTGGAATATTGGCTACAACTTTAGTTACAATGAAAGTAAAATTGTTGAATTGGCGGCAGGTATTGATGTGTTAACCATTGGTAATGCCATTGGAGGACCAAGCATTATTAATGCTGTAGGCTTACCTTATTCAACGATTCAGGCATATGTGATGAAAAAAGATGCTAATGGGGTTCAAATTTTTAATAAAGCAACGGGATATCAAGATAGAATTTTACAAAACATAGGTGTTGGTAATCCTCCCTATTTAATGGGATTGAGTAATACTTTTACCTACAAGAAATTTAGTATGACCATTGATATTGATTCTAAATTTGGTGCAGTGGGATATAGTAATTTGATGCAATATGCGACTCGATTTGGTTTAACACCAATAACATTACCAGGAAGGGATAATGGCCCAGCTGGGTTAACAGTAACAGGAGTTGATCAGACAGGAGCAGCTTTCTCTAAGCAATGGGCTCAAGTTGATTTAGACACTTACTATAATAATGTGGGAAGTGCTTATCCAGGTCAATTTGTTTACAGTACTGATTTCGTAAAATTAAGAAGAATGGTTATCAGATATAATCTTCCTACCAACACACTTAAGTTTATGAAAGTTCAATCTGCATCTATTGGAATTACGGGTTTGAATTTAGCAATACTTTATCAAGATAAACGTGTTAAAGATGCTGGTATTGATCCTGAGATGCAACAAACTGTAGGAAATGCTCAAGGTAGTCAAGGGGTTGCAATGCCAACGACTCGTAATATTGGATTCACCTTGAACTTAAAATTCTAACCACAAAAATTTAAGAATATGAAAAATATATTTACCAAAATAACATATGCAACAGGACTGGTAGTATTAATGTCCTTTATGCATTCTTGTAAAAAGGGTAGTTTAACGGATCTGAATGTTAATCCAGATGCGATTACTTATCTAGTTACAGACTATTCATTTACTGCAGCTGCTTTAAGTAGTGTGCCAGGACAAAATTATACAGCTTTAGGTCAAGGTTTGCAATACTTCTCTTCTTATAAGGAAGTACCTGCAGCAGGGGATAAGTTTTATAATTTTGGTGGAACAGGAGGTACTTTCGCTATTTACAATAACCAATGGAATCGTTTATTACAATTAGAAAATAAATTAACAGGAGCTGATAATGTAAATAAAAAAGCAGCTTGTGAAATTTTACGAGTGTTGGCGTTTCATCAACAAACTGATTTATTAGGTGATATGCCTTATACTGAAGCAATGAAAGGATTAGAAAATTTGAAACCAAAATATGATACTCAAAAAAGTATTTACTTAGCGATGCTAGGTGAATTGGAGGCGGCTTTAAAATCAATGGATGCTACTAAACCAAATGTATTTGGTAGTGCAGATCCATATTTTAAAGGAGATGTTGTAAAATGGAAAAAATTCGGTTACACTTTAATGTTGCGTTTAGGTATGCGTATGTCTGATGTAGAAACGGCTACTGCAAAAACTTGGGTTGAAAAAGCTGTAGCGGGTGGCGTAATGACAGACAATGCAGATATTGCTTACATTAAATATGCGAATGTTACAGGTCAATTTAATCCAAGAGTGACTTTTATGATTGATGGTAACTACGCAAGCCCAGGTGGGGATAATGTAGAAGGTGGCAAATGGGCTGCTACTTTTATCGATTATTTAAAATCAACCAATGATCCTAGATTACCTGTTGTATCGGTGGTTTGGGTTCCTTCTGGAACTTCTTATGTTGCGGACAATACGCCAGCTAAACAACGCGGAATGATAAGCGGAAGTATTAACACTAAACCAACTGATTTTGATAGCTATTCAGAACCTTCTTTATTATATTTAGATAAGGGTTCTCCTGTGATTACCATGGGGCCAGCGGAATGCTATTTACTCTTAGCGGAGGCTGACTTAAGAGGTTATTCAGTTGGGATAACAGCCGCAGCTGCCTATGAGAAAGGTGTTCGGGCAGCCATGGCACAATGGGCATTGTGGCCAACAGTAGCGCCTCATTCAGGTAATATTGCTACAGCCACTGTAGATGCTTATTTAGCTGCAAATCCTTTTAATGCAGCTGGAACATATGATGACAAATTAGAGCAAATTTCTACTCAAAAATGGGTATCTATGTTAGGGGATGATTACGAAGTGTATTCGAATTGGAGAAGAACTAAATATCCAGTGTTTAATTATGCTAATTGGAAGTCATCAAGTGGCGCTTTATCTTTTTATCCTGGAAATGTCACAGCAGGTAAAATGTGGAGAAGGTTTTCATTACCTTTAGATGAGCGAAATGTAAATCCAACCAATTATTATGAAGCCATTAAGCGACAAAATTTCAGTGAAGAAACGGTAGATCTATTACAAGGCAGAATGTGGTGGGATGTAGGGCCTAAAACAGGTCAAAAATAAGTATTAAGTTCTTTTAGAATTAGGAATAAATCAATCGTAGGGGGTAAAAAAAGGGTTTAGTATTCACTAAATCCTTTTTTGCATTTTATTAAAATATAAAATATAAAAATTATGAAAAGAAGAGATTTACTAAAATTAGCAACGGTACTTCCTATTGGAACTGGCGTTGTATCGGGACTCATTCCTGTTTCTGCTTTTGCAAAAGCAACTGTAGCTAAACGAGATATCTTAAAAGAATTAGGCATTCGCACTTTCGTGAATGCGGCTGGTACTTATACAGCCATGACGGCATCCTTAATGCATGATGAAGTAATTGAAACAATTAAGGAGGGGGCTAAGCAATTTGCAATGTTAGATGAAGTGCAAGATAGGGTGGGTGAAAAAATTGCTGAATTATGTCATGCCGAAGCAGCCACTGTAACTGCAGGATGTTGGAGCGCTTTAGTTTTAGGAATGGCGGGTGTACTAACAGGCATGGATATGAAAAAAGTGGCACAGTTACCCGATGTAACTGGAATGAAAGCAGAAGTGATTGTACAAAAAGGACATAATATTGGATATGTACATGCTTTAACGAATACGGGTGCAACCATAGTTGAAATTGAAACAGTGCAAGAGTTGGAAAAAGCCATTAGTGAAAAAACGGCGATGATGTGGTTTTTAAATTCTTATGCGCCTTCTGGAAAAATTCAACATGAAGAATGGGTAGCGATTGCAAAAAAACATAAAATACCTACCATGATTGATATGGCTGCAGATGTTCCACCTGTATCTAATTTGTGGAAATACAATGATCTTGGTTTTGATTTAGTATGTGTATCTGGAGGAAAGGCCATCAGAGGTCCACAAAGTGCTGGTATATTAATGGGTCGCAAGGATTTAATAGCGGCTGCTCGATTAAGTGCACCTCCTCGTGGTGGAAATATTGGAAGAGGTATGAAAGTAAATAAGGAAGAGGTATTAGGTATGTATGTGGCGCTCGAAAAATACATTAATCAAGACCATGAAGCAGAATGGAAAATGTGGGAAGGTAAAATTGATTCAATTACAAAGTCGGTATCTTCAATAACCGGCGTTACTACCGAAGTATCGGTTCCTCCGGTTGCCAATCATACCCCTTTGCTATTTATTAAGTGGGATGAAACTAAAATTAAAACCACTAATAAAGATTTGATGTTAAAATTAAGAAATGGCAGTCCTTCCATTGAAGTGATGGCCAATGGAACAGGCATCAATATCACCGTCTTTATGTTAAAGGAGGGGGAGGAAAAAATAGTTGCAAAAAGAGTAAGAGAAGAATTATTATCAGCAATGGCTTAATTTATTAAAAAATAATACAGATGAAAAAAATTATTATCGCGCTGGCTTGTTTAGTCATGATTGTATTAAATACAAATGCACAAGCTTATCAAATTGTGATCAAAGGTGGTTTAGTGATTGATCCAAAAAACGGAATCAATGATGTAATGGATATAGCTATTCAAGATGGTAAAATTGCAAGTGTTGCAAAAAATATAGATGCAGCGAATGCAAAACAAGTCATTAATGCAAAAGGATTAATTGTTGCGCCAGGATTGATAGACATACATGGTCATGTATTTGCTGGAACGCAACTTGATCGTGGATTAAGTGATGGAAATAGTGCATTAATGCCAGATGGTTATACTTTTAGAGTAGGAGTGACTACCATTGTTGATTGTGGAGGCGCAGGTTGGAAGAACTTTGCAGTGTTCAAAAAAAATGTAATTGATGTTTCTCAAACAAGGGTATTGTCTTTTTTAAATATTGTAGGTGAGGGCATGCGCGGCGGACCTTATGAGCAAGATTCAAGAGATATGGATCCTAAAATGGCCGCCTTAGTTGCAAAACAAAATAAAAAAGATATTGTTGGATTTAAGGTAGCGCATTATGAAAATGCAGAGTGGGTTCCAGTTGATAATGCAGTGACTGCTGGCAAATTAGCAGACATTCCTGTGATAGTTGATTTTGGCGGCGACGATACGCATGCGCCATTGTCAATTCAAGATTTATTTTTCAAACATTTGAGACCCGGCGATATTTACACGCATACTTTTACTGAATTACAAAGAAGGGATCCCATAGTCGATTTTAGTTCTCGACAATTAAAACCTTTTATCAAGGACGCGCAAGCAAGAGGTATTGTTTTTGATGTTGGGTTTGGTGGTGCAAGTTTTGCATTTGATCAAGCCTTGCCAGCTATTAAAGCAGGTTTTTATCCTAATACAATTAGTACCGACTTACATACTGGAAGTATGAATAATGCAATGAAGGATATGTTAAATGTGATGTCAATATTTATGACAATGGGAATGGATGTTCCATCAATTATTAAAGCAAGTACTTGGTCGCCTGCAAAAGCTATTAAACATGAGGAATTGGGTAGTTTGTCGGTAGGATCTGCAGCCGATGTAGCGATACTAGGTATCAGAGAAGGTAATTTTGGATTCTTTGATCGTATTGGATATAAAGTAACTGGCAAGAAAAAATTTGAATGCGAAGCCACTATTAGAAATGGTAAAATGGTATATGATTTAAATGGTATCACGACTCCAATCTTATTGCTTTCTAAATAAAATGGGTGAGGGGGCGTGAAAATGTGTAAAATTAAAAGTAGATTGCTATTCATATGCAAGAAGAATATATTTTATGTTGTGACTGGGGAACGACCAGCTTTCGATTAAGATTAGCTAGTATAAATGGGGAAGTGCTTTCTGAAATAAATTCTGAAAAGGGTATCTTGTTTTTTTATAACGATTGGCTTAAAAAAAATAACAAGGATACAGAGCATCGTTTTCGTTTTTTCTTACAGTATATTCAATCGCAGACAGGATTATTACAGCCCCCCTTGAAATTGGATCTTACTACTTTGCCAATTGTCATTTCGGGAATGGCTATTTCATCCATTGGAATGATGAATATGCCTTATGAAGGTTTGCCTTTTTCTGTTAATGGCACTTCTGGCTTTGCTTGTCAATTTCAAGAAAATGGAGCACCCGTCATTTTAATCACAGGAGTGAGCGGAGGCGATGATTTAATGCGTGGAGAGGAAACGCAAATTGTTGGGTTATTTCATACACCTGAATTAAATAGTAGTTTACCCCAAAATGGTATTTTTATTTTACCAGGCACCCATTCAAAACATGTTACGATTGCAGATGCTAATATAATATCCATTAAAACTTTTATGACAGGTGAATTATTTAGTATATTAATGGAAAATGGGACTTTATCAAAATCGATACAATTTATTCATTCTGATAAAAACGAAGACCCTATCAATACAGCTGCATTTATAAAAGGGATCCATGCTTCAAAATCGGGTTCATTATTACATTCCTTATTTCAAATTAGGGTAAATGATATACTTGCTAAATCAAGCAAAGAAGAAAACTTTTATTACTTAAGTGGTTTATTAATAGGAAGTGAGTTTAATTATTTAATAGACAATCCGGTATTGTCCAAGCTTAATAAACTAATAATTTGCTGTACCCAATATTTTATACCTTATTATAAAACAGTATTAAAGGAACTTGGATTATACGAGGAGGCTATTTTTATTGATCCTTTTTTATTTGATAAAGCGACCGTATTAGGACAATTAACTGTTTATAAAAAATACATTCAATCCAACCATTCATGAGTCAATCCTCTTTTTCATGGGACTTATTTAATGCAATGCCTTTAGTTGGGATATTGCGTAATGTAAGTGAAGATGATGTTCATTTTATCCTGCCTATATTTAAAGAAGCAGGATTTACAACGATCGAAGTGACACTGAATACACCGGGTGCAACTAGTATGATAAGTGCATTAGCATCACAGTACAATGGGGCATTAAATATAGGAGCAGGAACTGTTTGCGGTATGAGTGATCTTGATGAAGCATTGGCAGCCGGTGCGTCTTTTATCGTAACGCCCATCGTTAAAAAAGAAGTCATAAAAAAATGTGTCGATAAAGGGGTACCCATTTTCCCTGGGGCATTGAGTCCTACTGAAATTTTTGATGCTTGGGAATTAGGAGCTTCAATGATAAAATTATATCCTGCATCTGCGGTAGGACCAGCTTATGTTTCCGCTATTTTAGCACCCTTGCCTAATATTAAAATAATGCCAACTGGAGGAATACATTTAAGCAATATGCTCGCCTTTATGAAATCTGGTTCGGCAGCACTTGGTATTGGATCAGAGTTGTTCGATAAAAAAATAATTCAAAGTAGAGATAAAGTAGCTTTATTGAATCATTTTAAATTATTCACTCAGCAAATGCAATTATCCAAATAGCCATTTATTAAATGAAAAAAATAAAAAACTATAGGTGGGTAATTATAGCTTTATTATTTATTGCAACTTGTATTAATTATTTAGATCGACAAATCATTGGCTTGTTAAAACCAATTTTAGAAAAAGAGTTTAGTTGGACAGAAACTAATTTCTCACATATTGTCATGGCCTTTACAGCCGCATATGCAGTGGGCTTATTAATTTCAGGAGGATTAATTGATAAAGTAGGTACTAAAATCGGATATACTGTAACTGTTATTATTTGGAGTACGGCAGCCATGTTTCATGCCCTTGCAAAATCTGTTTTTGGATTTAGTATTGCTCGAATATTTTTAGGGATTGGGGAAGCTGGACATTTTCCTGCAGCAGTTAAAACGGTAGCAGAATGGTTTCCTAAAAAAGAACGTGCATTGGCCACTGGTATTTTTAATGCAGGTACAAGTGTGGGTGTCGTTATCGCATTATTCATTACTCCTTATATATATGTACAATACGGATGGCAAGCGGTATTTTGGATTACGGGGGCGTTGGGATTTTTGTGGTTAATCGCTTGGTTGTATTTTTATGAAATTCCTGCAAAGCAAAAACGGATCACCGATGCGGAATTGGCTTTTATCGAATCCGATCATCAAAGTGAAACTATTACCCAAAAAAATATTCCATGGCGTCAGCTATTTACTTATAATCAAACATGGGCTTATGTGACGGGTAAGTTTTTAATTGATCCCATTTATTGGTTTTTCTTATTTTGGTTGCCTTCTTATTTTGCAACTACTTTTCATATTGATTTAAAAAAACCAAGTGTTGAATTAATGATCATCTATGCTTCTACAACAATAGGAAGTGTTTTAGGAGGATATCTGTCATCCCATTTAATTAAAAAAGGTTGGCGCGTTTTAAATGCAAGACAAACAGCATTATTTATTTTTGCAATCATTGAGTTATCTGTTATTCTTGCTCAGTTTGTCACCAATGTATGGGTGGCAGTTGCTTTAATTAGTTTAGTGATTGCAGTACATCAAGCATGGGCCACTAATATATTTACAATGGCTTCGGATATGTTTCCAAAGGAATCGGTAAGCTCTGTGGTGGGTATCGGAGGAATGGCAGGTGCTATTGGCGGTATTCTATTTCCAATGTTGGTGGGCTATTTATTAGATACTTATAAAGCCCTTGGTCATATTGAATTTGGATATAATATCTTATTTACTATTTGTGGTTGTATGTACTTGTGTGCATTCACCATTATTCGTTTATTAATTCGAAAAATACCCTAAATAATAAAAAATATTTCCTACCTTTTATGCTCATAATTCTAAATCATAACCTATGAAAAGACGACATCTTCTTAAAAGTTTATCTATCCTGCCTTTTACAGCAGTCTTGCCTACAAAACTTTTTAGTAAGCCAGATGCAACTGCATCTATTGTAGAAGAAGGCGATAATATTTTTAGATCCTTAGGAGTGGAACCCTTAATTAATTGTAGAGGAACTTTTACAATCATTGGGGGTTCTATTGAACGCCCCGAAGTACGCGCAGCAATGGAAGCGGCCGCTCATAATTTTGTACAATATGATGAATTAGCAGATGCAGTACATCAAAAAATTGCCGAAGTGACACAAGCACCTTGGGCATTAGTGTCTGCAGGTTGTGCAGCAGGTATGAAACATGTAACAGCAGCATGCGTAACAGGAGGCAATCCTGAAAAATTAATCGCGATTCCTAATTTAACAGGTTTTGAAAAAACAGAAGTGATTATTCCTGCAGGATCAAGAAATGTGTATGATCATTCAATTCGAAATATTGGTGTTACTATTATCGAAGTAGCTACACCTGAAGAATTAGTGAAAGCAGTAAATAAAAAAACAGCAATGATTTATATGATGGCGGATAACCCTTCAAAAAATGATGCGCCATTATCATTAGTAAATATTGTTCGACTTACTAAATCTCAAAACATACCCATCTTAGTAGATGCAGCAGCCGAAGTATTGACTATTCCTAATATACATTTGGAAAGAGGGGCGCATATGGTCGCATATAGTGGGGGTAAAGCAATTTGCGGTCCTCAATGTGCTGGTTTTGTAATTGGTCAAAAAGATATTTTAATGTCTGCATGGCAATCAAGTGCACCGCATCATGGTCCATGTCGTGATAATAAAGTGGGTCGTGAAGAAATGTTGGGTATGCTCGCTGCCATCAAAGCATGGACAACAAGGGATCACAAACAAGAATGGCAAACTTGGTTATCTTGGTTGGATTTAATTTCTAAAAAAGTAACTAAAATTCCAGGCATCAGTACGAGTGTATTTGAACCAACTGATTATTCAAATCGTTCTCCGGTTTTACGTGTTACCTGGGATCCAGCGCAATTTAATATAACAGGGGAGGAAGTCGCGGAGGAATTTGGGCGTAAAAAGCCGCGCATAGCTATTGGTAGTATGAATAAGGATAAAATGACGGGTTTGACGGTGACCACAGGGCAAATGCAACCGGGAGAAGCCGCATTAGTAGCAGATCGTATTTTTAATTTCATGTCTCAAACAAGAACTGCAAAAAATAATGATTTAAAAGCGCCATCAGTTACTGTGAATGGTACTTGGAATTTTGACATTCAATTTTTTAGCAGTAAATCCGTGCATCAAATTACACTTAGTCAGGATGGCAATTGGTTGCAAGGAAATCACAAAGGTGAGTTTTCGACAAGAGAGTGTACAGGAACCATCGAAGGCAATGAGATTAAATTAAGAAGTCAAGAGCGTCAAGCGGCTGATAATATTACATTCATATTTTCTGGAACAGTAGTGGGGGATAAGATGTCTGGGAATATTCATATGGGTGAATATAGAACAGCAACTTTTACCGCAGTTAAAACTGAAAGTAAAAGGCCGAAACAAAAAATATTTGTTCCGCAAGGCCCACCATTGGCTACCTAATAATTAATTTTTATAATGGTTCAATAAAATTTTATAAAATGAAGTTTATCAAATTAACATTAAGCATTCTTTTAACCGTATTGTGTTTAGGCACGGAAGCGCAATCAAAAAAGGAACAACAATTAACAGCTACGATTGAGCAATTTAGACTTGCTTTAATAGATCCTACTGAAGCTACATTAACCCAACTTACTTCCCCTAAATTAACTTATGGTCATTCTGCTGGCGTGGTAGAAGATCAAAAAACATTTATTGCTAATTTAGTCAATGGTAAAAATGATTTTGTTTCCATTGATCTTGCTGATCAAACCATTGACCTTGATAATAATATTGCCTATGTTAGGCATACATTTAATGCAGTTACTTCTACCGATCCTAAAGTAGCACCTATTAAATTAAAGATATTATATGTATGGATTTATGAAGGCGGCGCTTGGAAGCTAAGGGCTAGGCAAGCTGTTAAGATATTAATATAGAGTAGCAAGCTGATTAAAATAAAGGATCACCGAGCAAAGCTCGGTGATCCTTTATTTTAGGAAAATCCCAGCATAAAATGAAGAAGCTAAAAAGCAGTTCGTTGAACTGCTTTTTTTTATTGTACTCATTCGTGGCTCCAAGCAAGCTTGACCCACTCCTTCGCACAATAAAAAAACCGCAACTTTCGTTGCGGCTTCTTCTTTCTTTGGTTGCCTGACCTGTATTGAAACCATTATTATAATATAATGATAATCAATTAGTTATAGTGTTTTTTAAAATAGTCTGGGGTAAGAATTACCATAATTTGGGGTAAATGTTGTAAGTTGTGGGGTAAAATTATCATTTATGGGTTTATACTTCAAATTACAACCTACCCAAAATTCAAAAAAGAAGAAAGGGTCTAAAGATTTAGACTATGTTGTTTTATGTTATAAAAACGATAAGAAGGAAACGAAGTTTTCAACCTCTATAAAGGTTCAAAAAAAGGACTTTGGTGGTGGGGAAGGGTATTCACCCATTTTAAGAACTGAACCCAATTATGGGGATTATAATGAGTTTTTAAGGGACTTTAAGTTAGGTATAGAGAAAATTATTAGTAGGATTGTAAATGAAGAAAAGAAGGAACCTACTACGGAAATGGTAAATTATCAATACCAAAAGTTTAAAAGGGAGAAGAAGTTCCATTCTCAAATTCCATCACAAAACCTATCACCTTCTGTAATTGATGTTATAGAGGAATACCTCTCCCATATTGATAAAAATAGTGGAGGAAGGAAACTAAACCCTACTGATAAGGATACTCCCTATTCAAAATCTGTCAGAAGTAGGTTCGTTCATATTAAAGAGTTTATCCAAAAGGAGTATAAAAATCAATTAGAATTCTATGAGGTTTTAGATGAGTTCTTTGGTAAACTCCAAACCTACCTTATTAGTAAAGAATTAAGTAATTCTACCATTTCAAAAATTATATCCCAATTTCGTCAGTTTGTGGTTTGGTGTAAGAAGAATAGAAAAACCGAATATGGAGATACATCATATAGGGTATCTCTACCTTTAAATTACAAAGTGGTTGTGACCTTAAAAAAGGATGAAATTTCTAAACTTTTTGAATTTGGTGATTTTGACTATTTAGATGAAAAAGGGAAAGTAAATCCTAAATCAACCGAATTTTACCATCGTTATAAGGAGAAGGAC
>Ga0194060_10000002_pt1 | contig 176410 bp, 158 predicted proteins | sample SepL225m_MetaG_FD_163427 | JGI IMG/M metagenome (GOLD analysis project Ga0194060, IMG submission 163427) | Anoxic zone freshwater microbial communities from boreal shield lake in IISD Experimental Lakes Area, Ontario, Canada - Sep2016-L222-5m | ecosystem: Environmental > Aquatic > Freshwater... | reverse complement strand
GACCAGAAACATACAATGTCGTTGCAGATGCGGTAGTCACTCCAAGCGTGGTTGCTGTTGCGGCTTGTAACGATGTATTTCCAAGAACCGTGAACGTGCTCGTGACGGTCGTGCTCGCAGAGATAAGGCCTCCCATCAAATACAATTGGTTAGTCGTTGTCGCTCCGTTGTTTGAAATCTGTTGGAGTGTGGAGGTTGATGCTGCGATTCCAGGACAGTTCGTTCCATTCGCCAAACATACAGCCGAACCATTCACGAGAATACTTCCTGCTCGAAGCGTCGTACCAGATGCCGTGGCGAATCCAAGCCAGACAGATGAGGTAGCGCTTGTGAATGTTGCACCGGTTGAGAACAAGTTCGTGCTTGTCACGCTGGTGCCAGTTCCGTTTGTGAACGTAAGTGTTCCAAGTGTTGTTGCTCCAACCACGGTGAACGTTGAAGTGACCGTTGAGGATGCACCGATAAATCCACCATACAACTGAAGTGTTGAGGTTGCGAAAGAACCACGAGCTGAAACGGTGGCAAGTGTATCGCTAGATCCAGGACAATTCGTTCCTGTCTGCAAACAAACTAGTTGCGATGCGACGTAGAGCTGAGTTGTTGAAACGGTTATGGCACCAAGGGTAGTAAATGTTGCATTCGTAGCCGTAAGAGCTTGCAAGGCCGTTGCACCAAGAACCGTAAAGGTTGATGTGACGGTTGAAGAAGCGCCGATGAAGCCAGCCATTAAGTACAGCTGTCTCGTTGTCGTAGCTCCATTGGCAGTGATTTGCTGCAGTGTAGAAGTCGAAGCAGGCACGCCAGGACAATTCGTTCCATTTGCTAAACATACGTTCGACCCACCCACTGAAATCGATCCGCGCACTGAGACATTTCCACTAACGTTTGCTGACTGACCAATGGTAACGCCACCAAGAAAAGTTGCATCAAGAGCTTGAAGGTTGTTTCGAACAGAGAGCGTCCCTGTTTCAATCCCGCCCGCCTCAAGCTGCTGAAGATAAGCGCCTCCGAGATCAAATGCCTCTATAAATCCTGAAATTGTACTGATCACATATCCATATCTGCCCTGGACATTTACAACACTCGGACTTGCACCTGTTCCCACTAGTTCAATATATGTTGGGTTTGTTGGATCAGAAACGTCATAAACCGTCATTGTTGATGATCCAGCATTGGTTACATACGCACGTCTTCCCTGTACGTAAACATATTGTGGGTTTGATCCGGTAGCTACAGACCCAGCAATCGTTGGTGTAGATGGGTCTGAAATATCATATATTTTCAGCAAGTCAGAGGCACCAACAACATACGCATATTTACCTTGCACATAGACGGAACGAGGAACCGCTCCAAAAGCTATCGACCCCGCTACCGTAGGTGATGCAGGATTTGAAATATCGATTACCTGCATTGTTTGTCCTGTAATACTCAAAACATAAGCATATCTCCCTTGTGCGTAAACGCCATACGGCGCCACACCCGTAGATACAGTACCAACTACCACAGGAGTTGTGGGCGCAGAAACATCAATCACCTGCATCGTGTTTGAAGTAATGTTCAACACATAAGCGTAGCGACCTTGTACGTACAAAGAGGCTGGAGCCGTATCTGTCCCAACCGTTCCAACACTTACTGGAGCAACTGGATTTGAAATATCAATAACCTGCAACGTATTGGATGTTTGATTTACAACATACGCATAACGTCCCTGAACCGAGATGCCACGCGGAAGAGAGCCTGTAGCAACCGAACCAATTGTCGTAATACTTGTCGGATTTGAAAGATCAAATATGTTCAATAGGTTCGAACTACCAACGGAATACGCATAACGTCCCTGAACGTACAGACCATAAGGTGTTTGTCCTGCAGAGATCTGCCCTGCTGGAGCTGCGAGAATATGTCCAGCAACATCCAATTGTGTGATCGGTGAAAGTGTTCCCACGCCAACATTACCCGAAAAACTTGAAGTACTCGCAACCAAGAACGACCCCGAAGCTGCAAGAGAAAGATCACCATTTGTTTTTGTTATATATCCATCTCCAAAATGCGTTGATCCTGGTCCAGTTACAAACTCTCCATTCGTATACACAGATGAAGCCGAGCCAATATTCCCTCCAACGAACAAATCATTACCATTGAGCGAATAAGCTGAGTTCATGAACGAAACTGAGCTCGAAGTTCCACCAATAATCACATTCGAGTTCGTTGCATGACCAAAGTAGAATGTTGACGTACCGCTCGTCCCACCAGAAAGATCAAAATATGCTGGTGCACCAGTTGAAGTTGCCGACGAGCCAAGCACAATATCTGTAGTAGCCGTGGCATTTCTGACAAAACCACCAGACATATCAAAAGCCCAGTTTAAGTCAGTTCCTCCTCCTGAAATTGGGCAGTTCGCTCCATTTGCCAAACAAACCGACTGGCCAGCAACCGTAAGCATGTCGCTAATCGCAAGGCTGCCAATACTCCCACGAGCTGAATACAAGTTCGTTGCACCCTCTCCATCAATATCTACGATCGTTACAGTCCCCACAAATCCTGTATTCACGACATACGCATAATGACCAGAAATTTCAATATTTCCTGGAGCAGATCCTACTTCACCGGTTCCAAAATATCTCGGATGAAATGGATCGGCAATATCAATAAGTGACACAACATGTCCGCCAGTGTGTGGATTTGTTACATACGCATAATGTCCAGACACGGTAATGCCTTGAGCTCCAATACCTGCATATGTCGTGGTGACAAATACAGGTGTAGTTGGATCATTCACATCAATGATCGTCATCGAATTATCGCCGAATTGGCTGTTTGCAACATAAGCAAACCCATTCGTAACAGCTAAATTCTGAGGCTGTCCTCCGGTTGCGGTTGTGGTAACCACGGTCGGACTCGAAGGAACGGAAATATCCAATATTGTAAGAGTATTATCCGTAAAATCAGTTACATAAGCATAATGACCTGAAATGGCGATTGCCGTTGGATAGTTGCCAACGGTCGTTGTTGCAACGGTAACCGGGCTGCCCGGTGTAGACACATCAATAACTGAAACATTTTTTGTTGTGCCGTTCACGACATACGCATACCCATTTGAAACCGCTACATCGTCCGGACCCGTACCAACCACTTTTGTAGCAACAAAAGTTGGATTGGTTGGGTCGGAAACATTAAATATGCTCAGTGTACTGCTTGCATCTCCATTTACAACATACGCATAGTTACCATCTACGACGATTGATCTTGGATTACCAGCATATGTCACATCAACAAAGCCTTTATAAACTGGACTTGTTGGATTTATGACATCAAAAATTTGAAGCTCTCGGTAGTTCGAATCAATAATATATAAGTATCTACCCGATACAACGGCGTCACTTGGGTTGCTCAACGTAACTGCTGAAGCGACAGTAAGCGTAATCGAAGATGCCGAAGCAGAAGAGGAAACCTGACAATTAGTCCCATCCGACAAACAAACCAACTGACCAGCAACCGTGAGATTATTACCAACGGCTAGCGATGACTCCACATTTACCGCATCGGAAAATGTTGATTTACCACCTACACGTAATTCACCAGCGGCAACCGAATGTGCCGTTAAATTTGCAAGCTCAGTGCCCTGCAAATCATATGCTGTATATGTTGGGTCAACTGAATCTGGTTGAACAGCAAAGCCAACTTTTCCTACTGGTAAAAAAGTAGCTAATGTATCTGATCCTGTTTGAATATTCCCAACTATTGCCTGTGAACTCGTGGTCTGGACGTCAACAACTCGAACGAACATCGTAGGGGCAGACTCATCGGAAACATAAGCATATCTTCCGGACAAAGAAATATTGGTTGGCGCATCAAAACCATAGAGAGTCTGCACAACCGTCGGAAGACTTGGGTCGTATATATCAACAGTTATTAACGATCCATTATTACTATCCGACAAATACGCATATCGACCATTTAACGCGATATCAATAAGATCTGGTGTAGCAGCGGATAAATCTAATGATCCAATAACTGTCGGCGTATATGGATCTGAGATACTGATTACATTAAGAAATGATCCATTGGGTTCAATAGCATATACAATATTTCCTCTCACTTGAAATCCGCGATTTCCTGCAACCATTCCTACTGAACCTAATTCAGTAAGCGTGGTCGTCGTCATCCCAAACACTGACAAACCGTTCCCGGATGGACAAAACGTTGGACAAACGGTCGCATACATATACCCATTCACTACGCGCATGCCTTTGATGCCGTACGTATTACTTACAGTCGATTTAAGTACGGGTTGCGTCGGATTAGTTATATCAATAAATGAAATACTTGCTGATTTGACTGCATATATCATGTTACCGCTATCAACAAGGTCCGTTACGCCTAAGCCCAGAGAATATGTTCCAACTTGCGTCATCGCCTCTGGATTTGAAATATCAATGATGTCAAGAAATTTTCCATCCAGAACATACGCATAAGAACCACGAATAATTTGAAGAGAGGCAGCGTTTCCAATAGACAATCCTGAAATCTTTGAAGCATTCGTTCCTGATGACCATGCTTGAGTAAGGCTGTTTGTGATATTTGTACCGCTTACAGCGCTTAACTGAAGCATCCCAGCATCATTCTTGCTGATGTAACCGTTTCCGTAATACGTCGATCCTGAACCAGCAACAAATGCCCCATTTGTGTAGATAGATGTAGCCGAACCAATATTTCCTCCAACGAACAAATCGTTTCCATCAAGTGCAAACAAACCATTCATGAATCCTGAAACGGTCGTAGAAGTACCTCCAATAATCACATTCGAGCTCGTGGAATACCCAAAATAGAAATTGGATTCACCGCTTGTCCCACCAGAAAGATCGAAATATGCAGGAGCGCCAGTAGATGTCACGGCCGATCCAAAGATTATGTCCGTCGTTGGAGTCGCATTGCTCATCGAGTTAGTCGCTAACTCATAGCTCCAGTTCAAATCAGTCGAAACAACAGCAGCACAATTCGTTCCATCTTCTAAACAAGCATTAATGCCATTCACGAGAACGGCTGAAGCATTCAACGTTGTACCTGATGCCGAAGCAAACCCAAGCCATGCCGTTGAAGTCACGGATGAGAAGCTCGCATTAGCTCCATACAAATTCGTTGTTGTTACGCTTGTTGCCGTTCCATTCGTAAACGTGAGAGTGCCGAGAGTTGAACCGCCGAGAACCGTAAATGTTGAAGTTACCGTTGAAGACGCACCAATAAATCCGCCATACAACTGAAGAGTTGATGTTGCGAACGATCCACGAGCAGAAACCGTGGCGAGAGTGTCCGCTGACACTGGACAATTTGTTCCTGACTGCAAACAGACAAGTTGAGAAGCAACAAATAACTGAGTCGTAGAGACAGCTGTTGCACCAAGCGTTGTTACGGTAGCGTTTGTTGCTGTTAATGCCTGCATCACCGAAGTCCCAAGTACCGTAAACGTTGAAGTAACCGTTGAAGATGCACCGATGAATCCACCCAATAGATTCAATCGGTTCGTTGTGGTCGCCCCGTTTGCACTAATCTGTTGCAGCGTTGCCGTGGACGCTGCCATACCAGGACAGTTCGTTCCGCTTGCAAGACAGACAAGCGAACCTGCTACATACATCTGGCTTGCAGTAACCGTCCCTGAAACAGCAAGATTTCCGCTAGAAGTAACGCTTCCTTGTCGATTGATCGTAAATACGGCTGATCCAAGATCATTGATCCCGCGCACCAAGAAATCATTCGAGTCTGATGTACCACCCGATCTCACTTCAAGCGCTGTGCGCGTTCCAGTTGCTGCTGTGTTCGATGTTTGATTAATTGCAAATACATTCGAAGTTCCAAAAGCGGTCGATGAAGCATACATTCCCTGCAATTGACGCGAATTGAATGCTTGTGGAGCCGCAGCCATGCGACGGCGTGGCGTCATTTCAGCATCGGCTCCGACCGTAACTCCCAAATATAGCGAATCCGTGTTCCAATCAATAGAATCGAGAGAATTTTGTCCCGAATCACCCAGCAAGATCGTAAACAATCCATTTGTAACCGAAACTGACATAGCCGTAGGAGCGCCAGTCGTTCCATTCGCCGTCCATAAACGTGCGCCTCCTACACCAGAATCATAAAGCGAAACGATAATTGAGTAGGCTCCATCAGCAACGGGAAATCCCGACGGATCCATCAAGTGCGCTTGATACGCGATCTGATTATTGATTGTAGAAGAAGCGAATGCAGGATGGACCGTAACAACCATCATCATCGCAAATACAGAAACGAGCCCGAAGAGGACTTGGGCCTTGCTGACAAAAGAACGTAGCGATGCGATTTGCATGCGTGTCTGTGGAAAACCTTTCTCTGGTCGTCCTCTTCTATTCTATAATTAATCTATTTTGAAACTTATAAATGCCTTAATAGAGCTGAAAATCGCGAATATTAACAAATAAACGCTTGCGCGCTTTTCTGTGGATAACCTGTGTGCGTAATGTCTATGCCGCCGCTCCCTTGTGCGTATGAGTGAGACGAATATGCTCATCAATCGCTCCAGACTCTTGCTTGCTCAGATCAATATCACGAGATTTGTACCGTTCGAAACCCGGCTTATCAGCCGTCACAAAGTAGACATTCTTTTTTGCAAAGAAACCATAATTTCCATGATTGTCTGTTACTTGAGTTTCCAGTAGCTTATTAAACTTTTTATCAAAGATACGGACGACCGTCTGACCAAGTGGCTTACGCGTTTCCGCATCATACACGACACCCCAGTCCTTTGGAGGTTTTGCCTGAGCTAAGCGACGGAATACACCAAATATCACCACTTGACCCGCAAACAATCCAAACAACAACCAGCTCGGCGAAATTGCAAAAGCCACAAGCGATACAACCGGGCTCGCGAATCCAAGCAATGCCTGCAATTGGCGTAATCGATATTTCAAAATCACATTCTTTGGCGCCTCCTCACGAACCTGAGGATCCATCGGGATGTTCACGGAAATGCTCGATTCTTCTTCAACCTTAATTACCTCACCGTGATACACATCCAGATACTCACCATCAACGGAAATGTCTTTGGCGTATGTACTAGGAAACGTAAACCCTTGTTTTGTGGCTTGAATTCGATACTCACCAGGCTGTACATGAAAAGAGAAACGCCCTCTTATGTCAGTAACGCGCGTCTGAAGAATGAGGCTCGTTTTCGCATGGATAAGACGTACCGCGGCAAGATCTACAGGAGTTTTAGCCAATGCATTATATACAGACCCCCAACGCTCACGTTTTCGACGACCAAGAATAAGCAAAGGCTGCGTGAACAAAAACCAAATATAGTTCAGCAAACTAAACGCTGAGGCAGCCGTTGCAACGTTCGCAATGGCAACTGCCACCACAATCGGCGCGGCAATATTCGCCGTTTCTTGTACTGCTGGCTCTTGAAACGCATTTAGAATCGGTCCGATTACTGGAATTTGCACTGTCTGAGGCAAAATCAAATCGGCTGAAACAATATTCTGACGAGCCTCAATAATTCTTTCCTGTGTTTGATAACCCTCCATCTCTGCCACAACTCGATAACTTCCATTCGGTACCATAAATCCAAAAGAGCCATTTGATGCGCTCAGCGAAGGGCTCACTTGACCATATTTGCTCCCATCCCACTTCTGCCATCCACTCACGGTCATTTCGTACAAGGTCACGGTTGCTCCAGGCAAGGCCTGAGGCGTTGGATTGATACCAGAACGCGCTAACACGCGACCCGTGCCATGAACATCGATCACGGTGCTTGCACGAGCTTCTGTGCTATCTACAAATCTAAACAATACATGCACGGGAACAAGTTCAATTCTATTTGATGGCACAAACGAAGCTGCCCATACTTCCCCTCCACCAACGGCCGTAAGAGCATATTTTGATGCGCCTACCTCAATCATGGCTGATTGGGGTGCTCGACCAAGACCAGAAGTCGGAACACGCACCAGTACTGAACGACCGACCAAAGAGCCCAATTGTCCTGAAGCATTTGCGACAAGACTAATCGTTCCATTCCCACCATAATATTCAGGATAGATTGTAACGCCCTCTGCAATAGGAAGCGTTGATGTTGGAGCAACCTCTGGGGGCAACACAATAGTAGAAGTCGGAGTTTCTACAATTGGCGGTGTTGAGGTAGACGCAACCACAGGCGGCGGCGTGGTCGCTGTTGGAATTGTCGTAGTTGAAGCAGATCCTCCTGGACCAGTCGGAGGGACAACCGGCGGAATAACAGGCGGAACCACTGGCGGGAGAACGGGCGGTGGAAGAACAGTTGAATATGGCGTAGCTTCAGCGAAAGCACCACTCGCTCGGTTCCCTGATACGTCAAACGTATAATTTGTATAGTAATACGTGGTGCCACCTACCAACCCAGGGTCTACAAAGGAGTTCGCGCTGCCTTGATACACAAATCGACCATCTGTTTCACTCGTTGGATACCCGTCTGTTCTTGCACGAATCTTTACATAAGAGAAATCTGGATCCGTTGGATTCGTCCAACTTAACGAGTTTTGCAAATCACCAGCAATAGCAGAAAATCCGAATACATTTGCAGGCGCCGTCGTGTCGCCTAATGTTGAAAAAGGAATATCCCCTGTAGTCGCTGTAAGGCCTGACGCAGATGAAGAAATACGAACATGATATTGAGTCGCAATTGAAAGCCCCGATAATGCTTGAGAATGACTCATCACGAGAGGGGCGTCGGAAAGTGTCGTCCCATATCCAACTGTTGTTCCATACTCAACCGTGCTGTCTGCAGGAATATTTGTCTGCCATGTAACCAAAGCAGAGGTATCAGTGATGTTTGTTATCAATACATTTGAAATAATCGGAGCCGCTGGCGGCGGCAATGTCTGAAACGTGTAATTTGATGACAATCCTGAATTCAATAGAATATCAGCCGAAGTAATTCGGAAATTATAGATAGTGTTATTCGTCAATCCTGAAAGATCCATGCTATGCGAAGTGACGAAATTCGCATGGTTTACATTGTTTGTGTAACTCAATGTAGTACCATAATCTACTAGCCCGTTTGCATTTTCGTCTGTCTGCCAAATAATGGTAGCCGTACTCGTTGTAATGTTTATCGCTTGAATGTTGTAGATGGTCGGTGCCGTGCTGTCTCCACCACTTCCCCCACCACCACCCGGCGGTGGAGATACCGCTCCAACAATAGCAGTCACATCAATAGACGTATTGTCGTAAAGAGGAATATCCATCCCACCCGTATCACCAAAAGTTCCATCAATAGCCATATTAAACGTCGCTCCACCCAATCCTGTTGGATTGATAATTCGATTTGTTCCTAGGTTCGCGTTCGTTCCTATTCGAATAGTCATCTTCCATCCTGGCGATACTGGGCCACCATTAGTAGGCGCAGTAAATGTAATTTTATTTGTTCCTACAACCACGCCCCAAATACCAACGCCCGGAACCGCCGCGAGAGATGCGCCCGTCTCAAGACCAGTCACAGGTCCGTAAAACAAATCAATATCACTCACTAACACAGAAGAAAGATCGAATCCTTCTTGGTAATTAATCACAACGGTTCGTCCAGCAACCGTCACACCTGACGGAGTCGTCATGCGTATTTCTTGGTTAGAAGCTGTGCCCGTTTGTTCTCGCTGCATGATTATCGAACGAGGAGCAAGTATTGCAGCCGATACAAAAAGAGGTTGAGCAAACAACAAAATTCCCGCCAATGCGGCAAACGCGATGCGGGAAACCTGTCTCAAATAGTTCATATGCTATGTCTTTGGCTCAGAGGTCGCTCGGCGAATAATGAGCTTTTTGAGCAACACATATCCAACAATGAAACACGCGATCAGCACACCGACAGCAACGCCGGTTCGCCATGGCCATACAGAAAATCGAACCTCTTTGCCAACCTTCCCCGCAAAACCAGGACCTTCAAACACAACGAAAGCGACATATGGCCCAATAGCAAAATTTTTCAGTTCTTGTTTCAAGCCATCAAAATATCCAGTTGATTCATGTGATTCCCCTTTCGTCCAATTAGACAACAATACACGCGAAGATGCTGGTAAAACCCTTCCTCCGTCTGGATTTGCAGGAAATTGCGCTACCGTTGATCCAAAAACATTTCTCACGGATACCGTTCCCTCAGGCAACTCGTGCACCATGCCCTCATTCGCAACAGTCGTTCTAAATCCCACAGGTAGATAAGAATAGGAATCACGATCAACGCTAAAACGTGAAATAGATACATGCTCTTGTACCTGACCGTTGAGTCTCACAAAAAATAATACTCCCAGTTTAGGTAACATCGCCAATGGCTCGTTCATCGCAAGACGCTTTGAAAGAAAGAGTGCCGCATAATACCCACCAGGCGCTGCTCCTGGCGGAACACGTATAGAAACTTGAAGATTTACTGATTCACCTGGGCGCAACGTAACTTCTGGCTTATCAACATACATCCATTCTGGTAAGCCGGTCGTATCAGTGAGCGGAAGAAAATCCTGTTGCCCACCTTCACCTTTCGCGACGAATTTCTGGATTGTGACGAAATATGTTTGAACAGAGTCTTCGTCATTCACAATTTTCAAATATCTCGTATCACCTTTCCCAGGATCTACGACAATATTCTGGACTGCCGGCTGCACGCTCAATGCACTCGCAGGCATCACACTAGATACGAGCGCTATCAAACAAAACAAGCTGGCCACGGGAAGCTTCAAGAAAAATTTCATACTAGTAGTTTGCCGTTAACGCGTAATAGACACTTTGCGAATAGGTTCCTGCACCAGTCGTTCCACTAATCGCAAGTTTATAAATCATGGCAACCTTATCCGTAATTGCTCCTGTACCAGACCCTGACGATTGAATGACACGTTGTGTAGTCGTAACTCCAAGGTCCGTTCCTGGATTTACCGCTGTACTACCAGTTACTTCTGCTCCATATTCCTCAGATCCTGCTGTAACCGTTCCGTCTGAAACCGAATTCATGATTACGGCTGAACCATTTTGTAGATCCTGACTTGCTTGAATGTAGACGCTATAACCTGTTGGAATGTTCGTCTGAACCGAAGTGCCAACAACGGCTGTATTCTCAGATCCAACCGTAACCGTACCGAAGCTAAAACTATTAGCTGACAATAAATAGACAAAATCATTCCCACCAACAGGTGAAGGATTCATGGCGCCTCCATCTCCCTCAAAACGATCTACCGTAATTGTCAAGCCAGAAATATCTGTAATCTTAGCGACGACAGCAAGCTCGCTGAACCCCGTGTTCTCCACAACCGCAATCAAATCACCAACAGCAAAGCCCGCAGCAGAAGTAACCGCAACAGTACCTCCAACTCCATCAACAAACCCAGAATACGCTGTAGAAACAACGGTTCCGGTTCTTACGATATATGAAAGAAGATACGAAGCCTCAGGTGCACGGTATCCAGCAAACATTTGATAACCGTTACTGGTACTCGTTCCCACAGAAACGCCTCCGATCGTATCTCGAACAGAATAGTTCGTACTTGTACCCACATCCAAACCTCCTTGGTTGATATCATCCCATTGAATCGAGAAATTTGTGCTAGTCATAGCAAAAACATTCGATCCAAAAAGGAACAAACAAAATACCATTAGCAATGAACACACTTTACGCATATCAATTGTCCTTATATATTAGCATTTTTTTACACTAAAATAAAGATGATATCTTACGTGTCGTAAAATTTTCATATTAAACATATATAAACGCTTTTATATTAGCCAAATATCTATTATTTGATTTCAACATTTCTTCAAATGTTTCACGTGAAACATTACAATTCTCATTCTACAAATTTGATTCATGATCAATCAGAATATTTAAGTCAAGTATTCTGTTCACGGATATCGTGACGATTAACATCGAATCACTATAATCAATTCAACCTGTAGAGATGCTACTTAGAAGACACAAGTCAAAATACTAACACTGAGAAAGGAGATCCCCAGCAACACAAATCGCGAATATTAATTCACTATTCACGCTTCACATGAAATTTAAGTATATTCAACACAATCGATATTGAATTGTTTCACGTGAAACACATAAATATATTTGAAACATGATTCTCTTAGTGAATATTCTTCGTTGACTTCAAGACTATATGCTATATCCGGTAGATACTAAGTATACTTTGTAAGTATGTTGCACGTGAAACATACTTAGCTATGAAATGATAGTATATTTTGAATATGTAATAGTCTGTACAGTGGAATAAATCGAAAAGCTACCTATAGGAATTATCAAAGGAATAACGTTTCACGTGAAACAATTTGCTTTAGAGTCTAAAATTTGACTTAAATACGAGTTGATCAGACAGAATGTTTCACGTGAAACTTTCTCACTAACTCTATACAGTTAGAGTTAAAAGCATATCTGTTGCATGTTTCACGTGAAACATCATCAACAAGCTTAAACGAGATACTAAATTTCAATCCGAAGCATTGTTTCACGTGAAACATCAAACCTAAATATGTAACTCCTCAAGATATGGGATGATCAGACAATTTGTTTCACGTGAAACACAAAACCCGCTGTAGCGGGTTTTCGTGATGGTGGACCAAAGGGGATTCGAACCCCTGACCTCTGCAATGCGAATGCAGCGCTCTACCAACTGAGCTATTGGCCCATGGTGCCTCCACGTGGAATTGAACCACGGTCTAGGGCTTAGGAGTCCCTCGTTCTATCCGTTGAACTATGGAAGCGTAAGTGTCGTAAAACATTTACAGCAGTCTCCTTTCTATCTATATATATACGCTCTTGGCAGACACGAGTATATTTTTGAAATGGCTCAATGTCAATTAACTAACCCGACATCTCAGTGAGATTTGACAGGATTGTCAAATCACTTTAGTCTTAGCCCCGATATCTATGCCAAACAAGCACGCCGCCATAAAAGATTTGCGCAAGAACAAGCGTCGCGCAGCACGCAATCTTCGCGAAAAAACAAACATTCGTTCCTTGATCAAACAGCTCAAGACGTCTGTCAAAGAAGAGAAGAAGGCTGAATCACTCGTCATTCTTACGAAGCTCCAGCAAGCCTCTGCAAAGGCCGCAAAGCGAAACGTGATCCACACAAACAAGGCTCGCCGCATTACGTCTGCAGCCATGAAGTCGGTCTCAACAAAATAAGCAAGAGCCAAAAAACACCGCATCTTAGCGGTGTTTTTGTTTATGGAATTATGCTTAGCGCCTCATGATCAGACGCGAGCCCTGAACGTTGCGCGTAAGAAAGCAGGATAGTAGCAGACAAAATCTTCTTGGCTTGATCCTCTGATACAGTTCTGAACTTAGACTGCATATACGAAGGAACTGAATCGGAGTCACCGGAGGCTACTCGAACAGCTAAAAGAGATTGTTGCAAAAGGGGATAGGAAGCACCTTCACTTGATGCATCGTCTCCTAGCAATGCGAATCTTGATCGGTCACCTCGGACATACGCATCAGCCAGTCCAAAAGAATCAGATGCGGAAATGTGCTCAAGAACTGATTCCCCGCCAGCAGCGATTTTCAACAGCTCCATTGAAGCAAGCCAAGCATCACCATCGCAAGCTCGAGCAAGACGATCAAGAATATTTAAATCAACAACACCAAGTGCATGTGCTGCTTCACCAAGCCATGTTCTAAATTCTGCTTGATGCAAAATTGGAAATTCATTTATAACAAGTTTCGGAATCTCATTTAAAGATTTCATTGTGGACGCATCTGGTTTTTGTGATTCAACACTCACGACAATCACTCGCTCTGAATCTCGAGTCAGAGAATGAATGAGCGCTTTCCATTTTGTCTTTGAGCAACCTTCTGCCAAACCGTCAGCTCGAATAAATCGCATTGGAGAAAATAAACTTACGCTCATCGATCTCTCAATCACTTCATCAGCCAAATTTTTTCCCGACTCAAGATGTTCGACGCTCGAACCACTCGCGTCATGCTTTTGGCAAAACGCTTTTTCCAATTCTTGCGCTCGAGCAACGGCTCGAAACGTGTCCGGTCCACAACACAAAATTAACATAACCCTATGGTGAAGCAGGGGATAAGCGTAGTCAACAAAAGCCAGCGTTTGCTGGCTTTTCAAAATGGACTCAATTTTGACTCATGATGATTCCCACTAAGAATCACTCACGTTATCTTCTCCATTTCTTCCCAATTAGACCCTGCTTTCGCCTCCACCACGATAGGCACATCCAGCGCCACAACGGTTTGCATAATTTCGCAGACAAATCCTGCAACTTTCTTTACATCTTTTTCAGGAACTTCGAACACAAGTTCATCATGCACCTGCAAAATCATTCTTGTATCTTTAGAAATCTTTGAAAGCTCTTTTGAAATCTTGATCATCGACAGCTTCATAAGATCCGCGTCAGTCCCTTGCACCGGCATATTGATCGCCATTCGTTCCGCCTGCGCTCGAACCATATGCATTTGAGAATCAATTTCCGGCAAATATCTTTTTCTTCCAAACAATGTCTGCACATACCCAAGTTCATGTGCTGACTCTTTTGTTTTAACCATATATTCTTTCACGCCTGAATACGCGATAAAATATTTTTCAATAAATTCCTTCGCTTCAGAAAATGAAATTCCTGCTACTTGTGCTAGACCCTGTGGTCCCTGTCCAAATATCAGACCAAAGTTGATAGCCTTCGCAATACGACGCTGGTCCTTGGTTACCTCGGTGAGCTTCATCCCACAAATGGCAGCTGCCGTTGCCGTATGAATATCAAGTCCATCTCGAAACGCTTGAAGCATGTTCTTGTCTTGAGCAAGTAACGCAACAAGACGTAATTCGATTTGGCTGTAATCACAGCTTAATAATCGATAACCAGGCTTTGCTAGAAAGGCACGTCTGATCTTACGACCCAGCTCAGTTCTAATAGGAATATTCTGAAGATTCGGTTCCGTAGATGAAAGGCGACCCGTTGCTGCCACTGCCTGGTTATAGGTTGTATGAACTCTTCCGTTCTTATCAGCCAAGACAGGTAGTGGCTCTACGTACGTAGAAAGAAGCTTGGAAACTTCACGATATTCTTCAATCAAAGAAATAATTGGGTGAGCCCCCGCAAGCTTTTCAAGTTCCGGTGCTGCCGTAGAATATCCTGTCTTACTTTTCTTAATCCCTTTTGTTGGTAGCTTTAATTTTTCAAACAGCACTTCTGCAAGCTGACTTGGTGAAGCTGGATTAAATTCATACTCGGTTACTTGCTGCATCTTCTTTTCAATCTTTTTCTTTTCAGCTGACATCTCTTTTAAGAGTGTCGCTAGATACTCACGATCAATACGTATGCCCTCACGCTCCATGGAATCGAGAACTGAAATAAGAGGCAACTCAAAACGAGAATACACTTCCTCAAGCTCCTCATCCGCCAATGCCTTTTGCAGAAGAGCTACAAGCGAGACTACGACAGAGGCTTTCTTGGTAACAGATGATTCATCATCAAGTTGCACATCAAGAAATTTAGATGCTACGGCATCAAGATCATGATTGCGATCACCCGCACTTAAAAGATAAGAGGCAAGCATTGTATCAAAAAACCAAACAGGGGACGGTAACCCAAGAGATGACAGCGATTTGTTAATTGACTTGCCATCATGCGCAACAAAACGTCGTGAGGAATTGCTCAAAAATTCAGACAGTTTCTTTACCTCTTTTCGAACGGCGTCACCTGTAAATTGATACGATTTCTTTGCTGAACCAAGCGCAAGTCCGCTCAAATCAGGTCCAAACAAAGATCCCTGCGGAATGACAGGCACCATCACGGAAATATAGGGCTCATTCTGAAGCTCGAGCAATGCATTGGCTACATCTTGTACTCCGTCTTGCGATTCACCAAGCTGCGCTTGTTGAGCGACAACTTCTTTACGTTTTGGAGATGAGGTCGTTTCAACTTTCTTGATCAACGATTTGAATCCCATGCGATGCAAGAACTGAAGAAACAATTCTTTCTGTTTTGGGAAGATCATTTCTGTCGCCTTCCAAGAAATTGGAACCGCACGCTCTATCGTGACAAGTTTTATGATGTCAGGAATCTCATGCTCAGCTGCAAGCAACTTTTCACGAGTCGACTTCGTCATGACTGAACTCGCATCATGAGCGGCATGAAATATTCCTTTCAATGTTCCATGCACTTTTAATAATTCAGTCGCTCCTTTTTCTCCGATACCTTTTACGCCTGGAATATTATCCGATGGGTCACCTCGCAAAGCTTTATATTCCAAAAATTGTTTTGGAGTAAGTTCGTATTCCTCTAATAATAGTTTCGCATCGTATGTTTTTGTTTCACTCACGCCTTTTACAAACGTCATGACGGAAATACCTGGCTCAATCAATTGCAATGCATCACGATCTCCAGTCACGATTGTGACCTCCCAACCTTCTTTCAAAGATTTTGTAGCAATCGTCCCGATCAAGTCATCAGCTTCAAACCCATCCAATTCAAGACAAGGAACACCCAAATACTCAAACCCCTCCTTCACCCAAGGGATTTGAGCGTAGAGCTCGTCTTCTTTTTCTTTACGATTCGCTTTATAGGCTTCATACGCCTCATGTCTAAATGTTGGGGCCTTTGTATCCCAACAGGCGACCAAAGCGTCAGGCTTTTCATCGGCAAGGAGCTTTAATACAGACATCATCATGCCGTAGACACAGTTCACGACCAAACCTTCAGGGTTCGTGAGAGGATGAATTGCATGCCAAGTTCGATGAAGAAGGGCATTCGCATCAAGAATATATAGGCGTTTCATAGATCGACCCTATCCTAGCAAGAAAAAACCGCCTTGACTCAAGGGGTCATGGCGGCGTGATAGTAGGCGTAGAGCAAGAGATCGAGCTCATCCAGCGAAAGACGCGTGAGCTTGATTCCAGCGAGTAGCGTCTCATGAAGGATGAGGCCACCCTTCACAGCGCGCAGAACGCGCTTATTGGAGTGAAGCGGGTCGCTCCAGAGAGCGAGGCCGCCATTGATCGTGAGCAACCGATGCTCCTCGCGACCATCGATACGCTTGAGCCGAATGATCGTCCTGATGACGCCCTGGTTCACGACAAAACGCGATGAGTCCAGAAACGCTTCAGAACCGGAAGGAACCCGACACACAGGCGCCCAGGTGAGTGCTTGACCAACGAACGAGGGGGTCGCGACCGCAATCTCGCGCATCGCACCATCCTCATCACGTCGGAAAGCGAACAAACGCTCACCACCCAGGCCGATTGCAACGCACGGCTTGTTTTCGGATGCCGACAGCTCCGCCCAACGCCCATTCACGTAGGCGAACGAGCACTCGAGCATACCGGCGAATCGGCGGTTCGACGTACGAGCCTGCCGTTGCGTTCGCGAACGAACGCTCTGACAGATCTCCACGGCCTGAGACACGTCGACGGGCCGATCCCGCAACGACGCAAGTCCCTTCGACCCAGAAATGATCACCATGGAACCAAGCTCGAGAAAGAGCGAGAGGGTCGCCTCACCTTCTTGAAGGGCGAAGGTCTGCTCATTCTCGCGCGAGGTCATGACTTCGATCCTGGCATGACGGCGCTCTTTCATGTCGAGCGCGATCAGTAACATCTCATTCGTGTGCGTATGTGCGTCCATCGTTTTCGGTTGCATGTCTGTACAAGAGGCATTCAAACCATGTTCCAAGTGTGCGCTTCCTCTCGGTTGGAAGAATTTCCTAGGGGTGATCATGCTAAGTAAAATCAGGCTATTTGTCAACCCTTCTTGATTCTCCTCCTCCTCTCCGCTACCATCCGCCTGTTGCTTCTTGCTCTTGCGCTCTCTTGGCGCCTGCGCCACGAAGCTCCAGCGTAGTGGCGTGGTAGCCAAGTGGTAAGGCAGGGGTCTGCAAAACCCCTATGCGAGAGTTCAATTCTCTCCCACGCCTCCATATAAAAACAGCCTGAAATGGCTGTTTTTATTTTTCTCCTGTCAGAACAGGCAAAAGCACACGTTTCAACGACGATAATCCACCGCCTAAAGATATAGCTAAATGTGCGACATTTGACGTAAGCTATAATATAGATAAAACCAAACACACCAAATGGCATACTTTAGCAAAAAAACCTGGGTCAAGATCAAGCCCTGGCTCAAAATCGGCGGACTCTCGGTCTTAGCGCTTGCCGTCGTTGGCTTTTTCATTTTTACGCTCTATGCCGCCTGGGTGAGCCGAGAGCTTCCAGACCCAAACACACTCATTACAAGGGACGTGCCACAGAGCACAAAAATCTACGACAGGACCGGAACACATCTATTATATGAAGTGCATGGAGATGAGCGCCGCACCCTCGTCAAAATCGACGAGATTCCAGAATCCGTAAAACAAGCAACAATCTCGCTCGAAGATCGTCAATTCTACGAGCATCATGGTGTGAACTGGCTTGGTCTCGCTCGTGCCGTCTTCACTGCCGTTATCCACGGACAACGCATTCAAGGAACATCAACGCTTACCCAACAGCTCGTAAAGCTCGCCATTCTTACAAACGAGCGTTCACTTGATCGTAAAATCCGTGAATTGATTCTCTCGATGCAAATTGAAAAGAGATACACGAAAGACCAGATTCTACAGTTGTACTTAAACGAAATTCCATACGGCTCAGATATCTACGGTATTGAAGCCGCCGCAGAAACGTACTTTGGGAAACCGGCAAAGCAACTCACCATAGACGAAAGCGCTTTGCTCGCCTCTATTCCTCAGCGTCCAACGTTCTACTCGCCATATAGCACCGCAGGCAAAGAAGATAACTTCTATCAGCTCAAGCGTCGACAGCAATATGCGATAGATACCATGGCTGAAATTGGATACATCACCAAAGACCAAGCTGAACAAGCAAAAGCCGTTGATACGCTCGCTAAAATCAAACCACGCCAAGTCGGTCAGATCTCTGCGCCGCACTTTGTGATCTATGTGCGTCAGCAACTCGAAGAAAAATACGGACTCAAAACGGTTGGTGAGGGTGGGTTAAGCGTCATCACGACACTCGACTGGGACAAACAGCTTGCCGCAGAAGATGAAGTGAAAAAGGGCGTAGAAGCACGCGGCAAACAATACAAGTTCACAAATGCTGCGCTTGTATCGCTTGATCCAAAAACTGGTCAGGTACTCGCTATGGTTGGCTCCAAAGACTTCTTTGATGAAAGCATTCAAGGGCAGGTAAACGTTGCTGTGAGCAATCGTCAACCAGGCTCAAGCTTTAAGCCGCTCGTGTATGCGGCTGGATTTGCGCGAGGCTATCTTCCGCAAACACAACTGTGGGATGTTGAGACAACATTCAAAACAGACATCGGTAACTACAACCCTCACGATTACGACGGAAAAGAGCGTGGTCCAGTAAGCATTCGCCAAGCCTTCGCAGGATCTCTAAACATCCCTGCTGTTGAGATGCTTTATCTCGTTGGCATTCCACGCGTCCTCGATTTCACGGGGCAACTTGGCTATACAACATTTGGCGATCGTAGCCGTTTTGGCCTGTCCCTCGTACTTGGGGGCGCTGAGGTTAAGCCAATTGAACACGCAGCAGCTTTCCAAGCGTTCGCTACAGGAGGGGATTTACGACCAGTCGCTTCTGTTCTGAAAGTAACAGACTCAAACGGACAGACGCTTGAAGAATGGACCCCGCCAGAAGCAAAGCAGGTTATGGACCCACAAACAGCCCGTCTTGTAACCGACGTCATGACCGATAATGCTGCTCGCGCATATGTCTTCGGTCTTAATAATTCACTTACGCTTCCTGATCGGCCAGTTGCTGCAAAAACAGGAACGACAAACAACTTTAAAGACGCCTGGACCATGGGTTTCACCCCAAACCTCGTTACTGTCGTATGGGTAGGCAATAGCCGCGGTGAAGAAATGAAAAGCGGAGCTGACGGTTCCATTGTTGCCGCTCCGATTTGGCAGGCATATATGAAGCGCGCCCTTAAAGGGATGCCGATCGAGCGGTTTACTCCACCAGACGCACCACAAACCACAAAACTCGCATTACTAGGAAAAGCGTTTGAAGAAAAGGTGATCGTAAACAAGCTCACAGGACTTCGTGCAAGCGACCTCACTCCAGCCGAACTCCGCGAAGAACGACCAAACCGAATTGCACACTCAATACTCTGGTTTATTGATAAAGACGATCCAACAGGGCCAGCGCCAACAAACCCAGCCCAAGACCCACAGTTTGGAAACTGGGAATCTGCCGTACGTTCGTGGGCCACAAGAAGTGGATGGTTAAGCCCAACGAGCACAGTCTCTGATGAAGTAGATACGCTCTACACAGAAGCGAATCGACCTAAGGTCATCATCTCAAATCCAAGCGAAGGTGGAATGATCACGTCCCGTATTGCTTCAATTCAAGTTGAACCAAGCGCTCCACGACCAATCGTTCGGGTTGAAGCGTATATCGACAACATCCCAGTCGGGTCACGTGATGGTGGGCCATGGACAATCGATCTACGCATTCCTAATCGAATTGTAGCCGGTTATCACACCTTGCTCGTGCGTGCTTACGATGAAATCGGTCTTCAAGGAGAATCCAGCGTGAATATCAACCTAACGGCTGGACCAGATGCAACGCTTTCGGGCCTTACCATCCTATCTCCGCACACGGATGATACTTGGTCCCGTGCAAGCTTTCCGAAGAAAATTCAAATAAGCATGGAAGAGCCTGCCATTTACTCACGTATTGATATTTCGCTTATCGGAAGCGATGGCATGCGTAGACTTGTTGGAACAAAGTCACTGCCGACCGATGCAAACTGGGAAGTAAGCATTCCAGCTGGACCATCTACAGGCCGTTACTCAGTACTCGTAGAAGGAACTCGAAAAGGCACTGATCAAAAAGACCAAGCAACTCTATTCCTCACGGTTACAGATTAATAAAATCCCCCAAATGGGGGGATTTTTTTAATTACTGACGGATTGGCATCACGATATATCGATACCCTTCGGAACCAGAGGGAGTCACACAAACTGGGTTCATCCCATCAATAAATCCTAGAGCGACTTTATCCGTCCCCATAGCGGCAATACCGTCCGCGACATACCGATAGTTCATCGTGACCTTTTTGTCTGTCTCACCCTCATTTTGGACCTTCAGGGTAGTTGCGTGTGCTCCAGTGCCACTGTCAGAAGAAGAGATTTTCAAACCCGCTTCTGAAACCTCAAAGTGCACATCAAAAAGGCCTTGTTTTGCAAACAATGAGGCCGCGCGAATGGCTTTTGAAAGCTCACCGCGCGCAACAGTCACCGTACTAGTGAATTTTGCAGGGATAATCTGTCGATAATCCGGGAAACTTGCTTCGATGAGTCGAGAAATAAGCTCCACGTTTCCATAGGTCACCACCATCTGACTATCCGTTAAGCTCCATTCAACGGCATCGGGCATTCCAACATCATCTTTATAAGCCGTGAGGATACGACCCACCTCCTGCATTGCTCGTGCCGGAACGATACACTTCGCTTCTGCGGAAGCGCTTCCTGCTTCAAGATCAATAAGTCGTTCCGCAAGACGATAAGAATCTGTGGCGACCATCGTAAGTTTATTCGGCTGTTCAAACCCATGAAAAAAACAGGCAACACCGGAAAGCTCTGGGCGCGACTCTGAAGGAGAAACGGCGAACGCAACTTGCCCAATAGCCGAACGAAGCGTTTCCGCATTCAAGCGAAAGCCGCTCTCTTTTGTAAGTCGCGGAATAAGAGGAAACTCTGAAGACGGCATTCCACGAACCGTCGTCGACGAACCATCTGCTCGCACTTCAAGTCCTTGGTCCGTAACAACGAGTTCAACCTTTCCAGAAGGGAGGAGTGAAACATAGTCCTGCAAAAGTTTTGCTGGCACCGTGTACTCTCCTGGTTGTTCAACTCTTCCTCGCACCATTGCCGAAACCGCCATCTCAAGATTCGTGGTCGATAATTTTAAGCCGCCATTCTCCGTCTTCAAAAGAACGTTTCCCAGAATAGGCAGGTTCGCGTTCTTACCGGAGATGTGGCTTACGAGAGAAAGTCCTTGAAGAAGATTCTCTTGAGTACAGGCAAAGTTCATAGTTCGCTCGTATCTTGGTATCACGTCATCAAAACGTCAAACGGATTTCTCTCTCACTATCCCTTTGAACCCTTACTGTTATTTTAAGTATATAAATATATGTAATAAACCAGCGGTAGTAGTAGGGGCTGTGTATACCTTGGATAAGTCACTTCTAAGCCTATTTATCAGATGAAAAGCCACATAATCCATCCACCTATACCCATGCATATCCTGCGTCTAATGATGGGATAGAAAACAGACGTCAGCGAGACGTCTGCATTCATACCCAGTTGATACCATAGTTGATCCATTGCCTTGTCCCACCCTATCCACAGGGGTCAGCCACGGCTGTGGGCTTCTCCGTTTGTGTAGAGGCGCTCGCGGATAAGACTCAGATCACGCTTCAACTGTTCGTCTTGTTTGAGAAGTCCATTAATTTTTTCGCAGGCGTGCATCGCTGTGGTGTGATCGCGTCCTCCGATCTGATCTCCGATAGACGGGTACGAGCACTTTGATTCTTCACGGAGCAAGTACATGGCGACCTGTCTCGGGAAAGCAAGTCTGCGCTCTCGGCTTTTCCCCATGACCTCATCCATAGAGATATCGTAGTAAGAGATGACAGCCTCAATCAGTACACGAGGCGTTAGTGTTCTCTTGGTGAGAGTCGGTGCGAAACTTTGTAGAATCGGAAGAATGGTTTGAAGTGTTGGAACTAAATTTTTAAATTGATGGAAAGCAACGATTTTATTAAGTGCTCCCTCGAGCTCACGAATATTGCTTTGAATCGCTCCAGAAATTGCATGAAGAATTTCGGTTGAAAGAGGGTAGTTTTTATCTTTCGCCTTCGCCTGGAGAATGGCGACGCGAGTTTCAAAGTCTGCTTTTGAGATATCTGCGGCCATGCCCCACTCGAGACGAGACTGAAGACGAGATTCAAGATTCTGGATATCTTTAGGTGGTCGGTCAGAACTCATGACGATCTGCTTATTCCCTTGGTGTAAATGGTTGAAGGTGTGAAAAAACTCATCTTGAGTGCCCTCTTTTCCTGCAAGAAACTGAATATCGTCGACAAGAAGAATGTCTACCAAGCGATATTTGTCTTTAAACTCTGGTCCATGGCCACTGCGGACAGCCTGAATAAACTTGTTTGTGAATTCTTCACACGTAACGTACTTAACTTTTAGATTTGGGTTTAACTGAAGCGCGTGGTGGCCGATTGCTTGCAAAAGATGGGTCTTCCCCATGCCCGGGCTTCCATAGATTAAGAGCGGGTTATGCACTTCCCCAGGTTTTGTGGCCACAGCTGTGGACGCGGCGTGGGCAAGCTCGTTGTTGCTGCCCACGACAAAAGTGGAGAACTGATATTTCGGGTTCAATCCAAGATCTGAACTTGCAACGGATGTGTTTGGCGCATAAGAAGAAGAGCTTGGTGGCGCGTAGCTAACATTTTGCGCCTCTGGCAAGGAAGGTGTGTCGCTCAAGTTATCAATCGAAAGAACTGTGGTATTTTTTACTTCAACGCGGTAGAGCACTTCACGAATCGGAAGATTGGAGGCATTTCTAAGAGCTTTTACGATTTGGTCGTGATACTTCTTCTCCATCCAGGCCTTTGTGAAGGTATTTGGCACTGATACAACCGCGCGATGACCCTCGGCTTCACTCAAAAAAGTATTTTTGAACCATGTGGTGAAGTTGGCTTTAGAGAGAGTGAGCTCGAGCTCTCCGAGGGCCGCCTGCCAAAGTGCTTGGGTGTCCATACAACGAGACGATCATTCCAACCCTGCACATCCCTGTCAAACTCTGTGGAGAAACCGTGGATAGAGAGGCATTTCTCCCTAGGCCCTTGCCAAAACTAACAGAAAGCACTATCATTTCGCCCATAACTATATGGCTACCAAGCGAACATACCAACCAAAAAAGCGCCGCAGAGCAAAGGTGCATGGCTTTTTGAAGCGCCAAAGCACTAAAAACGGCCGCGAAGTGCTTGCACGCCGCCGCCGAAAGGGTCGTCACACGATTGCCCTCAAGACAAGCCGCGTGAAACGTTCCCGCCGCTAAGAGGTATCATAAGGCGAGGGGAGACCCTCGCCTTTGATTTTCTATGTTGCCTAAAGCAGACCGCTTGCGCCGCGCAAAAGACTTTGCCCTCCTTTCACAAAAAGGTCGGGTAATTTATAGCCCATTTTATGCGTTGCGTTTGAGGCCAACTCAGGTTCCCACCAAGGTTGGTTTTGTGACTTCTGCCAAGGTTTTCAAGACGGCGGTAAAGCGAAATCGCTGTAAGCGTCGAATGCGTGAAGTGCTTCGTCTTGCAAAGAATGAATGGCCGAAGAATGTTGATCTTCTTTTTATATTAAAGATTGAAGCACTTGAAGCGAAGTACGAAGATTTGGTTGTGTCTGTAAGTAGGTCGTTCGAAAAAGTTCCAGAAGCATTATCGAAACCAGCTACGCCTCGTAAGAATTTAAAAGCTCGTCGCAAGACCTCAGTCGTATTTAAAGAGAACACATGAAGCTGTCCCAGTTTTTAGTTCGCGTGTATCAACATACACTTTCGCCAGATCATGGCCCGCTTCGTCATGTCATGCCTCCAACATGCAAATTCTATCCGACGTGTTCGGAATATACGTATCAAGCGCTCGGTCGATTCGGTTTTGTTAAAGGAACATGGCTAGGGATAAAGCGACTGTTAAGATGTCATCCCTGGAGTATGGGGGGCATGGACCCAATACCAGAAAAGTAGTTGTCATGGGTGCATGGGATGCCCGTTTCAAAGGCATATCCTTAATGCACACAAGTTATGTACAGGTTGTTCAGACCAGCGGTTGTCCAGTTTTCAAAGCATCTTTGGTTGTACCAGTGGTTCATCAATTCCCAGCTCAACGGATAAATATTGGACCAACATCTCCTGACTCATCGGGAGATGTATTGTTTTTTTCTTTCCTGTGAGACCGTTTGTAATGTCGATGTCTGACTTTGGAAGTTTTAATGTCTTTGCGAGAAACGAGATTAGTTCTAAGTTAGCTTTTCCATCTACAGGAGGTGCGGCAATTTTAATCTTCAAAGCACCATCAGACATCCAGCCGATGATTTCAGTTCGAGATGAATTGGGGACGACCTTAATGCAAAAATTCATACAGTGAGTGTAAAACAAAAACGGGCGTGATGCCCGTTTTGTATTTTATTTCACGCACTCGTTCTTGAGCCACTCAAGTGTTTTGCGATTACGCATTTGGATGTGCATGTATTCGCGGTAGTCAGGTGAGGCGACTTGTTCACGAGTATCGGGTTGGCTTTCTGGGATGGTGGCGAGGATGCGATCGATTTCCGCGTCGATTGCGTCTTCGTCGACTGTGATGTTCTGTTGCTTGGCAAACTCTTTGATGAGGACAGCCGTTCGAACGCGACGGATCGCTTGCTGACTGAAGTCGAGTTTGAGGTCGTCCTTTGTCTTCTTGATCTGCTGAAGATAGGTCGCCATGTTCAAGCCCTGGTCTTCAAGACCACGCTCAAGCTCCTGCATCATGCGACCGATCTCCTCATTGATCAAAATAGCTGGCGTTTCGGTGAAAGAGCTCGCATCTACAAGCTTTTCAAGCATAGCAATTTCCGCAGCCTCTCCCGCGCGGTTTGTTTGCTCAACTTCGAGGTTTTCTTTAAGTTTTGCGCGCAATTCCTCCAAAGAAGGCAGGCCTACGGTCTTTGCAAACTCATCGTCAGCTTTTGGGGCGGTGAGTTCAAAAACTTCGGTAGCTTTTACCTTAAAATCAACGTCTTTTCCTGCGAGATGCTTTTGGAAATGGTCCGCAGGGAAAGGAAGAGCGAACTCTTTTTCATCGCCAGGCTTCATCCCGACCAATTGCTCGGTAATGCCTGGAATATAGTTAGGTTCATTCAGATACACGCGGAATCCTGTACCAACGCCTCCTTCGATAACGACACGGTCTTTTGTCATCTCCATGTCCACGATAACGAGGTCATCCATGGTCGCAGCGCGATCGACTTTTGATTCTGTGCGGCGCATGCGGCGCATTTCATCCAATGCTTCTTCAACCTGAGCGGCATTGATGGGTTTGTTTGTCTTTTCAACGCGGCAGGCAGCGAGGTCTGGTTGCTTAGTAACCTGAGGAACGAGCCCTGTTGTGGTTGTGAAAACGATTGGTTGGCCTGGGACAAGCTTGTCGACATTGATTGCAGGAGACCCAACGGTTTCAAGCTTTTCAGCCAAAACGGTTTTTACATAGTAGGCGCGGACAATGCGCTCAATGGCGGTTTCAAGAATAGCCATCTCGCCATGAATACGTTTCACATCTTCATACGTGGCATGGCCAGGGCGGAAACCAGGCATTGGTTTGGCTTTTGAAATGTCTTTTACGGCTTCTTCGCGATAAGCCTGAGTTTCGTCCCAAGGAATTTCAAATTTGATCTCAACTTCTCCGGAAGGTAGGTGTGTGATATTTGGCATAGAATTAGCCAAGAATAAGGGAAATTTCCGTATGCGTCAATGGCGAGAATGATATGAAAAAGCCCCGATTAAACAGGGCGCAGAGTCCGACGATCAGGTGGAAGAAGAGAGATCGCCCCATCAGGAGAGACTTCGAGCGTGAAGTCCGAAACCTGTTCTTGAGAGGATTCGCTCAGTATCTCGAGGGTTCTGACAAAGGCTGGGCGCATGCGCAGCAGCCAATCAGCAGAGATGGGAACACGGGTGACGGTTTTGTCGGCGAGTTCGAGAGGGAGCTCGATATCGCACACGCGGGTTGAGGTACACCAGAACGGACCGACCTCAGTTTCAATCGTCTCGGGTTCAGTCCAAGACGAGAGAACGTTTAAGGAGTCCACCATGGATTTCAGCATGTGCGGAGAAAGACGAAAGCCTTCTCCATCGCGGGAAACCAGCACCAGCCGTCCCCGCACGTACGTGATCGTGGTGAGAAAAGGAGCGGCGTGGTTCACATTGTCCTCCGTGGCAGCACTTTGCGTGAGCCGATTGCGAACGTCAACCTCTTGCTAGTTTATGTGATTTTCATTATCCTCCGCTCAAATTATGGCACTCCAAATCGGCATTGTTGGTCTACCGAACGTGGGCAAATCCACCTTGTTTTCGGCCATCACCAAAAAACAGGTAGATTGCGCAAACTATCCGTTCTGCACCATTGATCCAAATGTGGGCGTTGTTGAGGTTCCAGACCCTCGTCTCGCTGTGCTCGCAAAGATCAGTCAGACCAAGAAAATTGTCCCCACCGTCATTGAGTTTGTGGATATCGCGGGACTCGTCAAAGGCGCATCGGAAGGGCAGGGACTTGGGAACAAATTTTTGGCGAACATTCGCGAAACGCATGCGATCGCCCAAGTGGTTCGTGCATTTGATGATTCAAATATTTTGCACGTAGACGGTTCAATTAACCCGGTGCGTGATGCAGAAACGATTAACACCGAGCTCGCTCTTGCTGACTTGGATGTGCTCGCGAAACGATCTTCAACGATTGAGAAGCAAATGAAGAGCGGACGAACAAAAGATTTGGAACTTGAACTTGCGGGTGTGCAAAAAGCCATCGCGTCTTTAGATGCTGGCACGATGCTTCGTGATGTTGAGTGGACCGAGGAAGAGCGTTTTGCATTGCGTGTATTGCAGCTTCTTACGATGAAGCCAATGCTGTATGTCGTAAACGTGAGCGAGGCGCAGCTTGCGGATGGCTCTTGGAAAGCGCGCATCGCTGACTTGAAAGGCCGCATTGTTCCCGTGTGTGTGAAGATGGAAGCTGATCTTTCTACCATGTCTCCAGAAGAAAAGGCAGAATATCTAGAGATGGCTGGGCAAACAAAATCGGGTTTGGATGTGTTGATCACGGAAGCGTACGATGTGCTTGGCCTTATTACGTTTTTGACCACAGGAGAGATTGAAACGCGTGCCTGGACCACAACGAAAGGATCAACAGCGCCACAAGCCGCCGGAGAAATTCACACAGACTTTATTAAGAATTTTATTCGTGCCGAAATCACGCCCTACAAAGACTTTGTTGAATGCGGAAGCGAAGCTGCATGTCGTGAAAAAGGAAAAACGCGCATCGAAGGAAAAGACTACATCATGCAAGACGGAGACGTGTGTTACTTTAGAATCGGCGCTTAGCTCGTCATGATTGTGCGAGCAGCATAGAATGCTCGCATGGAGAACGTGCCACGAAGAACATTTCTAAAAGGGATGCTCGCCGCAGGAGTGATGTTAGCTGCGCCAAAGCTACTTGTAGAAAATAACTGGGAAGAGCCGCGTGATGTGGTCGAGTTTTCAGAACCGCATACGAAAAATCAGCCGTGGGAATCTGGGAATTTGGTTCACGCGGATGAAGAAAAAGATCTTGAGGCTATAACAGCGTTTCGAGAAGAACTCACGCGATTTTCCTCAACGTTCCATAGACGTTTTAGTTTTGACCCCAGGGGCGCATCAGATTCGGAGCATGAGCAGGTTACTTCACGTGAAGCGATCATTTCTTCTTCTCTTTTGGAAAAGCTGGATGCGATCACAGAGATCATGAGCCGACATCCATCGGCGCGTGGAAATGAAGCAAGGCTTTTGTATGAAGATACGCTGCAAGCGTTTTCAGCATGTAATGCGCAGGGCTTAGTTTTTGATGCAATGAAGAAGCGAATGAAAGAGCAGGGTGGGGAAATTAGTATTGAAAGAAGCGGTCAGTATTATGCAAGTCGTCTACAGGATTATGTTCCAACAGCGGAGGATATTTGGAGCCAAGACATAGATCCTCGCAACAAGCCAGAAGCTGGTCCTGCTGCTCGTCAACGCATGCAAGACAAGCCAGGTTGGTCTGGAAAACAGCGAAAGAGATTGTTTCGCAAACTCGCCTCAGAACCAAGAATGATCGAAATGGGGCAGAGAGAAGACTTAACGCTCGCAGAATATTTTTCGTTTGTGAAAGCGTGTATTCATGAGCGGCAATTTTCTAAAGAGGAGTCTTTAGGTGAGATTGGAGAGCGGTTGCTTGATGCGCGACGAGAGCTCATGGAGCGATCTATTGTGGACGCAAGCACTGAACAGGCAATTATATTCGCAGGAAACGATGCAAGATATTTTGAAGGCGATCAGGATGAATCTTGGGATGCCACGCTTAAGTCGGCCGGTGTAAAGCCAGATCGCGTAAACAAGATTGCGACAGCTGAGGGTCATACCAACGCAGAAACCCTAAGTATTTTAAAGAAGACGATCGCGTCTTCGGAGGGAAAAACATTTCTCGCATTCAGCACGCATGGTGCAGAACAGTATTTAGGGATGGATCATCGCGCTGGAGAGGGAGCGATCACGGATGCGTATGTAGCCGAGGCTTTGCTTGCGCGGGTTCTTGAACAGAGAAGCCCAACGACCTTGGCAGACATGACGATTGTCATGGACGCGTGTCACACGTATGAATTTTCAAAGAACGTGATGATGAAGATGAAAGAGATTTGGGATTCAAAGCCTCCTCGGCCGTTTCCGTTTGCGCGCATTCATTTTCCATTTATGATCGCGGGCGTTCAGGAGGGTTCAGTTGGTCAGGCGAGCTCCACGATTTCGAGAGTATTACAGAATCAGGGTGAAGGGGTGAGAAAAGATGGCGGTTTGTCTGGGAGAAGATTGCTTCAAAACGTACAACCGATTTCATACGAAGAAAATGACATGACATTTTTCGCTTCGGGGACTGGAACGGAATTTGCTAGCCGTTCAACACTTCCAAATCAACGAAGGGTGTGATGAGATAGCGTCCTATGAAAGTCGCTGTCATCGGTACGGGATATGTTGGGCTCGTTTCCGGGGCCTGTCTCGCTGAAATTGGTCATGACGTGACTTGTGTTGATGTTGATCCTGCGAAAATCGAACGTCTTCTTCGTGGCGAAATGCCAATACACGAACCAGGCCTTGCGGAAGTGGTGAGCAAGAACGTACAAGCAGGACGATTGCGCTTTACGACAAGTTACGCCGAAGCAATTCCTGGCGCACAGGTGATTTCAATTGGAGTAGGCACACCTTCGGCCGCTGATGGATCCGCAGATCTTCAGTATGTATTTGCCGCTGCCGAAGAAATCGCAAAGTACTTGTCTACGTATGCAGTGATTGTTGATAAGAGCACGGTTCCTGTGGGTACTTCTGAACAAGTCGCTGAACGTATTCGCACGATATTTGAGGGGGAGTTTGATGTGGTTTCAAATCCAGAAACCTTGCGTGAAGGGAAGGCTGTGAGTGATTTTTTAAAGCCAGACCGAATTATTATCGGCGCGACAAATGAGCAAGCGGCGAATGTGATGCGTGAATTGTATGCGCCCATCCCTTGCCCAAAGCTCGTGATGTCGCCTCGCTCGGCCGAGCTCGCGAAATACGCGGCTAATGCATTTCTTGCGACAAAAATTAGTTTTATTAATGAGATTGCGCATCTTGCGGAAGATCTCGGAGCAGATGTTCATGAGGTTGCGGAAGCGATAGGAGCTGATGCACGTATTGGCCCGCACTTTTTACGTGCTGGACTTGGATGGGGAGGTTCGTGCTTCCCAAAAGACGTAAAGGCGATTCGACATGTTGGCCATGGTGCTGGTCATGAGATGCCTGTTATTTCTGCGGCTATGTCCATGAACGAGCGCGCTCGATCTCGTCCAGTTGAACGTCTAGATGAAGCGTTGAACGGACTCTCTGGCAAGCGAATCGGTTTGCTCGGTCTTGCTTTCAAGAATGATACAGATGACACGCGTGACTCTGCAGCGATTGATCTTGCGAAGCGCTTTCTTGCAGCTGGTGCACAGGTATTTGCGTATGACCCTGTCGCGGTAATTCTTGATTTGGAATTATTGAATACGATTTCGCGAGTCTCATCGATTGATGAAGCGATATCGGAAGCAGATGCGATCGTGATCGCTACCGAATGGGATGAGTTTCGTGCGCTTGATATAGAAAAAACAAAAAAACTTATGCAAGGGAATGTTATTTTTGATGGAAGAAATCTCTTAGATCCAAAGGCAGTACGCGCCGCAGGATTTACTTATCTGAGCGTGGGTAGGCCTTGAACAAAACATCAAAATGTGGAACGCGGTGGATATGCCCATCGCGCGTTGGAGTTGTTTGGCGTTTTTAGTTGGCATCGGCCTCCATTCATTTTGGTTGCTACCAACAGGTCCACTGTATTCAAGTGTGACGGTTATCATTTTGATTCTTCTGCTCATTCTTCCCGAAAGAAGAATAAGAATTCTTGCGTTGATAATTCTTTCGATCGGGATTGGATGGGTGCGATTTGAGTTCGCGCTCCCATCTTTGTCTCCAGCGCTCAGACCACTTGATCCAAAAGCGTTCGCATATAAACGAGGTGCCCCACAGGATATGTTTGCAGGACAGCGCGCCATGTTAACCGAACGCATTCTCAAAATATTTCCCGGGGATCCGGGGCAGCTGCTTGCTGGGATGCTGTATGGCGAGCGTGGACTGTCGAATCAAAGCAAACAAGCGTTTCGACAAGCGGGCCTTACGCATCTCGTGGCTGTCTCTGGATCTAATGTGTCGATTATTGTTTCCGCTGTTACTGCAGTACTCGGATGGTTTGGTTGGAGTCGTCGTCGTTCATTCGGATGGTTGAGTGCGGTGATTATCACATTCGTGTTGTTCGTGACGCCGCAGGCGCCTGTAGTACGTGCGGCAATCATGGGATGGTTGGTTGCTTTTGCGCCGATCGTGGGGCGTTTACCAAGAGCTTCGCACTTGTTGATTGTGTCAGCTGCTCTGTTTACGTTGTGGCAGCCCTCGAGTCTATTGTTTGATCCATCTTTTGCTTTGTCATTTCTTGCAACGCTTGGGCTCATGACATTTGGCGCCAAACTGTCATCTGCCTTGGAGGGAAAAATGCCTGAGGCGATACGCGAAGCGCTATGTTCAACGGTTGGTGCAACGCTACTAACAACTCCGTATGCAATGTGGGCTTTTGGTCAGGCGAGTGCGGTGGGGTTGATAGCAAACATGTTTGCGGTGCCGCTTGTTCCTTGGATTATGGGGCTAGGAGCATTAGCCATGGTAGTGCCGATCGATCCGTTGATCATGTCCGCAAGTGGATTTTTACAGGCAGCGCTTCTCGTGGCTGATATTGCGACAAAGCTTCCTGGTTACTGGGGCAAGCTCGAAGTGTCTGCAAGTTTTCTGATCTTTTCATACGTGAGCTTAGCGATATATTGGTGGTATCTCAAACAAAAACAGGCTTATCCACAAAAATCTGTCAGACGTGCACATGTTGTTAGACAAAAGAGACATACAAAATGATGTGATTCGTGCCTGTAGGGGCGACGCATGTGTCGCCCCTACAAATGTCTTGTCACATCAAACAAACAAATATTTTTGACGCAATTTCTGCATGCCTTAGCGTAGAGACTAGGTCGAAAGACCAAGGACGAGAACGGCTTGTCAGCGGATCAGGAAGAGGGGTGGCACTTAGAGGAAGCGCTCTAGGGGTGGGCCACCGCCGCATGGGATTTTATCCTGAGCGGCATCCATCGGGATCAAATCGCCGCGACAACCACGGAAAGCGGAAGTCATGCGTGAAGAGTGATGGATCGTGTCGCCGAGCGCGGTACGAATTCACCTGCGGATTGTATGGCTTGGTTCGACGGGTTTATCCCTCAGCGAATCTCTCGTTCCGGTTTTGTCCGAACAGGCGGATGCATTCGGCCGTGCATCCGCCGTTGGAGAGGACTCCGTTCCCGTGCCCGAAACTAGTAGCGGGTACGGTCGACGGAGTCGTAACCATGGAGGTCGTAATGAGAAAGTTGTTTTCGTTCGTCGTGTTTCTGGTGATGTGGCTCGCTCTGCCCTCGTTGGCTGGGTGTGCCGTTGGAGGAGTAGCGCATCTGCGTCGCGAATCTTCCGATGCGGGAGTCGATGGACGCGATGCGAGCTGGGCCGGCGGAGTTCCCGATGGGTCATCGCAGGTTCTGGATGCTGGTCAGCGCGTGGATCCGGTTCTGCGAGAGACCTGCAATGGTCTCGATGATGATGCGGACGGTTCCGTGGACGAGGATTTCCTTTGTCCAATGGGACGCACCGGCGAAATCTGCGTCACGAGCTGTGGGGCGAATGGCTATCGCATCTGCGAAGCGCCATCTTGTTCGTGGAGTACGTCGTGCCACCCCTTCGAGGAGGTGTGTGATTCCATCGACAACAACTGCGATGGTCGCGTGGACGAAGGGTGTCCCGTAAGCGAGCCCTGTGCGGCAATCGCCGGGGGTTCTCTCCTGCGGATCAGTCTCGACGCAACCGCCGGAGCATGCGCGCGTGGATGGACCATCGTCATGTGGGGATCGGGTGGTGCGAGCGAAGGATACTATTCTTCGCCAGGCGTTCCACTCGAAATTCCGGTAAGTCTTTCATGGCGAGGTCGCTTGGCTATGACCGCTTACTGCGGTGATTGGACGGGTGTGAGAAATTGGTCCGCTCTTGAAGGTGTGACCGCTCGATTGGCGGGTGTGCATGTCACGGTAGACGAGCGAGACCTCTCGAATTCGACGCATGTGTGTTTCGATCCTGGCGGATTGTTGATTCGTCCGTTGATTCCCGTCGAATGTGGACAGCCTGATTGCCCCGGAACGCACTACTAGGGCCACGGGAAACTCCTTTGGCCCTATTTTAATCTTTCAAATACTTATCCACTTGATGTCTTAAATCGCAACAAGTAATCTATCGAACATAAATAGAACACCTTACAATAATATGTCCAAAAAAACTGAAGTCATGGATGGTCGTCGTGCCGCAGTGCAGAGTGCGATTGATCAAATTAAGGAAAAATTCGGTGAAGGTTCAATTATGAAGATGGGGGAGGCGAGAAATATGGATGTAGAGACGATTCCAACAGGATGTCTTTCAATCGACCTCGCGCTTGGTGTGTATGGAGTACCACGCGGACGCATCATCGAAATATTCGGGTTAGAATCATCGGGAAAGACGACGCTCGCACAACATATAATCGCGGAAGCGCAAAAATTAGGCGGAATCGCCGCCTTCGTGGATGCGGAACATGCACTTGATCCAGATTATGCGCGAAAAATCGGAGTAGACGTTGATAATTTGTTAATCTCGCAGCCAGATAATGGTGAACAAGCTCTTGATATCGTTGACACGCTTGTCCGTTCAAATGCGGTAGATGTGATCGTGGTGGACTCGGTTGCGGCTCTTACACCTCGTGCAGAAATTGAGGGAGAAATGGGTGATCAGCACATGGGTTTGCATGCACGTCTCATGAGCCAAGCACTCCGAAAGCTCACGGCTATCGTTTCTCGTTCTCGCACAACCGTGATCTTCATCAACCAAATTCGTATGAAGATTGGCGTGGTGTTCGGAAATCCAGAGACCACCACAGGAGGAACCGCTCTAAAGTTTTACTCTTCTCAGCGTATCGAGATTCGTCGCAGTGCTCAAATCAAGGTTGGTGAGAAGGTTATTGGAAACCGCGTCAAAGTGAAGATCGTGAAGAACAAGATGGCAGCTCCATTTCGTGCATGTGAATTCGACATTATGTATAACGAGGGGATTTCTATCCCAGGAGATTTGTTGGATGTCGGTGTTGAATTCGGTGTCATTACAAAATCCGGAAATTCCTATACGTATAATTCTGAAAAATTAGGTGTCGGTCGTGAGAACGCAAAAGCATCATTGAAGGAACGGCCAGAAATGATGGCTGAAATTCGAGAAAAGTCATTGGCCGCATACAAATTACGCGAGGCAGAGGGTGGAGTTGTGACGAAAGCCGCATCAGGTGAAGGCGCGGCAGATGACGAGTTGCCCGCAACAGAATAGAATAGGGGTATCATGGGTCGTCGCAAGAAAGGCTCCTTCGATGGAGCTATGGATCCGGAAACCCGGAAAGGCGTTGCCGTTGTATTTCTCTTCGGCGCCGCCTTTTTGTTACTTCTTTCGTATTTTGATCTTGCTGGCGCATTCGGACGCGCCTTAAACGACGGCACCTCCTATGTATTTGGTTGGGATAAGCTGTTCGTTCCGTTCTTGCTCATGGCTTGGGCATATCATGTATTAGCTCCAGAGCGATTACCTCTACGATTCGCGAATGTATTTGGTTTTTTTGTTTTCTTCTTATCGCTGAATCCGCTAGTACATATCGTGACGTTCCCAACGGGTGGGATGCTAGCGGATGCAGCCTTGATGCAAGCGGGAGGAAAGCTCGGTGAAATGGTGGGGAGTGGACTCGTGAACATGTTAGGGATGGCTGGAAGCATGGTTGTTCTGATTGGTGTATTGGTTATTTCTCTTCTCCTTATATTTAATGCAACCCTTCGTCAGGTACTGTTTGTCATTGATCTGATTTGGAAAGGAATCGTGTTATTTTTTAAAGGGGCATGGCACCCAATTCGTCGATGGAATGAAGCGCGCGCAAAAGAACGAATTTCCGCTTCATTAAAACCAATTCAAGATGAGGTGGATATCGCTGAAGAAGTACCCGAAGTAAAAGCGCCGGAAGAAACGGAAGAAGATGGCACAGAGGAAGTTGACGGCGATGAAGAAGACGACGACGAAGACGAAGAAGTCATTGAAAAAGTGAAACCCAAGAAACGGTATCCTCGGATTGAAATACCTCTTGATTTGCTCGATCGTCGTGATGATAAGCCAACTTCTGGAGATATCGTTCATAACCGCGAAGTAATTCGACGTACGCTCGAAACGTTCGGTATTCCTGTCGAGATGACGGAAGTCGCCGTTGGCCCAACCGTGACCCAGTTCGCTTTCAAGCCATCTGACGGTATCAAGCTTTCTCGTATCACTGGATTAAACAATGACTTAGCACTTGCACTCGCCGCACATCCGATTCGTATTGAGGCACCAATCCCGGGGAAATCACTCGTTGGAGTTGAAGTTCCAAACAAGAGTGTTGCAACCGTAGGATTACGTGAAATGCTTGAGGCAAAAGAATTCAAAGAACGAAAGGGTTCGCTCCCGTTCGTTCTTGGAAAAGACGTTGCTGGTAAAGCTTGGAACGCGGATCTTACAAAGATGCCGCACTTGCTCGTCGCCGGTGCGACTGGTTCTGGTAAGTCTGTGGGAATGAATACGATCATCATGTCGTATCTCTATACGCTTGGTCCTGATGATGTGAAATTCATCATGGTTGATCCAAAACGCGTAGAACTTCAGGTCTATAATGGGATTCCTCATTTGATTACTCCCGTTATCACCAAGGTTCCAGAGACAGTAAATGCATTGAAATGGGCTTTGCGCGAAATGGATCGTCGCCTTGATCTATTGAGCTCAATGTCTTCGAAAGACATCATTAGTTACAATTCACGCTCGCAAGATCGATTGCCATATATTGTTATTTTTATCGATGAAATGGCTGACCTCATGTCTACGTCAGGCTCTGAGGTTGAAGGACCGATCGTTCGATTGGCGCAGATGTCTCGTGCGGTTGGTATTCACTTGGTGCTCGCAACGCAGCGCCCATCGGTGGATGTCATCACGGGCTTGATTAAGGCAAACGTGCCAGGTCGCATCGCATTCGCAGTTGCTTCTGCAACAGATTCCCGAACGATTTTGGACCAGCAAGGTGCAGAAAAGTTGCTTGGTCGCGGAGACATGTTGATCACGAGCAGCGATATTCCGATTCCTAAGCGCTTGCAGGGAGCGTTTGTGTCTGAAGCAGAGATCGGTCGTGTCGTTGCATTTGTAAAATCAAAATACGATCCGCCAGAGTATGACCCGAATGTTGTGGAACGTTCCGGTGGTGGTCCCACGATCTTTGGGCATTCGAGTATGGATGACGACGATTCGGATGAGCTAATCCCTGATGCAAAAGAAGAAATCATTCGCGCAGGAAAGGCATCCGCTTCGCTTCTCCAACGTCGTTTAAAGGTAGGGTATGCGCGAGCTGCGCGTCTTCTCGATTTGCTTGAGCAAGAAGGCTTCATTGGCCCCGGTGATGGAGCAAAGCCACGAGAGATTTTGAAAGCAGATTTCACAAAATCAATGGATCCATTGACTGCTAACCGTAAAAATATTGCGGCCCCGGATCCGGTTCAGAGAGACGATCAAGACGAGCCTTCTCTAGAGGACGTTGAAGAAGAAGATGAGGAGACTAGCAAAGATGAGGAGATCTAGGTAAAACGTGGGCATGGCATTCGTGTCCAAAAGATTGAATGCGGTAGGTCGGCTTGGGCCAGACATGATTGAGTTACGCGAACGAGCAGGAATTACGATAGAAGAAGCGGCGCAGAAGACTAAAATCGCCCCTTCGATCATCCGCGCACTTGAGACGGAAACATGGAGTGAGCTACCAGACCAAGTGTATGCTGAGCGACTTCTTCGTTCGTATGTATCGTATTTTGGATACAACGAATCATATTATTTGCATAAATTTCGAGAAGCTCGAGAGGCAGCATCTGTAACGAGAGATACGTCTGTATTATTGCCACGCGCTACCAAGCTCGGGATTTTTGAACTAACGGTTACGCCGCGGATCCTTGCGGCGGCAGGATTTATTATCTTTACCTGTGTGCTTGGTGCGTATGTGTACACGCAGGCGCGTGCCATGAGCGTCGCACCTCCGCTGTCGATTGAATCTCCTGTGGATGGCGCGCACGTTCAAGATCCTGCCATTGTTGTACGTGGGTTTACTGCGGCTGGTTCATCTGTGACGGTAAACGGCGCACCGGCGGTTGTTGGTGATGATGGAAGTTTTGAAGAGCGTATGAATATTCCTCGTGGTGCGACTGTGATTCGTATCGTATCTCGTCGACGCCACGGAAGTGAGAGTACGGCCGCGATTCGCGTGGTATATGATCGCGCCATGCCCACAACGGATGCGATAGAAAAGGCTTTAGAAACAAACACAACTTCAACAAGATAAAAAAAGAGCGCAGAAGTGCGCGAGAGAAAAGGAGCTACCGCTTGGGCGGCTTCGAGGAGCGGGGCGGGCGAACCGTGGGACGAGTCTCTGCAGAGGGCGGGGGAATACTGGCGATCTTCTTCAGATCGTTGAGGAGCACAGTGGGCATCTCAACTGTTTGGATGTTCTCCTGTCGAACAGGAAGGGAGGAAGGATCGGGTGTTTCGAAACGAGTCTTGTTCACGGTCTCTCCAAAGGGAATAGGTGATACGTGGAAAGATAAAAATATCTGAAATTGTTTTTCTTGTCTAGTAATTCGATTTGATTATTACGAACAGCGCCCCCGCTCACGACATGTGTCGGAGCAGGGGCGCAAAGCAGAAGTGCTAGTAGATGTAGGCGTCCACGAGGAACGCCATGTGTTTGAGTGTCACTTCTTGGACCACGAATTTCAGGCTTTCCAGAAACTCAGTGGTGAGGCAGACGGTGACGCCGTTGCCTTCGGGCGTGACCACGGCCATTCCGTCCTTGACGGGCAGATTGGCGTAGTCCGAAGGGAGGCGGCCAACCCACAGCTCCGTTCCTTCTGACGACTCGTGTCGCTGGTAGAAATTCGCTGCGTATCGGCCATGTGACTTGTCCGGGGTCAGGTCCGGCGTTTTGGTTGAAAGCGCTTGCAGAACCTTCTTCCAGCGCAGCTCGAGGCGCTTGTACCTCGAACCACGAATCACGGACGAGATGCTCTCGAGTCGCGACTTGGCTGCTGCCGGGTCTTCCCACATTCCCCGAGGGACGGTGGGGGTGAGCCGAAAGGTATCAGCCCAGCGAGGGTTGGCCGTGTCCGCCGAGGTGACGAACTGTACCATCCCGCGCTTCTTGAGACGGCACTTGCCTTCCTTTGCGTAGGAGAGGAAGTCCTTGTCGAGGGCGGGCACCTGGTCTTCGCCGACCGACTCGGGCTCGTAGAGCTCGAGCGTTATCTGCGGGTTCAGCTGGCCGTTCTCCGTCAGCCACTTGATGCGGACCTGATGGAGAAAGTGGAGTGCCATCCACCCCTTGTTGGGAGTGGGGAAGCCGTCGTGAGACATTGGCTCACCGATGAGGCCTCCTGTTTTCTGGACCAGGTCGATGACCTGATCTTCTTTTGATTTCTCTTCGTCGGCCATGCGGCCCCTTCCTTTCTTGTCCAGACACGCGGACAAACCTGGAGTCAACGCGCCCCCGAAAAAACAGGGTGACGTTGGGCGACTCACTGCGGCATGGCGTCCAGCCGAAGCCAGAGACCACTCGCGTGAGGATCACCTTTCTCCAAGTTTGTCCGAATGTCTGAATCGGTTCACCACTGAGTGATGAGCCGATGGGACACGAGCTCTGACAGTTGTCAGAGCTCCAGTATCTTTGTGGGTGAAGCGACTAGGGCGTCGCTTCGTTGATGCCGCCGGTCTGCTCGATTGAGAGCTGTCCGCCGCGCATCGGAATGTGCGAGTAATCCGCCAACGGGTTTCCGTTGGCGATGAGAAGTCCACTGATGATCAGCGGTCTCCACACGTCGCCTTCGTGCTCGCTCGGTTCGACCTGTCCTTCGACAGGGACGACTCGCGCGATGAGCGTGTGGATGTGCTCATCGAGGCTTACCTCGAGATGAGTCACGTTGTCGGCGAACTCCACCACGACGTTCCAAGTGCAGGTGAGTGCACAGGTCTGCCGCGTGAGAGCTGCATCATGGGAGCGGGTTGCCCCGGGTGCCCATGTGCCATCCGGCAGGGCGCGCACACCTCTCGCGATCACTCGACCGCTCAAAGTTGGCGTCTCTCGCCGAATGCCGAACTCTCCGCCCCACACCGGACCTCCGATGTGGACGCCGTAGACGTTTCGGATCGGCGGATCCGAGACGAATGTGATACGCAGAGGGATTGACCTCCACGTGTGCACACTCGTGTCCTCGGGAGGCGGCGGCCCATTGCGCAGTCGCATGACTGCGCTTGAGACGCTGCCAGCCGCGTGGCCGATACCGTGTGCCGCGTGCGCGAGCGGTCGCTCGATCCGCGGCCAGACCAGCCACAGGAGGAACAAACCGACCACAGCGTACATGAACTTCTTCATCTTAGACTCCCTCTGCCGTGTTATGCGGCGGGTCGAGGTATCGGATGGCCCGGCTGAGAGCATCGGACGCTTGCGCATCCTCCGCCATCGTCACGAGCTCAGCCCGCGAGGGGATGCGATCGAGGGCGATGTCGACGTCGACCGTGAGGTCGAGATTCTGTTCCTCGAGCGAGATGAGTCCGAAGCTCGCGATGCGTGCCTCGATCTTCTCGAGCTCGGCGATCAGGCGCCGCTCCTTGGTCGTGGGGACACGCGTTTCCCACGCTGAGTCGCGGACCGCGACGACCATCGAACCAGTGGGCTTCTCGTCGTACCCAACGGTGGGCAACGAAGACAGAATGAGCGCGAGCATGAGACCTCCTAAAGGTTGGGTCGAGTACGAAAGATATTTCCGTGTCGCCCACATCGGACATCGAGTGATCGATAGCTGATGTGGGCGAGCGAACAATGAAAAGAATCTTTCATTGTTCGCTCCAGTCCAGTGTTAGCGCCGCGCCATCTTCGACCAGACCCCGAAGGGCTGGTGGGCGCGGCCGGAGCGGCGCAGATGCGCGTAGTCCGAGAGCAGCTTCTGCTGTCTCCCGTGCTCCTTGATGAGCGCCTCGCGCTTGATGCGCTCGATCTCGCTCGTGACGCGCGCGACGAGCGCGGCGAGGTTCTTGTCGCTCAGGCGCTCGGGCGCCGGGTGGAAGAGGGGGTGCTCACGGGTGAGCACCTTGATGCTCTCGGCGAAGCTCGCCTCGAGCGCCAGTCGCGTCGCCGACTTCTCGACGATCTTGACGACCTCTGCGGCCGGGGCCTTCGCGAGCATCGGCTTCGCCGGCTTCGCGACCCAGACCTTGCGCGAGAGCTCCTGCTCTCGGCGGAGGAACTCCGCCTGGCAGTCCGTGGGGACCGCGACGGGCGCCTCGACGGGCTTCGGCGCGAGCTCGAGCGCCCTCGCCTGAAGCGACAGCGCGTACTCGCGGAGCTGTTCGGGCGAGAGGCTCTTCAGCGAGACGCTCGGCAGGCCCTTCAGGCCCGCCTTCGAGCGCAGCCTCTGGACGTTCGCGAAGTTCGTGGTGCACGCCTTGCGCGCGTTCTCGATCTCGGCCTCGCGGCGGAGCATCTCGAGCGCCTTTTCGGCGTCCGTGAGGACGACGGTCTTCAGCGCCTCGAGCCGCGCGCGGCAGTCAGTGACGATCGTCTCGAACTGCTCGGTCAGCGCGTTGATGCGCTCGACCTTGCGGAGGAGGTTGAAGTTGAGCGGGAGCGAGCAGCGCTCCGTCTCCGGGACGTTGAGCTCGGCCTGGAGGGCGCGAGCGCACTTCATCATCTCCACGCACTCGAGCTTTTCGATCTTCGTGTTCATCTCGAACCTCCTTTATCTTGTGCGGGCTTGTTTGTGACCCACACGTCCATCACAAAGCCTGATATCTCATCGGGCTTCCTGACGGACGTGCGGTCCACCTACGCTCTTTCGAGCTTCAGTGGATTTGCACGCCCTTGAAAAGGCCATCCGTCCGATGTGATCGGCCGGAAAGATGTAGGGACGAGGGGTTCGGATCGTGATTGTAGGGGTGTGATTTATCACGCCCTCACAATCACGGTCACTACCCGAGAGATCAGTACTATCAGGGTTGGCAGATTGCTCCGCCGTACCTGAGTTCGTGATCTGCATCGCATGTTCCCGTATTCGGGTTCATGACGATGTTCGTCCTCCACATCACTCCGTCCAACGTTTTGGAGGCGGATAAGGTCTGTCATTGTCCGAAGACCGACAGATCCGCTCCGTCCTTGGTCGAAAGTTCCCAGTCGAAACCAGGATCAAACGATTCAGGGCGGAGTTGGCCAGTAAAGCGCTTGCGCGATCTACGGGCCGACCTCCTCCAAAACGTTGTACGTAGTGTTGTTGTAAAGATCAGCAGCAGGCATCAATTTGTTTGATTCCTCTTGCTGATCGGCGAGTAGAACACTCGCCGCCAGGGATTAAGTTAAGGAAGGTGCGTTGCCGACTAGCGGCGGCTCCGGTTGGGCCCGATCGGGACCTTCCAGTTCTTGCCGTGGAGCGGCGGGGTGCGGCGGGTCTCGAGGACGATGACCTGCGCGATCGGCCGGGGCCGGGGGAGCGACTTGCGCACCCAGGTCTCGATCTCGTTCGCGGGAAGGCGGTAGACACGGGCGCTGTTCTGATTCATCAGATCTCCTATATAGGGGGTGAGGGTGAATGAACCGCGTGTCGCTGGTGGCTAATACCTCCGTGCACTTACGTGCACCAAGTTTCGGCACCATCATCGAGGATATCGGTACAAGCCGATTCTCTTGACGTTGGGCAGGGAAAGCTGCGTGTTAATCCGGCATGTGCCAGACCAGTTCGATGAGGGCCTCCTCCAGAATCGAACGTGTAAAGATATCATAATTTATTACTTTTGTCAAGAGTGCCACGACAGGTTTATACGACAAAAAGTGTCTAAGGTTAGACAATTAATCTAGCAGTACTGAAAATTTGTCTAATATTAGCGAACAAAATTTGGCTAAGATATCATGAATTGTGGATATGTATTGTTTTGTAGGGGCGTGATTAATCACGCCCCTACACGGAAAGGCTAATCTCCGCGTTTTTTGACAAATTGTAAGATTAGCCTTTTTCCCTTGACGCATGGAGTCTTGCTTGTTAGAATTCGCCCACAACAGCGCGATTTGACAGATGTTCTCCGAGCATCTATCGGACGGTTTCCGGACAACCGATCCAAACATGAGTCACCACGACCAAAATTAAAGCCCCTCCTGTAACCCCCTTTGGGAGGTGTTTTAATGTCTCATCGCACTGTCTTTCATTCACGAGAACCCCGCCTCGCGTTCTGCGTGGTCACCGTCATTTCTGGCTGTTTTGTCTACAGTTAGACGGTCCTATGTGGACAGAGGGAACGGGGAAGCATCTATCACATGCCCGCGATGCAATTTCGCCGCCAAGCCCCAAAGGACTTAGAGCGACGCTATTTTACGGCCGCGCGCGACGCCATGGCGTTGCCAGAGCTGATCGAGATCCAGAAAACCAGCTACCGCTGGTTTGTGGAAGAAGGAATTCGAGAATTGCTAAAGGAGATTTCGCCGATCAAAGATTTCATCGGCCGCGATCTTGAGCTCCACTTTGTCGATTACTATTTCGACGAGCCGAAGTTTGATGAGAAGACTTCGAAGGGGAAGAACGTCAACTACGAATCGCCATTGCGCGTGAAGTTGAAGTTGATAAACCGTCGTACCAAGGCCGAGAAAGACTCCGAAGTTTATTTGGGAGATCTTCCACTCATGACTGATCGCGGTACATTTATCGTGAACGGTATCGAGCGCGTGATTGTGTCTCAGCTCGTGCGTTCAGCCGGTGCATTTTTTGCCGCTGAGCTCATGCATGGTCGCCGTTATTACGGAGCGAAAATCATTCCAAACCGTGGTGCATGGCTTGAGTTTGAAACCGATGGCAACAATGTCATCTGGGTAAAGATCGATCGCAAGCGCAAAGTGGCGGCCACCGCTCTCTTGCGCGCATTTGGTATTGGATCAAACGAAGACATCTCCGCACTGTTTACAGATGTCGATGTGCATCCGATGAACAAGTACATCGAATCAACACTCGCAAAAGACATTTCGAACAACGAAGAAGAAGGATACATCGAAGTGTATAAGCGTATTCGTCCAGGAGATCTTGCGACGTCTGATAACGCTCGCTCGCTCATCCACTCGATGTTCTTCAACTTCGACCGTTATGATTTGGGCACCGTGGGTCGCTATAAGTTCAACAAGCGTTTTAGCTTGACCACAGAGCACGGCATCATCTCAAAAGAAGAGAACCGCATTTTGACCAAGGAAGACTTGGTGAACATCATTCGCGAAGTCATTCGCTTGAACGTCACTCAGGAAGAACCAGATGACGTGGACCACTTGGGTAACCGTCGCGTTCGTGCCGTTGGTGAACTTGTGCAGAGCCGTTTCCGCATCGGTCTCGCTCGCATGGAGCGCATCGTGAAAGATCGTATGTCCACCATGGATATCGATCAGCTGAACCCAGCGAAACTCATCAACGCTCGCCCAGTGATTGGTGCGGTGCGTGAGTTCTTCATGAGCTCGCAGTTGTCGCAGTTCATGGACCAGACAAACCCACTCAGTGAGCTCGAACACAAGCGCCGTTTGTCCGCGATGGGCCCGGGGGGTCTCACGCGTGAACGTGCTGGCTTCGATGTTCGTGACGTGCATCGCACGCACTATGGACGCATTTGTCCGATTGCTTCCCCAGAAGGACCAAACATCGGTCTTGTGGGTCACTTGGCTTGTTACGGTCGCATCAACGACTATGGATTTATCGAAGCTCCATATCGTGTCGTGAAGAGCTGGGCCAAGAACGATGGATCCGATGCCATTGGCGAAGTGTTGCGCGTAAACGTGAATGACGGTGAAGGAAAATTGGTAGCAAAAGCCGGCGAAGAGGTTGATAAGAAGCTCGCCGAAAAGCTCGCCAAAATTTCGATTGATAAATTGCCAATTGATCCAACCGTCACAAAAGAGATCGTCTACTTGAACGCCTTTACGGAAGAGCAGGGAACAACCGCTCCAGCCACGACCGCGATCGGCAAGGATGGAAAATTCCTCACGCCTCGCGCCGCCGCTCGTAAGAAGGGTGAAGCGACGGTCGTCGATGTACACGAAATCGATTATGTCGACGTGTCTTCGAAGCATATTCTCTCCATTGGTACGTCGTTGATCCCATTCGTCGAACACGACGATGGTCACCGCGCACTCATGGGAACGAACATGCAACGTCAGGCCGTGCCATGTGTGAAGCCAGACGCGCCAATTGTTGGAACGGGTGTTGAGCGCCGCGTCGCCATCGACTCTGGTCATGCAATTATTGCTCCAGATGACGGTGTGATCGTGTCTGTTTCTGGTAAGCACATCGAGTTCCAGGGTTCTGACAAGGTGATCCGTCGTTATGACTTGGCGAAGTTCCAGCGCTCGAACCACTCGACCTGTTTGAATTACCGCCCAGCCGTGAACAAGGGTCAGAAAGTGTATTCCGGAGAAGTGTTGGCCGATGGAACATCTGTGCAGCACGGAGAACTTGCTCTTGGTCAGAACTTGCTCTGCACGTTCTTGTCATGGGACGGATACAACTACGAAGACGCCATCATTTTGTCCGAGCGTCTCGTGCATGAAGATCGTTTCACTTCCATTCAAATTGAGCACCACGTAATTGACGTGCGTGACACAAAGCTTGGACCAGAAGCCGTCACGAGCGATATCCCAAACGTCTCAGAAGAAAAACTTCGCAACTTGGATGAGCATGGCATCGTGCGTCTTGGTGCTGAGGTAAAGTCTGGAGATATCTTGGTTGGAAAGATTACGCCAAAAGGTGAAACAGATTTGTCCGCTGAAGAAAAATTGTTGCGCGCGATTTTCGGTGAGAAGGCGCGCGATGTGCGTGACAGCTCGCTCTATCTCGAGCATGGTGAAAAAGGAAAGGTTATCGACATGAAGACCTTCTCTCGCGACGCTGGCGACAAATTGCAGCCAGGCGTGTTGAAGCAAATCGTAGTCACGGTTGCCGACCTTCGCAAAGTGCAGGTAGGTGACAAGCTTGCTGGTCGTCACGGTAACAAGGGTGTTATTTCGAAGATCGTTCCAGTGGCAGACATGCCATTCCTTGAGGACGGAACTCCAGTCGACGTGATTCTCTCACCGCTTGGTGTCGTGTCACGTATGAACTTGGGTCAGATTCTTGAAACGCACTTGGGTCTCGCGGCTAACGCGCTCGGCTACATGGTGGCGACACCAGTGTTTGACGGCGTGCCAGAAGAAACAATTCGTGAAGAATTGCTCAAGGCCGGTTTCCCAGAAGATGGAAAGATCCCAATGTACGACGGTCGTACGGGTGAACGCTATGATCACAATCCAACAGTTGGATACATCTATATCTTGAAGTTGAACCACATGGTGGAAGATAAGATTCACCAGCGCTCCATTGGTCCATATTCTCTCATCACGCAGCAGCCACTTGGTGGTAAGGCGCAGTTCGGTGGTCAGCGTTTCGGAGAAATGGAAGTGTGGGCTCTTGAAGCCTATGGCGCATCCCACACCCTGCAAGAAATCTTGACGATTAAGTCGGATGACGTGCCAGGTCGTTCCAAAGCATACGAATCTATCATTAAGGGTTTGCCAATTCAGAAGGTGAACGTCCCAGAATCATTCCACGTGCTTGTTCGCGAATTGAAGGGTCTTGGTCTCGATGTCGAACTCTTGAAGAATGGCACACGCCTCGAAGAGAGCACGCCTCGTCCAGAACATTTCCGCAATCGCCCAGCGCTCGTGAACGATGAGAATGAAAGCGAATGGGGTCCAGCACCGACGGAAACTCCTTAAATCACCTCACCTAGACCAACTCTATGGCGTTTTTCCACACGGAGAACATCAAGTCCACGGACTTCGATTCTATCCGTCTCAAGGTCGCTTCTCCGGAAGTGATTCGCGGATGGTCCTTCGGCGAGGTGACCAAGCCGGAAACCATCAACTACCGCACACAGAAACCAGAAAAATCTGGTCTGTTCGCGGAAGAAATTTTCGGACCGTCGAAAGACTGGGAGTGTTATTGTGGCAAGTATAAAAAGATCCGTTACAAGGGAATCATCTGTGACAAGTGTGGTGTAGAAGTGACTCACTCGCTCGTGCGTCGTGAACGCTTTGGTCACATCGAACTCGCCGCTCCAGTTTCTCACATTTGGTTCTTGCGCAGCGTGCCATCCAAGATTGGAACCGTGCTCGACATGAGCATCCAGTCGATGGAAAAAGTAATCTACTTCACCGCCTTTATTATTACGGAGGTGAATGAAGATTTGCGCGTGCAAACGGTTGAGCAGGTTCGTACGGAATATAAGGGCAAGAAAAAGGCCATTGAATCCGAATCAGAACGTGAACGCGAACGTATCCAGAAGACCTCGGAAGAGAAGAGCTGGAAGACGGATCAACTTCAGAAGGAACTTGATAAGGCAGAAGGCAACAAGACGCGTCGCATGGACGAGCTTGAGGCTGACTTCGACGAAGCGGAAAAAGAATTGAAAGATTTGAAGCCGCTCAAGATTATTTCCGAAGCTGAGTACCATGAGCTCTCGCTCAAATTCGGTCACTTGTTTGAGGCGCGCATTGGAGCAGAAGCCATCTTGGAATTGCTTCGCAATGTAGACGTTGAAGCAACCATCAATGCAATTCAGGAAGATTTGAAGGATGCATCTGAAGCCAAGCATGATCGCTTGGTACGCCGCTTGAAGCTCTTGAAGTCATTGCACGTCAACAAGCTCGATCCAACATGGATGATCACCCAGGCTTTGCCAGTGATCCCACCAGACTTGCGTCCAATGGTCGCACTCGACGGAGGACGCTTTGCTACGTCTGACTTGAACGACTTGTATCGCCGCGTCATCAACCGAAACAACCGCTTGAAGCGTTTGATCGAGTTGCATGCTCCTGAAGTCATCGTGCGCAATGAAAAGCGCATGTTGCAGGAAGCTGTCGACTCGCTCATCGACAACAGCGCCCGCGCATCAAAAACCGTGGTCGCCGCGACAGGAAAGAAGCGCCAGTTGAAGTCGCTCGCCGACATTTTGAAGGGGAAGCAAGGTCGCTTTCGTCAGAACTTGCTCGGAAAGCGTATCGACTACTCTGGTCGTTCCGTTATCGTCGTTGGTCCTACGCTCGAACTTTCGCAGTGTGGTCTTCCAAAGACCATGGCTCTCGAATTGTTCAAGCCGTTTATCATTGCTGAACTCATCAAGCGCGAATTGGTGCATAACATTCGTTCTGCAAACCGCTACATCGAAGCTGACCACGCAGAAGTTTGGGACATTCTTGAGCGCATCGCAGAAGACTCTGTCGTGCTCTTGAACCGCGCTCCAACGCTTCACCGTCTCGGTATTCAGGGCTTCCAGCCAAAGTTGATCGAAGGAAAAGCTATTCAGGTCCATCCAATGGTCTGTCCAGCTTTCAACGCCGACTTCGACGGAGACCAGATGGCCGTCCACATTCCATTAACCGAGGAAGCGCGTTGGGAAGCAAAGAACTTGATGCTTTCCACCAAGAACTTGCTGAAGCCAGCCACAGGATTCCCAGTGGCTAAACCAGATAAGGACATTGCATGGGGTTGTTACTACATGACCTCGATGCTTGAGCCAGCTGATGGCAAAGTGAAGGTACTTTCGGATAAAGAAGCTCGCTACCTATTCGAGACAGGCAAGCTTTCCATTCGCGAAAAGATCAAGGTGATCGTGAAGCAGGGCGCAGGATTGGCAGAGACCACAGTTGGTCGTCTGATCTTGAACGACCTCTTCCCGAAAGAAATCGGATTCCGCAACGAAGTGATCGGAACCAAGCAGCTCGGCGAAATCGTGCGTACCACGATTGAGTTGCGCGGTTTCGAGCGCACCGCTCGTTTCTTGGACGAAGTGAAGAACATGGGTTTCTTCTACATCACGAAGTCTGGATTCAGCTACGGCATGGGAGATCTTCCACACATCAAGAAGCAACCGCTCATTGATGAAGGTGATCGTCGCACGCTCGAAATCGAAGACCAGTACAAGGAAGGTTTGCTCACAAAGAAAGAGCGCTACAACCAGATTATTCGTACATGGTCAGAAGTGAAGGACTTGATTCAGAAGCTTTCGAAAGAATCTTTGAACAAGGAAGGCGCCGTGTACTCCATGATCGACTCCGGTGCTCGTGGTTCGGTTGGACAGTTGACCAGCGTGGTCGGTATGAAGGGTCTTACGTCTTCGCCATCGGGTGAAATTATCGAGCTTCCAATCAAGTCGAACTTGCGTGAAGGTCTCGATGTGCTCGAATACTTCATTGCATCGCACGGTGCACGTAAAGGTTTGACGGATACCGCTCTTCGTACGGCTAACGCCGGATATCTCACACGTCGTTTGGTGGACGTTTCTCAAGACGTCATCATTCAGACCGAAGATTGTGGCGACACCGAGGGTGCAACGCTTTCTTCAGAAGAGTGTGATGAAATCGGTGAACCAATTCTCACTCGTTTGCTTGGTCGCTATCTCGTGAAAGATTTGAAGGATGGCGATACCAAGGAGGTGTTGGTGAAGAAGGGGACATTGATCAATGAAGATCATATTCGCGCACTCGCGGATAAAAAGATTTCAACCGCTGTCGTGCGCTCGGTGCTTGCCTGTAAGTTGCCTCGTGGATTGTGTCAGAAATGCTATGGATACGACCTTGCCTACAACCAGCTCGTGAAGCTTGGAACGGCTGTTGGTATCGTAGCCGCTCAGTCGATCGGTGAACCTGGTACTCAGCTCACCATGCGTACCTTCCACTCGGGTGGTGTGGCCGCAGCCGACATTACGCAGGGTCTTCCTCGCGTGGAAGAACTCTTCGAAGCTCGTTCGCCGAAGCGTAAGGCCTTGTTTGCCGAAGTGGCAGGTAAGATCAAGCTCGTCGAAGGAGAGAAGCGCATCATTCAAACCACAAAGGGTGAAAAGGTTGTCGATTCGACCGGAACTCGCTTCATTCACATTCAACACATCGGCATCAAGGAAGATGATTACACCTTCCTCAAGCGCGATCAGTTGAAGGTGGAAGATGGTCAAAAGGTGAAGCTTGGTCAGGTGCTTATTACCCGTAGCTCTGGCGAAGAAGTCTTGGCTTCGAGTAATGGTGTGATCAAGGCAGAGAAGAACAAGGTGACGCTCGTGTACGAAGCTCCATGTGTGACCGAGCAGGAAATTCCAGCCGGCTACACCGTGCTCGTAAAGGACGGAACCGAAGTTGTTCCAGGAGATGTCCTTACCGAAGGTCAGTACGACTTGCAGGAGTTGTTCCGCTTGAAGGGCAATGATGCCGTCATGCGTTATCTCCTTCGTGAAGTGCTCGCCATCTACGCATCACAGGGTCAGAAATTGAACGCCAAGCACATCGAAGTGATCGTGCGTCAGATGTTCTCCCGTGTGTACGTGAAGGATCCAGGAGAGACCGATTTGCTTCCAGGTCAGATCGTCGACCGCTACCGTGCGGAAGAGGACAACCGCAAGGTTGTTGAGGCAGGAAAGGCCGCGCCAGCAAGCTTGACCCCGCTCTTCATGGGAATCACAAAGGTCGCCTTGTCCACGGAATCGTTCTTGTCCGCCGCCTCCTTTATGGAAACGGCCCGCGTTCTCATCAACGCCGCTGTTACCGGAAAGATCGATCGTCTCGAAGGGTTGAAGGAGAACGTCATCATCGGTCGCTTGACCCCATCGGGTACAGGATTCGGTGTTGATCACAACGCTCCACAAACCGAAGAAGGACCAAAGATCAAAGAACGTGAAGAACAGCGCGAACAGAAAGAGATTCAAGACAAACAAGATAAAGAAGACGCCAAGGTAATCGCCGAAGCCTAAACTTCAAAAAAATATCCCCCGATTTCGGGGGATGTTTAAATTTAAAAAAAGAAGGACTTCAGTCCTTCGGGAGTTCGAACACGTAGACGTTAGTGTCGACTGGCTTGTAGCCGATCGAGACGTAGAGACGGTTCGCTTCAGTACGGTATTGTTGGCTCGAAAGCGTGATCATTTTCACGCGTCGCTCCTTGGCAGCTTCGTGAAGGCGCAAGACGAGCTCGCGGCCAATGCCCTGCTTGCGGTAGTCCTGATCGACCACCACGTCTTCGATGCGGCCGCGCACGCCGACGAACTGCTCGATGACGACGAGGGTCGCCATGCCGACGATCTTCCCGGGCTCGCCGAGTGAATCGTCCACGGCCACGAGGACGTGGTGCAGTTGGCAGACGTTCGTGACGCTGTAGTGGCTCACGGGCTGCGCATTCTTGGACAACTGCTGTATCAAGCTACGGATGCTTGGGACAGCCCATTCGTTCGTAAAAGGACTAAGTCTCCGAAATGTGATCATTAGGGGTACCTCCGGACACGGATTGTTAGCAGAAAGAGAGGAGAAGTCAACCACATGCTACGATATCTTCATGCGTATTCTCGGCATTGACCCTGGATTCGACCGCACTGGGTGGGGAGTGGTTGAAGATGTGGGAGGACGGCTTTCGTATATTGCATGTGGGTGCATCCAGACATCAGCAAAAGACACGTTTCAAATACGCTTGCAGGAGGTTCGTGATGGATTGGCCAATCTTCTCAATGTCTATAAGCCAGACGCTGTTTCCATGGAGCAACTATTTTTCCAAACAAATGCAAAAACAGCGATGAAGGTTGGCATGGCGCGAGGGGTTTCGGTGCTGGTCGTGGCGGATGCGAATTTGCTGCTCATCGAACCAACGCCAAATCAAGTAAAATCTGGAACAACAGGACAAGGAAACGCTGATAAAAAGCAGGTTCAAGAAATGGTCGTGAGACTCCTTAAATTATCCTCGGTTCCAAAGCCAGATGACGCGGCAGATGCCCTCGCAATCGCCATTGTTGGGTGCACCATGAAGGGGAGATTGCACCCTTGATTTTCTCTTGTCTCTTCTGAGAAAAAGCGTAGAATAGGGCCATCCACAATCACTGATTTTTCGGCTCTATTATGCAAATTTTCTGGCACGGTTTATCTTGCGTTCGTATTGAAGCATCGCATGGCGACAAGGATGCCGTTTTGGTGACCGATCCATATGGTCCTGAAACGGGATTGCGTTTTCCACGCACCATCAAGCCTGATGTGGTCGCCTTGACCCATCAAGACCCAAAGCGCTTTCCTCTCGACTCTTTTGAGAACGATCCTTTCATTATTCGTGATCCAGGTGAATACGAAGTAAACGGGATTTTCGCCTATGCGATCCCTGTGTGCTCCGCAGAAGAGAAGCACCCTCATCACGTGATGTATCGATTCGAACTTGAAGGCATGTCGATTGGTTTCCTCGGTAATCTCAAGCGCCCTCTCTCAGACGAAGAAGTAGAAAAGCTGGGGAACATCGATATTTTGCTCATTCCAGTTGGTGGCGGAGACTTGATCACCGCAAAGCAAGCCGTTGATATCATCAAAATGATCGAGCCACGCATGGTCATTCCGCTCGCATATCACGTGGAAGGAATTAAGCAGGAACTTGGAACGGCAGACGCGTTCTGCTCACAGATGGTTTGCAAGCGAGCAGACACAAACAAGTTAAAAATCTCAAAGAAAGATTTGCCCGCAGATGATTTGGTCGTTACTGTTATAGAAAGAGCTTAACAATATGCCACGCATCGTCCCTATCCGCCGTCGCCGCATTGCCGCGGGTGCGCCCATTATCTCTCCAGTAGAGGATAAGTTAGCGCTCATCGAACATCATGCGAGCCGTCGCGTCTCACATCCGCATGGATCAAAGATGGCGATGTACCTCGGAGTGACGATTTGCGCTGTGGTTGTCGTGGCAGGTTGGGCGATGACAACAGGCCGCACCTTGTTCGTTCCAGACCGACCAGATCCGACCATTACTGCAATCACAAATTCAGCCTCCATTTTCTCAAAATAAGTTATGTCCGAACAACAAAACATGCCCCTCATTCCATCCGGGGTTAAGCCGACCGCCCTCATTGAGGAGATGCAGACCGCTTTCCTTGATTACGCGATGAGCGTGATCGTTGATCGTGCGTTGCCAGACGTCCGTGATGGCTTGAAGCCAGTGCACCGTCGTATTTTGTATGCGATGTGGAGTATCGGATTGCGTGCGAATGCCAAATTCCGCAAGTCGGCCACGATTGTCGGAGAAGTGCTTGGTAAGTATCACCCACACGGCGATGCATCCGTGTACGACGCCATGGTTCGTATGGCGCAGGATTTTTCCATGCGCTATCCGCTCGTGCGTGGTCAGGGAAACTTCGGTTCCGTGGACGGAGATGGAGCCGCTGCCTATCGTTACACAGAAGCCAAGCTTTCGAGCATTGCCGAAGAATTGTTGTTTGATATTGATAAAGACACGGTTGATTTTCGTCCAAACTACGACGGTTCTCATGAAGAACCGAAGATTTTACCTTCCAAACTTCCGAACTTATTGTTGAACGGAACGGTTGGTATCGCTGTCGGAATGGCGACCAATATCCCACCACATAACCTCACAGAGGTGTGTAACGGTGTGGATGCGGTGATTGAAGATCCAGACATTTCTATTGATGATCTCGTCAAAATCATTCCAGGCCCTGATTTTCCAACAGGCGGTATCATTTACGACAAGAGCGAGATCAAGCAGGCCTATGCCACAGGTCGTGGTGGTATCGTGATGCGCGCAAAAACGGAAATTGTTGAAGAAAAGTCCGGTTCTTTCCGCATTATCGTGAGCGAATTGCCTTATCAGGTGAACAAATCACAGCTTATCGAGAAAATGGCCGAACTTGTCACGGAAAAAAAGATCGAAGGTATCCGCGATTTGCGTGACGAGAGCAATAAAGACGGTATCCGTATTGTCGTTGAGCTAAAAAAGGACTCCTATCCAAAGAAAGTCTTGAACCAGTTGTTTAAGATGACCCAGCTTCAGGAAACATTCCACGTGAACTCGCTGTGTCTCGTAGATGGCATTCAGCCGCGCGTCCTCACGCTCAAAGATTTATTGATGGAGTTCATCACGCACCGCAAGGTCGTGGTTCGTCGTCGCACACAATACGAATTGGATCGCGCGAAAGAACGCATTCATATTTTGGAAGGGTTGCGCATTGCACTCTTGAAGATCGACGAAATAATTTCAACGATTAAAAAGTCGAAGGACAAAGACGAGGCAAAAGGAAATTTGATGAGCAAGTTCAAGCTCTCAGAAATTCAGTCGCAAGCAATTCTCGACATGCGCTTGCAGCAACTCGCTAACCTCGAACGTTTGCGTGTTGAACAAGAATGGGAAGAGAAGAAAAAACTTATTGATGAACTTGAGAGCATCCTCGCTTCCGCGAAAAAGATTCTCAAAATAATTAAAGATGAGTTGAATGCGATCCGTGAAAAATTTGGTGATGATCGTCGCACGAAGATCGTGGCCGGACCAGTCGGAGAATTCTCCATGGAGGACTTGGTTCCACAAGAAGATACGCTCGTGATGATCACGCAGGACGGCTATATCAAGCGTCTTCCGCCAGACACGTTCAAGACACAGGGACGCGGAGGAAAGGGCATTATTGGCCTAGAAACAAAGGAAGAAGACTCAGTACGCATGATGTTCACCACAAATACTCATGCTGAAATTATGTTCTTTACGTCGCGTGGTCGCGTGTTCCGTTTGCAGGCGTATGAGATTCCTCAGGCATCACGCACGAGCAAGGGACAAGCGATCGTAAACTTCCTACAGCTTGCTCCAGGAGAAAAGATTACGGTGACGCTTACGAATGAATATCTTGAAGGCGCGAAGTATCTCGTGATGGGAACATCACAAGGTACGATCAAAAAATCCGCGTTGGATGAATTCGCTAACGTGCGTCGTTCTGGTTTGATCGCGATCAATCTCCACGAGTCAGATGAGCTTGTGTATGTGAAGCCATCAGCAGGTGATGATGACATTTCCCTCGTCACACTCGAAGGACAGAGTATTCGCTTCAGCGAAGAAGACGTTCGACCAATGGGTCGCACCGCCGCAGGTGTTCGTGGAATTAAACTCAAGAAGAAAACAGATCGCGTTGTGGGCATGGACATCATTAGTCCAAAGCTCGCCGACAAGGGTCAGCTCGAGCTGTTCGTCATCACGGAAAATGGCATGGGAAAGCGCACGAACTTGAAAGAGTATAAACAACAAGGTCGTGGTGGTTCCGGAATCCGTACGGCAAAAGTCGGCGCAAAGACGGGTGGCGTGGTGAACGCATTCATCTCTTCCAAGGATGATGAACAGGACCTCGTCATGATCTCAAAGCACGGCATCGTCGTTCGCACGCCGTTCAAGAGCGTCCCATCGCTTGGCCGCGATACGCAAGGCGTGAGACTGATGCGCTTCAAGGAAGCGGGTGACAGTGTGAGTGGTGTGAGTTTCGTCTAAAATTAGCCAAGAAAGAAAATGCGGCCCCGATCTAGATCAGATCGGGGCCGCGTTTGTACAAAATACGTCAGAATCGGGCCGTCTTAACGACGGTATCCATGAGCGCTTGAGTCGCGTCGGCGAGCGCTGTGAGATTTGAAGCAAATCTCGTCAGTTCGGCGTTGTGCTGTGTATCAAGCCGCGCTGCTTTTGTGACGTTCTCGGCTGCCTCATAAATCAAGGCGATGTGTGTATCGACCTGAGCCGAAGTTGAGTGCATGGGTCTGTAGTTGTTCTTCTCACACAGCTCGAGACATTCTGCCGCGGTGATGAGGTGACCCTTAGCTTCTTCGTTTGCAGATCCCTGCAATTTCTTGGCTTTATTCACGATCGCTTGCATGGCCACCCCATTATGTATTTGTGTGAACTACCAGACAAAGCATTATCAAAATATTGTGCTTTTGTCAATCCTTGAATCAATTAACATTCATGCGCTCCAAGGAAGCGGGTGACAGTGTGAGTGGTGTGAGTTTCGTCTAAGAATGAGACAAGCAGCCGATTGACAGATCGGCTGTTTTGTTTTAAGAATTTCGTCTTCCTGACAAGAAGAATGGAGGGATACGTGGCTCATTTGAAGGCGAAGATGACGAAGTTTCCTACCGATGAAATGGTAGCGAAGCAGGCGAAGAGGCTCTACAGAAAAGGCTTCGGGAATGGGCGAACGCTCGCTGAGTATCTCGCGGCGATTCCCCAGATCCCTGAGCGACTTCTGGTTGGGGACCCTCGATTCCCTGACCTGATCTTGGTCGATGCGCGCTACTCTATTGAGAAGTTGTGCTTTTTGGCCGGTATCGCGATCAGTCACGGCTGCCATCGAGCGTTGGGACCAGACATTGGTTCGAACGAGGCGTACTGGATTCGTGCGCAGAATGGTCGTAAGAACGACTACAAGCCTGCGGCGGCGTGCTGCGCGAGCTTCGACGCGGATGAGCGCGGGCTCTCGGTTCACGAGGGGCTCGCGTACTACATCCAGCATCGGAAGCAGTTGGACGGATACGCGATGGCGTTTCCGACCGCGACCCTTCACGTGGACGGGCGGAACATTCTCTATCTCGAGTGTTTGAACTCCTGTCCTGAGCTCGACTACCTCTCGGAGGATGTCGGCTACCTTCGCTGCGGTTCCGCTTCGCGGCTGCAGTAACCCTACAAACTTGCCCCACATATCTGATCTGGATATGTGGGGCTTGTGCGTTATACCTAGGATATTTTAATCGTAAGTTTTGCGTCTAACGCTTTTGCAAGTCTTTCAAGTTGTTTGATAGTGGAGTTATTTGTTCCAGATTCAAGACGGGCAACGGCAGATTGCTTGGTACCCATTTTTTTCGCGAGTTCTGCTTGGGTTAGGCCGCGCTTCACGCGAATGCCAATTAATTTGCTCGCTAATTCAAACTCGGGAGCCAATGCGTCATAGGCAGCTTTTACCTCAGGATTTTTTAGAGAACGTTTCTTAAATGCTTGAAATGATCTTAACTTCATATGATCAAAATATAACATATATGTAATATTAATCCAACTGTCTCATGAGCTGCCAAGCTCTTTCCAGTTCGTGTTTCTCAAGTCTATGAGATTTTTTGATACACCCATGAAGAAGGACGGCTTGGTTACGATGGAAGGTATAAAATATACGAATAGGCTGATCACCATGTATCCGCAATTCAAATAAGCCACGTCTAAGACTTTTACTGTAGGGAAGGCCGATCTCGTGGCCTTTCTCCTTGAGTAGTTCAATCATGCGGACAACCTTGGCGTGAGCCGCGGGCTCTAACTCGTTGATCCAACTCTCAAGTTTCGTATGTAAAAAGGATACTTTCATAAAGATCGTATCTATACCGCGTTCCATGATTTTTGGTCCTTGTCAATGGGATTGGTAAAAAAATCGACCCATGGTGGGTCGTGATGTCAGCTCACGGGCTTTCCCGGAACGACGTGGTGGATGAGGCAGCGAGACTCGTAGGTCTCATGCGGCGAGCCCTGTTCACGAATGGGAGAATCCCAGTGCGCAGGTTCTCCACGAACGAAACGCTGCGAACGCGAGGCGGTGTTGAAGCAGGACGTGCAAACCGCCGTGAGGATGGTGTGCTCGGTCGCATGTGAGGTGAGCCACTCCATGATGGGGAATGGTTCGCCGCGAAAGTTCGTGTCGCGACCAGCAACGACGATGGATCGTCCTTCGTCGAGAAGCTGATAGAGTGTCGGGGCGAAATCTGTTTCAAGATCCTGGATTTCATCGATGGCGAGAATCTCTCCCGATCGAGTGAATCGGAGGAGATCGGACGGTTCTCGAAACCGAAGCGCATACTCCTGCGGGCCTGCCCTCGAAACGGCGTACATGCGCTCTCGATGGGACGAAGCGTGCATGGCGACCGCCACGTTCTTCCCCAGACTGCGCAAGAACGCTACGCGATTAAGCAGCAGCGCCGACTTTCCGGATGCCATACACCCAGCGAACAGGGTCAACGTGCCTATCTTACTCATGTCTTCCTCCGATAAATGAACCGTATACAGCCTAGCACAGGTGACGGCAATCAGTTATGCTCCAAGGGATTATGATCGCTTCATTACGTGGAAATGTGCTTGAAAAAGGACCAAACTGGCTATTAATGGAGGTTGGAGGCATTGGATATCGAGTGCGTTGTAGCCCAAGCGTTGTCACAGATGCAAAACAAGGTGGCGAATATTTTGTCTATACGCATCACCATGTGCGTGAAGATTCTGAAGATCTATTTGGATTTAAGGCCATGGATGATCTCGATTTGTTTGATGGATTGCTTTCCATTTCAGGCGTTGGTCCAAAAGCAGCCATGACTATTATGTCGGTTGGGTCAGCTGATCAAGTGAAGCGTGCCATCATGACTGGTGATCTCGCAACGCTCACTTCTGTGCCGGGTGTTGGTAAAAAAACTGCGCAAAAGATCATTCTTGAGTTGAAGGGCCAGCTTGTAGATGCTGACGGGTCATCCGGAGAGGGTTCGGACGTTCTGGATGCATTGGTGGGTCTTGGATACAGCGCCCAGCAAGCGAAAGACGTCCTTAAGCATGTGCAAGATGAAGATCCTGGTGAGCGCATCAAAAAAGCATTACGAATGCTGTCAAAATAACATGAATCTTGTCGAAATCACCTCGCAAAAAGAATGGGACGCCTTCGTCTCAGCTTTGCCATACGCGCAATTCACCCAAAGTTGGGCATGGGGAGAGCTCCAAGCGTCATTGAACCGCGAAGTGAAGCGATATTTCATTGTAGGGGCGCATGGTAATGAGCCCGATGCAGCCATTCAGTTGATACATCAGCCACGCGCCATAGTTGGTGGATATTGGTTGGCTCCTCGTGGCCCAGTTGGTCAAATCGATGCAAAGCTTCTCGGGTTTCTTGAAAAAGAACTCGTTCTTCCGAACGGTGTATTCGTTCGCGTCGAACCACTAACTTCTTCGGCGAAGATACCTTCCTCATATATTCCTCATCGTTTTTATAATCCTTCAACGACGGCGCTCCTTGATCTCACAAAATCAGAAGAAGAATTACTCGCCGCAATGCATTCAAAGACACGATATAATATTCGCGTTGCAGAAAAACACGGCGTAACAGTTCGAGAAGGAACGGCAGAAGATCTCGAAGCATTTATTCATCTCTCGCATGAAACTTCAGAGCGTGATCAATTCTTGCATCAGAGCGAATCGTATTTACGAAAAACATTTCAAGTGATGTCAGCACAAGGTTATGCGCGTCTGCGTTTGGCGGAGTATCGTGGGAAATTGTTAGCGGCGAATATGGAAATAGTATATGGTGATACGCTGACCTATTTACACGGCGCCTCATCTTCAGAATCGCGAAATGTGATGGCGCCATTTATCTTGCATTGGGATGCAATTCGTTGCGCAAAAGCAGAAGGATTCAAGACCTACGATTTTTGGGGATGTAATCCTGCATCAGAATCAGCCGTAGATTTCCGACCGCGCTGGGAAGGTATCTCTCGATTCAAAATGGGATGGGGGAGTGAACGAGTTTCTTTTGTGGGTACCTTTGATCTGGTCAAAAAGTCAGCAATATATAAGGTTTTAAGCCTTTTTGGTCGCGTCTAGTCATAATACATTCCCACTCAGCTTCCCTCGCGCCTGCGCGCATGATACGAAAAATGCATATGAACTACCTCTCACGTCGTTCGGTGTTGCTCTCGACATTGGCCGTGGTCGCTCTCACGGGTGCAGGGTGTTTCTCTTCTGAACCAGCGCAGCCATCGAAACCGCAAGAGCCAGCTAAGCCGCCAGCAGTAGTGACTTCGGCAACCTCGACCAAGCCGACGACGACGCCAACTGTTTCTTCCACGACACAAGTTCCAGCATCGGTTCTTTCAGTCATTGATGAAACATGGAAAAAGTACACGGCAATAGGCGCGACAAAATTTTATTTTCAATATCCTACAAAGGGAACATACGCCCCAACGTGGGGTGTGACCATCGTAAAACCGGGTGATGCAAAGATGCAGGGGAATTGTTATCAGGGTGAGGGGAATGTACGACAAGAGAAAGGTGATCTTCAAGTGGGGGATACAACATTTTGCGTGACGCGTTATGAAGATGCGGGAGCTGGTCAACGATATCTTACGGATTACTACGCAGGAGGATTGGGTGGAAATATTGTCTTGATCACATTCAGCAAACATTATTCAGCAACAAGTAAATTCGATGTTGGCGTCTATAACGCCTCGCTTGATCAGATCGTCCAGACATACACGCACGACTAAGAAGAATTCAAAAAGCCCCGCAGAACGGGGCTTTTTGATTAGAGAAGCGTTTCCATCTTTGTAGATTGCTTTCCGAGTTTATCAAACCATTTTACCCAAAAGTATTCGAGACTGTACTTGAAATTCGATCGTTTCCAAATCCACAAGATGAGAATCCAAAGAAAAATATTTCCTACACCAAACAGTAATGATCCGTTAATCGTTTGGTTCCATGATGGATTCACACTCGACCAAACAATTCTTACGAGTTCCGAAAGTGTTGTTTCGAGGAGATAAATTGAAAGACTGACGCGGCTGAACCATGTGATGAATGAAAGTTTTTTCAAGAAACGTATATTTGGTTCAACAACGAAATAGGTAAAGATAAACAGAAGAATGAATATGCCCAACTCAAAGTTTGTTTTGAAGTACCAGAAATAGTCTGGCTTAGAGATTGTTTTATCAAATTGCATTATGCCGTAGATCCCATATGTCAAAAACAAAATACCCAACGGCATTATGAACCGTTTCAACCAGCGATCATGTTTTTGATAAATCATCATACCGATGAGTGCACCAAAAAGTCCGTAAGCGAGGTAAGGAAGAAGCGGATAGGGGTTTGCTAATGTGAAACTGTATAACGTGGCGAGAAGATGGTTTTGAGTTTCAATTGATTGAGTAAACAATGGAAACAATGAAACTCGAATGAATGATCCGAGCATGATTGCCATGCCTGAAATGGCTAATATGAGATAGTTTTTTACGTATTTTGTCGCTCCACCGTTTCGAAACAGGAGATAGATTACTCCAGAGACAATCATGAGGTTGAGCGCGATGGTAGAAAGCGAAGATCCTTCAAACAGTTTTGTAAGATGAGGGAGCGTGAGCTGCATGTTTCGCAATGTGCTTGCGACAGCGGTCATGTCAGGACGATTATTTATGAAGTCATTATTCCATCTTCCTAAGAAAATATTGAGAACATAATGAAGAAACAGATAGATTGCTCCGGCGATAACAGGATAGAGAAGAATGTGTTTATGAGCTCCTTCCTGATTTCTCTTCATGAGCATCATCGCATTTGCAGCCATGGAATAGATGATGAAGATTCCACCCCAGAGAGCCATGAAGCTCATGAGCACGACCACGATCGGTGGATTGCTAAAATCAATTTTATGAATGTTTGCAAAGTTGTAGATGGATGAATGAAAGAGAATAATAAAAATTAATGCAATCCCACGAAGATAGTCTAATGATTCAATTCGTTTATGTGGCGTCATAGGAAGAGAGAGCGAAGTTACGATGAATGCGAATGAGTTTTTGTGATCGCTTATTTGCTTCTGGCTTTTCAAATGAAATGGTGATGGATGGAGCTGGGCAGTGATAGTCGAGGAAAACCTGTTCGATTTTATGTCGAGTAGGATTTTGGTCGAACTGCGAAGGGTTAATGCCATTCTTTAGCTCTAATCTTAGCAAAATATCGTCAGGAGCGTTTTGAATCACTTGAAACTCATCAATCGCATCAGATGATGTGATGATGGCTCGGCTAATATAGTCAGGGAATATAAATTGCCATGCGTGTGTCTCGGTATGCTTCGCCCAAAACAAATCGTCAGATCGTCCTTGGATGGAAGTAATGACGCGAAACGCTGATCCGCACGCACAAGCGTCAGGACTGATGGTGACGAGATCATTGAGTTCGTATCGAATAATTGGTTGTGATGTCTTGTGTAAATCCGTCACGATAAATTTTTGGCATGGTTGTCCAGGTGGTGTGACGGTTCCATCTAAATTCAGTGTTTCGACAAACATGAGATCTTCATTGATATGCAATGATCCGTGCTTACACGAAATGGCAATCGGTCCTTCTGTGCATTGATATACTTGGTGCACCGGACACGCGAAAACTGTTTCAATGTATTCTTTCACGTCTGGATGCAAAACTTCTGCATAAGAAATAACTCGAATTGGATGTACAGAAAGTTTTCCATGTTCAATTTCTTTTGCAATCAATTTAAGCATGGATGCAGGAGCGGAAATGACATTTGGTTGGAGCGCATTGAGTTGCTTGCTGATTTCCTCGATCGTGTTCATTTGGCTGATATACGTTAATTTATGGCCAAATTTGTCCAAATTGAACGCAGGAGCACTCACACGGAGAATGAATGCAAGAATAATTTTTTCGTGTTTAGGAAAATCAAAACGGGCGAGGAGAGCCGCCTTCATGTATTGCTCTTCACGCGGAGAAATAATCGCGACGCCTTTATTGCCACTCGTACCAGAGGACATGCCTATGTTGAATCCATGAAGTCGTTTTGAAAAATCTCTGGTGCGGTCAATTTCTAAACAGAATGTGTCTATTTCTTCTTTCGTAAATCCGAACGTGTTTGCATCTGTAAGATTCTCCATCATGATTTTTTTGTTCACGGTTGGAAGCGACTCGAAGCGTTCAAGGTCATGTCCTGAATAGAGTGTATGAAAATACTTTGTATGACGCATCGCATATTCAGCAATCTTTCGTGTACGTTTTTGTTGATAAGCCTGGATGTCTTTGAGCGACCAGAAAGAGAATCGATATTTACAGAAGAGAAGAAAGGGGAGAAAGAACTTTGTTTCAAAATCAAAGAAATAGTCACGAAAAGTATCCATATAGCGTCTACTACAACAGAGTCGGGGTGTTTCATCAATGAAAAATATGTACGTTGCGTGTATGATGTGATCATCCTATGCGATATACAGCTGTCATGTTTATTACACTTTTAAGTTTCGCCCCCGTATTCTCGGCATCTGCTGCAGCTAGGTCATCGGCAGCAGGACGCATCTTGTTGCAGACCGAAAGTCGAGGTGAGGCTTGGTATGTTCCAGCCGCTTCCACTGAACGTACCTACCTTGCGAATGGAACAGCCGCATATGACGTGATGCGTGCGTATGGACTTGGGATGACAAATACGGACCTTAAGAAAATTCCTGCTGGCTTAATAAGTGATCTGAACGTGGCAGATACGGATTCTGATGGTCTTCCAGATAATCTTGAAGAAGCTCTTGGCACGGATATGTTGAAAGCAGACAGTGATGAAGATGGATATTCTGATGGTGACGAAGTTTCAGCGGGATATAATCCGCTTGGTTTGGGCAAGTCGTCCACAAGCGCGGTATTCACCAAGCGATTTCTTGGAAGAATTCTTTTGCAGGTTCAGGGAAAAGGTCAGGCGTGGTTCGTGAACCCGGCAGATGGCAAGCGATATTACATGAGTAATGGCGAGGCAGCATATCAAATCATGAAGAAATTCGGCTTGAGTGCGCGTAATTCGCTTGTTAAAAGTTTTGTAATTTCAAATAGGACTGTTTCATGCGGTTTTGATAAAGAGTGCTTTGTCCGTTCTGCAGAAAATGCTCAGCCCGCTTTAGTTAACTGGGAGTCAAATGTTGATATGATGGGTATGTTTATTACTTCTGTAAGTGAAAAGACTGTCTCGAAAGGATTTTCTTCGTATGTATTCAGCGAGCGTACAACGCAGACCAGATATAGCATGACTGACGCGCAAAGAGCTGAGGCGAGAAGCAAGGGGCTGACAGACGCTTTGATTGATAAACAGTTATCAGATGCAGAAGCTACAACACCTGACGCGTCATCCTTGGTCACTACGTGCCAGTATCAAGATCCGCTCGCGCTAACAAAGGTTTTGCGTAAGTGGGAAAATGGAAACTTTCATGTTCTTGCGAGCGTAAATGTCGTTACTGGTAAAACAACGCTTAAGGGAGATTATGAAGATATTGGTGAATGTGTGATAGCTAAAGAATGACAACAGAACAAGAATTAGCCAGAAAACAAAAAATCCAGGCATTTGACCTGGATTTTTATGTGGTGGACCGTGTCGGATTTGAACCGACGACCCCTGTCTTGCAAAGGCGTGTTTAGAACGAAAATATAAAAATTCGACCTTCGTTAGGGAAGATCGATTAGAGACGGGGCATGAGGCGTGGTGGGGGCAAGAGGAGCATTCCCACCCACCAATCCTCGGGGTATCGCGATCCGAGCGCGAGAAGATCGGTTGGTTTGTCGACCCCATCGAGTAGTCTAGGTATTCGCCACGGAAACTCGACCGCGCACGCTTGTTTCTCGAACCAGTTTTCTACCCGAACGAGGCGGGCTTCCAGCTTACCGAGCCGAACGGAGGAGAGTACGTTCTGAGGGAGGCGGATACGCACGGCGAGGAGGAGTCTAGCGAGATCCTCTCGTGCCTCGATGATCTCAAGGACGGAGTTACCCGCCGCAATAGTCTCGCCGAGTGCGTCCGCATCAAGACACTCCCGCAGCGCTAAGCCGAGCGTATACTCGAACTGACAGGCGAGAACTTCTGCGTCCTCGATCTCATCTTGCTCGATTGTGACGTCTCGGTCATGCCAGGCATTCTCGAGAGAACGCGATCCTTCGCGGATTTCACCGCCGATGTCGAGCAGAGATTTGTTACGCGCTTCCAATTCCAACATACATACCACCTTTTCACTTTCGCGACGCATTCATACTATAAAATGTGGGAAATGTCAATCGTCTTAGGTAGTCACCGCACTCTAATCTTGGTGAACTATCCTGGAAGCGGAAAACTCAATTCCATACGGTATATGAACGTACGCTGGTTTGATATTATACAAAAAGCCCCGGTATGCGGGGCTTTTTGTATGGTGGACCGTGTCGGATTTGAACCGACGACCCCTGCCTTGCAAAGGCAGTGCTCTAGCCAGCTGAGCTAACGGCCCATAAATCGCTCGGTGCGACGACGGAAATCTAGCAGAAGATGCAAACCTTTACAAATCTTCAGAATTCCGCTACATAAAGGCCGCAACCAAAGGCGGTTGCGGGAGGTACATTTGATGAATTTTCCCCATTTCAATCCGATTCAGCCGCGGATGGCGATTTCGCGGAAACCGACTCCGCCGCGTGATTACGCGGCGATGGTCGAGACGCAGATCGTCGTTCCAGAGACGCCGCAGGTGGTGCACGAGCTCGATCCGCAGCAGCTGCCCAAGCGGCGCGTTCCGACGGAACGACCCATCGATCGCCTGTGGCGGACGATGGGCAAGACCGCTCGCTGCCAGTGGCTCGACCGCGACGTGCAGCATGTGACGTTCTGGTTCGACCTCTTCGAGACGTTCGGCAACGACTTCCACCCCGAGCGGGCGGGTCATCACTTCATCGTGAGCGTGAAGACACCCAAGAGCGTCATCAAACTCTCGACGGTGCACGGCGAAGTGCATCAGCAGAGGATCTGCTTCGTGCACAAGAACGTGTTCCATCTGCGGACTACCCTCACTCCGAAGCTCCTCGACTGGCTTCACAAGGTCGAGGGGGACCCGAGCCTACTGTCGCTCGTGCTCCGTACGAACGCCAAGCCTCGCGGTCGCGCTCGCCGCTTCGGCCCCGAGCGCATCTTCCCCATCATCCGCGCTCACGGCCCCCTCTTGTTCTGACCCCCGCATCCCCCGAAGCTCACCAGAGCGTAGGGGGATTTTATTTTGCAGGATTCAAAGGACCCTTTCCTGAAAGAACAGAAATAATATTTTCAGCTGCTACGCGTGACATCGCTTGGCGCGCTTCGATTGTCGCACTTCCCGTGTGAGGAGTAAGAATCACACTTGGATAATTCTTAAGCTCAAGCTTATCGCTCAAGTCGCAGTCAATTTCTGGTTCACATTCAAATACATCGAGTGCAGCACCTGCGATACGCTTTGTTGCGAGCGCTCGGAGCAATGCTTTTTCATCAACAATAGGTCCGCGCGAAGTGTTTACGAGAAATGCCGTTTTTTTCATGAGTGAAAACTGTTCGGTGGAAATCATGTGACGCGTGGAAGGAAGGAGAGGAACGTGAAGCGTGATGAAATCCGCTTTCTGCAACAGTTGATCAAGTGGCATGCGTGTCGCATGAAATTCTTTTTCAAATGCGGCATTCGGCTTCATGTCGGCATAGACACAGTCCATTTTGAATCCTTTGACAGCTCGTTCAGCGACCGCGATTCCAATACGACCAAGCCCAACGATTCCAAGGGTTTTTCCATAGACATCCGTTCCAAGCAAATTGTTTGGACTCCAGCCTTTGTACTTTTTTGCCCGTGCATACGTATCTGATTCAACGATACGATGCGCCATGGCGAGCATGAGAGCGAATGCATGTTCAGCAACCGTTTCAGATACTTCTGGAGCAGGCGTATTTGTGACTGGAATGTGATGCGCCGCTGCAGAATTTAAATCTACGTTATCAAAACCCACCGCATAATTTGCAATGATTTTTAGATTTGGTCCTGCGGCGACAATGACCTCTTCATCAATTTTGTCATTGAGAAGCGAGAGCAGCGCATCGACACCAACCACGCGCTTCAATAATTCTTTGCGTGGCATCACCGTGTCTTTTTCGTAGACATCAACTTTGTAGCCCTGTTTCTTCAAAAGCTGAATTCCTTCATCAGCGAAAGGACGTGTAACGAGAATGCGAATCATATAATTATATTTTAACAGGAATTTGTGGCTTCGTCCCAAGAATACGCATCGCGGTAAGTTTGAGCATCGGGAGGAGAGCATTCACGACAAGCAAAAGAAGAATCTGTTTTGGAACAACGCCAAGTTCTTTAAAAAATCGTTCACCCACGAACAATGCGAGCGTATTGTTCATGTACAGCATACAAAGGGCGATGGTCATGCGATCTGCGGGAGAGCGCCAACGGACAATGTGGTATGCCGTCCAGGTCATAGTCCCAAGAAGAACCATGGAAATGAGCATCATCCACGCATCACGAAGCGTAAACGTCATTCCGCCGCCGCCCTGCGTGTTCGCAACAATGCCTGTGATGAGAATACCGAATGCTGCCACAGACAGGTTTCGCCAAATAGCATCATGTTTTGCGACTTGTTTTGGAACGGCTTTTTGCACGAGCATCGCAAGCACGAATGGCGCAACAATTGTAAGGAAAAGCGACCAAAACATGCTGAACATGTTGATATCAACCTGTTGGCCAACAGCAATCTTTGTAATAACAGGAATGGTGAATGGCGCGAGCAAAGACGTGACGGTCGTAATTACGAGCGCGAGGGAAGTTTTACCGCCAAAGAATTCCGCCATGAGGGCAATAGTCATACCGGTCGGCATGGCTCCGAGCAGTAAGAGTGCGATTGACCATTCACGCGAGAGAAGTGATGTCGGAAGAAAAAGCGCAAGCGGCATCACGACAAGCATGTATACCGATGTGATCACGAGCATGCGCCAATCTTTTGCATACGAGAGCACTTCGCCGAACGAGAGACGGAGACTGGAAAAGAAAAAAACGAGTATGAGCAACTGCGTTGAAAACGAGTTCAGAACTTTTAATGGTCCAGGAAACGCGAGTCCAAGGATAATCCCAAGCAAGATGACGAGAATTTGATTCTCAGTCAGCAAGCGTTTGATTTTCGAAAGATCGAACATAAATATTATTTGATTTGTACGCGCTTTAGCTCTTTGTCAGAAGGATATTTTTTCAAGATGCCAGCTTTTGCTCCCATGTGAGTGATCACGCCTGTCGCATTAAGCATAGCGGCGGCAAGGGCCGTGCGAGGCTCTGACGTTTTTATCCAGGTAGCGACGAATGCGCTCCCAAATGCATCTCCCGCGCCAGTGGTGTTCACACGTTTTGCTTTTAGCGCTGGGGCGCGAAGCGTTTGTTTTCCGCATCGGACGGTTGCTCCTTTTCCACCTTCTGTCATGAGAAACGCATGAGTTGGAAGATGCCCAAGTGCGGACATACCACCAAGCAATTGCGCTTCTTCACTGTTCAAACTAAGAATCGCTGTTTTTTCGATAAATGGTTTTAGTATCTTGAATCCTTTTGCGAGCTCTTGATTGCCTGGATTCCAAGCGATGGGTGTTTTTGTTTTTTGTGCATGTTCAAAAATATCGTTGAGCGCTTTCATGTCTCCACCAAGTGAGGTGAGATAGATCCAATCGCTCACACGACCGCTGCCGATCTTTTTTGACCAATGATGCCAAGGGAATTCAGTTGAATTGATTTTTTGCCCAGCGCCGCGATGCGTAAAAATGGCGCGATGACCAGTACCTGAAAGTAAAATAACAGAATATCCAGTCTTTTCTTTTTTGTCGTATTGCATGAAATGCACGTCGACATTGTTTTCGACGAGATCATCCACAATTTGATCAGCGGTCGGATCCTCACCAACCCGAGAGAGGCAGGAGGCCCGAAGTCCAAATCGATTGAATGTGACAGCGGCATTTGTCGCACCACCTCCGGTCGAAAATGTTAGCTCATCGATCGACATTTTGGAGCCCATGAGAAAACACGCGGCAATACCATCAGCGGATTGCTCATCATGATGCTCTTCAAGCGCTTTTGAGCGGATAAAAACGTCTTGCGTGGCGCCACCAATACAGAGAACGGAAGGTGCTTTCATAGATAGCAATATAGTACCACGAATATTGACAATTCCCTTAAAATATGGTGATTTGCGGGCGGAGGAAGTCATGGAAAACATCGTGCGTTCGCTGTTCGTCGGTCTGGTCTTGTTCGTTCCCATGGCCGTGAAGGCTCAGGAGGCGCGTCCGGTCGGCATTCCGTCGGTCTGGGCGCATGACGCGAACGATGATGCGCTCGCCATCGAGCTCACGTCGGCACTCCGCCTCGCGGTGGGAAACATCTCTGGATGGACGATCTCGAATCTCGACAGCCCGCTCGCAGAACTGATGCGTGCGTGTGATGGCGAGGTCGAGAGCGCGTCCGAGTCGTGCATCGTGCGGATGGCGAGTGCGCGTGACCCCATGGTCGCGCACGGTCTCGTGATCCTCGCGGCGCTCATGAGAGAAGGTGGTTCGGCAACGAACATCACTCTTCATCTCACGCTTGAAGATGCGGTCACAGGTCAGAGTCCAGGATCCATCCGCGTTCCCGTCGAACGAATCGTCTCGCCCGTCGAGCGAAATCGTCTCGCCACGGAATGGCTTGGGCGGCTCGCTCTTCTCACGGCGCCAGCACCTGATGCGCGAGAAGGTCCTGCTCTGATTTCGCCGCCGCAACATATCGCGGTGCTCGGATTCGAGGCATTGAGCGTATTCGAAGGTGACGATACCTTTGCGCGTGAGTTCACACTCACGGTGCGACAGGCGCTCATCGAACGAGGGTATGTGGTCGACGAACGCATGCCAGGCCAAGGCCAAATGGCAATCGTCACAAATTGCGAAATGCCTGATGCGACTTGCGCGTCACGCATGGCAGAGACCTTGGATGGTGTCGGATTCCTCGTGGGTGGCGAAGTCACTCACGTGGCAGAAGATCCCGCATCCGACCTGAGTATCACACTCAACTACTACACGTTCGACCCACCAGTGCGTCGTCGGGTGAGTGGGACGATCGTCTCGCATCCGAATCAAACCGACATGGTCGTTCTCGCTCGACAGATGGTCGAGGGGATGACGAACGGGTATGTCGAAGGGACATCAGCGCCGATGCCAGTCGCGGCGGCAACATCCGATGGATTCAATCTCGGATATGTCACGTGGCCACTTCTCGGTCTCGCGGTCGCTTCACTCGCGATGGAAGTCGTGAGCTGGCTCATGATCGACGGCATCCAGAATGACGCCGACTACATCGCCTTCCGCTCGAGCTACGGTTCGGGAACGGGAGACGTTTGTGGTCAGGCACCGACCGGATCAGCGCTCGACACGCGAGGACACTCGCTTTGCTCGAACGCCTCGAACTGGGAAAGCGTCGAACTCGCTTTCGGCATCATCGGTGGAGCTGCCCTCATCGGCGGCCTCACAACTCTCATCCTCGATCTCACGGGGGATGAACCAAGGGATTCGAGCGTGTCCTTCCGGCCACAGCTCGGCCCAACCACTGCGCGGCTCGACGTGAGCATCGCGTTCTAGCGGATTTCCGAAAAGGAGTCCGTTTTTTAATATCTAGCATTGCCACACGGCCCATAACTCATCCTCCCCTGGGCCCATCACTTTTCCTCCCCTGGGCCCATCACTTTTCCTCCCCTGGGACCTTAACTCCTCCGGCTCCTCTTGTACTCAAGAGGAGTGCAATATGATTGAAGTGTATGCCTCCCTCTTGAGTACAAGAGGGAACGAGGGAGTTAATCGGAAGGTACGTGGGAGTTAAATCTCTGGGCGAAGGACTGGCCTCTGCTTACATTAGCCAAATATATTTCGCTAATATTAGCCAATAAATATGTTCATGTTGATTGACAAAGGGTCTTTTTTGTGCTATAGTGTGTTGTTAGCCACTGATCTGGCCGGATGGTCGCCCTTCGACAATTAGTGGCCAAAAAGCACGAAGATTCGCGCCTTTTGGCCACCTGATCAGCATGAGCTGGTCGGGATAGATAGATAGATAGATAACACCGCGAAAGCGGAGAAGGATGGTTCCATGCGCAATCTCGCGATCCTCATGTCCCTCGGCCTGATCTTCCTCTTCGGATGTGCCGCCTCCTCCTCGGTCGAAACGGGCCCAGTGCTCGAGATCGTTCCGGGGACGACGTCGGACGTGATGCTCGTCGGCGGGACGGCGAACGCGGAGATCCTCCGCTTCGACATCGTCAATCGCTCGGGGCGAGACGTTTCGCTCCAGAGCCTGACGAGCTCGCTTCAACAGACGAACGGTTTCCTCGTCGAAGAGGGCACGTTCACAGATGTGAAGTTCACGGACGGCGCGTTCAGCACCGAGATGGGCCCGATGGAGTTCACCGCTGCGAGCGGCGACCTCAGGTTCACGGACGAGCTTCTCCTCCGCGCTTTCGAGACCAGGACGTTCGTGCTTCGCGCCGATGTCGGTGCGAATGCGGGCAGCTTCCTGATGGTCGTCGGCGAGCTGGGCAATCTGCTCACGGACGCGGTCTATGCCGACACGGGCGAGAACGTCGAGATGGCGCAGATCGTTCACAATCAGATGATGGCACGCGTCGTCACGGTCATCGCTCCTCCCTCGGTTGGGACGACGGCACTCGTGGCAACGTTCACCCCCGAGCAGCGGTTCCTGAATCCGTCAGACTCGGTCTGGCAGCGACTCGGAACGCTTTCGCTCGATTCGTTCGGTGGTACGTCGATCTTCAGCAGCGCAGAAGTCATGGGCGCGAATCTTGGATTCCTCAGCATGATGACGCTCGCGGAAGCGCGAAACGGCATCGTGGTTGGGACCCTCGAAACCCCGATCGCGGCGTGCGGATGCGGAACGGTTCGCCTCGTGAATCCAGTTCACATCAGCGAAGGCGAGCACATCGTGTACGAGGTGCTCGGTCGCGTCTCGCCAGGTTCGCTCGGCGCGATGACGTTCGGCGTCAGTCAGAGCGGCTTCTCGGCGACGGCTGCAGACGGCGGTTCGTTCCAAACCTTCGTCTCGGCGCCCGATGAGTCGATGTTCCACATTGCGTCGACGAATCCTGTGGTTGTTCCGCAGGCGCTCTCGACGACGACTCTGGTGAATGGGATCGATCAGGACCTCTTTCGGTTCCAGGTCTCCTCGTCCACTGGAGAGAATGTCCTCTTCGTCGGTTCGCTCACGTTCCGCTTCGGTGGGATCGGGAGTGGATCGCTCACGAATCTCCACATGCGTCTTGGAAGCACCGACCTGGCGCCCAGCCAGTATCGGATTCTGGTCACTTCGACCGGCGAAGAGATCAGCTCGACGGATGTGATCGATGGTGTGTCGGGTCAGTACACGATCGTGTTCACGGCTGATGGACTCCGTGTCTTTGGCTCGGGCGTCATCCTCACTCTCGAGGGCACGCCTTCGGACTTCGAGAGCGGAGAAGCTACGAGCGTGATCTTCGGGGACCGCATGTTCTCGACCATCTCGCCCAGCGCCTTCGGTGCGATGTCTGCCAACGGGCAGATCGAGTACACGGATGGACGCGCAGCCTACACCGCAGTCGATCCCATCGTCTGGAGGACGGCTGAGTCGAGCTGGTACACCGGGTCTTGGGGAATCGACAACCTGAACGACGGAGCGATTCTCTCGAGCCTCTAACCTCCACGGTTCGCACGACCTAGAACGTGTACGGGTCGCAGATCCTCCTGATCTGCCTGGCCGACGAAACACGAAAGTGTGTAGTTGGCCTCTTACCCGGGAACATCACTTCGGTGGTGTGACCAGGTTCGAAACAGAAGTTCTTCAACACAAGAAAGGAGAGTTGCCATGCGCAATCTCTTCATCACGATGGTTCTCGGTCTCGTTCTCGTTGGTTGCTACGAATCGCACGGCATCAGCTTCGTTCCCGTCATCCCGATGGGTGACAGCGGTCCGTATGTCGGCGGCGACGCCAGTCCGATGGAGCCCGACGCGGGCCCGATCGTCATGGTCGACGCTGGTCTTCCGGAAGTCGACGCTGGCACGCACGAGGGCATCGCGCTTCGCGTGGTGTTCAACGGCCCAGCCGAGTCGATGTACCTCCGCGGTTCGCAGGATGTGGTCATGTACCACTTCACGCTCACCGCCTACGAGGCGCTCGAGATCCGCAACCTCTCGTACACGGTCGAAGGCCTCACGGCCGACGATCGTGTGAGTGGGTCGCTTGGTTCCGAGTACTTCCGCGATCGCAAGATCAAGAACGCAGACACGGGCGAAACGGTCATGGGACCGATCGATCCTGGCACGAGTACGTTCACGGATTCTTTTGCCATGACGGCAGGGGAGACGGTAGACCTGCTCGTCACCATGGACCTCGCCAACGTGGAAGATGCATTCGCCGAGTTCTACGGCGACGGCAATAACCGCTATCGCGTTACCTTCGGTGATGCGAGCGGTCACTTCTTTGGTAGTTCCAGCGTGCGTCGCATCGCGACGGGAGAATTCCTCCCGCCTGAAGCGATCGAGAACAACATTCGTATGCCCGGCAACGAGATCATGGTCGCGGATACGAGTCTTGCCATCAACATGGCGTCGACTCCCTCGTCCACGGTCGCGGTCAAGAGACAGCCAATGATTCCGAGCGTGGGCATTGTGTTCACTGCCTCGGCTGCATCGGATGTTCTCATCCGCTCCGTTCAGTTGACGGGCACGGGCAACATCGCGGGCGCATTCGTTCTCGCGGACCTGCACAACGTGGTCACGTACTGCGCGCTCTTCGATGGAGTGGTGCAGGTCGGACTCGCGGAGAGTCCTGACGCCGTTACGGGTCAGATGAACATCACGGGTGTGAACTACACGATCCCTGCGGGATCGTCGGTCACTCTCGAGGCTCGCTGCACGGCCGATTCGATCGTCGCTCTCGCGGATGGCGATCACTACGCGATCGGCATCGCAAGCGCACACGACGTGGTCGCGGAAAGAAGCGAAGGCTTCTCGGTCACGCCAACGCTCGCGTTCTCGCTCATCAACAACATGAGCGAAGCGCCGACGAACATCGTCACAGTCAGGCAACACGGGACGATCACCATCGCGTCCGACAATCTTCGCCAGTCCACGATCCTCGTTGCTGGTGGAGATGTCTGGCAGAACTTCGCACAGTACAAGGCGACCGCGCAGTACGAAGCGATGGACGCGGATGTCATTCGTGTGCGATCGGTAGGGGATGCCGCCGCCTTCATGCAGGTCGCGGTCGCAATGGATGGGTACGTGCTCGGCACGTGCATCCTGCCCGCCGGCATCAATCAGAGTTGTGATGTGCGCCTGTCGTCTACGTTCCATGTGGAACGTGACAGCTCACGCACTTTCCAGCTCTGGGGCAAGCTCAACACAGTCGTCTCATCGGCTTCGGTCAGTGGGGCAACTGTGGGAGTCCTCCGTTCCGGAAGCCGTATCGCCCTCGGACTCGCGTCCGATGTCGTCGTCGGCGAATGGGACACGAGCTACACCAGCATGCTGAACATGCGCATCACGGGAGCAGCTTCCGGTGATCGCATCTACGCAAACGGCCCCGCGAGGATGGGCAACGATTTCATCGTTCGCCGCACCAAGCCCGTGGTCACGCGTCAGGCGCTCTCGACCACGACGCTCAGCAACGGTTCTGATCAGGACCTGATCCGGTTCCAGGTCAGCGCCGATAGCGCGGGCGCAATCGGCGTCATGGGCTTCCGCTTCCGTATGTACGTGACGGGTTCGGGAACAGTCTCGAGTCTGCGCGTTCGTCGCGGTAGCTCGGATCTGCCCGCGAGCGATGTGACGGTGACCTATGACGGAACCTACGTCGTCATCGCCTTCACGTCGGAACAGACGATCGCCGGTTCCGGAAACGTCTACACGCTTCACGGCATGGTCAACGGTTTCATCGCCGGCGATTCGATCTCGACGTCGTTCTATCGCGACTCGACCAATACGCAGATCACGGGCTATGTCGGATCGGATGCGATGGTCTCCGGGACTATCGGTTCGATCATGGCCGGTATGCTCTGGTCTGACATGTCCGAGATCCCGCACTCGCCAGCCACGATGGCACTCGGCGGTTCCATGGATTGGACCAATGAGACGCTCGTCGAGGACATGACGCAGACGCAGGTTCTCTCGCGCTAAGTCGCACGGTTCGCACGACCTAGAACGTGCATGAGTCGTAGATCCTCACTTCTGATCTGCACACTGGTCCGTCCCGTAAAGGCGCTTGCGCTTCTATGGGACGGCTCTCCTCTCCGCCCCCTGACAAACCAACACCCGCGTTGGAGTCGGAGGCCGAAGATGGAGAAAAGAAAAAATGAATCGCAATGTGAAGAACGAAGTTCTGCGTCGCGAGGCAGAGGATCGTCTGTGCGGATGGCTCATGCTCGCGATGTTCACGTTCGTTGGTGCGACGGGCTTCTGCTACGGCACCTACGTCGCGAACGCGCAGACCGCCGGCCTCGAGCTCGAGGCGTCGCTCATCATCATCGCGTCGACGGCCCTCGTCATCGGCGGATGGTTTCTCAAGAACGCCGCCATCGCGCTCAATCTCATCCGAGATCTGAACGACAAGGCGGCGATGCGCAAGCAGCTTCTCTCGAACATCCCTCGGTCGTCGAAGCGTTCGCTTCCGATCGAGTTCAAGAAAGGAATCTGAGATGCAACGGCGGAATCTGATCTGGGTATTTGCGTTTTGGGCAGCGCTTGTTCTACAAGGAGAATCGCGACACGAGATGGACATGTCCTGCGAAGAAGGTTTCTATCAGCACGGCCAGGTGTCGATGTGCGTGGCAGAGGATGGATTTGCTGGGCTTCGTGCCTGCATACAAGGCCGTATGACTCGCTGCACATCCCTCGCTGAAACGGGTCACAGATCCCCCTGATCTGACCAGCCCCACGAAGCTCATTGAGCAGAGTGGGGCGCCTCAACTCTCACATCACTTATACTGGTGTGAGGGTAGGGCGAATAGTTCGCACTATCAAAATATGAGAAGGGGATCTGTCATGCGTAACGTGTGTTGGCTTCTGATCGTCGGAATCTTCTCCTGCACTGGCTGCGAAGAGTCGCGCACTCAGACGGAGATCTCACCACTTCCCGTCCGACTACCAAATCCGTCGGTTCGTGTCCTCTGTGAAAACCCTCCCGATCCCGTCACGTATGCGGCAGGGGTCGAGGTCGAAGCCATCGCGTGTAGCATTACGTCGAACCGAGAAGTCGAATTCCTTGGAACCGACATCTACGTCGAGGTAATCGCAGGAATGCGAAATCTCGTGCGAGGCTCTCGCGGGACGATGTACTTCACGCGGTTCCGAACTTTTGTTCGCGAGACCGGTGCGACATGTAACGGTCCGATGGAAATCTCTCAGGAGGTCGAACCGGGCTCGGACATCAGTAATCTCGTAGAATCATCGGGAAGTATTCTCCTTCACGCGGAGGAGACTGCGACCATCGTTCTCGCTTTCACGATCGCGAGTTCCGAGGATGCTCCGGGAGAATTGTTCACATCCGATTCCTACGCGGCCTATCGGCTGACTTGGGGGGATGATGAATACCTCTCCTTCCCGAGTCCTGTGGCATTCCGTCTCATTGAGAACGGTGTTCCAACTCGGCCGCTGGTCCAACGGGAGCTGACGGGCGACAGGTATTTCACTCGCGTGCGCACGTTTTTGGTGCGGCGATGACTTAGTAGTGGGCTTTGGTCCATGGGTCGCAGATCCCCCTGATCTGACCAGCCCCACGAAGCTCTTTGAGCTGAGTGGGGCGCCTCAACTCTCACATCACTTATACTGGTGTGAGGGTAGGGCGAATGTTTTGCCCTATTGGTACTTTCAAAAAGGAGGTGGCAATGCGCCACTTCATGGTGATCGTTGTTCTTGGTTTTTGTTGTTCGGGTTGCTATGACGGTCATACGGTCTCGGATTCGTCCGAGCTCGTGATCGAGCATGGTGAGGTCGAAGGGACCTCCGTTAATCCCGATACGGTAGGGGCATTGCTTACGAGCGTGTTCCTCGTGAGCCACTCGAACTTCACGATCGAGATTCGTGGCGTCCAGCTCAACCTCTGCGGAGAGGTGAGTGAGGATCTCGCGTCTTCGATCACAAACCTGCGCCTCGTGCGTGGGGGAGACCGAGCCGTGCTCACGGCCGTACAACAGCCAGCGGATAGGGCTCTCGAATACATCACATTCGATGAGACTATTACGCTCGAGCCAGGGGAGGGTCTTCTCTTGATGCTTGTGGCGGATATCCCGCCTGCGGCATTCAATCGCATCGAGCTCGAGCTTGGTGTGTCGTCGTTCCCAAATCGACGGTTGTTCTCCGAGATCGTGTATGCCGACAACGGCGAACGCGTTCCCGAAGAACTCGTGCAAGGAAACATCTCACACGTTCGCAGAATCATGGTTGGACCCTGAGTCCACCTTTTCGCAAGGAGATAGTCATGGTCGTTCTTTTCCCAGTCATGTTCTTCCTCGTCGCATTCGGCGTCGGAGAGGTGTTGTTCCGTGCGGGACAGGTAGGGATCGCCTTGCTCGGCCTCGTGTTCGGCTTCAACAACTTCCGTCCAGGCGAGATTCAGCGTGTGCCGTTCTACATGCTGACCATGTCGCTCGCATCAGTCGCGTCCTTCACGGTCGTGATGTTCTTTCTCACCTCATAGGAGCGTGTCCATGAAAACGAAGAAGAAGTTCAAGACACGCACACTCCCTCCGAACGACCCTTCGCTTCCCACGAAAGAAGAGATCGAGCGCATCACCTTGCTCTTTCGTCTCTACGTGGAGTGCACGCAGGTCGGCAAGACGGAACCGAACTGACGACATGGAACTAACCTTCATCGTCCCGTTCTCACTCGTGTTCCCATTTGTTCTGTCTGTGATCCGTATGAAGATGCTGGTCAGAGACTCGAACGAAATTTATCTCGTGTGGGGAAAGCAGGCGCAAGCAGAGGGACTGAATGGGTCACGCGATCGCGCATTTCGCGCGCTCAAGCAAGCGGAAACCCTGAGAGACCTTCATCTCGCAGCATCGGATCGAGCGAAGTATTGGGAACATCGATTTGAAGAGATCGTGTACCTTTCGACGCTCGGCATCTTCTTCAGCGTGACTGGACATACGGTGTGGGCACTGGCCTTCAGAGCTCACAACGGCCTCGTTCACCTCGCCGATCTAGGTGCATCGCTGATCTTCATCTCTGGAACTCTAGCCATCGGCATTCATGTATTCGTATTTCTGTTGAATCTGACAGAAATGCGGTTGTACATGACCAAGCTGCGGCATTTCGAAGCCGAGTGGGGAGATGAACAAAATGTGCGAGAGCATTAACTCTTGCGGGTTGCAGATCCCCCTGATCTGCATGCTCCATTTGCTCCCCACTTGCCAAGTGAGGGTTAAATGGTGTGTGATGTGTGCCCTAGGGCTGACCTCTTCGCTCGGTACGTCGCATTCGTGCTGCGGCCCGAACCCGAGAGGTCACCCCCTATGAAAAATGTTCCCTGGACCGCTATCGAGAAGTGGCTCTGGAGTCGTTACCTTGTTTCGTTGTTCCTTGTCCTTGTTCCCATCGCCTTCGCGGGCCTCGTTGTGGGCGTCGCTCTCGCGAACGTGGACGATGTGAACGCGTGGTATCTCGCCGCGCTCGGCATGCTCACGGTGTTCGATCTCGCGATCATGTTCGCGGTCGGTGAGATCATCTTCTCTCGCTATGTGCGTCTTCAGCGCTGGCGAGAGTACATGAGTACCGATCTTCACGCGCACGAATCCAAGAAATTCGCACGAGAAGTCGCCTTCGACTACGAACTCGCGCATCAAGCAATGGGCGTCACTGACGCCTAGCTCACTCCTGCCCGGCCGCCCTCCGTTTCCTACGGATGGGGTGGCCTTTTTCATATTTCCGCGTTTGTGTTTAAGATAGAGCTATGAAACGCTCTCTACTTGCTGTGATACTAGCTTCTAGCTTCTATCTTCTAGCTTCTCCTGTTCACGCCGAGGTTATTCGTAGTTTTGATGTTCACGCTTCTCTAGACGCGAATCGTCGTCTCACAATCACAGAAACGATTGGTTACGATTTTGAAGATGCAGAGCGCCACGGTATCTATCGTGATATTCCTGTTGTGTATGATCGTGACGGCGCTTCGTTTAAGCTTCGTCTGGATGTTCAGGATGCGACCATGGATGGCCAGCCGGTAGGTCAGAGCATTTCTACGAGCGGACGCAATCTTGAATTAAAACTTGGAGATGCAGACAAGACGATTACGGGTTTGCATACCTATACCATTACGTATTCAACAGATCGCGCGATAAATGATTTTCCAAAAGAAGGGGAGCGCGAACTCTACTGGAACGTCACGGGTGATGCGTGGCCAACAAATATCGAGAAGTCGAGCTTTACGCTTGATGGTCCAGGAGCCGCTGGAAAAACAATTTGTTTCACGGGCTCATACGGAAATACAGAACAGTCTTGTACGATCACGGCATCAGGAAATTCAGTGAGTGCAAAAGCCACGCGTGAACTTATTCCAGGAGAAGGCTTTACGGTTGCCGTTCGTTTTCCGGCAGCATCCATGCGTGAGATTTCTACAAACGAACGTTTGTGGGACATGTTTATGGATAATTTGTGGTTTGGATCTCCTCTCGTTATTTTCATCGTCATGTTCTTGATTTGGCGTAAAAACGGAAAAGATCCAGTAGGCCGAGGGACGGTAGTTGCGCAGTATCAACCACCGCGAGATCTTCCTCCTGGTTTATTGTCAGCGTTGATTGATCAGGAATTTTCTCAGCGCTCTGTGACAGCTACTATTCTTGATCTCGCACGACGGGGCTATCTTAAATTAAAATTTACAGGTGAACCAAAGAGTGGATTTTTTTCCAGTGCTCCAGAATTCACGATGATTAAGTTGAAGGAGACAGATGATTCTGTATTCGCATTTGAGAAAACATTATTTGACGGATTATTTAATGGGAAAGAAGAGGTGTCTCTGAAGGACAAAAAGAATGGAAGTTTTTGGAGAGCGATTCAAACGGCGCGCGAGGAAGGATTCGCAGAATTACAGGGGCAAGGATTATTTGGAAAGAATCCAGGTTCCGTTCGTGGTACGTGGATTGTCGTCGCCTTTGTGGTTGGCGTTGCTGGTGTGATGCTTACGAGCACGGGTCTAGGCGTTGTATCATCTGGTGTTTGCGCGTTGATCGTGGCTGGATTTGGTTGGTTTATGCCAACCAAAAGCAAAGAGGGAGCTATCGTTATGGAAGAAGCAGAAGGCTTTAAAATGTTCTTGTCTGTTACAGAAAAAGATCGCCTTGATTTTACGGACGCGCCAGAGCGAACGCCTGAAAATTTCGCACGCTTTCTTCCTGCGGCTGTCGCATTTGGTGTGGAGCAGAAGTGGTCTAAGCAATTTGAAAGCATCGACATGACGCCACCGTCATACATGGATGGATCCATGGACGGTTGGAACGCGCTTCGATATGCGAATCTCGCGGATTCATTCCATGAGGCGTCTGCAAAGAGTATGTATGCTGCGCCTTCATCCGCAGGTAGCGGCGGATCGGGATTCTCGAGTGGAGGTTCAGGCGGTGGATTTGGTGGGGGAGGTGGTGGAAGTTGGTAAAAAAAATGAGGCCCCCTCCAGACGGATGCGGGGCCTTTTTGTTACTTGCGCTTTACGGACTTGTTGGGGCCGCTGACCTCGACGATTGGCTCGTCATCCGGCTCGAGCTCCATCGTTTCGCTCACGACTTCCGGATCGTCGGAGCTGGCCGGCGGCGGGATGGAGTCGAGCACGGCATCGGGAAGAAGGTCGGCCGAGGGCTTCTCGACCTTGTAGGTCTTCGGAGGCTCGATCCAGCCGAACTTGAGCGCGACCGCGTCGATGACGGGCACGAGCTTCTCGAAGGGGAGACAGCTCACGAGCTCGGGCATCGGAACGGCTTCGAAGAGAAGATTGGGCGTGAACTGCCGCTTCTCTTGGTACGCTTGCAGGCCGATCTTGAGAATCCGAGCTCGCGCCTCGGCGGGAACGTAGTCGCTCACGAACACGGATTCACCGATCGCATCCACGACGAATTGGTGGACCTTGGTGTCGATGGTGGCCGCGTGCTTCTGCACGGTTGCAGGTGTGTCGCTTCCAAGTCGTTCCACGACGACGTCGTTGATCGCGTGCACCATGAGGCGCTGGCTCTTGTCGTCCTTGGTCGCGAACGCGTTAGCGCTCTTGATGAGGGTGAACAAGACCTTGCGGTCATGGACACGGACGAGCTCGTCCGGCGAGACGACTTGGTAGAGATCGACGAGCTTCACGTCGGTGAGCTTGACCCCCTTCTCGAGGATGATCGCGCTCGCGGCGAGATCGAACTCCGAAGCGTAGTCGCTCCCGAGCTTGGTCAGGCCGAACAGGGCGCGCCGACGATCGGGCTCGTTCTCGTACCCTGTGAACAGGGCGAGAGGGGGGAACACTTCGTACAGCTTCTCGACCGTGATGTACCCAAGCGCGACGAACATCGCGATGAGCTTTGAGAGGAATCGCTCCTCATTCTTGGGGAGCTGAGAGACCTTAGGTGCGTCCATCAGTTACGTAGCCTTTCTACCTCAAGATGAGGCATCAGTGATTTACCAAATTATGAAGAAAATGGTCAATATTGAGGGTAAGAAAAAACCGCCTGGGCCAGTTCGTCGCATGGGCGATTACTTTGGCTTCGGCGGGGCAGGGACTCGGGAGATTTTCGCGTAGAACGCGGCTTCTTCCGGATCTTCTTCGTCCACAGGGGGAGCTGGCGCAGGCGGTGGAAGGCTTTCCATACGCCAGCTATCGAGGAGGGCATCAAGCGCATCTGGGTTGTCGCGCGCCGCTCGACCAATGTCATCGAGCGGGTTGATGCGGTTATCGAGCTGTTCACCGATCTCAGCCAACAGAAGCTCTCTCTGAATGGCGGGATCGGTGATCTCTTCTTCGAGGAGCTCCTCGACGTCGTCGGGATCGACTTCTTCAGGTTCCTTCGCCGGCATTTCCCGCTTCCTTCTTCGGAAGCGGTGGCGGGACGCTTCGCGCGAGCGATTCGTCTTCACCACCACCGTCGACGAGGATCACCTCGTCGGGAGGAGGAGGGATCTCCGACTCTCTCGCGTCGTGCGCGGCCGCGAGGCCGAGCTCGGTCGCATAGTGGACGAAAGGCTCCACCATGATCGCGACGTCGATGTGAGAAGCGAGGTCCATGAAGGACACGCCGCCTTCCTCTGGGTTGAAGATGATGTGACCGAGCCGGAACGTCTGGTTCTTTCGACACATCTTGTGGACCGCGTTCAGCATGGACGCTCGGAGCTCGGCAGGGACTTGATCGCCCATGACGTTCTCGATCGTGATCGCCTTGAGGATGCGTTCGTAGGTTCGCATGCTCGACCCATTGAACGCGTTGTGCAAGACGAGCGCGTCGATGAAGCGCGCGGCGAGGACGCGATGCTGATCACGAGACGAATCCATGAACCAGAGCGATTCCATGACCGCCTGATACAGAATATCGAGCTTGATGTGCTCGACGTAGTAGGGGATGCCCACGGTCCGCACGAAGCGTTCCGCAACCTCATCCTCGATCTCGAGGGCTAGCTTGATGTCGCTGATCTGGCGCTCGAGTGAGTGCTTGATCGCGAACTTCTCGGCCATACCCGTGCAGGCGCTGTAGACCTTCGCACGGATTTCCGGCATCGCCTCGAGTGAGGCGAAGATCAGGTCGATCGTGATGACCTTCATCATCGCGACATAGGTCAGGACGCCCAGTTCGAGCGCCGCGGCGAGAACGATCTCGAACACGGGCTTGGGATCGGGCATCGGATCCAGATCGCTGCTGCCACTCGTTGATCCGAAAGAGCTTTCGGAAGACGTCATCGAATCGGACATGATTCACCTTTTCTGTAGGGGTAGATGGTGCGAGGCGCGCGCCAAATTCATCACAAATTGAGCATTTTGTCAATGCTGGCATGGTTGACTATTCGCCATATTTTAGGTATCTTTCCCCCGCTTGGGCAGGATAGACGACCGCCTTTTCCGCAAGGAAGGGGAGGAAAGTCCGAGCTCCGAATTCGCCGCAAGGTGGAGGAAAGCGAAAGCGGCTAACGGCCGCCGGGATATAGCGGAGAACGAAAGGACACGTGCCCAACGTTCTCGGTAAACCCAGGGAAAGTGCCACAGAGACTACTCTAGCTCCCGAAGCTCGTAAGAGCGCAGGGAGCCAAAGGTGAAAAGTATGGGTAGGTGGGGAGGGCGTAAGCTTTCTCTGCCAGCCCATTCGCTCCGTTGTAAGACGGACGCGCGGCAAACCCTTTCCGGAGCAAGAGCAAATTCCCGCGTCGTAAGACAAGGGGAATGGTCGCTCGCTTGACCCCGTTAGTAATAACGGGCCCAGAGAGATGGTCGTCCACGACAAAACTCGGCTTATCGTCCTACCCAGGTATCAGCACCCGCCACTTTGTAGGCGGGTTTTGATTTTCTGCTATGCTATGGGTGCTTTTGTATGCGACGCTGGCTACCAGTTTTTGTCATATTTTTGCTGGCCCTTGCCGGTGTCTGGTTTTGGTCTCTTGGATCATTACCTGAGGAAGTCTCAGGAAAGATTGTTCTAACAGAGGCCGAGGGTCAGGTGAGCATTAAAGGGCCAGATGCAAGTGACTATGTTCTCGTAAAACAAGGCGTGGAAATTGCGGAAGGATCATCAATTCGTACAGGCTCAGATGCGGCTGCAACGGTGTCTTGGTTTGGCGATGCGGAGTCTCGCATCGGATCGGATTCTGAAATTAAATTAATTAGTGCAAGTACAGACGAAGAACAGGGGACAGCTTTGCGTATTCGTCTTGAGGCCGGACGTATGTGGTCTCGTGTCATGCGCGTTCTTGATCTTGGGGCTGATGTGACCGTTGAAACAAATGACGTAGTCGCTACGGTTCGTGGAACCTCTTTCGACATGGAAAAAAAGATGGCGCAGCCAACAAAAATTTGGGTTGCGGATTCCGTTGTTGAGGCTTCGGGAGCATCAGTTGCGGCAAAGAAAGATGGATTTTTTGTAGCAGAAGGGAATATGGCAAGTTTTGGTGGCTCGGGACAGACGACAGCCGTGCAGCCCCTTACGGATTCGGACAAGGACTCAGAATGGTTTAAAACAAACCATCAAGCAGATGCGGTATTTCGAACGAATAAACTGAAAAGAATTACAGAATCACTCGCGGTGGATCATGTTCCGTTGACGGGCTTGTTGCATGATATTACGGAAGCATCCGAGACGGTACGCGAACGCTTTGTGGATGCACCAAAACGACAACGATTTGCTACTCGTATTTTATTACGTCGATTAGCAGTGGTACGCCGCACGATCGAAGAAGGAAAAAGTGGGCTAGGCTTTCAAGAATTCTCACGGTTAGATGGACAATTCAAAGCACGAATCGCGGCGGGACCAGAGGCAGTAAAAACGATTCGTCCAGCCGTGTTGATGGCGCAGGTGTTATATTTTGATGTTCGCCCTTCAGATCCAGCGTATCGAGTAAAGCAACAGCTTGAATCTTGGTTGCCTTTGGTGGCGCGAACACCTGCCGATGCATTGTCTGCTCGTTTATTGAGTATTGATGCTCGTCTTGATGAGGCGGTCGCAGAAGTGGATGCATCCTCTTTTGATCAGGCAGGACAAATGATTATTTTGGCAAGACAAGGACTGACAAACTCAGATCGTGAAATTCGTGAAGCGAAGGGAGCCGACGCAAATGCGCTCGGTCGTCTTCGTCGCATGTGGAAGGCTTTATCCGTAAGAGCAGATGTATTGGATGCCCGCTTAAAAACGGCACTGGCACCTCCTGCGGCGCTCCCAACGATCTTGATTGAGGATAGTGTCCCAACGTCTTCTGTGCCTGTTGTCCCTCCTGTTGTGACTTCGACGATACCAGTGGCTCCAATTCAAATCCCTAAACCAGTTTCGCTTCAGATTCAACCAGCGCAATCGTCTGTTGTATTTGGGAAGACGGTTTCATTCCGAGCGATTGTTGTATATGACACGGGTCTCACAAAGGACGTGACAAAGCTCACGACATTTAAGGCTTCACCGACTGGGTACGGCGCGTTAAATGGATCTGTCTTTACGGCGAGCCAACTTCAAGGCACGGTTGTCTTTATCGCTGGGTATGTCGAAGATGGGCGAACGCTTGAGGGGAGTGCGACGGTTACTATTTCTCAATAAATTCATAAATATGAAACTCAAATATCCAAGTCTCGCATTGATCGCAGGACTAAGCGTTGGAGTGCTTGGCGGTTTATGCCAATTGCTTGGCGTATTTGATGGTTGGACGCATAGCCTGACGGATCAATTTTTCTTAGCGCGTACGGCTGATCCGTCGATTGTTGTTGTGGCGATTGATGATGCATCTCTTGCTCGAATTGGTCGTTGGCCATGGCCACGCTCATCCCATGCGGAATTGATTGATCGTCTTTCTTCGTATGGAGTGAAGGCGATTGCCTACGACGTAAATTTCCCAGAAGTATCAAATCCGGTTGATGATACAAAGCTCGCGTATGCAGTACGGAAAGCGGGGAACGTGGTGATGCCAATCGAGCTCGTATTTAAACCCCAAGGAGATCGTTTAGGTTTTGACGCATCAAAAATGGTACAGCCAATCACAGAAATTCAGACGGCGGCAAAAGTATCAGGATTTACAAACACACCACTTGATACGGACAGTGTATCGCGTCGTGTGCCTGTTGAAGTGGTTGATGCAGGCGGTACTCCGATCCGTCATTTCGCGTATGAAGCCGCTCGCATCGCTGGCCGTGCGCCAAATCGTCTTGATATTCCGACGGACTCACTTGGGAGGACATTAATAAATTTTCCAGGCGAACCAGGGCGTTCGTTTAAGACCGTTCCTGCGGCTGATGTGATTCAAGGCCTCGCAAATCCAGCCGTATTTAAAAACGCGGTCGTGTTTGTTGGCGCGACAGCTCGCGATCTTCACGATGCGGAAAACACGGCGACTTCAAGAGGTGAACCAATGAGCGGGGTAGAGATTCATGCATCGATTTATGACACATTGGTTTCGCAGCGTTGGCTGGTTTTGATGAACCCTTGGCTACAGGCGTTGCTTCTTGTCTTGGCTGGCACATTGCTTGGGTTGCTCGTGCCTCGTGTGCGTCCGCGCTACACGATTGTAGGAACGTTTGTATTTTGGCTCGCTTGGATTATTACGGCATTTATATTATTCGATAAGGGAATTGTTCTCGACATCGTTTGGCCAACGCTCGTGATATTCTTCGGATTTGCTGCACTCTTGCTTGAGCGCTGGTTTGATACGGAAGTGCAACGTCGCAAGATTCGCTCCGCATTTAGCCGATACGTTTCACATTCAGTCGTGGAAAGTATCATGCGAAATCCAGACAAGCTGAAGCTGGGCGGCGATCGTCGAAATATGAGTGTTTTGTTTTCAGATTTGCGTGGATTCACGACTTTGTCCGAAGGTCTTTCGCCAGAAAAACTCGTGGAAGTACTTAATACGTATTTGAACGAGATGACGAATATCGTCTTTGAAGAAGGTGGCGTGCTTGATAAATATATTGGAGATGCGGTCATGGCTTTTTGGAATGCGCCGTTTGATCAGCCCGATCATGCTGCTCGTGCTGTGCGCTGCGCTATTCGAATGAGAGATCGTCTTGCCGAAATGAATAGAGAAGGAGTATTTCCAAACGGAATTATATTAAAAGTTGGCGTCGGAATGAATACAGGGGACATGGTTGTTGGAAATATCGGTGCAGAAACACGCTACGATTACACGGTGATCGGCGATAGCGTAAACCTCGCATCGCGCACAGAAAGCCTCTGTAAAGAATATGGCGTGATGATTATCGTGACGGGTCAAACGCGTGAAGCAATGGGGGATGGATATGTGACGCGCTTGCTCGATCAGGTGGCCGTGAAGGGCAAGAAAGAGCCAGTGCGTATGTTTGAAGTGCTTGGGGCAGCAGGAAAAGTTGCTGACATCGATTTAACATTTGCCCGTGATTTTGAAGGCGCGCTGAATGCGTATTTTGAAAAACGTTTTCATGAGGCGCTTCATGCAGCTGAAAAACTGTTAGTTGCACGTCCCGATGATGTGACTACAAAACATCTGAAAGAACGTTGCGAAATCTATCTTCAAACACCCCCACCAGAAGGGTGGGATGGAACGTGGGTGATGACGAAAAAGTAATTAGCGTCCCAATCCAACGCGTTCACGCACGACTTTCATTTTAGCTTCGGCCATTGCTTTTGCTTTGTCGCGTCCAGAATCGAGAATTTTTTGAAGTTCTTTTGGTTCTTTGCGATAGTCTTCTATCTTGTTGCGAATCGGACCGAGCGTCGTGACGACAATCTCTGCTAGATCTTTCTTGAAGTCGCCATAGCCTTTGCCGGCGTAGAGCTGTTCTATTTCTTTCATCGTTTTACCAGTCAGATGATGATAGATCGCCATCAGGTTTGAGACAGCAGGCTTCGTTTCCAGATTACACGCGACTCCACCGTCGGTATCTGTAACCGCGCGCATGATCTTCTTACGAATCGAGTCTCCATCTTCATCAAGTGAGATTGTTCCTGCTTTCGCGTCTTCGCTCTTCGACATTTTCTTTTCTGGATTCTGTAAATCCATCACGCGACTTCCGTGCTTTTGGATAAGCGCTTGTGGAATGATAAACGTCTCGCCAAATTGTTGATTGAATCGTCGTGCGAGTACGCGGGCGAGTTCCAAGTGCTGCATTTGATCTTCGCCAACTGGGACGGCACTCGTGTCATACAGGAGAATATCCGCGGCCATGAGAACGGGATAGGCGAAGAGCCCAAGCCCCGCGCGTTCCGCGCCACCTTTTTGGGATTTGTCTTTGAATTGCGTCATGCGCTCGAGTTCACCCATTTTTGCGATGGTGCTCAAAATCCATGCGAGCTCGGTATGTTCCGCGACTTCACTTTGCACGTAGATGCAGGAGCGAGCTGGGTCAATTCCACACGCGAGATACGTTGCGGCAATATCAAGCGTATTCTGACGGAGTTCTTTTGGATCTTGCGAAACCGTAATTGCATGCAAATCAACGATGCTAAAGAGACAGCGATGATCTTTTTGAATATCGACCCATTGTTTAATCGCGCCGATGTAGTTCCCTAGATGCGGCACGCTGGTAGGCTTTACGCCTGAAAATACGAGGTCTTTCATGCGTGAATGGTATCCGAAGGACGTTTCGATGTGTAGGGGCATGATTTATCACGCCCTGAACCCACGATGTGTAGGGGCGTGATTTATCACGCCCTGGTTCGTAATCGTATGGGGCACGATCGGGTGGCGTGTTTGGGTGGTATTTGAATGGCGTGTGATATATCGCCAGGGCGCGATACAGCCAGGGGCGCGATACAGCCAAGGGCGCGATAAATCGCGCCCCTACGATGAATGATTACCACCAAATGGTGAATGGAAATCGTCCAATTCCCATTTTGCGGGATTGTTTCGAATATATTGACGAATGGCATTCAACTCTGGTTCATTTCGGATAATTCGTTCGTGATAATTGCGTTGCCACACCCCGTACGTTGATCCCGCCAATCGGATTTGTCGCGTCACCCGCGCTTTGTATGATCGAATGATTTCCCCCAACGTCATCGTTGTATTTGTAGGGGCGCGATTTATCGCGCCCTGGTCCTTGATCCAAACAATTCCATGTACATGATTCGGCATGACGATAAATTCATCCGTATCAACGTATTCCGAGTATTCAGGGATTTCATCCCAAGTATTTTTCGCGATATCACCATTCTCGTTAGGTTGCATTTCGCTATTTTGAATTATTCCAAAGATACTCGCCCTTTCATGGGTACGAATTGTCACAAAATACGCACCCGCTGAATGGTAGTTGAATCGAGGTAAGCGAATCGATTGGCGATGATAGTCCATACATACCGCGTTCCATGAATTTGTTCGATTGTCAACAGCGTGCCCCTCATCGTAGGGGCGCGATTTATCGCGCCCTCTAAATTCATTGCGCCCTCTAAATTCATCGCGCCCTTGGATTTATCGCGCCCCCTCAAATTCATGGCGTTCTGTAGCTCCTTGATTGTATATTCGATCCATTGACCACACAGTGATATTTCACTAACGTGCGTAAGCACCCCTTTTACCCCGGAGGCTGGATAAATGATTTTCGTGAACGATCTGTATCACTATCGCGTGCATATTGAGTCTGCAACGCGACCTCTCTACGCCGAACTCATCAAGAAATACGGCAAAGAGAACGTGAACGAGCTCTGGGATGAGAGCAAGCACGAACAGTACATTCATGAATCGCTTCGCGACGTGGCGGCGCCCATTGGTATGGTCACGCTCCTCTTGAAGGAGTTTGATCACAGTGCGAGCACCAACCAAGCGATTCAGTGGGCGCACGCCTGCAACTATCGCCTGACCTTCCCGTGGGAGCGTGAGGCATTCTCTCGGTCCTACCCGGAGTTCCAGCGGAACCGTCTGATCGCGGATCTCGGTTCGCTCGCCCATGAGCGTAATGAACGCATCACAGCGATTCTTACGAGCGGTGCGAGTGGGCCCATCCTTGGCGGCGGGCACTATGATCGGATGTGGAACGTCTCTGACCACTTTCTCTTTGCGAGCGCGTAGCTCGCATGTACGACTTTTCCTGGCCCCGTCCGTTCGAAAGAATGGGCGGGGTATAGTGTTTTATGGAATTGTCTTGGTTGACTGATTGATCTGGTCATGGTTAATCTTGATGAGCGAGCGTACTTCATTTTGAAGTTCGGTCGCAAACACAATGTTCACCGTAGGTCAGACATGCGTACGGATGGTCCGTACAAGGAGAAGATTTGCGTAAGGGCATTGAAGAAAGTTGGTTACATGAAGGAAAGACAGCAGAATCAGGTTTCTCAAGGGCAGATTGATGGCGCTCACGATCGTGAAGCGATGCAGCCGATGAACGAAGGTCAGGTTGACGAGGAGAGTTGTTATGACTCAGATCTCGAAAACTTACTCAGCGCTCAACGGCTTCCCGCTGATCACTATCGTGTGCAAGTCACAAATGATCCGCTTCCACCCTTAACGGTGTTGAAGCAGATCTTTTCCGAGAAGGGCGTTGCAGGCCCTTTCGATGGTCAAGAATGGAAGCGTCACAAGACGCGACTCGAAATGGAGCTCCCTGGAGAACGAATCTTCTGGGTAGCTAACCCACCGATTGAGGTGGCGCGTAAGCGTCAACAAATCATCGACTGGGCTGAGTCGCTCGGCTATCAGGTGGCGGTTGAGACAGAGGCAGTAGCCTTTGCCAACGCTTACCCTCACGTTCAGCGCTGTTACTTTGTGATCGCGTATGGCTCTAGTGCCTGTCGTGGTCCAAATAAAAAGCGGTGCGTGACTATGTTGTCGGCTTGCACAAAGCGTCGTGAACTCGTAGGAATCCCCGTTGATTCTGAGATCGTCGATTTTTGCCGAGTCCTTCTTGTCCGCAAAGGAAACTAGTTCTGTAGCACCTTAAACTCCCGTACCACTCTGTTGCGACCTCCAATACTCTTCGCCTATGCGAATCGAGATGGAGGTCGTTTACGTTTCGGAGGAATTCCGTACATCACGCCCACGTTTGCGGTTCCGCAATCTGATAAAGACTTTCGAACATTGCCGTTGTCGCCTCGACCATTCCTTTGTGTTTGATTTTGATCACGAGGTTAGTTTCCGGAAACAGATATGCCATGTTGTCTCCGTAAACCAGGAGTAGTTGTTGAAAGGGGAGCTGCTTTTCGGGAAGCATCCGCAGTTCAAAGATACGTTGTTTGAGTAATGCTTGGTTTTCCGAGTTGAAGTTGGTATTTGGTAGGCGTTGTGTTTCTTTTGTAAAAAGTCCGCGAGCAACGATATGGCGCGCAATGATACGTTTGAAAAACCAGGACCATCGGTCTTGTGTAAGGAGCTTCATTTCGGCTTGCAAAGCTCCACGTCCTTCGATGACGCGAAACGTAGAACCTTCTGGAAGAGAGGAAAGCTCATCATAAACTTGGTCAAACCCACGTTTTGAATCTGAAACTTCAATAACGGGCGTCGAGAGTTCGATTTTCTGTAATGCCTCGAGCGTTGGAATGAGACTTTTAAAGTCGGTCAGTTCTTTATCTAGTCGCCCAGCCAATTCAGACGGGGGAACGGCCACATATGTTTTTAAGCGCTTCTTCGGGACTTCGCTTAGAATACGTTTTTCCACCAAACGCAGAATATGGAAGTAGACAGCTGTTCTCTGTTTATTTATGGCTTTGGCTATTTCGGCAACCGTGGGTTGACCCAAAGTCAACACCGTTTCATAAATCTCAATTTCTTGCGGTGAAAAAGAGAAGTGTTCTAGGCCCGTGGCTACTATTGGCATGGCTCTATAATAGCGGTTTTTTACACTCTTGTCAAAATATTTTTACACATTGTGATAAATAGCCTAATTTTAGGCTATTCATAGCGAGAATAGAGAGTATACATTCGTTGACGATATGGCGTATTTTTGATAAAGTGATGAGTTGGAGATGAGAAATACTCCTTGGTTCCGATAAGCGGCCAGATGCATCCGGCCGCCCATCGGACCAGGGAGCGAAAGCTCCTTTCCAACTGGCCGAAGAGACAAATGGATGCCAAGGAGCTTATCGCGACGATCGTCGGAATGGTCGCTCAGACCAAAGGCCCCGTGGCAATCCACGGTGGAAATTTCTTCCTCCATGCGGATCCTCGCCTTGGGCGTGTCTATCCGATGGTGGGGGAAGAGCTAGAGCTTCTCGACGCGCCCGAGCAGTTGGTTGAGCAAGCGTATGGGCGCTACGGCATCCATGCGACGGCCACCTTCGGATGGGCGGCACAGCTAGCTGCCACACTCCGGGCTGGTGATCGTAAGGCAGACGTCTGCACTCTGGTCACGGACTGGGGATCGTGTGTGAGTGCTTGGGATGAGCCTAGTGCGGCGCGTGCGGCGTTCTACCGTTCCTATAAGGAGAGTAGGACGTTGCGAGTTTTTGAGGAGATTCTCAAGAAGAATGGTCTCGATCGTAGGGCGCTTATCAATATGCCTACGCGAATGGGCTTGATCAGCGAAACATACATTCGTGCCGACTTCGGGAAGCGAGTGAAGAAGGCACTGAGCAAAGGACAAGACGGTCTTGAACTCGATGGTCTCAGCTGTAGCGTTGACGGTGTTACTCTTCTTGATGGGAATGGGAGCGCCAATTGCAGCGGCGAGGTCGCAGAGCTTGCTCTGCGCTTGCATAGCCGTGGATATCGCGCACTGGTGCTGCTCTACCCCAACATGTGTCGCAACTTCATCCGGGCCTCGAGAGAGGTTGCGCGGGAGCTCGGCCTCGAGGGGATGACTATTATCACGGTGCCATTGCCTGCGGGTGGCGAACGCACGGAGAAAGAATTGTTGAAGGATCTTCGCATCGAATGATCTATACAAAGAAAGTAGGTGAGCATGGAACAGGATTCAAATGACACGGTTCTCTTTTTCGAGTACGAACCAACGTTCGTCGAGATGCTCGAGATGCTTATGGAGAAGCGTCTGTATGACACGAGCGCCTATACGGTCGAGCTGGAGGGCCTGTTTCATCGACTCGGATATGACAAGGAGTCGCGCATTCTCGATGTGGCAGCCGGCAGCGGTTTCCCCGCGTTGAATCTCGTTGAGCATGGATACACCATCGAGTGTTCTGACGGTGCCGAAGATCAGATTGAGCTTTTCCATCGGCGGGCAAGGGAACGTGGGGTTTCGCTCTCGTGTAAGCAACTCTACTGGAATGAGCTCTCACAGGTGTACGCCCCCGAGACGTACGACGCCGTGCTTTGTCGCGGTAACTCCTTTATCTTCGCGGTGGGCGGTTGGAATCAGGACGTGCCCATCGATCGGGAAGTCGCGCTCCGTACTTATACGGAAACAGCAAAGTCGTTCTACGATGTGTTGAAGCCGGGCGGCGTCTTGTACCTCGACAAGTTCAAGGACGATGAGGTGAATCACAAGGAAGTGGTGGCCAAGATTCGGTATGGCGAGAACGTCACTGCAAATATCGTCTTCTGGACGGAGCGAGACCCTATCTACAAAGTACGTCGCGCCACCATGCTCCTTCAGAAAGAGGATGGCTCCGAGTCTGGTCCATTGAACATCGGATACGACCTGACCGCCCCCGAGCTTGAGTGTTGTTTGCTCAATGCCGGCTTCTCGTCCGTCGATCGTGCGATGCTTCCGTCGGAAACATTTTTCGACATCTACCTAGCTCGTAAGTAGCCGAAAACCAAACGCCCCGCGTACTGCAGGGCGTTTTTTCATATATTTACACTTTACACTTCGATTATCACTGGGATTACCATCGGTCTCAGTTCCGTCTTGATGTACAGGAACTCTCCCATTTCATCGCGAAGCTTATCTTTTAGGTTCGAGATGTCGATTTCGCCACCTGGAACGCGAGATTTGCTGTCGAGAAGAATTTGGTTCGCTTTGGCACGGCTGGCCGTGATCAATTCTTGGTGTTCTTTCATGAACACGAATCCGCGCGACACGATGTCTGGCAAAGCGGCTGGTTCTCCTGTCTTTCCGTCGATGACGGCGACCAAGATCACGACACCATCGCCTGCGAGCTGCGTACGATCACGCAAGACGACCTGGTTTGTGTTTCCAACGCCGAGACCATCGACGAAGACGTAGGTGGTATCAACTTTTGTGTTTGTAAGACGTCCATTGCCTTGCTTGTCGAACTCGAGGATCTGACCATTGTCTGCAATGAAGATGTTCTCAGCAGGGAAGCCCGCAGCGACTGCGGCTTTCGCGTGCTCACACAAGAACGAATAGTGTCCTTCGATTGGAACAATATATTTCGGTTTTACCATCTTGTGCATGTCGACAAGATCTTCTTGTTGCGCGTGACCACCGGCGTGCACGTCCATCATTTTATAATGGATGACATCGGCGCCTTCGCGGTACAATGTATCTTTCACGCGTTGCACGGAGCGTTCGTTTCCAGGGATAACAGAGCTCGAGAATACAATAGAGTCACCCGGTTCAATGGAAAGAATTGGATGCTCGCGGTTTGCGATACGCATGAGAGCAGCGCGTTCTTCTCCTTGTGCGCCCGTACAGATGACGGCTGTTTTATCGCGAGGATATTTGTGGATGTCACGCGTTTCGATGAGCGTGCCTTTTTGAATTTCCATGTACCCAAGCTGTTGCGCGATCATCACGTTCGACTTCATGGAGAAGCCTTCAATGGCGACTTTGCGACCTTGGCGTTCACACGCCTTAATGATTTGTTGAACGCGTGCGATCATCGAAGCAAAGGTTCCGATAATGATACGACCCTTCGCATTCTTAATGATTTCGTCGATATTGTGCTGAATATCGAACTCTGCAAGCTGACGTCCTGGCTTTGAAGCATTTGTTGAATCAATAAGAAGGGCGAGAACTTTGCGGTCACCAAGGGCAATCATCTTTTCCGTTTCCTGATGCGATTGTGAGCCTGGACCTGGATCAAGCTTGAAGTCTCCCGTGTGCACGATGATGCCGCACGGCGTTTCAACGATCACACCGACCGAAGATGGAACGGAGTGTGAGACGCCGAAGAATTCAACCTTAAAACTTCCGAGCTGAAGCACGTCATCGTACTTCACGGAAAACAAATTCAATTTTGGTTTGTCGCGATGATCTTCCTGACGCTTGGCGATAATGCCGCATGTGAGATCAGTTCCGAACAAAGGTGGATTTCCGAGCACGGGCATCAAGTGGGGGATACCACCGATGTGATCGTAGTGAGCGTGTGTGATGACAACGCCGCGAATATTTTTTTCTTTACCCTTCAAACAAGAAAGGTTTGGAATAATATAGTCGACACCTGGCATGTCTTCATCTGGGAATTGAAGACCAAGGTCAATGATCAAAATGTCATTGCCATATTCGAGCACGGTACAGTTACGGCCGACTTCTTCGTTGCCGCCGATGATCATCACTTTCAAGCGCTCATCTCCTTCGAGTGAGTCCTTGTCTGTGCCTGTTTTACGAAATGGCTGGTGCTTGAACGTGCTCATGCGTGGAACGCTCTGAAAAGCGCCACCACCGCCACGCTTGCCGCCATGCGCGCCGCCTGGGCGACGTTTCACCTCGCCCTTATCAGATGGGCCACGGTGTTCTTCTTTTGCAAAACCTTGTTTAAGGCTTTGATTTCCGGTCTTGAAATGTGCCCCACCGGAAGAGGAGCGCCCCTGCGGAGTACGCGGGGGTGTAGTCTTTTGATCCATAGTTTGGATGTTGTTTGTGGCTAATATAGCCGTTAAGACAGCGAAAAAAACTTAACTGTCCGCGTAACTCTTCAGTTAAAGTGTCACGACTTTCGGCGTCTTCCAAGCAGACTTGGACGGCGGGCGAAAAACGTTACTTCCATATAATACCAGATCTTGAAGCCTAGGTCAACCTAATTTCCGAGGATTGAGATGTGTTATTGATAGAAAATATCGTAGCAATTGCTACGATATTTTTTCATGGTGGGCGGGGGGAGACTCGAACTCCCATGACCTTGCGGTCGCTGGTACCTGAAACCAGTGCGTCTACCAATTCCGCCACTCGCCCATGAATTGTTGCCTAAGAATGAGGCTTTTTTTGAGGGCTGTCAACGCTACTTCCAATGCAACGCTTCGTTCACATACCAGTTTGCGATTTGGAGAAGTCGGTCACTTGGTCGGCTAATCACCATATCCGAAACCCCCATAACACGTTTGTTCAGAAGGAGAGCGTAGGTTGGACGAAGTAAGAAGATCGCGGCTGCACGGGCGCGAATGACATTTGAAAGTTTAAGCTGAGCGGTCTGGACGGCGAGGGTCGTGGTTGCATTTTGGACATTCGTGAGGGCGGCATCGATATCACGATCAGCAATATTTGAAAGGTTAAGACCGCGCCCTGCTGTATTGGCGCTCGCCCAAAATGGGGTTAGGTCTTGATCAGAAGAAAGGAGGACATTCCAAACAAGAATTTGATAATTGCGTGTTTCGAGGGCGCTACGAAGCAAAGGTTCTGCTTCATCTGTGCGCACTTCGACCTGTGCACCAAGTAAAGACCAGCGACGCTTGAGGTGGTCAGCAACCGAGAGAAGATCGGCTTGGTTCGGAACATCGATGGTGAGCATGAGTAAGGTAGAGCTCGTGGAAGTCGTATTTGTTCCCAGATGACGAATGGTTTCACCTTCGCCAAGCTTCCAGCCTAAGGCGTCTAATTCTTTACGGGCCTGTTCAAGATCTGGCTTCGTGCTTGAAGTGTCTGTTAAGAACGGGAAAGGGGACGTAACAGCTTTTGCGTGGTCGCCTACAACTGAGGCGAGCTCGACTGGATCTATAGCAAGACTCAGTGCCTGACGAAGTTTCTCGTCTTTTAACAATTTGTCTTTTGTATTGAAAAACGCCACGGTTTCCTGAGGAAGTTCAAGGCTCACCGCCTGTAATTGGTCTGTGCGGCCTTTATCAGTGTCAGCCCAGGGAACGAAGGCTATGGAATCGACTTGGCCATTATTGAGTGCGCTTAACGCTTGAGCTCGATCGGCGTAAAAACGCAATCGAATATCTTCAATCATGGGCGTAAGACCATAAAATGCAGGCGAGCGCTTCAACTGGAAGGAGAGGATATTGCCGCGTCCATCACGAGTGAACGAGGAAGCCTGATAAGGCCCAGAGCCGATTGGCTTGAGATTTGCATCAGCTAAACGGGCGCTAGCATCTGGAATATCTTCCCAGATATGAATGGGAAGAATACCGACCGTGAGACTGTTCGGGAACAGTGCATCTGGGGCCGTAAGGTGAAATTGAACGGTTTGAGAATCAACTTTTATGATCTCCACATCATGAAAATTCGAGGCGAGCGGACTGCGCCATTCAGGATTTTTAATGGCATCGTACGTGAACTTTACGTCGTCTGCGGTGACCGAAATCCCGTCGTGAAATCGAATATCTTCACGTAGCTTGATTTCAAGTGTTTTTCCATCGTCTAACCAGTGATAGGAACTCACAAGATCTGGTTGCGCTTGGAGATTTGGATCTAAACGAAATAACCCTGAGAACACGAGTGTTACAAGATCGCGATCAACGTCATTCGTTGGTGCGAACAGGGGATTGATAAGTTTAGGGGAGCCGATAAGTCCCTCTGTATACTCACCACCCGAAGCAGGAACGCGTTCGAGATTGAGGCTCGCAATTCCGTACGCAGCAAATCCGAAAGCGACGACAAAAATGATCAATGCCCCCCAAAAGAGGCGTCGTTCAGATTGGTCGAGTACGCGGTTGATGAAGCGGAGCTGCTTCCATCGAGGGATGCGACGCGGTGAAGTTACTGACAAGACCAAGTTGTGGTCGTGTCCATGGTGGGGAATAAATTCGTCCGATGAATCTGTCGGGGGAGTTTGTTGCCAAAAAAAGACCCTCTTCCAAGTCGTGCGGAGACGCTCAAAAAAGGGGTACATAATAATGGGGCGTTACGCGGGGAGCGTGACGCGATTTTATGCCACGATCAGGTTGACGATGGCGGTTCCAAAGAAAAGACAAGCGAGGGCAATCGTCGCGTAAAATAAGCCCTTTTCAAGACCGCGCTTAGTACGGAAAACGTTGCCGTCTCCGCCAAAAGCTGAGCCAAGTCCGCTTCCGCGCTGTTGGAGCAAGATAGCCACCGAAAGGAGGATCGAAATAACGATCATGGCGATGGCGATAATGGTTTGTCGCATATAGGCCCGACATTAGCCCTGAACGGTCATTTCGTCAATCATGATATAATGGCGCCGATGTCCGTCTGGAAAACATTAGGTCTCTTGCTTGGTACGCTCATTCTCATTGGAGGATTGTTTTTTGGTCGTGAGGTCTATACATATTATCGAGCAATTCAAAGTGGGGATGCGAATCCTTTGCTTGATCAGCGACTCGAGTCTTCAGTGAGTCATATTCTTGCGAATAAGAATGTGTCTCAGGCAGATCTCGATCTCTTAGCTGATCCGACAGCCCCATCGATCGGTTCGGCATCGCCAACACTCACAATTGTAGAGTTTGTAGATTTTGAATGTCCGTATTGTCGGCAAATGTTTGAGATCGTTCGTGAACGTGTGATGGCGCATCAAGAGAATGTGAAGTTGATTATTCGTCACTTTCCTCTTGAGGACGTACACCCGGGAGCAACATTGGCAGCGTATGCATCGCATTGCGCGCAAGAACAAGGAAAGTTCTGGCCATATCACGACAAGCTGTATCTCAACCAAGCGACATTTACGGAAAATATATTATTGAATTTAGCGCGCGAGTCAGGTCTGGATCTTACTGCGTATAATTCGTGCATGTCTTCAGAACGAACAAAACAAGTAGTGCAACATGATCAATCCGTTGGGTTGTCAGCGGGTGTAGAAGGCACGCCGACGTTTTTCTTTAATGGTGTGAAGATTCAAGGAGCGCCATCCCGTGAAACATTTGAGTATCTTGTAAATCGTTTTCTGAATGCAAAATAATATGTTTTCACGCTTCTTTGGATTTCTCGCTCTCCTCGCATTCATGTTGCCGTTTCCTGCGGCTGCACTTGATGTTCCGGTTCATTGTTGGTGTAAACAGACGGAGACTTCTATTTGTAATCATAATGTTCAAACCTTCGCCTCGTCAGTGCCAATCGATACTGCGGCAGCGACTACGTTGGCTTTTTCAGCATCGAATCGTGATGCGACTTGTAATGTGTGCCGAACGTATTGCGCGGGTCTGGCAGGTGGTCCGTGGAGCACAACTCATTGTGAATCTGGATATCGTGAAGAAATTTGCGGTGAATGCTATGCGGACGCAGCTTCAAGTTGCACGGTGGAGCGAGGCGCGCGCGAACGTTCTGGAAGTACGGGCCCTGCATTGAGAATGGAATTGCCACGTTGTCCAACGGCTGTTCGAGATGTATTTCCTGTTCATCTTGGGACTGCTATTGGCGGGATAACAGAGGTGAATGGGTTGGCAGATTATATTAATGTCGCGTATCGCTACATGGTGAGTATCGTTCTCGTGGTTGCGATTGTAATGACGGTATATGGAGGGTTTCGATATTTATTTGGGGCGAGTATGGGGAGTGTGCAAGCAGGTAAAGATATAATTCGTGATGCACTCATCGGGATGCTGCTCGTACTTGGCGCGTATACGATTTTATCGACGGTGAATCCAGCAACAACAATTTTGACGCTCAATCCTCCTGAAAAGATAGCTTGTACTGAGTTAGATATTCCAGATGCCGTGCGAGCTGGCCAGTGTAATACGGATTCTGACTGCCAAGGAGAGGAAGAACACTGTGTTGAAGCTCAATATGTTTATCGAACAGATACGGGTGAAGTGATGGGTTCAGCGGTACGCACAGGAGCGGCCGCAGGAAGTGAAGCTGGCGGTGGAATAGGCGCTGCAACACATATACCTGGGGCAGCAACCTTGGGGACTTGGACTGGCCATGTCATTGGAGCATTTGTTACAGCCGCTGGAGCAGGATGGTGGGGGCTATTTAACATGGGTGGCAATGTGAAGATGTGCTCGAATGGTGACGCTGGCGCTCCGTGTCATGATTCAAATAGTTGTGATCCTGGTTTGTATTGCCTGACGAATTGGAATGTGTGTACACCGCCGACAAATGTTCCGCTTGGCCTTCCTTGTGGTCCATTGGACCAAGATGCTGGTTCCACGGGAGTCGATGAGGCTACATGTGCAACCGATTTAGAATGCGTGCAACCAAGAGGAGAGGTGTTTGCTGGTCGGGATTATAAAACTTGTCGCGGGAGTGTTGAGCCAATGCTTCGTATTGATGGGTATTCGAGTAACAATGGACGTGTTCCTGATGCGTCGATGTGCTATTCAAATCAAGACTGTGGTGCTGTGTGGACAATGGGTTGGATCACGGCATCGCAAGTGACCGGGATGGCTTGCATTGGGCCTGAAAATCCTTGGCGTGGGAGATATTGTTATCCCGATTCCACCTTACAAGCAGAGTATGTACATGAAGATAATCCTGCGGGAGGTGTTCGTGCGAGGTCTGGTGGACCATTTGAAGTTGAGCCACGTGTGACGCCATGCGTTCATAATGGTTCGGCGGGCTCAGTGGTTACGCCTTTAGTTTGCTCAGGAGGACCAACTGAGCAGTATACCTGTGTTTACTGTCCATCATCTGGAGAGCGTGTCTGGACCTATCTCATGTCGGGAAGTCCAGCTGCTGCACAACAAATCGGCGTATGCGCGGAGAAGGTAGGAACGATCGGTACGCCTTGTACCGCGCGATAACCCTCACCAGAGGGTCTTGCCACGCTCTCCTTTTGGTGGTAGCGTCGCCGCCAACATGTCGTCCAAGCATTCGTTGCAACGGATCTCCATCAAAGGCGCGCGGGTGAACAACCTGAAGAACGTCTCGATCGACCTCCCGAAGAACGCGTTCATCGTGATGACGGGCCTTTCTGGCTCTGGAAAGTCGTCTCTTGCTTTTGATACGCTTCATGCAGAAGGACAGCGTCGTTACATGGAATCCATGTCATCGTATGCTCGTCAGTTCATGGAATTGCAGGACAAGCCAGATGTCGATTCCATCGAAGGATTGACCCCAACGATCGCGATTGACCAAAAATCGACTTCTCATAATCCACGTTCCACGGTCGGAACGGTTACGGAAATTTACGATCACTTACGTTTGTTGTTTTCGCGCGCTGGTCGAATGCATTGTTCGACCTGTGGAAAGCCAGTCACAGAACAGTCACAGCAAGATATTGCTGCGCGATTATTTGAGCTCGTGAAAACCGCTCCAGTCATGGTATTGGCGCCACTCGTTCGCGAAGTGAAAGGCGAACACAAAGTCGCGCTTAAAACATGTCGCGATGCAGGAATAAAAGAAGTGCGTTTCGATGGCACGATCGTGGACGTCGAAGAAATGCTCGATACACGCATTGATAAAACAATTCCGCATAGCATCGAAGCGGTTGTTGCGACGATTGAGAAGAAGTCACCAATGGTGATGGAAAGTGCGATTGAATTTACAAAAAAGGCTCTTGATTTGAGTAAGGGGATGGTGATTTTATTGAATGAAGATTCGAGCGAAGAAATTTTACTGTCTCAGTCATTGTTTTGCTCGCCATGTGGCGTGAGTTTACCAGCGCTTGAACCGCGTTTGTTTTCGTTTAACTCACCGCATGGTGCTTGTCCTGCCTGTACGGGGCTCGGCATTAAGCTTGTGCTTGAGCCAGAGCTCGTCATTCCAAATAAGCGTCTCACGCTTGCACAGGGCGCCGTAAAGCCTTGGACGCGCATTGCAGGGTCTCAGACAGCTCAGTTGAAACAGCTCGAGCAAGTCGGAGTAAAGCATGGATTCACCATCAATCAACCGATTGAAACTTTTTCGCCAAAGACGCTTAATATTTTATTAAATGGCGATGGTGAGTTTGAAGGAATTCTTGCCATGCTTGCGACCAAACACAAAGAAACGGATTCTGAATACGTCCAGAAAGAAATCGAGCAGTACATGCGTGAGCTCACCTGCCCTGATTGTGATGGATTGCGTTTACGTAAAGAAGCGCTCGCGGTGAAGGTGGCAGACAAAACAATTTCTGATTTGGTGCGTCTTCCTTTGGATGAAATCGTGGTGTTTTTTGAAACATTGGGAAAAGGCCCAGTCAAAGCCAAACCATCCAAAATCACCCGCGTAGGGGCGCATGGTAATGCGCCCGGTCGCGTGTCTGATGTGGCAGGATTCACAGAGCGTGAACGCCTCGTTGCTGACCAGGTGACAGGAGAAGTGAAGCGTCGTCTGCGCAATTTGCTTGATGTTGGTTTGGATTATCTTACGCTTGATCGATCAGCAATGACGCTTTCCGGTGGAGAAGCGCAGCGTGTTCGTTTGGCTGCCCAGCTTGGTTCAGAGCTTTCGGGCGTAACATACATTTTGGATGAACCATCCATCGGGTTGCATCAACGCGACAATGAAAAATTGATTGAAACGATCAAGCGTCTTCGTGATCTTGGGAACACGGTTGTTGTGGTTGAGCATGATGAAGCTGTCATGCGCGCAGCAGATCATATTGTTGATGTAGGTCCTGGCGCGGGTGAATATGGAGGAGAAATTGTTGCTCAAGGAACGCTCGCGGAATTAAAAAAGAATAAAGAGAGTGAAACAGGAGCGTATCTTTCTGGAAAAAAGAAATTGGAATCTCCAAAGACGCGTCGCAAGGGGAGTGGAAAGAGTATCACTGTGCATGGTGCGACGGCATTTAATTTGAAGAACGTGAGCGTAAAGATTCCACTTGGACAATTGGTATGCGTGTCAGGTGTTTCTGGCTCGGGAAAGTCGACACTCGTGCTTGATATTCTTGGCCGTGCATTGTCGACGCATTTCTACGGTTCGAAAGACCCAGCAGGTGAGCACAAAAAGCTTGAGGGTCTCGATCATATCGATAAAGTCGTGTCCGTGGACCAGTCACCAATTGGTCGTACGCCACGTTCGAATCCAGCGACATACACAGGCGTATTCACGGCGATTCGCGATTTGTTCACAGAGATTCCAGAAGCGAAAACACGTGGCTTTGATGCGGGTAAGTTTTCATTCAATGTAAAAGGCGGTGGACGTTGTGAAGCGTGTGGTGGTGATGGTCATGTGCAGATCTCGATGCAATTTTTGCCAGACGTCTATGTCGAGTGTGCGGATTGTAAGGGCAAGCGCTACAACTCAGAAGCACTTGAAATTACGTGGCGCGGAAAACACATCGCTGACATTCTCGATATGACCGTTGAAGAAGGTCGTCGGTTCTTTGCTGATCTTCCGCTCATCTACGATAAGTTGAATGTGCTTCACGAGGTTGGCTTGGGATATGTACGCCTTGGCCAGTCAGCGACAACGCTCTCTGGTGGAGAAGCGCAACGTGTAAAACTCGCCACGGAACTTTCTCGTCGCGCCACGGGCCGCACCATCTACATTTTGGATGAACCAACCACAGGTCTGCACTTTGAAGACATCAAGCGCTTGATGGGGGTGTTGAATGCACTCGTCGACAAGGGGAACACCGTCCTCGTTATCGAGCACAACCTCGACGTCATCCGTATGAGTGACTGGGTCATCGACATGGGCCCTGAAGGTGGCATGAAGGGCGGTCTCGTGGTCGCTGAAGGCCGACCAGAGGATATTGCGAAGAATAAGAAGAGTTGGACGGGGAAGTACTTGAGGGAAGCGTTATAACTCTTGACTCATTTTCGATTCTCGGCTAACCTTTGGCCCATTCCGATATGTCTGAAATCACCCAATTCCCGGCCGTTATCACCCCGTCTCAAATCGAGACCGGCATGACCATCCGCGTCCACCAGAAAATCAAAGATATTGGCGCGAAAGGCGAAGAGAAAGAGCGCGTGCAGGTCTTTGAAGGCCTTGTTTTGAAGGTTGGTGGTAATGGCGTATCCAAGACCATGACCGTTCGCAAGGTAACTGATGGGATCGGCGTCGAGCGTATTTTCCCGATCTTCTCACCAGTCATCACCAAGATCGAGCTCATGAAGATGATCCAGACTCGCCGCAAGGACATCGGCTTCATGCGTAACACAAAGAAGCGCATTCGTGAGATCAAGAGCATCAAGCTCCGCGAAGCAAAGGTCTAAAAAAATCCCCGCCTCTCGAAAGAAGCGGGGATTTTTATTTGTTGGCTAGTACTTTCCGAGTCCTAAGTTTTCATTCACGGTTCCGACTGTATCGCGGATAACTTGAATTGAAATGTCATAGGGTCCAGCGATTGGTTCTCCGAATTTGTAGTTTACGTAGAAGGCTTCGCTAATGTCATCGACATGCTGATTCCAGTTTGCGCCAAACCATTGGCGTGCTACTTCTTCTGTCTTTGCCCAACGCAGGAGACCGCCTCTGGTAGGAAGATACACTTTTGGATCTGTTTGAAATTTTACGAGTCTGGAGGCTGGATGATAGGTCACGTTTCCGCCAATCGGGATAAGCGCCATTTGATCAATGGGAATAATTTGCACATTGCTCCAGTCTCCGTACCAAGTGAAATAGGTATTCTCATTCGGAAATACGTAGCGTTTCCCATTTGAGGCGTAGTAATAGACCGCAGTATCTGAGAGCGAGTCGACATTGTTGTCGTCTGGGATTTTGACGAGGGAACCCACCGGGAGGGCGAGCGAGAGACCGGCTGTATAGGAAACGGTGACGAGCTTATCTGGGAATGTAACGCCGTTCACAATAGCCGTGTAGGTGGAAGTCCCATTGCGAAGCGAGCGTACAAGAAAGCTAGCGCGACCCGTACTGTTCGTGACGGGCGTGAGGGCAACGATTTCATCCGTATCACCACGTGAAGAGATGAGCTGCACTGTCTGATCCGACATGTTTCCAAAATAGAGATTCTTCACCGTAACCGAGATAGTGGTGTTATCAATTCCATCTGCTTTAACCGAAGTTTTGCTGGTGCCAAAGGTGGAGGCAGTCCAGTTGATTGTTTGTGTAGGCGAAGTTTGAGCATGAGCGATCGGCATCGCGAAAGCAAAAACACCCGCCATGGTTAAGAGAAACATTTTCATAATTGTTGCCTAGTGTACCTGACCGCGAAGAACCGTGGAAATGTAGCTCAAAATGTTCTGGAAGGTGTCTTCAATTTCGCCATCTGGATTCATGAGAGTGATATCGGCTCGAACCGCATCCGCTTTTTCTTGATCCATGCGCGCAATTCTGCGCTCGAGGTCTTCAGGGGTGGTTCCAGGACGTTCCTCGATGCGACGTATCAGATCCGCACGTGGCGCATCAATAAAGAGGATATGCGTGTCTGGGTAGAGCTTTTTGATCGCAAAGGCTCCTCGCATATCCAAGATCATGAGCACGGGTCCTTGGGCGAGTTTACGGTCTAATTCTTCACGCGATGTCCCATACTGTCTTCCGAATGATTCCACCCATTCCACGAGTCCACCGTTCTCGAGCATCTCTTGAAATCGTTCTGGAGTACAAAAATAATACTGATCGCCTTCCGTTTCCGTTGGACGTGGTTTACGAGTGGTTGTTGTGATGACGCGCGCGAGCTTTAACTCCTTTTGAGCAAGGAGTCGTTCTTGGAGTGTGGTCTTTCCAACTCCAGAGGGACCAACAATGACGAAAATCGGGTTCATGAGCGTCTGAATTCTTCGGCCATGGTTTCGAACGCTGGATCTGGATCAAGTTTGAACTTTTTTCGTTCGCCTGTTGTTGGATCGTCGAATTCAAGAGCGATGCTTTGCAGCATGAGGCGAGGCGCTTGAATATTTCGTTTGGTATTTTCGATGGCGTAGAGCTGATCACCGATCACGGGAGTCTGCATGGCATGCAAATGCGCACGAATCTGATGCTGACGGCCCGAAAGAATCTCGATGTCAGCGAGCGTCGCACTCTTGAAGTGCTCGCGAACGATATAGTGCGTCCATGCAGCCTTTCCTTCCTTCTTTTCATTTTCAGGACGAGCAGCCATGCGAGGTTGTGTTGTTGAACGTGCGATACGGAATTTGATCTCACCTTCTTCAAGCGGCAGGTTGCCATAGCAGAAAGCAAGATATGACTTACGAACCGTTCGTCCAGAGAACTGCTTCTTGAGTTCATCAAAGGCGTGTTGCGTTTTGGCGATCACCATCAATCCACTTACTTCCCGGTCAAGGCGGCTGATGATACCAGGTCGTTCTGGGTCTTCACCGATTTTACCGATCTTTGGGTCGTGGGCCATGAGAAGATCGATTAAGGTGCCAGTTTTCTGCCCATCGTCTGGGTGAACCATGAGGCCTGTTGGTTTGTTGATGACGATCCAGTCAGCCGTTTCTTCAATAATCATGTCATTGAAGTCGGGGAGTGGACCTGTTTCGACTTTGACCGAGATTTTCGCCTTAGAAATCTTTTCTTGGCCATTCCAAGCCACTTTATCGCCGTTTTTCAAGAAGCGATGCACGCTCACTGGCTTGCCGTTTACGGTTACACGCTCGTCTTTTATGAGCTTTTGGATGCTGCTACGGGTACGTTCTGGGAGCATGGACGTCAAAAAGACATCGAGACGCTCATCCTGTTGATCGGGGCTAATAAGCCAGACTTGTGGTTCCATGACGGCAGCATAGATGATATTGGGGTTTTTGACACGTCTGGCACCCAGCCGTATCTTTCTGTCTGCATGCGCGAGTAGCTCAGCTGGTTAGAGCAGGCGTCTTATACACGCCCGGTCGATGGTTCGAATCCATCCTCGCGCACCAACAAAATCCCCCGACGAGAGCCGGGGGATTTTGATATGTATGGCTTTAGACTTGACTATTTGCTGGGAATCCATAGGATTCCGATTAGTACGTTCGCCCTATGTTAGGAGGTTTCGATGTCTCAACTTTCGATCAAGTGGATGGTGTTCGGATTCATGGTGTTCGCAGCCGTGTATGCGGGACTCACGGCCTGGATCATGACCACTCAGATCCCTCCGCTCAATGAGTGGAGCCACACCAGCACGAGCTCGCTCAGCATCCGCATCGCCCTGATCTTGATGGACATCGTGTCCTTCATTTGCACCTTCGCGATGTCCATCTCGGTCTACCGTCACAAGGTTGTCGAGCCCTCCGACCTCATCCGTCCGATCAACTGAGCCAACTGGCTCTTTTTTATTTCTCAAGTTGTAGAAGCTCATCCGTGAGCCGATTCCATTCTGATTCCGTATGTTGAATCATGGTTTCGAGCGTGGTGAGTTTTCGATTACGTTCAAGATCAAATTTAGCAGGATCTTGCGTGAACAATTTCATAATATTATTCCGTTCTTCCTCCAGCGCTTCGAGTTGTTTCTCTACTTTTGAGATCGCGCGCTTTAATTCTTTTTGTTTCTCAAATCGCTCAGCTTTGCTCGTTGTTTTTTCCTCCTGCTCTTTGCTCTCTGCTAACTGCTCTTTTATGGTTACCAGTCCTTCTTCCTTTGCAATATCGTACACATATTCTTCGTACGTGCCTGCATACAATCGAACTGTATTATTTCTGACATCGAGAATACGTGTCGCAACAAGATTCACAAATGTACGCGAGTGAGAAATGAAGATGACAGTTCCATTCCAACGACGAAGTGCATTTCCAAGCGCCTCCACGGTCTCAAGATCGAGGTGGTTTGTTGGTTCATCGAGTAGCAACACTTCCGGACGCGACAATAAGAGCCCTGCAAGTACGAGACGTGAGCGTTCTCCTCCGGAAAGCATGGCAACTTTCTTTTCAAGATCATCTTTTGGAAAAAGAAAATCTCCTGACATGCGCAATAAATCTTCTACGTCCGTTCCTGCGGTAGCGGTGCGCTGGAGATAATTCCAGATCGTGTCTTCAGGATAGAGCGCATCAGGCGCATGTTGATCATAAAATCCAATGCGCAAGCGGTTATTCCACGTGAAAGTCCCATCGAGTTTTTCAATGTGTCCTGCGAGTGTTTTCAAGAGTGTCGATTTTCCTTTTCCGTTCTCTCCAAGCACTGCTACACGTTCGCCACGATCAATTTCGAAGTGAATGTCTTTTGCAACGGTTGTTGATCCATATCCGATCGCAAGACGAAGCGCGCGCACGGCAAATTGCTTTCGATGATCAACAGCGGGAATGCGAATTTTTACTGTTTTGAGTGCGCCAGCAATATCAATGGTCTTGAGTTTGCGAAGTTGCTTCATCTTCGACTGCGCTTGCGAGGCTTTTGACGCCTTAGCGCGGAATCGATTGATAAATGATTCAAGATGTTTCTTCTGTGTATCAATGTTTTGATTGAATTTTACATCAAGCGCGAGTTTTTCTTCTTTGTATTCAAGATATTCATCCACGGGACGAGGAAAGAGAAAGAGTTTTCCGCGTTCGGCTTCAAGCGTTTGCTCGCATGTGCTCATCAAGAACTCTCGATCATGCGAAACGATCACAAAAGCACCATTCCATTCTTGAAGAAAGCGTTCTAGAAGAAGCTGCGTTTGCAAATCAAGAAAGTTGGTTGGTTCATCAAGTAATAAAAGATTTGGCTCGCGCAGGAGCATCGCCGCAATTTTCACACGCATGCGATATCCACCAGAAAGTGACTCGTAGGGGACATGAAGCCGCTCTTTTTTGATATCAAAACTTCCAGCCATCTTTGCGCATTTCCATTCTTCTTTTTGTGAGATGCGTTCAAGATACTCGAGTACGGTTTCTCCAGATTGATAGTCTTCGTGCTGCTTGAGATAGCCGAGTCTGCAGGCTGGATGAATCACAATTTCACCCGCGTCTTGAGCTTCATCGCCAACGATGAGGTGAAGGAGCGTTGATTTCCCCGCGCCGTTTCGTCCGATGAAGCCAATTTTTTCGCCTTCGCTGATGGAGAGGTTCGCCTCTTCAAAGAGCACATGGAGCCCATGTGCTTTGTCGAGTTTATCGATATGGAGGAGAACGCCCATTTGCCACGCAGGATGGAGCAAAGTGTGCCCTGAGTCAAACCTTTGGGATTGACAGAACGCGTGTTTTCACGCACATTCCGCACGTCATTGTTCAGAGGAGGTGGGGCATGGATCGTGAGACGGGAAACGCTCTCGTGCAGGTCGTGATCATCATGCTGCTGGTTGGGATCGGTGTGGAGGTCGTTCTCGAACACGCGTTTGGGTACTCTCATGACGTAGCCGCTGTGAGCGGTATCGTGAGTGATCTGACCGTCTTCATGCTGGTAGTGTGCGCAATCCGTGGGTACGAGTACGTTCGGAAGCGTGTGCAGGCTCGTGCCGTTTCCGACACGAAGAGAAGGGGAGGATGATGTCGGGAAGAATGACAAGCCGCCACAAGATCAAGTTCTTGGCGGCAGCGAGTGCGGTTGGCGCGATCGTCGAGCTCGTTCTGTATTGGCTTGTTGACTATCCAGCCGATCAGACCGTGTTCGTCGGGAACGTCACCATGCTCATCGCGGACATCCTGCTCGGGTGTTGGTGTGTGGCGCAGCGGTATGAGAATCCCTGGCTCGGGATGTACCTGATCCACATCCCGCTTGCTCGCGCCGTGGTCGGCGAACTCCCGCTCCTCTGGATTCCTGGTGCCGTATTTCTTGTGTGTATTGGCATCTTCATCGCCTGGTTCCACGAGCTTGTCCCACTCGTGCAACGCCGCATCTAGCTCTCATCCGTGAGAGTATTTTTTTATAAAAAATCCGCCAAGTGCATCCGCCGAAGCAGAAGCGTAGGTGGATTAGGCGGAGGCGGCATGGAGTGCCGCATAGTAGGCGGCGTAGAGCTCATCCGAGGTTTGGGTGACCTCGTGTGGGATGAGATAGAGTTGTTTACTCACCCACTGTTGATGCGTAATGATCGGCCCGAGAACAGTTTGAATCATCCCCTCGAGGTTCGGGACGATCGTCTCGTAGAGCTCCTCGCGCTCGTTTGCGTTCAGGTCCTTGGATTGTTTCACATCTCTGCGTATGGGTTGAATGGTGACCCACCCAGGGGAATTGAGCCCGCGTACGAGTGAGGCGGTCCAGTAGCGGTAGCTCTTGAGAGAAAGCTCCTCTGTCGTCGTCACAACTGTCCGTTCCATGTTCACCCCCAGTGATAGAACAGAATATACGTTTGCAGAAGTAAATGGAGATGTCAAAAATCCCCCAATATTCTTTGGGGGATTTTTGTTCTGCGAAGATTAATTTTCAATAAGAGTGATAGCCTCTGCGGAGAATTTTTTCAGATCAATTCTCAGGCTTGCACCAAATGGAAGTGATACATAAGCATATTCCGCTCCTTGAGCGGTGAGATCGCCGCTGTACCAAGGCTCTTGAATATCAGGATAGAATCCTGCGCTCATCATTTCAGAGATGCTACAGGTGACAGGATAAGATTTTTTAAAAGAGAGTTCTTTTCCATTTACAATCACGCCTGTGATGTTGACGGTCCTGGCCGGCTCAACTGAATTGCTATCACATCCTTCCTTTGGAGCGAGCGTGATATCGAGTGAAGTACCATCGTGCGTGAGGATAACAGCCTGTCCATTTTGATAGCGCGTGGTAAAGGCGAGCGTCCCGTCATCAATACGAATGTAGTCGGCGTATCGGTCGTCATATCCTTCCCACTGCGTCATGGTTTCTACGCGAAGTACTTTTGAGAATTCGCCAACTTCGAAACTAATGTTGTGTCCTGGTCCAGAGAGATCGCGTTTTACAAGGGGAGTAAGCGAGCCTGTTTTACTATTTGCGGTGTAGAGCGAAAGAGCATGATCTTCTGCAAAATCTTTTGATTCTTCTACTCCGATCACAGCGAGTCCGTTTTGGATTTGGAAGAGGTATTTTGGATCTTGCCCTGACGGCATAATCTTTCCAATCGTTGTAAGAAAATTGTTTTTGACGCGTGGTAGCCCTTTCGCAACGGTCGGGAGTAATCCGTTTGAGAGAAAGACGGCGCCAAGGACAATGACCATCACAGAACCGATGAGCCAGCGAGAAGTATTGGACATAGAGTTATCTTGAAAACGCGTAGACTACGCTTGTGTGACAGTCCCGAAAGGATTGACATTTTTGGAATAATATCTTAACTTTTCTTCTCGAACACCCTAATTAAAAGGAGAACGCGTAAGTGAAATACATCGCTCTGATTGCGATCGCAGGACTGATCCTGCAGGGACTGTCCTTTCAGTGGACATGGGATCGTCCGAATCGCCGAGCCGCTCTGCGGTTCCTCCACATCTTTCTCCTCTGTGCTCTGGGGCTCTCCCTCGTTCAGAGTCTGCTCCTACTATAAAGCGGTCCTTTCGGACCGCTCTTTTCTTACCTATGCGATGTATCGTTCTTCGACTTGTTGCCAGTTCAGATTCTTCCAAAAGGCTTCAAGGTATTTCGCGCGTTCAGTTGGCTTGTAGTCTACCGTATAGGCATGTTCCCAAACGTCGAGCGCAAAAAGAACTTTTTGACCCCCTAGTTGGCCAAGCTCATGGTCGCTAACCCAGATCGTGAGTAAATTGCCATTGAGCTCATCCTGCACAAGTAGCACCCAGCCGATGCCGCGTAGCATGGCGGTAGCTGTGGCCTGTTTTTGCCAGCCTTCAAAATAGCCATATTGCAAAGAAATGGCTTGCTTAAGAGCTTCTTTTGACCCTTCAGACTTCTCAAATTGGCTAAAATAGTACTCATGCAAGCGCATGCCATTGTATTCAAACCCAATGCGTCTTGTGGCCTCGGAAGGCTCCAAATGTTCAAGCAAAGCATTGGTATTCTTCACATATCCAGCATAGAGCTTGAGGTGTTCAGCGATCTGGGTTTCGGAAAGACCGTCTAAAGCCTCGAGGGCAAAGGTTCTTGTTTCGTAGGTTTTTAGCATAGGTTAGGCTTAAAATAAGTGATCTCTCGCTATAGTAGGTGGGCGTGTACGTGTTGACAAATCGTCAATCCTATGGCAAACATTGAATACCCCGTTCCATCCCGAACAAGAACATGTACCTAAGGAGGCCTTATGGGTCTAATCGTGGAGTTCACGGCGCATGGCGTGACGCGAGAGGAGATCGACGCCTACATAGGCGACGGTCGCATTCCGTTCAACAAGCGGTTCCATGAGGTGCAAGAGATGCCCAACGGCAACATCTCGATCTTCATTCGGAACGTGAGTACGCCGGGCTTGAAGCGGAAGGCGATTGGCCGTCCGTATCCGGCCGAGCTCGGACCGATTTACTCGTTTCGAGCCGACATCCATGAGGGGTTCTTGCCTCAAGAAGGGATGTACACCTGCGGTGAGGGCATTCACTCCATCAGCGCGCAACGCGTGAAGGACGTGCAGCTCGGCAAGCTCAAGACATCAGTCGAGATCATCGGAGACGATCTCGACAAGATCGAGCAAGCGTACCTGTTGCTTCGCAGCGGGAAACTCAAGCCAGTGCACGATTGGTCCAGCCCTGGGACCATCGAGTCTCCGAACAGCGACGAACCCAAGGAGGGTAGCGGAAGCCACGTCCTCCCTCAGACGGCCGCGACCCCCAAGGCGGCCTGAGCGAAGGCTCGGGCGGGAGTCGCGGCCCACCCTGAACCCCCGGCATCGGAATGTCGGGGTATTTTATTTCCTAAATGGATTTGGGAGACGCTTTAAAAGCGTACGAACATATTCGAGCGCGTCTTCGCGAGTGCGAATTGTGTTTTCATCACGTTGGTGTTCGACATCTGCTAAAATCTTGCCAATCTCTGGACCGGGTTTCACGCCAAACGGAATAAGATCGCGTCCGTAGAGGAGTGGTTGAATCCCTTCCTCATCAAGATGATGATCGTGGACAGTTTGCGCAAAAAGAAGTCCATGCGCATACGGTGCGATTTCGACACCTGGGAAGCCGCGACCTCGAGAATCAGCCTCTGACACGGCGAGGTACACACGCCAATTCAACGGAGAAATGCGTTTAAGTAATTTGCGGATGGTATTAATATATTGTTCTTCGGTCAGCGTCCCTGCGGCAAGCTGTCTGGCGAGCATGCTTGGTTTTAGATGTTCTTTCGCGCAGGTCATGGCCGCGAATTGAATGCTTGCTCCGAGAGCCCATCTGTTGAGCAATTCTTCTGCTGGTTTTTCTCCCGCCTCTTCATGACCGAGCGAGCGAATACGGGGAACTCCATCTTTTTCACCAAGATGTGTGGTGCTTGGTTTGCCGAGATCGTGGCAAAGCGCACCCACAAGTACTTGAAGAGATTCTTCATCGGAAAATTTTTCTCGTTTTACGATACGCGCCGCTTGATCAATAACCATCATGGTATGAGTCCATACGTCTCCTTCTGGATGCCATTCGGGTTCTTGGATCGTATCGATCAATGCATGTAATTCCGGGTAGCTTCGGCGAATGAGTCCGAGCGTGCGCATGAGTTCAAAACCAACAGAAGGTCGTGCAGATTTTAAGAGAAGCTTTTTGATTTCATCGGAAATTCGTTCTTTGGAGAGTTCATCTATTTCTCCGCGTCCAACCATCAGACGCATGAGCTCGAGTGTGGCTCGATCAATCTTCAAATCAAAGCGCGCAGCAAACTGAATGCCACGATAGACACGTAGGGGATCATCAACAAATGTCGAAGGATCTACAATGCGGAGTAAATGATTTTGGAGATCTTCACGTCCGCCAAATGGGTCAAAAAGCACGCCCGTTTTTGGATGGGCGCTCATGGCATTGATTGTAAAATCACGCCGACGTGCAGCTTCTTTTGGATCAAGCTCCGGGTTTCCTTCTACCGCAAATCCTTTGTGTCCAGGGCCTGTTTTCGATTCTGTCCGTGGGATGGCGACATCGACGTCCAGTCCGTCACCTAACGCGATTTTATAGACGCCAAAACTACGACCAACAGTTTCTACTTTTTTTGGAAATAATTTTTCGAGAGCAGCCTCAAGCTCCGCAGCGGTGATGTCATAGGTTTCCATGTCTGCATCTTTTGAAGTGATGCCAAGCAGCGCATCACGTACAAATCCACCAACAAGCATCGCGGAGGGGATACGTTTCGAAATAAGCCGCGCAGCTTCGAGGAGGCGAGGGTCTTGGTTTTCAAATGAAATACGCACGACTGATTTCACAAATGTATTATACCGCACTTGTATGAAAAAACCCGCTCACTACTCCGCCGAGGGAGTATGTGAACGGGTTGCGTCGATGAAGTCGAGAAAGGATTCGTCTCCCATGTGTTCACGGGTAACGAGCTCGCGATTCATGAGCATGAGGAGTGTCCCTCCGCGTGGTCCGCGTTCCTCGTCGCTCATGGGCGGCTCACCGATGATCCGATCCCATTCGGTGAGTGCGTTCATCAGGCCGGGCGTATCTTGAGGCCAGATCCAGCGTTGATCGCCCGGGACTCGGAATCGATCTACGAGAGATCGAGCGTACCGAGTCGATGCCCCAGATGTGATTCGATCGAGGAGACGGAACTCCACGTCATAGGCGCGTGCCTCTCCTTCCGCCCATTGTCTCGGAGTCGTTTCCAGGGGTTCTGCACCCGTGCACACGTCGTAGGCGTGTTGGACTTCGTGCAGGAGCACGATGGCGCCATACGCACGACTGTAACGATTCCGCGGAGGCACGAAGAGCTCGTTCCGGTTTTGGTCGTACTGCCAGTCTGCGATAGACGGAAGTCCGAATGACTGGCGCATCGCCATGTCCGCCACTGTCACCTCGAACGAGCGTGGCATGCTGAGTGACGGCGCAATGTAGAGGTTGGCGAGCCGGCTCTCGAACCCTTGCGAGATGAAGGCGGTGACACCTCCTTGTTGGAGGATGGAAGGGACGGAGTTCGCACGAGCGAAGGCGACGAGTCGTTGCGCCTGCTCATCTTGCCCCGCGATCTCATCCGCGACATCGAACCATTCTTCGAAGTCGTGGCTGAGCTCTTGGGAGTCCCGCAGCATCTCTTCCACGTTGGGAAGGTCGGAGGCATGCGCATGCGGCGAAGCGTCATGCGGTCGTGCTTCTGTTGTGATGACTTCCTGCCTGCTCATCGCGAAGATGACCAGTCCCAACACGACGATACCGCTCACGGCAAGAATGATCCGCTCTGTCCTGCCATTGGCACCCGATGTGGGTTGCTTTGCGGCCTGTGAGCGGCGACGGATTCTACGAGCTCTTCTCGACACGGAGGACCTCCAAAAAAGGACGAATCGGCAAAATAACCGACGAAATTGCTTACCAGAAAATGGGGGTTTGGTCAAGCCTTAGTACGTGAAATCAGAATCGCCTTCAACTCATCCAATCCAGCTCCCGAATGTGCCGAAACAAAGCTCGGCGAGAATGCTTTGTACTTTTTGATGAGTGTCGCCTTAGGAATCCGATTAAGTTTGTCCGTTTTATTAAAAACGTAAAGCTTTGGGATGTGTTCGACTTTCAATTGCGCGAGCACGCCTTCCACTTCCGCGATTTTCTCATGAACATAAGGATCACTCACATCGATCACATGCAATAACAAATCCGCATCAACGGTTTCATCAAGTGTGGAACGAAACGCATCGACGAGTTGCGGGGGGAGATCTTGAATAAATCCGATCGTGTCAGATAATAAAAGTTCGCGTTCACCGGTCCAAAGTTTGCCGACGCGCGTGTCGAGGGTGGCGAAAAGTGCATCGGCGACATAGGCGCCTTTGCGTGTGAGCGCGTTAAGAAGTGATGACTTCCCAGCATTTGTATACCCAACGATAGATACGGTTTTAAGTCCCATGCGATCACGTCTGGCGCGGTGGCCTGCGCGTGAAACAGCCACATGTTCCAGCTCTTTCTTCGTGTGTTGTTCTTGTTGAAACAAATGTCGCTTCATCATTTCCGTGTTCGATTCTCCTTGACCTCCGCGTCCGCCGATTCCTCCAGCCTGCTGCATCATTTCCATGCCCATTCCGAAAATACGTGGTCCCATGTGACGAATGGCGGCGAGCTTGATCTGTAATTTTGCTTCAGACGTCTTTGCGTGTTTGGTGAAGATCTTTAAAATCAAATCTACGCGATCCCATACTTGAACTTTGAGTTGTGCGTGACGCAGAATTTCTTCCACGTTAAACATTTGTCCTGGTTTTAATAAGTTGTTGATAATGACGACTTCGGCTTTTTCTGTGCGAGCGATTTCGGCAATCTCATCGAGTTTTCCTGATCCGATATAGGTTCGATAATCCGGAAGACTCTTTTTCTGAATGAGCTTTACGATAACGATTCCACCATAAGTGCCAACAAGTGATTCAAGTTCAAGAATGCGCCGATCCGCTTCTGCTTTACGCATCGTGGGCGGAATGACGTCGATGAGGATCGCACGTGGCTTGAGGGTGATGCGGGTCATGGTATTAAGGAGTAGGGTGAAGCATAATCAGAATATGAGCCAGCGCCTTGTTTTAGTATACAACGCCGATGCAGGAATTCCTGCGGCTTGCATGGATGCGTATAAACGCGTCATGAACGACCCAACCACCTGTCGACTATACCGTCTAACCCATGGATATTTCTTTGAACGTCGGGCCTGGAGTGATTTTCTCGCACGCATTCCGCAGCTATCCGTGTATGCGCATCGTGAGTATTCAGGATTGCGTGGTGCGCCGTGTGTGATGCGCGAACAAGATGGCGAAGTCACCGTTATTTTAACTTCTGAGCAGATTGATCAGTGCAAAGATGTGTTGCATCTCATCAAAACGATTGAGGGATCGCTCTTGACAAGCTTCGCAGAATAGGGAACGCGGTAGAGAGGGGCTTCCCCCAGAAAGAGAGAGAAAGATGAACAAGTTTCTGATGGTATTTGTCATGCTCAGCGGATGTGTTTTCGCTACACCAGATGAACAAAACCTGTTCGAAGCACCGCGCTTCGAGACACCGCGAGTCGAGACGATCACAGCGCCTGGGCCTGGCTTGCTGTGGCAACCGCGTTGGCATCCGGAAGGAACCTTGCTCGTGGACCACGATCGCGAGCTCTGGATGGTGACGGGTCACGGAATGCGCAAAATCGTTTCAGGTGATGACACACTCGGAAACATCGGCCTCGACGAACATGACGCGATTCCGATGTCGCTCGAGGAAGAGGCGTGTCTCACGCCAAACGAGGTGGACTACTGGGGGCCGGGCAATAACAACTGGCAACCTATCTATGGTCCTGATGAGGATGACCGCGGTCCGTTCGTGCTCGATTGGGGAAACCTGATCCGCTATCGGACAACACCTGAGGCTCTCGAGAGTTGGGGCTACTACTACCGTTGGACCGACTACTACGATGGTGGCATGGACGATTGGGAGAGCTTTACGGATGCAGAAACTTCAATCACGTTGCGCGACGGCACGGTGGTACGTACCGAGCTTGGCGTCTATTACATCTTGCATCAGAGGGCATATCTGTTTCGCCCTGCGTCACTCGCTGTCCGTGTCGGATATCGTGAAGAGCAAATGCAGGAGATGTATGAAGCGCGGATGCGCGACCTCGTTCGTGTAACTACTTCGTTCACTCAAGAAATGTTCGACCTCTGTCCAGCGATGGAGGGGCTTTGAACGAATACTGGATCGCTACCATGATCCTAATGAGTGCCCTGAGTTTCTCACTCGGGCTTCTCTTTCCCTGATCCCCCGAAGCTCGTCAGAGCATAGGGGGAATTTTGTTGGTACAGGTTTGTGTTCAACGGTTCCTTTTCATCTATTTCCTGTGCTAGCATATCGTCATCCAACCCCCATGAATGACGTTATTGAGCAGGAGCTCCTGGCACGAGCCAAGGAAAATCCCGCAGCCGTAGCTGAAATATATGACCTATATGCTGATAAGCTATACGGTTTTCTATTAAAACGCTGCGGTCATAAAGAGACAGCCGAGGACTTAACCTCCCGTGTGTTCATTAAATTTATGGACGCGCTCCCAGGGATTGAGTGGCAAGGAGTCTCCATCGGAGCCTATTTGTATCGGAGTGCGTCAAACGCCCTGATCGATCATTGGCGCTCAGCGAGCATGCGCATGGATCGAGAGCTCGAAGAAAATTTCGACACGCCGATCGAAGGGCATGATCAATCTTGGCACGCGGAGATGTCGCTCGAGCGCGAGAAGCTATTGGAAGCGATGAAGACACTTTCTCCACGAGATCAGAAAGTTCTCGACTTGCGATTCTTTGCAGGACTTGAACCGGAAGAAATTAGTACAGCACTTGATCTTAGTCCAAACCACGTTTCCGTTCTCTGCTATCGAGCGCTCGGACGATTACGAAAACACTACGCCGTCCCAACCGTATGAATGAATCTATGAACCCAAACCAAGAACCATTGCCGAAGCCACTTCAAGAAGCGGCAGATTTGCTTCGTGCAACAAGCCAAGAACCATCCGTGCCGATGGATGCGGCGGTGAAACTTCGTCAACGTGCGGCTATTTTGGCGCACGCAACACAAACAGCACCTGCGGCCGCGTCAGCGCCCGTGATTGTTCCGATGGATCAACCAAAAACAAGCAAACAGCATCATCCATTTCGCAATTTTAGCTTTGGGTTTGCGGGTGTGTTGGCGGCGATCGCACTTGTATTGGTGTTCGCTTCACCAAGCGGCATGTTCAAATTGCCAGGTTCTTCCAATGTGAGTCTTGCGCTCTCTATTCCTGCAGCTCATGCAGGGGATGCGTTCTTGCTTACCACGGACAAGTCAGATGCATCCGGTGCATCCAAAGATACGACCTTTACGATCACCTCAAAGGTGGATGTTGATCCTCAAATTTTGAAACAATCGCTCACCGTATATCCTCCTGTAGATGTTGATGTAACGAAAACGGGGAATGGTGAATATAAAGTCACGCCAAAGGGCGACTTGAGTCCTGGTGAGACATATCGTTTTTCAATCAGCACCGAAATTGATCAGGGCGACGGGACGAAAACGCGTCGTGTGTTCTCGTGGGCATTACAGACAAAGGATGAGTTCCGCGTGCTTTCGAGTTTGCCTGGCGATGGGAAGTCCATGGTGCCTGTAAGTACAGGAATTGAATTTAAATTCACACGTGATGGATGGACAGACGCGACTTCTTCGTTTGCCATCACCCCCGCTGTCCCTGGGCGTTTTGAAGCGCATGGTCGCACCATGAGTTTTATTCCAAATGCGCCGCTCGCATACGGACAGCGTTATGAAGTTGTCTTGAAAAAAGGATTTGGAACAGGCCAAGGAGATAATGGGTTGGCGCAAGATTTGCATTACCGTTTTGAAACCGAGGTAGCACCAAAAACAGGAGTGCAGTCACAATATCCAGTTGAGGTTTCTTTAACTGAATTTCACGAGATTTCTCCGCTTCAAACGTGGAAGATCCCAAATGTTTATCTTGATCAGAGAGTAACTGGATTTTCATTTCAGAGTTTCCGCCTCACAAAAGACGAAGCTCGTCGTTTGATGGATAGTCGTTTGAATTTGCCAGAGTGGGCGCCGATTGAACGTGGGAAATTTGCCGCCTATGAACAAGCGGTAAAGACGCCAGTCGCTGAAGGTGAGGTCACGCTTGCTCGTCTTGATACGTATGTGGCGGATGTGCAATTCCCAGCATTAGAAGCCGGATTTTATGCGATCAAATTAACGCCAAAGTCCGCACAAGGAGGCGTACCATCATGGGTGTTTGTGCAATCGACAGATGTCGCTGCCTATCTTACGGCTGATAAGGATACGCTTTTAGCATGGACCATAAATCCGTCCACGGGCCGACCGCTCTCGAATGAACGCGTTCGTATTGGTGGTCAGGAAACAAAGTCTGATATGGAGGGGTTGGCTCGTCTTCAGACGCCTGCGATCCTTACGGCTACCACGTCTGCGGAGGGTGATGTTGCGCCACATCAGTTGATTGATTTTGGTGATGAGACGAGTGGATTATTGCAACCAATCAAGCGTTCATCGGATGGATATTGGATGAGTTACGGAAATCGTGATTCAGGTGTGTCAAAAACATGGGGCTATATCTATCTTGATCGTCCTCTCTATCGTCCTCAAGACGGTTTGAAGCTTTTTGGGATCGCACAAGATCGTGATCAGCGTCAGGGCGTCGGACAAGTAGAGTTGCGTCTGCGTAAGCAAGATTTTTGGTTCGATATGGGGACTGGTCTTGAAAAAACCTATCAAACAAAAACAGTGCAGACAGATTCTGCAGGTCGTTTTGAAGGATCGTTTGATTGGAATCAGCTCGGTCAGGGTTATTATATGATCGAAGTGCGTCGGGGAGACGTAGTGGTCACGAGCCGCGCATTCGAAGTTCGTGAATTCGTGAAACCGAGCTATCAAATCTCGTTGGTGTTAGATAAGTCAAAATATGTTGAAGGTGAATCTCTTTCGGGAACCGTGAAAGCAAATTTCTATGAAGGAACTCCCGTTCCACATTTGAAGCTTGCCTTGTCATGGATGAATGAAAAACGAACCATAGAAACAGATGCAGCCGGCGTCGCTCGATTCACGGCAGACTATCGCATGAGTTCATGCCCAGCACTTGCGGGCGGAGTCTATGGATGCTGGAAAACAGAAAACGTCACATTTGAAGTACATCCAGAAGGAGGAGAAGAGGGTGACGTTTACGCAAATGCCTATGCCACCATGTATCGCAGTGAAGCTGGGACCATGATTGAAGCACGTAGCTCGACGACCACAGCCTATGTTCGTGCGACCGTTTGGAAAAACAATCTTGCATTAGATGATGATGGAAAGACGCAGCCTTGGGCGAATCGCTCTGTAACGTTTACGTCTTTTGGTCATCGTTGGGAAAAGCGCGCCGACGGATATGTCTATGACTATATCGAAAAAAAGAATGTACAACGGTATCGATATGAAAATGTGTGGGATGCACCGATCGTCGTGACCGCAATGACAGACAATAAGGGGATTGCGGCTTATGAGTTCCCGATGATTTCGGATCGTGAATATTCTGTATTCATGGAAACAAAAGATGATCGAGGTCGCGTCACACGCGATGTGACTTGGATTTGGCCAGGTCAGAATTATGGATCTTCTTATGGACGCTCGATGCCAAGCGATAATGTATGGTCAAAGACCGCATACCCAAGTTTGGATTTGACCCCACATGACAACCCAAATGGTCCAATTGGATTTAGTTTGGATCAATCATTTACGGCCACGTATCTCCTCGGTGAAGCGCCGATCGATGCGTCAAAAACGCCAGGCGTGTTGTTTCTTGTTGCGAGTCGTGGCTTGCGCAAGAGCGAGGTAAAACAAGCAAACTCTGATACGTTTCGTTTTGAGGAGGCATGGATGCCAAATGCACAAGTACATGCCATCACGTGGCGCGATGGTCATTTTGAAGCCGTTCAAGCTTCAGCAAATTTCCGTTCAGAAGATAAGGCGCTTTTGGTAGAGGCGACCCCAGAAAAATCTTCGTATGCCCCAGGCGAAGTGGTTCGCGTAAAAGTAACCACGAAGCGAAAGAGTGACGGACAAGCTGTTCCTGACACGAAACTCGTGTGGGGAGCGGTAGACAAGTCGCTGCTTGCGGCGAGCTATGATAATTCTGCAAGTCCATTGAGTGACCTGTACGGATATGTTTCAGATGGAATTATTTTCAGCGCTCGATCACATGACAATGTTTACGATGGATTTGGTGGAGCTGAAATGGGTGGCGGCGGAGGGATGGCAGCGCGCCTCGCGATGAATGAGCCACGTAAGAATTTTAAGGACACTGCCGGATTCGGTGTGGTGACCACGGATTCGACGGGTGCAGCTTCCATTTCATTTCTTGCCCCGGACAACATTACGGGTTGGAGATTTGAAATTGTTGGGATTACGCCAGGCCTTGAAGCGGGTGAAGGTCGCACGGATGTGAATGTGACGAAGCCTGTGTTCGTGGATCTCGTTGCACCGCCACGACTGCTCACGACAGATAAGCCGGTCTTAAAGTTGCGTGCCTATGGAGCCGGTTTGGTTGATGGTGAGGACGTGACATTTGCGATCAAGGCGCCAACATTGGGTATTGATCAAGAAGTTTCTGGTAAAGCAAACCAGGCTGTGTTTGTCGCCATCCCAACATTGGTAGATGGAAAGCACACGATGACAATTGGAGTGAGTTCGTCACATGGGACAGATGCATTAGAGCGTCAGGTGACCATTGAATCTTCACGATTCTTGCGTGACACGCTTTCGAGTGTGCAGGCTGCGCCAGGGACCGGGTTACCGGCGATCGGACAAGCGGAAACAACACTCACACTTGCTCCAATGAATCGTGCTGCTCTTGAGCCTTTGGTGAACGAAATTGCCTGGGGCTATGGCTCCGCGCGTGTAGATGCTTTGCTTGCGAGTCGCGTCGGTCTTCAGATATTGAAGGATGATTTTCATCGTGATGATTGGTGGTTGCCGAACGCTGATGATATCAGTCGCCGATTGGTTCAGTATCAATATGGAGCAGGCGGGATCGCGTTATTACCATATGCATCTGGAGATCTTCAACTTTCGAGTGAGATGGCCGCAACAGCTCCTGAATATCTTGATCGCGAAGGTCTAGCTGTATATTTTTGGAATGCGCTTGATGACAAAGCGAATGGACGTGAGCAGCAAGTGGAGGCAATGGCAGGTCTATCGGCATTGGGTGAGCCTGTATTACCTTCGCTGCAGGCCGCTGCGGGTCTTTCTGACCTGACATGGCGTGAACAGCTCGTGATCGCGCGTGGGCTTACGGTAGCGGGCGACACGGAGCGTGCACGCGGATTACTTGGAGCGCTTCTTTCTAAGTCAGTGACACGTGACAATCTTACCAGTCTTCACGTTTCAGAAGTCGATGCAGAAAATTACGAAGCAACGGCTGATGCGGCAGCGATTGCTGCACAGGTCTCTGATCCAAAGGCCGCAGAACTTATGCGCTTCGTACAAACGAATTGGCAGAAGGACGCCTTTCCAGTTCTTGCACGCGCTCGATATTTGAAAGCGGTTCTTCCAACGCTTGGTAATCGTGAGATCACACTTGGGTATACCTTGGGTGATGCAGAAAAGACGATCGTATTTAAAGATGGATACATTCAATCTCTCACACTTACGGCGGATGAAGCGAGTCGTTTCCGTGTAACCAAAGTTGATGGTCCGATCACGCTTTCGTTTGTGAAGCGTGAAACAGGTCGTCCGACTTCAGTCCCTGAGGTGTCCATTAAGCGCACGTATGAAGGTCCAGCGGATCTTTCGAGTCTGCATGAAGGCGATCCAGTCACGATCTCATTAGTCCCAGAGTGGAAATCGAATGCTCAGGACGGATGTTATGTCGTCCGTGATCATTTGCCAGGAGGATGGCAGGCAATGATTAGCGGTGGAGGGCCAATGCTGAGCAAGGGGGCACGTCTCTGGTATCCATTCCTTGTAGAAAATGGAGAAGCTTCTTTCACGGTTTGCAAAGGTCAGAGTGATCCAATTACGTATGTTGCGCGCGTCGTCACCGCTGGAACATATACCGCTGAAGCGCCGTTGATTCAGCACCAAGAGTTTCCTTCGGTAGCATCGGTTGGTCAGGATCAAACAGTCACTATTAAATGAGCCTCCTCGCCACATTCTCACTTGTTCTCCCACTCATATTTGGGCCCGTAGAGGCGACGCATGCGTCGCCTCTACGCGTTTCTATTGATGCGGACGTGTTTGTAGCTTCTGAATTGTTTGATGCGTCATGGGGAAAGATTCAGCAAAAAGTTACATGCAAGAACTATCGAGCAGGGGTAGTGAATCATCATGCGCTCGCCTCTGATTTATTAGCTGGATTTTTTTCATCACTGAAAAAGTGCGAACCAAACATAGCTCATTTTATTATTCTTTCTCCTGATCACTTTTCGAAAGCTCACACATCAGTGGCGACATTTTCGATTCCATATCGAACGCGCGGGAAGGATATTCTGACAGCGCAAGACGCGCCATCGTTTGCGAGTGATCAGCCAGAGTTATTCGAACGCGAACATGGTGTAGGAGCCCTTATTCCATTTCTTGTTCATGAGTTTCCTTCTGCGAGCGTAACCGCACTCGCTGTAAAGTCTTCAATTTCAGAATCCGAGCGTGCTGATCTGAGTGAATGGTTACAAACGAAGCTTAAGGAACGAAATACATTTGTAGTCGTCTCATCTGACATGTCGCATTATTTGAGTGAGCGGGTCGCCTTGGCTCATGATCAAGAGACGGGGCAAGCGTTCGTGAAGAGTAATACGAACTTTTTCACTCTTGCGAGTGATGGGTACACCGATAGCGGCCCAACGATTTCTCTTGTCATGAAAGCGCTTGGAAAAACAAAATGGACTCTCATGCGAGAATCCATTTCAACCGCGTACGGCGGCTCTCCTGGGTTTACAACAAGTTATCTTGTTGGATTTTGGGAATGATTAGGCGGCGACAATTCTTTCAAGAAGCGTGACTTCGTCTTCCTTCATGACATCGGCATGAATCTCTTTGCTGATGGCGGTTGCCGCTTCAGGGGAGAGTTCTTTTTTGATGGCATTTACCACATCAGCTGGCGCAACAAGGTTGAGGCTCATAGCCGCCTGTTCGTCGCGGATGAGTGTGTTGATCTGTTCGGCAACCATGCGCACAAAGCGAGACAAACGAGCATCATCTGAGATTTCCTGACCAATGGCTTTTCCTTCTGCATCCGATGTTTCGGCGCGTGGAAGTTCAACGGCCTCTACTTCTTCAAGCGAATCTTCAAACGCAAGTAGGAGTTTGGCGCGAAAATGGTCTGAAACAACGATAAGGGATGGTTCAGCAAAGTGTTGAAGAGCTTCAGGGATAATCATACGATTAGGAAAGATTCAGATGATTCAAAAAGTCGACGAATGGACGTTCGAAATTCTTACGGTTGCGCAGACATTGGTCAATTGTGTTGAGCAATGGCAATTTCACTTTTAGCATGGTCGTGAGTTTGACTCCAAGTTTTGTGGCGGCAATCCCTTCTACGATTCCAAGCTTGAGATCGCTTGGCTTTAGAGATTTTGCTCCAACGATCCGTTCGCCATATTTTCGATTGTGACTTTCGTGAGACATTCCTGTCACAACGAGATCACCGAGTCCTGCGAGACCCATAGCAGTATCGTGTTTTGCGCCTGCTTTTTGAAGAAGTAATTCCAGCTCTTTCATGGCAATGGTGAGGACGAGCGCTTTGGCATTTGTAGGGAGCTTGAGGCCGTCGCACATGCCGAGTGCGATTGCGTAAGCGTTCTTGATTGAAGCGGCAAGACTTACGCCGAGCGTATCGCGTGAAGTTGCACAGGTGATTGAGTTGCCCGTGAGGAGTGACTGCACGCGATGAACGGCCTTTGAATCGCTTCCTGCCACGACGAATCCAGTTGGCGAACCATTTGCGAGCTCATGGGCGATTGTCGGTCCTCCGAGCACACAGAATTTCTTTTGTAGTTTTGCGGGAAGAAGTCGCAAGACAGAAAATGCAATTGGTTCTAATGAAACTTCATCAAATCCTTTGGCGATACTTGTGATAGATTGGATATCTTTATCAAGAAATGGTTTTGCTTTTGTTATGACCTCGCATGCGGCAAAAGAGGGGACGGCGACGATGACGTCAAGCGCGCCAGTGAGGACCGTCTCTAGATCACTGCTCGCAGTTACTGATTTTGGAAAGCAATGTCCAATTAAATATTTTGAATTGCAGGCATTTTTACGGATATCTTGCTCGACGGATGGCTCAATACAGTAAAGACGTACAGGGAATTTGTGACGACTCAATACGAGAGCGAGAGCGCTTGCGATATTTCCTGCGCCAAGAATCGCAATAGGAGATTTGGACATGGGTTGATTATAACAAAAAATGTCCCACCTGCGCTCTGGCGAGCTTTGGCGGGACTAGGTCTTCTTGAGAGAGACGCGGAACACGTAGTTGGGGAGCGGCTCGACTTCGAACGGCTGTGTGACCCCCGAGTCGGACGGGAGCTTCACGACATAGACCTTCCCAGGCTTCGGGTAGGTCTGAAGCGCGAGGAGAAGATTGGCGCCGAGTTCTCGATCCTCGAACTGGATATCGAGAACCTCGAGTTCGAGCTTCTCGAGACGCTTCGCCTCCGCGTGAAGCAGAGCGAGGTAGATGTCGTGCACCGACACGGTTCGCTTTGGAACCGTATTGGGCGTGCGGTGGCTCGGATGCAAGGAACGTGCTTTTGCCATGAGATTTCCTTTACTCGTTTGGAGAGCGTTGCAAGGGGAGGATTCCCTTCTTGCAGAGAGGGCAGTCGTTAACAGGCCAGGTCTCATCCAGCTTGTGGACGAGTGAGAGAAAACGAGGCACGCCAATATCTTCGGCGGTTGTCTTCTTGCGTTGGCAGATGCTTGCGGCTCCGACCACGACACCGCCCGCATCTCGGACGGCTTGTATGAAGCCACGCATCGTATCGCCGCTCTTCATGAAGTCGACGACCACGAGTACGCGCTTCTTCTGAAGATAGGGAAGGAAAGCTTCAGAAAAATGGTATTCAGAGGGTTCTTCACCCACCTTGAGCCCATGCACGGAGTACACGGGGCGTTTTTGGTCTTGGCAGATGTACATCGCTTTGGCCGCAAACTGCACGAGATTGCTTGCACGCGGGGCAGGGCCTGCCACCGTGTCCACGTGTTCGTACTGGAAATACTGCGCGATATCGATGCAGAGCAAGCTCGAAGTCATTGAATTCGCAAACAGTTGGTCTCGAACGATCACCGACGATGTATGCAGATCTCCAAGAGAGAAGTGCCCATCGCTGATCATCCCAGCGCGCTGTAGCAGATCTGTTGGAGATTCCGAATACGACATGACTGCCCTCCTTTGTAAGGTGCTTTTAGACCTTAACGGATGGAAGCCCCTTGCCGCAAGACGGGTTTCGCGATAGTCTCGCGGACGCCTGCCCCTGTAGTTCAATGGATAGAATGCGTGGCTTCGAACCATGAGATGGGAGTTCGATCCTCTCCGGGGGCACCATCAAAAAACCCGCCAAGTTGGCGGGTTTTTTGCTATTTGTTCTTCGGTTTGTACGTTCTCCAGCCCTTTGCATCGAGTCCAGCATCCGCGGCTGAAACTTGAGCTTCTTGTTTGGAGGTTCCACGTCCAACGGCGATCAACTCCTTATCCAAGAATACGCCGATGGTGAACTCTTTGTTGTGATCTGGGCCTTTTTCATCAAGAACCTTGTAAGTTGGCGTCACACCCATCACTTCCTGAGCCGTTTCTTGAAATTTGCTCTTCGAGTCTACGTAGAGCTCGTCTTTCAAGATTTTTGGGAGCAGGTTCAACACATGTCTGCCGACGAATTTTTCCGAGGCTGGCATGCCGCCATCGAGATAAATAGCTCCAATAATGGCCTCAATCGCATTTGCCATGATGTACATACGCGCTTTGCTATCCTTGTCCTTTGCTTCTCCCTTGGACATCAGTAAATTCTCTTCGAAATGGAGATCTTTCGAAACTCCGGCAAGCGTTTTTGCATTCACGAGTGCCGCGCGCCAGTTTGTGAGCTCGCCTTCGTCATTTGCGTAGTTCTTGTACAAGAATTCCGTAACAACAAGCTCTAGAACAGCATCACCAAGAAACTCCAAGCGTTCATTGTGAGGATATTCAAAGCTTGTATTTTCGTTTAGGTATGACCGATGTGTCAGGGCCTGCAGGAGGAGCGAGCGGTCACTGAATGTGTGCCCCAATCGTTCTTCCAGCGCGCCAAATTCTGGGATGTTCATATGATGTTATTCCTTTTTCACAGGTTCTTTCTCTTTATCTTTAGGTTTAGGTTTATCTGAAGTCTTGTCTACTCCCTTGCCGAGTTGGTCTCGATAGACGGCACCAAGTACGCCGTTTACGAATTTGCCGCTTGATTCACCTCCGAATGTTTTCGCAAGCTCAATCGCTTCATTTATGGCGACTTTGCTAGGAATATCGAAGTTAAACAAGAGTTCGTATGTGCCAATACGTAGCACATTACGATCAACGGTGGTGATTTTAGGCAAAGGCCAATCCGGAGCGAATGTTGTAATCGCTTGATCGATCTCAGCTTGATGACCAATGACGCCGTTCACGATCTCTTTTGCAAAATCTTTTTCGTCAAAACTCTCGGTTTGTTCCGAGATATTGCGTTCGACGATTTCCGCCACATCGCGAGCACCGCTATAAAAATCCCATTCAAAAAGGGATTGCATAGCGATAGCGCGGGCTAAGTGGCGATTGGACATAGGACAAAGTGCGAAAGGGCGAGAGACCGACTAGGCTTTCTTTGATTTAGCCTTCGTCTTCTTTTCTGGCCCGTGATTATGTCCTGCGTGATCGTGTCCAGCGTGCTCATCTGCCTTGCTTGCAGCTTCTTTCGTTGCGGCTGGCTTGGTTTTGGCGAGCATGCGATTTAATTTGCGTTCGCGTCCTTTGACGTGAATAGCGATACCATTGTATTCGGTAGCACCTGGGGCAACGCGATGCATAAGATGCGTGCGGCCGGCCTTGTCAGTCGTCAAGGATGGCTTAACTAACGCAAAATGTGCCGCGCGGCGGCGCTTATCAGAACTGGTACGGCGATGACCTGGAAGACCCATATATCAGCAAAATTCAGTATAGAGTTACTCAGATATAATAATTGAATTAGCGACATTTGGCAAGTTTTTGATATTTTGGGTGTTTCTTGGGCTTGCAAGGAGTACGTCTAGGGTCTAGACTTTGGCCAACTCTATGGAAAAAACACTTGTTTTGATCAAACCAGATGGTGTTCAGCGAGCTTTAGTTGGAGAGATTATCGGACGTTTCGAACGGGTGGGTCTGAAGTTGGTAGCCATGAAAATGGTCCATGCTACTCATGAGGACGTAGACAAACACTATGCCCTTACGGAAGAGTGGATGATGGCTGTTTATACGAAAGCAAAGGCAAAATATGAAGCAAATGGTGAGGCTTTTCCATTTGCTGACCATATCTCCTATGGAACAGACATTAAGAACGGTCTCATCACCTTTTTAAAGTCTTCTCCGATCGTTGCATTGGTTCTTGAAGGGGAGTTGGCTGTTTCGTTGGTTCGTAAGCTCGTTGGAGCGACTGAGCCAGCCTCTTCTTTGCCGGGAACGATTCGTGGAGATATGTCGCATGACACGTATGCGCTTTCAAACACGCAGAGCCGTCCATTGCGCAACTTGATCCACGCTTCCGGAAATATCGACGAAGCAAACAATGAAATTAAGATCTGGTTTTCAGATGAAGAGCTCTACGCATACGAACACGTGAACGATCGCGTGCAGTACGATGCGAAGTGGTTTCTTGGCTAAAAGATTTCGTAAAAAGACAGTTCCAATCGGAACTGTCTTTTTTTCTGCTATACTTAGATTGGAATGAAGTTATCAAGACGTATTGCGAGAATGTTTGGGCCCGGTCTTGTGACGGCGGCTTCAGACGATGATCCTTCCGGCATAGCAACTTACACAGAGGCTGGAGCAGCTTTTGGTTTGAGTTTTCTCTGGGTGTTTTTGTTGACCCTGCCACTCATGATCGCGGTGCAAGAGGCAAGCGCGCGTCTCGCTCTTGTGACAAAACATGGATATGTAAAAAATTTACGTGGACGTGTTTGGGAGCCTTTGCTTTGGGTCGGAGTGATATTGTTTGTGCTTGTAAACGCTTTCAATATCGGGGCTGATGTGCAATTTATGGCCGCTTCGGCTTCATTACTGTATCCGCTTCCGTCTTGGGCTTGGATGACGATATTTATCATGGTGACGCTTGGTTTTCAGATCTTTCTTACGTATAAAGAGTATTCGCGATATTTGAAATGGTTGTGTTTATCTTTGTTCGCGTATGTTGCTGTGGCATTTAGTATCCATATAAATTGGATGGATGTCGCGCTTGCGACTCTTGTTCCAACGATACACATTAGTGGTGAATTCGGTTTGTTATTTGCCGTTCTAGGTACGACTATTTCTCCGTATGTGATGGTCTGGCAAGCCGCACAAGAAGTTGAACAAGACAAAGCTGATCGTAAAGATGGTTGTGTAGATGAAGATGGAAATCCAACGGGACTTTGTAACACTGACGAGGAGTTGTATGAGCGACGCGTTGATATTGGAATTGGCATGACATTTTCGAATGTGATTGCGTGGTTTATCGTGGTGACAGCAGCATACGTTTTGTTCGCAAATGGGATGAAGGATGTAACATCTCCCGCAGAAGCGGCTTTGGTGCTTGCTCCAATTGCCGGAAATTATGCCTCGCTGTTGTTTACGTTGGGTGTGATCGGTACAGGAATGTTGGGCGTACCTATCTTGGCGGGATCGGCTGCGTACGCGCTAGCGGCATTATTTAAAATGAAAAAGTCGGGTTTGAGTAAGACATGGAAGCAAGCTCCATTATTTTATGTGATTCTCGTAGTCATAACGATCGGCGGTGCGTGCGCACCATTCTTTGGGGTGAATCCAGTGAAGGCGCTTATATATGCGGCTCTTGGAAACGCCTTGCTTGCCCCTTTGCTGCTCCTTTCTATTATTCGTTTAACGAATGACAAGAAACTCATGGGACGCTTCGTGAATGGACGTCTTTCCAATGTGCTCCTTTGGGTGACTTTCTTGCTGATGAGTGCCTCCTTGGTATTTTGGATCGTAGTGCGCTAAGGTTCAGTCCCGTACTTTTGAAAGGAGAAATGTGAGTGAAAGCTTGGAAAAAAGCTGGTTTGAGTAAAGAACAGGCTGAAATCGTGAAGAGCCACCCGGGTCTTCTCGATTTGTCGCTCTCACAAGCCGTGACCATGTATCGCGATGATCATTCGCTGTTTCATGGTGAGGCGAAGCGTATGCGCTGTCAGGAGCGGTATCTCGCAAAGAAGGCGCAGAAGTGGGAGCCGATGGGCTACTCAGCTGCAAGACTTCACGAGAACAAGCTCTTCGCGCTCCATGACTTCTTCGTCGGTGATGTACGCGATGTCGACCGAGAAACGATCTCGATGTATCGCGGAACTCCGAACGACTACGAGCGAAACTTGGGCATGTATCTTCGTTCTATCCAGGACGTGGAGCAGGTCTACGTACACCTCAAGAGTCTCGCGCCTGAAGAGGTGCGTGTGAACAGGAGATGGATCCCATTGCGCAAGCGCCTCATGCTGAGTGAGGAAGTGCGCATTAATGATCCGCTCGAACTGCTTCGGCTCACGAGGTCTAAGGATCGTCGGATTGCGCATCAAGCGCGATGTCGGCTGATTCTCACCCAGGCCTGTTTCGGCGCACGTCGAGATGGGTATGCGCCTGATGAGCTCGAGACCCTCGAAAAGGACTTTCGTGATTTCATCGATCGTCGCTTTTTCGAGGAGCCAGAAGGCCAACACGTTCATGTCGTGGCCGAACTCGATCCTCATGACAATTACGTCTGCAAGACGTATCAGGTGATCGAGGATGGTCAGCCGCTGCCTGATAAGGCGCCGCACCGCTTCTTTTTGGAGGCGGAGCGTCGAACTGTGCCTCGTCGGCGCAAGCCAGGCGCGGCACCACTGCAGATTTTCTTTTTCCTTCGTCACAAGCAGCGCATGTTGCTCAAGATGATGGACAAGAACATCGTGTTTCCCCAACTCGCCGGTATCGGTGATCCGCTCGCCATGATGTTTGTGGTCGAGCGTGAAGATCTGAGCCGACTCGTGGCTGAGGTCCGTGAGGTGCTCGTGCCGAATCCCGGCATGGTGGCTGAATCGACTTCGTCGATCGGACACCGTCTTGGTTCGGAGCTTACGGATCGAAGGAACCGTCGCTCGAGCAATCTGTATGAAGCGATGAAGTACGTTTCGCGCATGCAGGACCGGATGGTCGAAGTGCAGTTCCTGCCCATGGCGGCCTGGATCAACGCGCTCGCCGCCCGCTCAGACGTGAATCATGGCTGGTACAAGATGAAGCGCTATCTCGCGAGCGCATACCCCACGCTCTACCCGACGACCTGGTCGGGAATTCCGTGGTCAGATGCAGCGCTCAAGCGTCAGTGCATCAATTACACGATCGGTATCTGACTCCGCCTCTTACGAGATGCGGGGTCTTTTTCTTGGTGATATAGTATGGGTGGCCGGTGTGAGGATTCGGGACAACCTTTCGGTTCTTGGGATTTGGACGGCGTACCCGCCTTGGCGGGGGAGCGATAATCCCGTGCGGCAATGACCATTATTGTGAGCGAGGATCCCGGTAATACTGGGGTCTGCGTCCACGATTTGGCTAAGCCCTATTGCGTAGAGCCGAATACCTCACATCGGTTTTTAGGTGCCTGTCTTGCCAGAGTCCGCGCGTTTTGTTACCTTTTGCGCACCAAAAACTACTACGCCGAGGTAGCTCAGTGGTAGAGCGAAGGACTGAAAATCCTTGCGTCGCCAGTTCGATCCTGGCTCTCGGCACCATCAAAATACTCCCATTCGGGAGTATTTTGTAAAAAGAAAACCGCCCTTTGTGGATGACTCGACGCGCTAGTTTTGCGCGGGGTCCTCTACGGAAAGGGCGGACTGAGGAAAAAACCGTTCGAAAATCGGTGGAAGCTGGGCGATCGTTTCATAGGTCGCGCAGGTAAACCGAGGGTCGCCTGAGAGCATGGGGATCTCTTCGAAGGCGATAGCGAAGGTTTTTTGGCGAATGCAGAGAATGCCGAGACCGAGATCAGAGGCGTTCTGCAGGAGAATTCCGAGCTGAACGCTGGGCAGGGTGACTTCAGCCACCAGATGTGGACATCCTTTGAGGATGCGAATCTCATCGGCGCGTTTTGCGGCGGGCGTCATGCGTTGCCACATGACAAGTTCCGCCTCCGTAACGAGTCGCGTGGGCTGTTCGATGTCAGTGACAGACAGCACGGGGAAAAACCCGCTCACGCGTTCACGGTAGACGACACCGTGCTTGCTCAACATGCGAATCATGTCTTCGTGAAGGGGGCTCCCTTCACGGTTGCGTCCGAGTGCAGACGCAAAATAAATATCTGGCCTTCTCACGTTCACCTCCTTCTTCTTAAGTATAACATACGCATCTTGCGTTGTTTTTCACTTTCAAGTAAATTTCGTCTGTCTTTCGTGTCTTCGTCCGGTCCCTGCACCCGCCGAAGCTCACCAGAGCGCAGGCGGGTGTCGTATAGTGGTTATTACCGCAGGTTTCCAACCTGCTGAGAGGGGTTCGATTCCCCTCACCCGCTCCAACAAAAACGTCCCGAGATGATCGGGACGTTTTTGATTTTGTGCTTATCTGATACCAGTGACCTCGAGCACGGCCGTCTTGAGATATCTTCCTTCCAGAAAGGCGAGTCGTTCTGCGTGATCCACGGGCTGCCCTATCCATTCAAGAATGCGGACGTCGCGTTTTGCACGACCAGCCGCGAGACGAAGCATGGATCGAAAATCTTCCGTGCTGACACGACCTGAACAAGAACTCGTAACAAGAATTCCACCAACATCAAGATTTTTTAAACACGCAATATTTAATTCACTATAGGCTTTAAGCGCGCGATCAACTTGGCTGTCTGTCTTTGCGAATGCCGGTGGATCGCACACGATCAAATCATATGGACCATTTTCAAGTTTCTCTGCATCGAGCATGTCCATGACATCGGCTTCGATAAAGGAATATTTTGATTCATCTTCAGAATCAAGTCCATTGAGTGCGAATTGTTGTTGGGCGATTTGCAATGCAGGATTTGAGATATCAACTGTTGAAACAAATGACGCACCACCCTTTGCTGCATGCACACTAAAGGCCCCAGTATAGCCAAAAAGATTGAGTACACGTTTGTTCTTTGCGAGACTTCCTACTGCATGGCGTGCTTCGCGTTGATCGAGAAAAAATCCCGTCTTTTGTCCCTTGAGAACATCGGCGGTAAAGGTGAGTCCGTATTCTTGAAATTGAATGGGTCCTTCAATGGCACCAATATGCACACACGGTGGAAGTGTTTTCAATCCTTCGCGAAGTCGTGCTTCAACATCGGATCGTTCTACGATTGCCTTAGGAGAGAATATTTTTAGTCCTTCAATTATTTCATCGCGCAAACGATCCATACCTACGGTATGAATTTGAAACACAAATACATTTGCATATCGATCAACAATTAATCCCGGAATTCCATCTGACTCTGCATGTACGAGACGATAACCATTTGTTTGGTCTGGCAGATGCGCATTCTTCCATGTATCAAGTTCTTGAAATCTATTCGCAAACCATGCCGCATTGATGACTTCATTTTTAGAAGACAGCATGCGCACGCGAATCGAGTTCATTCCGTTCCAAGTGCCGATGCCAAGTGTTTCGTGTTTTGCATCTTTTACCAGGACGAGATCGCCAGGTCCTGGCGCTCCTTCAATTTTTCCAATGGCATTCGAAAAGACCCACGGATGGCCAGCGCGGAGTGGGACGTCTTTTCCAGGAAGCAAAACAGCAGAAGGGATCATAATTTACGTAACAAGTAGCACGTATCGAGCCACATTGTCGATGTACGTTAGATCAACTGAAACGACAATTCCGTTTCTGAAGAATTTCCCGCTTTATCAGTTGCTCGGACGCGGACATGGTTTATACCGGTATGTACATTTGCAACCGTGAGAAATGTCTCCGTTGTGGCGATAGGGAAGTTGCCATTTACACTTACGTCGTAGTGAGAGATTCCACTCGTCTGATCGAGTGCAGTAAAACGAATGGTGTTTGATTGAGTTGCCATCGCTTCATCGTTCATGAGCGTGAGAGCTCGTGGGGAAGTGGTATCAATTTGTATGCGAAAATCTTCACGAATGATTTGTGATGAAGAAATACGTGATTGAATGTGTGCGTACCAGATGCCATCACGATTGGCAGAAAAATTCGCTTGCGAATTTTTCGTAAGTTTCATGTTCGAACCGCTGTGTTGATTTTGGTCAAAGCTTATCGATGTTGAGAGCGGTTTGTTCCCAGATATACTCCAGTTCACGCGAACCTCACGAGCGGAATACCACGCCGTTTCATCAGGATGTGACGAGCTCGCAATGGTGATGGAATTTGATGGTGCGTTAGGCGAAACGGCAACAGTCCAAGATCCAAAAGAAGTAGCCTGCTCCTGACCATTGGATACGATATGTGTTCCTTCTTTGAGCGTGAATGTGGCGAGGCCTGGTTTCAAGGCTTTGAACGTGAGAGTTCCGGCTTCAATATCGCCATTCGCTGTATCTTCTAAGGAAAATCCTCCCAAGTTGAATGAGTCGCGGCTTACACTTGATCCTGGTGAACGGAGTGGAAAAGCGCTTCCATTTGTCATGTTTTGCACCTGAACAAGCTCTGATGAGTACGATCCGATATAACGAATTGTATCAATATCTTGAGCGTTATTTGCATTGAGATGAATCTGAAATGTTTGTCCAACATGGACTTCAGTTGGGCCGCTTACGGCGGCTGAAGCAGCAAAAACCATCATCGGGCTGAAGAGTCCGATTACGAGAGCAAACAAAAATCGTGAAATCATGTATTTAAATACTGAATCCTTGCGACCAAACTGTTTTGTTTTTCTATTTGATTAGTATTTTAATAGCAGACTTTAGCGAAAATGTCAACCCCAAACCCTATACAAAAAACCGCCAAATGGCGGTTCTTTGATGGTCGGGCTGGTGGGACTCGAACCCACGACCCTCTGCTCCCAAAGCAGATGCGCTACCAACTGCGCTACAGCCCGAGGTAAAACGGATGTCGACCTCGAAGTGCGAGTATCCTAACGAAAGATGTTTGTTTCGTCTAGATAGGGGAATATTGAGGAAAAGAATGCGCCGTCAGGTAGGGGGGGTACCTGACGGCGCTGCGAGCCAAACACCTGTGGGAGGTGCTGTGTTTGGCTATAGATTGGTCGGGTCATCGGCTAGATACGTGAGCCGATGCCCTAGGAGTGAACGAAACCGATTAGTTGCCGTTCCTTTTTATCATTTGTGATCGTAGAGGTACCTTAGCCAGGAGCGGCTTTTAGTCCTTTTACGGGCGAGCACGCACTCTTCACAAACGCCTTGGGCGCTAAGGTAACGGAATTTTTCGTTGTGCGTCAAGAGTAAGGGGTGAGTTGAATGGTGTGGACGATTGACATTTTATAAAATTTATGATTGATTATGCCGTTCATTTATTTACAAACATTGGGTTTGTGAGTGAATGAGTGGTATTCCAGATTCAGAAGACGAGGCGATATCATGGGCATCAAAGTAGTATATAACGCGTGTTATGGAGGCTTTGGCATTTCGAGGGCAGCGAAAAAACTGCTTCGCTTCCATGGCGTTCGAGAAGATCTGCTTAGGGTCGAAGGCATCTTCCTCCCGCGCCACGATTGGCGGCTTGTGCTAGCCGTTGAGATGCTCGGTGAGGGTGCTTCTGCCAGCTGTGCTGATCTGAAGATTGCGGAACTAACGGGCGATCGCTACATCATCAATGAATATGATGGTTCCGAGCGAGTTATCGAACCGCAACAGATCGCATGGGTTGTGGCGAAGCCGGTCGCCTTGCATCGATCGATTCGGAACAGCCGCTACGTAGCCTAAGGGGTGTAACACATGCTGGATTATAAACTGTCTGAGAGCGCGTCCTGTATGGGCGCGTTCTTCTTTTTGCCTAATTATACGAATTTCTTTACAGTTCACTAATGCGAATTGCGATCGACGCCCGAATGATGGGAGCTGGGAATACCCGGGGGATTGGTCGATATATCCATGAGACGGTCGAGGCAATGAAACGTGCCGCGCCTCAACATGAGTATGTTTTGTTAAACCCTTCGATTCGTTGGTACACCTTGGCGGAGCAAGTAAGGATGCCTTTCGAATTCGCCGAAGCAAAAGCGGATGTGGTTTGGATTCCGCATTGGAATGTGCCGCTCTTATATTGGGGCGCGCCTCTCGTAATTACGATTCATGATTTGTTATTAGTTCATCAACCGTTGAGCGCAAAAGCATCGACGCGTGGTCCAGTGATTTCTTTTTTGAAGCGCATGGGACATCGTGTAGTGCTTTGGAACGCGGTTCATCGTGCGAAAAATATTCTTGCTCCTACTCATGAAGTCGCTCGCGACATTGCTGAACACTTTAGATTTGCAGAGACTAAAATAATAGTCACCGGAGAAGGGATGACCCAACTTCCTGTAGGGGCAATTCATGAATTACCCCTACAGACCCAACCATTTCTGTTTTATTTCGGTTCCGCGTATCCTCACAAGCGTTTGGATTTGCTTTTAGGGGCGTGGAAGATTATCTCAGTCGCGCATCCAGATCTGTCGTTGATTATCGGGGGAGAGCATGACGTATTCATGGGTCGTGTGATGGAAGCGGCCAAACAGATGAACCTTCCACGTGTTCATTTTCCGGGCCGACTCACGGATGAATCGCTTGCCACCCATCTAAAACAGGCGATTTGCCATGTTCATCCCTCGTCTTTTGAGGGGTTTGCGTTACCTTCCCTCGAAGCGCTTTCCTTTGATTGTCCAACAATTGTGTCCGATATCCAGGTCATGAAAGAAGTCCTCCCAAAGGATGGAGTTTTCTTCTTCAAGAATGGCGATTTGAATGGTATGATTGCAGAGATCGAGAAAGTGCTAGCGCATAGCGAACAAGCTCATGCAGAGGCACATCGTGGCGGAGAGGAAGCAAAGAGAAATAATGATTGGGATGTAACGGCAAAAAAGACACTTGATGTTTTATGCCTCGCGCAGGCTCAAAAAAAGTCACATCAAAAAAAGTGAATGCCCTTCCTGAGTGGAAGCGGATGAATTTGCGTGCGCAACTTGAACGACAATTAGAGGGAGTGATGGAAAAAGGAAGTATCGTCGATCAGCAAGAAGAATTTGTACCGATCACGGAAGTGGTTCATGAAGCGCCATTGAAGGAGTCGACACTTATTTTTTCTTCGACACGAGAGCTTGATGTTCGTTTGATTGCATCTCTCATTCCGTCGGGACTTCCAAAAAACAAAAAACTTTCCGTACGTGTAGGTGATCATGCGGCGAGTCCGTATGTGATGGAGATGGGTGGTCTCGCGCGCAAAGTTGAGATCGTAACGAGAGAGCCGATCATGCGTGACGTGGATTCCTGGGAAGCACCATACGAAACTCCTCCTTCCATTGAAACGTTTGTTTCTATTGCATCAGATTTGTATCTTGACCGTGTTTCACCCTCTCTTTGGTACGAGCAATTCACGCCAGGAGATGCAGAAACGGCATATCGTGAGCAATTTGGCTTTTTTTCACGTCTTCGCGCCCCACTTGTTCGATGGGAATCGGAAGAGCCGATCCCTGTCAGCCCATCTTCAACAGATGAGATATTCACTGAGCAGTTCACGCCTGAAGAAGTTTCTTGGTTTACAAAAGCAAAGTATGCGGTCGTAGAAGCGTTCGCAAAAGCGAAGGCTCGCGAGGAAGAGGTGATCACAGAAACCGAACTAGAATGGGGCGTACCAGTCTTGATCCCACGCTTAGCACCAGCGCGTGTCATGGTTGGTTTTGTGACATTACTGTTAATTGTGAGTTTGCCAGCAGGTGCGGTAACTTTAGCTCGCTCACTTGGAGCTTCCTGGGGAGAGATTACATCGCATGGCCAATTGGCAGCTGATGCCGCTTCGAATGTGATGGCGGCCGGATCATCAGCGAATGCAGGAGATTGGAATCGTGTTTCTGCAAGCCTTGAAGCCACGGACCAAGCGTTGAATCGCGTGAATGCACTCGCGGTGGCAGTGTCAGAAGCGCTGCCATCCACGCGTGATGCGTATCAGGGGGTGCGTTCAATTTTGCATGCGGGCGATTTGTCCGCGCAGGCAGCGTCTCTTCTTTCGGAAGGTTTGAACCGTGCGTTGAAAGAACCGACACGTCATCCAGTGGATAGATTGCACGTGTTTCAAACATATGTTGAATCGGCCATTCCATTGATTGATGAAGCGAACGTTTCGATTCATGAAGTAAAAATAGATGCGCTGCCAAGCAAAGAGCGTGAGCGCGTGAGCGAAGCGGTCGCATTGCTTGAATCGACGAAAATCGGTTTACGCGAATTTCAAGCGATCAATGATTTATTGATGGCTGGTGTTGGTGACGAGCATCGCAAGTCGTATTTGTTTATTTTTCAGAATTCAACAGAGCTTCGTCCAACGGGTGGATTTATGGGTTCACTCGCACAGATCACATTTGATCGAGGAGAACTTACGCAAATGGTGGTGCCTGGCGGCGGACCATATGATTTGCGTGATCAGTTAACGACGCGCGCGCTTCCGCCTGGGCCATTGCGACTCGTGGCTACGCGTTGGGAGTTTCAAGATGCGAACTGGTTTCCAGATTTCCCGACCGCAGCAGCAAAGATTCGTAAGTTTTGGAGCGAGGCCGGTCAGCCAACGGTTGATGGCGTTGTCGCAGTGAATCTTGGGGTGATGGAACAACTTTTAAAGATTACGGGACCAATCGAAATGCCTGAATATGGTAAGACAATCAATTCAGAAAATTTCTGGCTTGAAACACAAAAGGTTGTAGAAGTTGAATACGATAAGGCAGAGAATACGCCAAAAAAGTTTATCGGAGATCTCATGCCAAAGGTATTGGAGAAGCTTAAGACACTCACAAACAAAGATGATGGATTGAAGTTGCTCGCGCTTGCGACTGATGCATTGCGAACAAAAGATATTCAGGTGTGGTTTGCAAATCCAGAACAAGAAGCCATGGCGGAAAAGTACGGATGGAATGGGCAGTTCAAACAGTCGCCAGGGGATGAGCTTGCGATCATCGATACAAATATCGCCGGACAAAAAACAGATCGAGAAATTGATGAAAAGATTACTCATCAAGCCGTGATCACTACGGATGGGGGTATTACGGATACGGTTACCATCGTTCGAACACACCACGGAGAAAAGGGTGCGCAATTTAACGGAGTGAACAATGTAACGTATCTCCGTGTGTACGTTCCTGAAGGATCAAAATTGATTGCAGCTGATGGATTCTCTCCACCATCGACCACTCTTTTTAAGACAATGCTCCCAGGAGATCAGCCAGACCCAGATGTGACGGCGATCGAAAAGAATCCACGACTTGGTCCGAATGGTGTACGCATCACGGATGAATTTGGCCGCACAGCTTTTGGAGGTTGGGTGCAACTTGAGCCAGGTGCCACAGCTACAACCACGTTCACGTACCATCTACCTTTTACGGCATATGATATCGCGGATCGTTTGCATCCAGTCGGTGCTCCAGCAGCTGACGTAAAGCGACCAGCATACATGTCGCTCTACACAAGTCAGAGTGGAAAAAGTGGACGAACGATCACGACAGAAGTTCAGGTTCCAGCTTCGTGGTCTTCGGTGTGGACGTCTGGCGGAGATACGCTTGGGTCAAGTATTGTCTGGGATCGTGATCGAGTCGTAGCTGAGTTATTTCTTCCTCGACCATGAGCACTCCATCAAAAAAATCTTCTGTTCCTAAACCGCCACAGCGTCCATGGCGTCGTGCATCATTTTCTTTTGGAGAAGAGGAAGAGGCTCCATCAAGCACACGTGAACGAGAAGTCGCGAAAGGGTTGGAATCCATTTACATGAACGGGGGAGAGGGCGATTTGAAATCCATGCGTCATACGAAGCGGAGTTTGGCTTTGCGAATTTTCGCTTGGGTGGTTGGGAGTTGTGCTGTGCTTTCGGCACTTGCATGGGCAGGATTGATTCTATTCGTGCCCGCGGGTCCAGCGGTCGGGAAGTCTATTCAGCTTTCGATTGATGGGCCAACGGTGATCGGGCTTGGCAGAGAAGAAACATTTAAAATTGGTTGGGAAAATACTTCGTATCAATCTATCAAAGAGGTACATGTACGTTTGTCGCTCCCACCATCACTCATGGTGACGAACGTGCAACCTGAAGCGTCAGCCGAAAATGCATATGATTGGGATCTCGGATTTGTTGCGCCAGGGACAAAGGGACAGATCGTTTTGAAAGGGGTATTTCTTGGAAATCTTGGGGAGAAGAGTTCGATTCAGGCCGTGTCTACGTATCGTGTATTTGATAGCGGAAAGCCTGAACAGGTGTTGGTGGTGAATCCAGTCACGTTTGGAGAGACGGTATTAGCTGGTCAGTTTCGTTTGCCTTCAAAGGCGGTCGCAGGGGACACAGTCACGCTTGAATACCAGGTCGCAAATCAGGGAGATCAGGGACTTCGTGGTCTACGCATCCGCATGAAAGTTCCAAAAGATTTTACGCCCGTCATGACAAGTAGTACGAGTTTCAAACTCGTGAATGGAGGCGAGGAATGGGAACAGATTCTTGGAGATTTTCCATCACATGCAAGTACGAGTGTAAAATTAGTTGGTCAGTTTGTTGCTGGGAGTGTGGGGAATGTGAATCTTCAGGTTCGGGCCGGAGTTCCAAAGCCGGATGGATCCTTTTTACCGCTTCTTGTCACAACCTCAACTCTGCCGATTCTTGCAGGAGATCTTGGATTAGAGCTGATCGTAAATGGTTCGGATGCAGATCGCACGGTTCAGCCAGGCGATCCATTACGATTAACGATTGCGTATCGCGATTTGTCGCCGGAACCACTCACGGATGTTCGACTCGCTTTGTCATTTGAATCAATGTTCGACGGGATTTCTTCTACGGGAACAACCGCGCTTGATTGGAAGAGTTTGTCGGACACGGGTCATGGAGCAACAACAACGAATGCGCGCATTCAGACGATCAGATATTCAAAGGATACAGTGCCGGTTTTTGCCGAAGTCGCTCCACAATCAAACGGAACAATCGATATCACGATTCCTACGCTTGCGATGACGAGTGGGACGCGCGACGTTGTGGTGCGCGTGACATTGGAAGGATTGATGGCGACGGTTGGTAAAGATAAGAGTCTGCGCGTGATCAAAACACGACCTATTAATATCCGATATCGAAGTGATATTTCCTTAGCCGCAGAGGCGAGATATTTCACCGAAGAGGGTGCGCCAGTTGGATACGGACCATTGCCACCAGTCGTGAAAAAGACCACGGATTATCGTGTCTATTGGACGCTTAAAAAGAGTTTACATCCTCTCGAAAATATCGAAGTTTCGGCTGTCCTTCCTGGCTCGGTTGCGTTTGGAGCTACCTCTTCTACGGATGCAGGAACTATTTCTTATGATGCGGCCACGCGAACGGTTCGCTGGAAATTAAATCGCATGCCAGAGGATGTAAAAGAGCTCGGAGCGAATTTTGATGTGCAGTTAACGCCAGCAAGCATTGATGTAAATCGTTTTGCGGATCTGCTTTCAGAGTCTCGTTTTACGGCGACCGATGTGACGATTAAAGAGTCTATCGTGCGAAGCGTTCCGCCTCTTACGACAGATCTACAGAACGATGAAGGCGCGAAAAACAAGGGAGTTGTAAAAAAGCAGTAGCGGTGTGATTTATCGCACCACCCTTGACATTTATTATTAATTGTGCCATTTTGGACTTAGGAGGATGTATGACTCACGCCGACCTCGACAAGCTGTTTCGTGAAGTACTGGGGCGTGGGATGTACAGCTCTCACGTGCTTCTGCCTCGCCTGCGACGCGCGCTCATTGCGGCCGGACACGATGTCCGACTCGATACGTATGACGATCTCCTGCGGCTTCCGCTCGAGACACTTCAGCCCGCGGCTGATTATCTGAATGGCGGCGGGTATGGCGCAACGCCAGACACCGACCGCGCAGCGCGCATGACGCGCAAAGCGAGCTAGCGACCCCAACATGGGTCGTTTTTTGTTATAATCGGCTTATGTCACATGATGTGTATCAGCCACAAGGTCGACGTTTGCGTGAATCAAAGGCAAATGAAGCAGTTTTGGAACTGCATGCCGAAGTCGCGCTTCAAAAAGTAAAAGACCTTGAGACTCGCCCAGACGGAGATCGTGAGCTTGCACAAGCGAAGATGGATTTTGAAGAAGCGAATTTGGATCTTGAGATTTTTGATTTACAGAACGATCCAACTGGTGCATTGAAACGCGAAGCGATTGGCGTTGATTTAGGTGAGCAGATCGTGGAGCGTCTTGCGGCAGGAAAAGATCCAAATCCAGAAATCACGGCAGAGATGATTACGCCTGTATTTTTGGTAAATATGGGCGAACTAGATCGTTTAAATAAGGAGGGCCATGATTTTGGCGATGTCGCACTTACGCGTTTAGCAGGAGTTCTTACGAGAAAAATTGAGCAGGCTCTTGAGCCAATTTTAGGGGAAGAAAATATATCAGCGTTTCAGATATATCGCGCCGATAGCAATAGTTTTATGGTGCGTTTCACGCGTGAGATCCCAAAGGAGGTGGCCCAAGCTCTCCAGAAGCATCTTTCATCTCGTGCAGGGGAAGCGTGGGAATCAGAAGGGGATCTATTTTCGGAAAAAGGAAGCGAAGCGCCGCCGGTTGTGACAGATTTTGTTTCCATGGAAGAGGTGCTCGCTGGGATGCCACCATCATTACGCTCATCAGGAAAGGCTGAAACCTATGCGGTTGGGGCGGTAAGAGATGTGTTATTTAGCTTGCAAGAAGCTCATAAAATCGTGAATAGAACAGAGCGTATTCGGGATGTGCTTACGATTGAAAATAATGAAGCGAAAGCACGTGATCTGTACGATAAGTATCTAAAAAAATCGATCGCCGGGGTTTATCAAATGTCGACCGGTGCCGAGGAAAATCCGAGCTTGGTTGAGACATTTGATTCTTTTGTGGCGTATTTGAATCAGTTAAAAAACGATCCTCACCCTGAGGCAAAACTGTGGGAGGCCTCGTTTGGAAAAGTGTTAGGGGATCTGCGTGTTCGATATGCAAAAGATAGTAAATATGCAGAGCAATTGCAGGGTTTTGTGGCTGAAAAAGTGGAGCGAGATCAGAAGATTAAAGTACGAGAGACGCCATCTACAAAACCCCCTGGAAAAAAATTGCCAGAAGATAAGCCGGTTGAAGAATTTGTCATGCCGGACAAAGAGAGTGCTACGGAGGGGTTGCGCATGGTGGCAGGGTTAAAAGAAGAAATAAATAAATATCCAGCAGGTTCACAAGAGATGCGCATCGCAGAGAAGCGCTTAACTCGGGAAAAAATGATGCGTGATTCAGCGACAGGGCTTGAGCAGCGCGGGCCGATGTACAAGCGGTTAGAATCAGCACTGGAAGATGGGACCAAGCGTATCGCGACCGTCTCAATGGATATGGGATTTTTGAAGTATTTTGATCAAGTAGGCGGAAGAGAGACGGGGGATTTAGCGATACTGAAGATGGCAGAAGTGTTTCAAAATGTGAAAGACAACTTTACGAAAAATGGAATTGAAGTGAATGCATATCGACTCGGTGGAGATGAATTTGGGATGACGGTTATCGGTGAAGGGAGTGTGTCGCTAGAAGATTTTCAAAAAATACTGGCCGATCTTAAAGCGAGTCTTGATGTGGAGACGCGACGTGTTGGACGCATACCCAAGCAAGATGGAGCAAAGCCTGGATATTTTGCGACTGAGCTTCAGTTGGGAATTGGTATACATTCATACGAGAATGGTCAGTCAGCTGAGCAAGAGGACCGTCAGTACGAACTCACGAATTCCGTTCCAGAAGGAATCGTTCCAGGTTTGCCCTCTCATAAAGGATGGGTTCTAAATAAACGAGCAGAACATTTGGTAAAAGTCTCTGATAAAGTGATGGAATTTCAGAAATCTTCTAACCGAATGATGCTGTTGGTAGAAAAAATGAAAGGGATTCAAGATCTTAAAAATAATGGGGCGAGCGAAGATGATATCGATCGGGAAGAGGAGCTTCTGAAGCAATTGCTTGGATTTTCTGATAAAGCGATTTTCGCTGAAGAGGGCAGGACGATGCTTAAACAGTTGGGTGAAAAACTTGCTTCGGGAATATCTTCAGAGGATTTGGATACACAAATTCATGAATTTGTTTGGAGTCAGATGGATGCTACATTTCAAAAAGAATTAGCGGAGAAAAAAGATCTTGGATCTTCCGTAGAATATGCTGTGCGTATTGAGTATTTACGCGACCGAGTGAGCACGCTCGAAGAACGTCTATCAAAGGTAGATCGAGCGAATGATACAGAGCGAGAACGTCGTGCACATGATGTAAAACGCTTAAAAGAACGCCTTGGTTCTGCGGAAAAGGATCTTGAGGTGATGAAGGGGCTGCGTGCGAGTCTGGGTGCGGATAAAATGGCGGCATAAAGCGTGTCGCGTGCTGCGTGACTGTGTGATACAATCCGACTGTTCATTTGCCTATGCAGACCTTTCGCCCACGACGTCCGGGAACCGTTCATATCAGCGCGCCGTCTTTTCCGGTTGGCGCTCGCCCAAGTGTCTATCGCAAAATAGCCTACACATTCATCGGTTTAACCGTGATTGTGATTCTTGGCGTGCTTTGGCTGACTTCGGTTCGTGCGGATGTGGCGGTTAAGTTGCGCCAAGAGAGCGTACGTCTTGATGGCGTGGTCGAAGTTGCTCGCGCCCCACGCACGGGTCAGATTCCTGGGCGTACCGTGAAAGGGAGTTATACAAAAACAAGAGAATTCAGTGTGCTTGGACAAGCGGGCGCTCCAGTAGATCCACGTGCGAGCTCCACGACCCCTGTAGTCGTGACGCCAGAACCAGCCCCAACTCCAACGCCAGCCCCAGTATCGGATGATGTGGTAGCTCGCGGAACCGTTCGCATCGTAAACAAGTATTCAAAAAATCAGGTGTTGGTAAAAACAACGCGTTTGCTTACGGCCGACAACAAGCTCTATCGCATCGACGCGACGGTAACGGTTCCAGCGGGCAGTGAAATGAAAGTCCCAGTTTATGCAGACAAGCCAGGGCGCGAGTTCGTCCTCACAGAGCCAACAAAGTTCACCATTCCAGGATTGTTTGTCGATATTCAGAAGTTTATTTATGCAGAGTCTGACGCCGCATTTGAAGGTGTCTCGCGAACAGCGCCGACTCCAGTTGTGAAGCCTAAGCCTGTCGTCGCTCAACTTGCACCAGCAAAAACAACCAAGAACGGACAACCAGTAACGCAAGCAGACATCGAACGTGCAGAAAAGTCACTGACAGATGAAATCATGGATGAAGCGATGAAAGATCTTTCTTCGCAGGTCGAGAATCGTGACAGTATGGACGTCGTGTATGTCATGAATGTCGTAAACAAGAGCAACAATGCAACGGTCGGTCAGGTAACGGATTCGTTCCTTTCTTCCATGAAGCTCGACGTGACGGCCGTGTATTACTCAAAGGATGATATGCAGGCTTTGGTCCGTGCCAAGCTCAAAGATCGTGTGCCAGCTGGTCGTGAGTTCCTCCCATTTACGGGTGGAGCAGTGACCTATGCACTTGAATCGGCTGATGCAAAAGCAGAAATCGCTAGCATTCACGTGACGGCTGATGCGAACTATCGTCTATCTCCAACCAGCCCACTCCTTCAAAAGTCAGTCATCGCCGGAAAGTCCGCCGACGAAGCGAAGTCCCTTCTTTCATCCATAGAGGGTGTAGAAAGTGTGGATATCGTCGTACATCCATCGTGGATGTCAGGGTTGCCAGCGCTGAAGGACAGGATCAAGTTGGATATACAGTAAGAAATAAAAATCCCTCGCTTATCGAGGGATTTTTGATTATACGATTTTTTCAGAATTTTCCAACATGCCTGGCGCGTTCTTGCCTTCGAGTATGCCCATAACTTTGTCTGTGATGGTTTTTGGATGTTCTGCAATGCGCTTTAGCTTTGGTCCGCCTTTTCGGATGAACGCATCGCCGAGTGTCGATGGTGAGATAATGCCGGTTGGTAAGTAATACGCTTCGACGAGCTGTTTGTAATGGCTATTCAATTCACTCACAAACGACGCGATACCAGAATTGACTATGGCATAGAGAATCAGATCCTTTGGTTTACGAGACGTTGTACCTGCACACCAAATCATCTTGAGTGGGACATCATGCTTGGGAAATTTTTGAATGAGCGCTTTGCTTAGCAGCACGCTTCCCGTGAGTTTTGCGTTCATAAGCTCCTTCACATCCAGTTCTCGTGTTCCTTCAAGAATTTCATGGCCTTTTCCGGAGTCGGCTAGCATCATCACGAGGTCAATATTGTGAATTTCGCCAATCAACTTCTGAATACTTTTTTCAGATGAAATGTCGCAAGCTCGTTCATGCCAGTTTGCTTTATTGATGTGTTTCGCACTTCGGCTATAGAGCCAAACTTCCCATCCGAGTGAATGGAGGTGTTTTGCAATATATCTTCCAATGGATTTTGATTTCGTGCCCGCGATGAGAGCGGTTTTTCTTGCAGGCTTTTGCGCAAAGAAAAATCCCCAGCCCATCTTCCCATTTTTCACAGCGGAAGCGATGCTCGCATATCTGTCTTGTAGTTCACCGTATGTTTTGTCTTTGTCTTGTACGTACTGACTCATGCTTTGTGAGAGCTTCGAATAGGTGAGAACCATATCCGAATCGCGTCGTTCTGTTTTAAGGATCTGCAATCCAACTGTTTTGAGAATTGTTTGGTAAGCGTTAAATGAAAGCGCTTCATTCCAGTTCACGAGCTTATATATCAAGTTATGCTCGGTTTTACTTATTTTGTCAGTTGATGTTTCCGATAGAAAATCTGCAACGGCAAATATTCCACCAGGCGCAAGTAATCGATATACGTTTTCGAAGAATGATTGTTTGTTCGTAATCAGAAGAATAGCGTCCTGGCTGATAATGTGGGTGAATTGTTCATTTTTGTGGAATGATTTTTCGAGATCACTTCCACTTGCTCGAATATATTTCGCACGAAGCTTGGGCTTTCCTGATCGTAAACGGTCAGAATTTATAGTCCGTAAGTGAGCAGTCGCATCTTTGATTTGCTCATCGCTAAGATCGATTCCAATTCCGCGGCAACCGTATTTTGCACAAATTTCTATCAGCGTTCTTCCTGTCCCGCATCCAACGTCGAGCACTACCGAATCCTCACCTAACGGGGCTATGGATGCGATGTTTGTAAGAAGATGTTCCGTTGCTTGTTTATACGCTTTCTCGAGCGAGTCGTTCTTGGTACGAAATACGCCAACATGGAGTGTATGGTCCGCGTTGTCCCAAGTCTCATCGTAGTATTTTTTGAGGAAATTGAATTTTTCTCTCGTACTTTTCTCGTGAGTGGAATTCATATAAGTATTATGGGTTTGTTATGAGGAAATTAGTCATTTCACCAAGAAGTTTGTGTGTTTTAATCCGAATGGATTCCTGTGTTTTCCAGCCAGCCCGATAAGCGAACACATTGTTGGCGAGCGTATCGTGTAACTTCCAGTCGGTTTTATCTTTCATGGGTAGGCCGAGAATGTCTTTACGCGGCAGCCCCGGATATACGTCTAAATACGTGTTGATTTCTCCCGTCTCCATTCGCTCTGTCAGGGCTTGTCGGTCTAACGCATTTCCATCTGCCGTATTAATGAACAGAGTGTTGTTTCGCATTGATTCAATGAAAGGGCGGCTGATTAATCCCTCTGCTTTGTGCGCTGGAACATGAATGGATATCACGTCGCTCATTTTAGCGAGCTCATCTAGTGCGACATACCTGACCCCGAGTTCATATTCAATTTCTGGTTTTCTGTTTTTGGAGAAGTAGATCACTTCAAACCCTAAACTCTTCGCGATTCTTGCAACGCGTGTTCCAATTCGTCCCAAACCCACTATGCCGAATACGTTGTTTTGAAATGAACGATTTGTTGATGTGAGAGTTCGAATGTCTATGAACTTTCCTGGGAACAGTATTCGCATTTTCTCAATTTCCGTGGTTGGTGCATTGTGTGAATCGAAGTAAATATATTCATGTTCTGCACAGAACTTGTATGCCGTGGCTAGACTGAAGTCTGCGATGGTAATTGCATTCGCAATCACACCAAAAGAATGGAGAGCCGATATGGTTTCTTTCGATTGGGTAATGTTTAAGAGACCGATATGCTTATGTTCTATCAATCTCTCTGGGATAAGCTCGTCCAAACTTTTTTGCGTGAAGTCGAAGTTTACCAACCCGAGCTTGTGGAAATGATGGCTGAATTTTCCAGCGCGCGTATATTTTTCATTGTTTGGGAGTTTGCGATATCGAATGAACAAATCATGCATGATCGCATTCATTACTTCAGTACCGCTTTCCGGTTGACGGGGGAGACGATTGTTCTTGATGAGGAGCTGCCAGAGACCTGCGAAAACAACTTCAGCGACGGCATCGGTTCCATAGTCGGGAATATTCGTAACCGAAATACCGAGTTCCTCCGCAAGCTTTGTATTTATGCGATGTTCTTTTTCATGCGTCCAAAAAATGATGAGTTTCAATTGGGGGTTTAGCCGCAAGATTTCATCCGGAATACCAGTCCAACAGCTGATAATCACATCCGCGCCTTCCACTCGATTCATCAAGAGTTGGAGCGGGGTATTGTCTGCTGCGATATGTGTATAGCATTTCTTGTTCAAGAACAGCTCTGGTTTGTCTTCAAGCTGTTTCTCTAGACCGTCAGGCAAGCTCGAAGGGAATTCCAAAACTTCCTCAGCAAATTGATTCAGAAGCTGTCTGTGTTCTGGATAAAAGATGACTGTATCGAGGACAGCCACTCGTTTGAATTTGTTCATAGATGATGGAGGAGGTTTTCGCTAACCTCGACACTGTATAATGTCATATATAAACACTCTTGTCAACAATATTTAGCTTTGTTGACACGTTTATTGCTTTAGTGTATAATGTATATATACACATTAAATCACCATTTCGCTTACCTTAGCTATGCCAAACGCCTCTGAAGTGAAGAAAAACTTATACAGTTCGCTTAAAGAGCTGGGGTTATCAGAATTGGAAATCGATCTGTATGTGATCTCATTAACGCTTGGCCCGAGTACGATCTTGGAAATCGCCAAGCACCTCGAGATGCCGAGACCAAACGTATATAAGGTGATTACCGCTTTGGAAAAGCGGGGATTAGCTAAATTCAGCGATCGAAAGAAGTACACGCGGACATTTATCGTTGAGCCGCCAACGGTCGTGCTTGAAAAGCTACGTCAAAAGCGTGAGGTGGTGAGTGATCTTGATCATGCACTCGTCGGTGCGATGCCGGATTTGTTGGCTCTCTATCACCAAGGCGAAACACCAACAAAAATCAAAGTTCTCGAAGGAAAAGAACAGTGGATGAAGATATTCTTTCAAATCTTAGATGAAACAAAAGGACCTATTAGTTTCTTCGGCTCCGCAGATGCGTTCATCGGCATGATTAGTTGGGAAACAGAGAATAAATGGATCCAGGAGAGAACGCGAAAGGGGATTCATATCAATACTCTTCTTACGCCGGGGAAAGATGCTCTGACGCTTAAGTCGGCGGATGAGAAGGAAATGCGAACAACGCGAATATTCAACGGAACGATGCCATTCGTCACCGGCTTCATGCTCTACGCGAACAAAGTCATTATCTGGCAGCCAAAAGCTCCGCTCGCCGTCTTGATTGAGGACGAATATATCGTCCAAATGCTTCGCAGCGTGTTTGATGCGCTTTGGAATCAGTCCGCGGAGCCAAAGTTGTAGGCTTTATTCCCAATAGTGTAGGCTGCTGTTGTTACTATGGAACACTCTCTCGAAACTCGCCGCCACAGTGCGGCGCACGTGATGGCGGCGGCCGTGAAGCGTCTCTTTCCAGAGGCGAAACTTGGCGTTGGTCCAGTCGTGGATAATGGATTTTATTACGACATTGATATCAACCGTCCAGTCACGACGGATGATCTAAAAGCGATCGCAAAAGAAATGCGGAAAATTCTCCGCGAGAATCCTGCGTTCACGCGCATGGAAATGCCGATCGACGAAGCGATCAAACTTTTTGCAGACATGGGTCAGGTATACAAAGTTGAATTGTTGAATGATTTGAAAACGAAAGGCACGACAAAAGTGAGCGCGGAAGAAGCGCAGGATATTGATCCAGCGAATGTCGGTGAAGTGTCCGTGTATCGCACGGGAGATTTTATTGATTTATGTCGCGGCCCTCACGTCACAGAGTCAAAAGAAATTGGTGAGGGATGGAAATTGTCGAAAGTTGCTGGCGCGTATTGGCGTGGAAAAGATACGAATCCACAAATGCAACGCATTTACGGTTTGTGTTTTCATGATGAAGCAGAACTTGAATCATTCGAAAAAATGATGATCGAAGCGGAGAAACGCGATCACCGAAAACTGGGCGCAGAGCTTGATTTATTTACGTTTTCTGCACTTGTTGGTTCAGGCCTTCCAATGTTCACACCTCGTGGCACCATGCTTCGTCAGCTCCTGACGGATTTTGTGTGGGAGCTCATGCAGCCATTTGGATATGAACGCGTCTGGATCCCGCATATCGCAAAATCAGATCTCTACAAAACATCAGGTCACTGGGATAAATTTGAAGATGACTTGTTTCATGTCTCGAGCAAAAAGTCGGATGAGACATTTGTAATCAAGCCGATGAATTGTCCGCATCACACACAGATCTACGCATCACGCATGCGCTCGTATCGTGATTTGCCTTTGCGTTTTTCAGAAGTGACGAGCGTGTATCGTGATGAGAACACGGGTCAGCTTCAGGGATTGTCTCGTGTGCGTTCAATCACGCAAGATGATGCGCACGTTTTTTGTCGCGTCGATCAAATCGAAGAAGAGGCGCTCGCGATCTATAAAATAATTGAAGGGTTCTACAAAGTGTTCAACATGCCGCTCACGGCACGCTTGTCGGTGCGCGATTTGCAGAAGCCGGAAAAATATCTTGGAAAAGATGAGGTCTGGACGAGCGCGGAACAAACGCTTGCCGCTCTTCTGAAACAGGTCGGGATGCCGTATGAGGTCGGGGAGGGTGAAGCGGCATTTTATGGTCCAAAGATCGATTTCATGGCAAAGGATTCTATCGGCCGTACATGGCAGCTCGCGACGATTCAGCTTGATTTTAACTTGCCTGAGCGGTTTGAGCTCGAGTACGCCGCTGAAGATGGGACGAAGCAACGTCCAGTGATGCTACACCGCGCCATTTTAGGTTCTGTAGAGCGTTTCACCGGTATCATGATCGAGCACTTTGCCGGCGCCTTCCCACTTTGGCTCGCGCCAACGCAAGTGATGATTTTGCCAGTCGCTGATCGTCACAATGATTTTGCTTTTGCGCTCTGCAAAGAATTGAAAGCCGTTGGCATGCGCGTTGAAGTTGATGATTCAACAGAATCTGTTGGTAAAAAAATTCGCAATGCAGAAAAGATGAAATCACCACGTATGCTCGTCGTTGGTGATAAAGAAATGGAAGGCGGCGCTCTCACCGTTCGTGCTCGCGGCGAAGCAGAACAAAAGTCGCAAACAAAAGAAGAATTTATCGAAGAGGTGTTAAGGATGGTGAAAGAGAGAAGCTCTTAAAGGATATACCCACAATATGTCATTCGAATCACCTATACCAAATAAAGAAAAGGAAGAGTCCGTGAAAGACAAACTTGTCGCACGGTTAGGGGGCGAACTTCATGAAGAATGGAAGAAGGGATGGCGGGCTACCCATGGTGATGAACCAAGGATGAAGAAAACAAAAGATTCAAACTGGATATCAAGACACAAAGGTGCAGTAGAGCTTGATATCGCCTCTACCGACTACAAGGACCTTCCAAATGAGTGGCAGCATGAAAACAAGGCTTCAGCTGAGATCGCCGTCGAACAAACAATGAAGGCCGTTGAGGCTGGAGAAGATTTAGATGAAGCTTTTATTGAAAGGGCAAGCAGCGTTCTTCATGATAAATGGCTTGAACGCAATGGGAGCTGGGCGCCAGCAGAACAAAAGCTACCATATAGCGAATTGAGCGAGGAAGAGAAAGAGAAGGATCGGGTAATCATTCGGAGTGCGGTCAATTTAGTAAAGTAGATCGCGAAGGAGCGCGCGTCGTAAATAAAAAATCCGACCTTTCACGAGGTCGGATTTTTGTTATGAGTTGTCTTTCGTTTTTGGAAATTTCTTGTCTTGTCTTTCGCGAAAGAGCTGCGCGGTGGGGACTTCTGTGATGGGTTGTGGGCGCTCAAGGCTTGGGACAGTGTTTACAAGAAGATTTGTAAGATGAGCAAGTGTGTCATCGGATAGTAGATGTTCTGAGTTGAATCCGATCGCGTTTGGTCGAATGTAGGGTGTTGCGTCGTGTTTGCTGAATTCATCTAGAATTTCTTTGGAAAGCTTGATGTCTGCGAGCTCGGGAATTGGATCATGAAACGTAATCTGTTGTTTGGTTAAGCCTGAGAAGCCGGATTCAAAAGAGGCATATCCTTTTTCACGAAGAGCGAAAACAGCTTCACGTGCTTGAGGTTCAATGCGTTCTTTGTAGGCTCCAACAACATATTCAAGTTCACTCGCTTCTGGTGAATGCGTTTCGCGATGATGACATTCTTCATGAGATCGATTGATGAGTCTACGTCTTTGTTGAGCGAGGTCACGAAAGTTCTCTACTATATTTTGGGTAATGCGCCCTTTTGAGTTTTCAAACATGTGTTTTGCTAGACGTGACATTTCATCAGCACTGCCTTTTTCTAAAATGCGATAAACAACCTCTTCGTTGTTTAGATCATCCATGATGTCTGAATTGGTATTTTTGTTATTTTCAAATTTCATATATTCGATTAAGCCCATCGGCTCACCAGCAAGATCGTCATAAATAAAACGAAAGCCGAAATCCCTTCCACCCATGCAAGTTGTATGGGTGGTTTTGGATCATAGCCATAGCGACGAGCGCGAAGAGGGGCAGCGAAACCGAGAGCCGCAATACAGCCGATTACAGAAAGGGAAACCGGAAGAATGATGCACAACAAGCCAATATGGAGGCCGAGCAAGGCACCAAAAGCCGTCCAGCGAACGCGATGAGCGCGATCTGAGGTTGGATGGCCTGTAATCAATGTGAGCACGGCTCCGAGAAGCATAAAGGCTCCGAGCGTGACTGGATCTGCAACATGTTCCCAAGCGGGATCAGTGAGGAAGATTTGCAAGCCCATTAATCCGACCGCAAGAAAAAACGCAGTGAGTGGAACGAGCGCGAGATTCAAACGGGAGATCGCGTTCACTGGATAGCGCGTAGGTTGATAGGCGTACAAAAAGAGCAGTTCGAGCGAGAGGAGTGGAATACCAGCGCCAAGAGCCGTGAGAAAGCCGCGTTCAATGGGTTGTTCTGCAAAGAGGCAGACGAGCGCGAGCGTTGCAAAAGCGATGGTTGGCACCGCCATCTTCTCGATGAGTTCATTGAAGCTCACTTTTCTCCAACCGATCAATAATGCGGCGATGATGAGCGCGATCCACGGGACAAAAAGTGAGTACGGATAAATACCTGCGTCTTTCCATGTCCATTCAAACGCAAAAAAACCAAGGGCTCCTACAAGCCATGGTAAGCAGCGAAGAAGGAGATAGCGCATGAATTATTCGGCGTGATGGTTGAGGTAACGTTCATATTCTAACCAACACACGGAAATCGCGGTGGCAACTGGGATGGCGAAAATGGCGCCGACCGGTCCAAAAAGTTTTGCACCAACCATGAATGCTGCGATCGAGATCACAGGATTGAGGCCAACAGCGCGGCGCATCACAAGAGGTTGTACGAAGTTCATTTGCGCTTGGTGGAACACGACGAGGTAGATGAGAAGGGCGATCGCTTTCCATGGAGCGATGGTGAGTGCAAGCAAGATAGTGAGTGATGCGGCAACGAATCCTCCAAGGTAGGGAATGAATTCAAGGAGACCCGCGACAATCGCAAGTAAAAGCGCATAGGGGATTCCGAGAATACTCAGCCCGATAAAATACGCGACAGACGTAATGAAGGAGACCGCGAGTTGGCCGCGAGCCCATCCGCCAAGTTTAATTACGATTTGAGAAGCTGTGTTTGTTGCAAATTCACGATGACGAACTGGGACGAGAGCGCGAAATCCATGTTTCACCGCTTCATCTTCGATGACGAGGTAAAAAGACAAAACAAGCACGACAACTGTGGCAGCAACGGTGCCAAACAAGTCATTGATAGATGTGAGAAAATGGAGGGCGATCTCTTGAGCGCGAGAAGCGAGTGAATCAACCGTCGGTGCGGAAGACACATCCAAGCCAAAGCGGCTGGAAGTATCACGTACATAGGTTGCTCCGTCACGCAGCCAGGCCATGGTGCCGCCAAAATGACCGGAGGCTGATCGTGCTTGCTCAACGACCGCCGGAATCAGAAACCCAATGGCGGCAGAAAACATGGCGAGGACGCCTAGGTATAAAAGCGCTACGGCCAGCGCTTTTGGGATTTTGCGTTCATTTGCCCAAGTCGCGAAGGGATATACCACTCCTGCGATAAGCATGGCGCAGAAAAGAAGCAGTAAAATATCGCGAATCAGCCAGGCAAGGGCCACGGCAAGCACGATTGCCACCGTTTTTACGATAGTTTCGGTAGAGATTGAGAGGGAACGAGATTCCATAGAAGTTAGAAGATAGAAGTTAGAATCTAGATTGAAGCACCGGAGACTATTTGTACATTCTAACTTCTATCTTCTAACTTCTAGCTTCTTGTGGTTGAATACGCAGCGTGAAACCTTACGCCGAAAACCGCAAAGTGCGGCATGAGTATCAAATCCTCGAGACCTACGAGGGCGGTTTGGTATTGACTGGGGATGAGGTAAAGGCGATTCGCGAAGGGGGAGCAAGGCTTGATGGAGCCTATGTACGGTTCTTTGGGGGTCGTTTGGCCTTAATTGGGGCACATATTCGGGCCTATTCGAAGATCATGAACCGGGAAGGGTATGATCCGGATCGAACACGCACCATTCTGGTGAACAAGCGGGAAATGCGACAACTAGCGGAAAAAATAGCCCAAAAAGGCTTGACATTGGTACCCATTTCATTCTACCCTTTGGCCCGACGCGTCAAAGTCTCTTTCGCTCTCTGTCGTGGGAAACAAGCCCATGACAAACGAGCATCGCTCAAAAAGCGGGACGTTGAGCGCTCCATTCGTCGCTACGAAGAATAGAAGGGGATTTATCCCCTGAAGTTCTGAGCAGCAGAACGTAAGGGGATGAATCAGCATCGACGACGGTCGTTTCACAACTTCGCAAGCCGAGCGTGTCGAATCCGCTCGTAAATCCTGACCGACACTACGACAACTGCCAACGTCGTTTCAAAGGTTCGCAGCGCGATCGCTTCTGCTTTCGCCGCTCCGAGCTTTGCTCCGTCCTTCGCGTAAGCGAACTGACGAGCCGGTCTCCCACTCTTTGATCCGGAGAATGGAGAGATTGTCACTGACGGATCTAGACCCTGCATTCACCTTCTGTGCAGGTCGACGGCTGGAAGGTGTAGGTCGCATGAGCTCGTCCACTTCCTGACGCGCGACCGAAGTTCTTGAGTGGACTAAGCTTGTGAATGAGGAGTTTTGGACAGCTGCTCGGACCCGGGTGCGATACCCGGCATCTCCACCAAAAAACCAGTGTCCAGTGATCAGTTTTCAGTGATCAGCACTGATAACTAACCACTGACCACTGACCACTGCCAATGCGCATACACCATCGCCGCCGCGGCGGCCAATATAAGAAGGAGGAGAAAATCCTCTATCGCTCAAATGAGCAGATCGCCGTACCCGAGGTGCGCGTGATCGACGAAAGTGGATCTCCGCTTGGCGTCCTCGAAACAGCCAAAGCCTTTGCGCTCGCTCAAGAGCGTGGCTATGACCTGGTCGAGGTTTCACCAAGAGCTGTCCCGCCCGTCTGCAAATTCCTTGACTTTGGTCAGTTCAAATACCAAAAGGAAAAGGAAGCCAAAACGCAGAAGGCTCACTCAAAGAAAGTTGATGTCAAAGGCATTCGACTTTCCGTGAAGATGGGACCTGGCGACTTCGACTTCCGTGTGACTCAAGGGAAGGATTTCCTTACCGAGGGACACAAGCTCAATATCGAGATCCGCCTCCGCGGTCGCGAGAAAGAGCACGGAGAGCTTGGCAGAGGAAGAATACAGGAGTACATAGACCGTATCGCGAAGGACTATCAACTTTCGATCGAGCAGCCCATCACGCGATCCGGCGGCAACGTCACCGCAATTATCGGGCGCAAGTCATAACCCAACTACTATGAAGCAAAAAACATCCAAGACCGTATCCAAGCGCATCCGCATCACCAAGACTGGCAAGATGATTAAGCGCAAGGGTGGACAAGGTCATTTCAATAGCCGCGATTCCGGGAACACAACGCGTAACAAGCGCAGTGACCTCGAGATTTCTGCCTGCTATACGCGCAATATTAAGCAGCTCATGCCGCACGCCTAACCTCACTATATGCCACGTGTAAAACGCGGAACACACCGCATCAAACGCCGAAAGAATATTCTTGCCCGTACAAAGGGCATGATGTGGGGACGTAAGTCGAAGATCACACTCGCAAAGACCGCCGCCACCAAGTCTGGTCGCAATGCGTATGTCGGACGCAAGTTGAAGAAGCGTGACAATCGCGCACTCCAACAGGTTCGCATCAACGCCGCCGCTCGCTTGAATGGCACCACGTACTCGAAGTTGATGGGCGACCTCAAAAAGCGCAACATCGAACTCGATCGTAAGGTTCTCGCGCAACTCGCTGCGGAGCATCCAGCGGTGTTCGCCAAGTTGGTCAAAGCATAAAAAATATTCCATCCACAAACGCTCCCTCAGGGGAGCGTTTGTTTTGTGATATACTCTTTTCATTATATGCCTCGAAAGCTCCGTCACAGTGCAGAAACAAGCGCCACAGTGAATCCACTCGATGCGCGAATAGGCCCTGATGAATCTTCAGGTGTGCATGAAAGACCACGCGCAAAAAATGAAACAGCGAAAGTTGTTGTTGATCCAGCGATTTACGCAGAAGCGCGTCATCAGGCGCTTGAAGCGGAGCGCGCAGATATCAAAGAGCGCATCAAAGAGATGGGTGGAATTTGGGGAGAAGAATCCTATCTTTTATTAGATGATCGTTTGCGTGAAATTGAAAAAGAAATTGGTGGCGGAAAAGAATCGGTAGCGAACACGGCCGCTCCAGAAGTTCCACGCGAGCCTTCCGCTTTGGAGCTTGAGCAAAAGAAGATGAAGGATCTTCAGAATCAGCGCCGACGCATCGGCGAAGGACAGAAGCGCGTTCGGAAAGAGTTGGAAGAGTATGGAATAAAGTCAGTTGAAAATATTGAAGAGAATCTTGCAAGAATCGAAGAAGAGTTGCGCGCAGAAGCAGAAGGAAAGAAACCAAGCTGGGGATACCGCATCACGAAAATGGTTCAGCGTATGGCTGGACGTGAAGTTAAGGTTGAAGCGAAAGAATCCCTGAAAGAATATTTGGAGCTTGAGGACCGCATGAACGCGAATACGCGCGACACGAGCGAGCTTCAAGAAGAGTTGTATGCATTGGGTGAAAGGCGACCACGAGCACGCATCCAAAGCTCGAGCAGATCGGAATCATATGAGGCTGGTATCCACGGGGGATCTGCGGCCGCTGGTGATTTAAGTTTGAAAGGTTCAATTGATACGTTTATTCAAGCTCCAGCCGCATTGAGAGGTCAGAAAGAATTATCAAAGCAAGTAGCTGAATTGAAAGACGCTGAATCAAGTCAGGTTGATGCTGAAAGACAACAATATGCTGTCCTTGAAGAAGAGATGGAAGGACTTCGTGCAGAAGCGATTCGCGGAGGCGCCATGCCAGAAGAGTTTGATCGCCTAGTGGCGAAAGTTGAAAAGACCAAGGACAAAGAATTAGCCATGTTGGTACAGGGTTATCAGCGCAAGATGAAGGAGGCGGAGAAGTTGCGGAGAGATTTGGGTATGGATGTCCGTCCAGAAGTATCGATGCGTGTTGAGGCTGTAAAAGCCCGTGAAGCATCAGCAGAAGATGAAGAGCGTCGTTTTTTTGCAGAGCAGAAAACGCCAGCACGTCAGGAGCATGAGAGCTTGAAATCGATGCAAGAGCAGAAAGCTTGGGAGATTGCTGCTGATATCGAAACTTCCATTAAGAATTTTGAAAGCGTGAAGGATGACATGGACGTGCTTATTGATGAAGATTTGTTTAAAGAGAAGCAGGCGGAATTTGCAAAGCAGGTGCAGGCACTTGAGGGAGAGGGAAGTGGAAAGAAATATGAAGAAGCGATGCAAGCTGCCGAAGACGCGCTTACTCGATATGCGGTTGCGATGAATCGACGTATTTCTCGTATTCGTAAAGACGCGGCCGAAGCAGGTCCTGGCGAAGCCCTCCCAGATTCTGTCATCGGGATGCGTGCTGGGAAGTCTGGAGGTTTTGGTACGGATAAAGCACCTCGTCGCACGGTCGAAGTTTTACCTAAGGCAAAGCCTTCGCGTCGTGAAGTCGTGGTGGAAAAGGTGCAACCAACGCATGAGGTAATGGGAGTTGCTTCTGAAATCGAGGCAGCAATTGCAAGTCTCGGGGACATGAAAGAAGACATGGACGTTTTGATCGCAGAAGATGTGCTTGAAGCGAAGCAGAATGAATTCGCCAAACGTCTTCGCGCATTGGAAAGTGAAGGGAGCAGCGAGGAATATGACGCCGCACTACAGACCGCCGAAGACGCGCTTGCTCGATACGCGGTTGCATTGAATCGTCGCCTCTCGAGTGTTCGTAAGGACATTGCCGAAGCTGGCCCTGGTGAAGCTCGTCCAGACTCCGTGATCGGAATGCGTGCTGGAAGCGCTGGAAGTTATGGTACGGGTCGTGAATCTCGTCGCACAGTTGAATTGTCTCGCAATAGCCGCGTAGAACGTCAGGAGGTTGCCGCAAAAACTGAGCTCGTGAACAAAGAGGTTGGGATGTATCGCTCTGCAGAGTGGCGCAAGGATTTGATCGATCGTATCAATGCAGATGATGCATGGCGTGAATTCATGCACGGCGCATACGAAGATGTAACGGCTCAGTTGAAAAAAATGAGCCGAGCAGGTCATGATCTCGCTGAGTTGAATTCTCCAGATGCAGCTCTTGATTACTCGCTCGCTTTATTCCGTGGTCATGCGCGAAATGCGGGTGATCAGAAGTTCTTGTTTTCAGGAAGCGATCGCAAAATGGCGCAAGCAGAAGTCAGTCGATTGGATTCGATTATGGGTTGGGGAGAGCGCTATAAGGTAAAGGAAGAACCTGAAATTGAACTATCAGAAAAAGATATTGAGTTTTTGGATGAGCCAAAAGCAGAAGAGGCGAAGAGTGAGCTACGTTCAGAGGAACAGGCTGAGAGTGGCCCAGTAGCCATTGAAGAGGAAGTACATTTTCAGGAAAAAGCTGTTGAGCGCGCTTATCAGCTTTTGAATCGCGAAGAAGCGAAGAATTTCTCACGCGCATGGGTGGTGGATCAGGTCGCGAAGCGCGTGGAGGCAGGGAGCAAAAAAGAAAAGCATGAAATTGCATCAGCTTTGTACGATGAAGTTCTTGCCAAGGTGCAACTAGAGCGTGAACCTGAAATTGAGCTCTCAGAAAATGATATTGAGTTTGTAAATGAGGAAAAGAAGAATGAACCAGAAGTAGTATATTCCGCCGCCACTCCAGAAAAAGAGACTGAGAATGAAATGGCGGTTGCAGAAGAAGTGAAGGAAGAAACTTCAAAGAAAGAAAAACGCGTTCGCGTGCAGCCGTTTGAGAGCCAAGCCGAAGTGAAGGTATTTGAACATGAATTCGCAAAGGTGCTCAAAGCGATAAAAAATAAAGATGAGAAGCGTATCGCGCTAGAGACTATCTTGGGTCCATATCGTAAGGCTAAGAAGGGTGAAACTTTAGTTGATGCATTCAAGGTATTATACGCGAATTACCTTACGGCCCGTGAAGATGGAGTAAGAAAGGCGTTTTTAAAGGGAAGACTTGAAGAAGTGGAAAAAATCGTTTCTGCTGAACGAATTAAATTAACACCAGCAGAACACCCACTTGCGAATGCCAAAGGAGGTACAAATGCAGGCAGAAAACCCTCCCGTAAGTCGGGAAGGTAGGGTTGACAAAAACAATAATTTATGCCATGAATGGGTCGTCGCAGTGACGGCTCTTTCGTTTCTCTGGTTCTGATAATGGAGGTGTGACCATGGATAGCGTCCAAGTCTCGCAGCATACGGACATGGGCATGAGCGAGGTCAGCCTCGACATCATGCTCGCCAAGCTCTACGTCATTCGGCAGCTCTGCGCTCCGTGTGGAGATGAGCTCGAAGATGCGCTCAAGCTCGTGGATGAGATCACGGCCCGTTCGGCCCTCGGTTTGCTCGAGATCATGCTGTTCTCGCTGACCCAGCTCGAGCGTTCGGAGTTCGAGCAACGCTTCGCGCAGTATCGCGAGCTCGAGCTTCAGGAGCTCGCCGACCACTATGGGCGAGTTCTGGATCAGCCCCAATTCATGGGCGTCGATCCCGATCACTTCGAGAGCGTCTACGAGCATCTTCGTTACAAGGAAGGAACGGAAGACTCCGTGAGCTACGCCAAGATCGAGTTCATTCATCGGATCTTCGAACTCTGTGCGTTCGGCTTCGATCTCCTCGGCCAAAAGCGTGGCCACCTACGACTCGTCCGCCCCGACGAGGGGTAGGAATATCTGACCCTACGGGGCTTTTTTTATTTATTTGCTGTAGACTGTTGGTATCCAGCTTTATGATACGAGATCTCTCTTTGAACAAATACCTTTTACTTTCGCTTGTTTTAGCGTGTGTGATTGGTGCTTTGTCAGGTGCCGCTGCATCGTTATTGAGTGACGCGGTGCAGATCACGCCGCAATTACAGCGACTAAGTGATCAAATTGCTCACGTTGGAACGTCATCAACCATTGTGGTCGTCACCTCCACAAAGCCCATCACGCAACCGGATGTGGTTGTTCCAGTTGAGGGTCGGCCATTATTGCCTGTGTACCCATCGGCATTTGTTGATCGCCGAAATTCGTCTGTGTTACAGCTCGTGAAGCGCGGAAAAAACGATGGTGAACCTGTCGCATCGGATCGCGTGATTGGATCTGCGGTTGCCGTTACTTCAGATGGATGGATCGCCACGGCTGATACAGCACTCGCGGGTTTACGCTTGGCTGATATGCAGGTCTTGGTAGGCGGACGCGTGAAGTCGATTGAGCGAGGTATTCGAGATCTTTCAACGGGAATCGTGTATATCAAAATAACCGCTTCAGATTTGCCGACGCCTGCTTTTGTTCGCGCTTCTGACGTTGTGTCCGGTTCAGCGGTGTGGCGCGAGACTTCGCCGCGCGCACTGACGCCAGAATTGATCGTAGCTTTGCGTACGCCTTTTCAAAACGACCCTGTGTCGAGTGAAAAATCTGGGCGTCGATTCATCGTAACAGTCTCAGGAAGTGCGAAGCCTGGTTCTGCATTGTGGGATGGTGGTGGCCGTTTAGTCGGTCTTCTTGAATCAGCCGATGTATCCGGTGGTTGGCGCGTGATTCCAGCTGGTCCAATCGGTTCTTCGCTCGCGCAATATTTACAAACAGGATCAATTAAACGTGCATCGCTTGGCGTTCGCGCCTTTGATTTAAGTGGTCTTTCTCTTGATATCGCGACGAGTACATTGCCTGATCTCGGAGCATGGATTCATGCAGATAAAAAAACAGGAGCAGTTGCAGTGAACGTAAAAGGCCCATCGACAAAGCTTTTGCTTGATGGAGACGTGATCGAACGCATCGAACGTGATATTCTAGATGGGACCGCGGATCTTGGTGAGCGTTTGTTTGATTATCGTCCTGGGGTGATCGTGAGTATTTCCGGACGACGCAAAGGAGAAGCGTTTCAAACACAGATCACGCTTGGCACCGAGTCTGTCAGTGAACCAATAAAATAAAAACAAAACTATGCTTTTTCGAGAACATCCATTAGCGGCCTTGCGACGGTCTTGGCCGATTATCGTCGGGAGCACGATCACGGGTATTATCTTGGCTTTATTGTTGAGTTTGCTTCAGCCATTACAATATTCCTCCACGGTTCGCTTGCTGATTACCCAGCCAGGCGCAACCAATATCGACCCGTATACGGTGTTGAAGTCGAATGAGCGCATCGCCCAAAACCTTTCATTGATTCTCTTCGGATCCAATATTTTAGAGAATATCCTTCTCCAAGCGCAGGACGTGGATAAAACCTACTTTCCAACCGATGAATTTCAGCGTCGTCAGCTTTGGTCCAAGACCATTAGCACCTCGGTAGAATCCGGCTCTGGTTTGATGCTAATCGCCGCTTTTCACCCTCAGCGAGAACAGGCCCGAGCGATCGTTTTGGCCGCATCGCAAGAGCTGATCAAGCAAGCACCAAACTTTTTCGGCTATTCTGTGCGTGTTCAGGTGATCGATACGCCTCTTGATTCTCGTTGGTTTGCTCGACCGAACTTTTTGAACAATGGAATGATCGGATTGAGCCTTGGATTGTTGCTTGGATTGCTTTGGGTCTTGCTTCGAAAAGAGCGAGGATAAGTGTCAACGGATTGACACAAGTTTAGTAAAAGGGCTCAGTTGAGCCCTTTTATGTTTAGGAATATTTCATGTAAAAGAATGTTTAAATCTCTTGACAAACGAGGCAATAAGTGATATATTAATCTGTTCATTTCATGGGAAGCCCTGCAAATTTCGTTGGGTTCTGAAGCCGTTCCGTCCCGTCCATACTCACATGGATGGATACGGGACGGCTCTAGCACCTTCACAATCCGGTAACTTTACCGGCTAGTTTCAAACAGTTTACCTGCTTAACCGCAGGAGAGGAGTGTTCCCAATGCGTAACCTGTTCACGGCCGTCATGGCCATGGTCGTCTGCGTCGTTCTCGGCTTCACTGGGTCCGCCTCGGCGGATGCCTGCCACGCGGACTCGCCGCACACTCTCACCCGCGACGTCATGGCATGTGGTGTCGGCGGCGTCTCGTGTGAGCAGTCCTGCGCCTGTGCGCCGGGCTACAGCGCGGACGGTTCGCTGCCCAACGGCGATCCGAACTGCACGCGCAACCCGCCGTCGTACGGCGCCTACTCGGACCCGCTCTGCGCACTCGGCGCAACGCGTGGTCGGGACGGCCAGTGCGGCTGCCCTGAGTCACTCGGAGCCCGTCGGCACCGAGTGCTGACGATCGTGTCGCGTGCCTACGCGACGTCGATCGCGGATCGCATCGAGGGGAACATCCCTCGCAGCGGACGTGTGGTGGCACTACAGGTGTGCATCGACCCGCTTGCGACGGGGACCTCAACGGGTTCTCTGCCAGAAGTGGTCGTCAGTGCGGGGGATCGCGCACTGCGGCTCCTCTGTGCGGCTCCCGAAGCCGCCACGGACGAGGAGCTGATGCAGGCGTGCCGTGAAACGCGCGTTATCATCGACAGCTTCCGCGCTGCGTCTCCCGGGTCGGTGACGATCCACTACGGAGATCGGACCTACACCATCCAGCAATTCGTGGATGAGCTCCTCGTGCCGAAGTTCGGCGAGATCGAAGGGCGCCTAACCGCGCTTGAAGGTCGAGTCGGCGCTCTCGAAGCGCACGACGTCGAGCAGGATGAGGCGATCGCGGCGTTGGAAGCTGGTGACCATTCGGTGACAACGCCGGACGGAGCCAGCTCCTTCACCCTCACGCTGGGCCTCATCGGGGAGCTCGGCATCCCGACCTACGGACCCATGACGCTTAGCGGTGACGCGACGGCGACTGGTCTGTTCCGTCCGGGAACGTCCTCGATGGACGTCTACCTCCGTCTCCGTGGCGGAGTAGCGACCACGGCGTTCTCACGGACGAGCGTCCACCTTGCGGGCGCAGCGGGGCTGAGCTTCTATCTGGGAGAGAATCGGCGCGGGCTTACCCTCGCGGTCGGTTTCCAGGCAGAAGATCTCCTGGTCCTCGGGCCAGATGACCCGAGTGCGCTCCAGGGCGACACGATCGGCTTCGAAGCCGGTGGTGAGCTCAACCTCGGGATTCCGGTCACGGACTCGATTCATTTCGAGATCGGACTGGGTCTCGGGTACTCGGAACGCTACGACGTGCAGAATGGCACGATCGTGACGTTCCCCGGCCTGTACGTGGCTCCGCACGTAGGCCTCACGGTTCAGCTGTTCTAGCTGAACCACTCTGACGGGACTCGCCGCATGGGATGAAATCCATGCGTCGAGTCTCTCGAATCCAGTTGATCTCTCACGAGGTCGCCTGAATTCGGGATAGGAAATCCTTCCCGGCGGTCGTAAATTCACAAGGAGAATCTCATGAAGAAGGTCGCGTTCGTTTCCGTGTTCGTGATGATGATCGCTGGCTGCCACGTCGCGGGTCCTCTGACCCCGGCGCCGGCGACCTGCACCGGCACGCTCGACGATCGCGTCGCGTGCACGCTCGACTCCTGCCCGGTGGCGGGGGGCGCATATCAGCACCTTCCGTACGACGGGCTCTGCTCGTCCGAACAGGTCTGCAACGCGACCCTCGGCTGCGTCGCGCGACCCGCGACGTGTCCCGTGTCCTGCGACGACAGCGTTGCATGCACGGCCGACTCGTGCGTTGACTCGCGGTGCGTGCACGCGTTCAACGACGCGGCGTGCGGTGCGGATGCCGAGTGCACGGTCACGGGTTGCGTGTCGATCACGCCGCCCCCGCCCGTCGACGGCTTCGCATGTGTGTTCACCGATGGCGCGCATCGCATCGGCTATGCGGTTCGTGTGCGAGCGTCCGGGATGACCGGCGTCCGCACCGTGCCGAGCAACACTGGTGAGACCCGCGCGATGAGCGCGAGCTTCACCCGCCTCTGGGCACTCGGTACCCCCGAGGGTTCGGTCGGCGGCGGCGGCATCGAGACTGGCACGGACGGATGGACCACGTACTCGCTCGTCGGCACGGCCGGCGGCGGGATCAACGCCCACCCGTTCATCGAGCGCTGGCGCTACGGAGCGCCGGAGTTCAACCGGGACATCCTCAACGTCGCAGACCTTCGTTTTTTTCAGGGCCAGACCTGTGACGACATCGGGGTCGATGTCGAGGTCTGCATGAACCCTTCGGGGTGCGTGTCCAGCGGCTGGGTGGCCCTGCCGTCCCGCTTCTGTACCGTTGCCCCCGACACGGTCGGTCGGCAGTTCTGGTCGGCAGACCCCGTGCTCGACCCCGCCGTTCGCGGCTCCGTCGCGATCCGTCTCGTCATTTGGACGAACGGATCCAACGACACTGCTGCGTGCGTCCCGGCGCCTTGAAGCGCCCGTCTAACACATGACGTAAAATTGTGCTGACACCTCCCCTAAACTGGGAGGTGTTGTGCTATCTGGGCGGTTTGGTCAAACCCTTGACTTTTTATGCATTTTCATGATAACTAACGCACGATCGTCCGTTCTTGGATTCGTCCGGCGAACTCGTGCATCTCCTCCGATCATGAGCCTCGTCGGGCGATTCCAATAACGGATGAATGGACTTTTGATTTTCGAGTACGAAACCCCCAAGGAGAAGAGACCATGTACCACTGGATCGTTCGCTCGTGTGTCATCGCGTTCGCGCTCTGCGCCGCCGTCGCGGCTTTCCGCCCCGGCGTCGCTCAGGCCGACCTGAGCGACTGCATCACGCAGTGCCAGACCCTCGTCGACGGCATCCCCGCCGACGCGGCGATCAGCAGCGCCGACGCCCTCGCACGTTGCGAGAACGAGATCCCTGCTTGCGTCGCGCTCGACGCTCCGTCGCGCGCCGCACTGCCAGCTCTCTGCGAGAGTCTGCGAGGCGTCCGAGCGCCGCGCGCACCACGTGCCGCGCCGAGGGCAAGCTCAGACACGTACTGCGTGATGCCGGAAGGCGCCACGCGGGACGAAGCGAGAGCTCGCTGCCATTGCTCGGGGAGCACCCCGTTCGCGTTCCGTGTGGATCGCGAGCACTCCGGTGGTCTCCCGATCGTGGGAGTGGGCCGAAGGGACGAAGTGTTCGTCTGCGTGGATCCGTTCGCGCTTCGCGGCGCGCCGGGTTCCGGAGGCGAGCGCATGCGTGCCGCCGAGCGCGCGATCACCGAAGCGGAAGCAGGGCTCCGAGCCCTGTGTGCGCCGCACGCCGGAGAGTCTCTCTCTGCTGCGTGTGCGCATGCCCGTACGGAGTTCCTCGCTCTCGGTTCGAGCGATGGCCCCGTCGATCTCGCGCCCCTGCGCGAAGCGATCTCTGCCATCGAGGCAGTGAACCGTCGTCAGGACGAAGACATCGACGGCATTCGCGAAGGTCTCAACGACCTGCGCGAAACCGAAGCGAATGATGTGCGCGATTTGCGCGAAGCGATCGAGGACGCCACGCGCGGTCACGATCGCGACGGTGACCATGAAGGTCACGGCGATCACCACGGGGACAGCGACGACGAGGACGAAGCCTCGCCGCCACCGCCGCGCGAGACGCCACGCGAGACGCCTCACGAGGAGCCGTCCGAAGCGACGCACGACGATCCGGCGCCCGTGGCCCCAGCTCCGTCGCGCGACGTCACGATCACCGTGCTCCAGCGAGAGAATGCCTTCGTTCTCGTGCAGGGCTACGGGCTGGTGGGATTCAACCCGCTAACCTATAGCCATCACGCGTACGGCAATCTCTGGCAGGCTGGCGGCGAGCTCACGCTCGGTGTCGGCCTCGGGGGCGGATGGAACTTCCACGGCGGCATCGGCGTCGCCTACGGAGGGCCGGATATCTCGGGCGCGACCAACGTCGCGGGCGAGGCGCGCCTCGGTCTCGGCGTCTCCATCTTCCAGGAGTTGATGGTCGGCTTCGGCCTGATCTCGACTCACCGGTTCTTGCCGAACGTCCTCTCGGCCTCGTCTTTGTACGGGGTCTACGGGGACGCGATGATCCGGTTCATGCCTCACTCGGACTGGTCGCCAGTGCTCACGGTTCGCGTGGGTCTCGGTGGCGCTCCGCGCGAGGAAGGAACGGGCTGGCAATCCCAGTTCGACGGGTTCATCCAGGCACTGGTGGGCGTAGGTCACTTCTAGACGGTTCGGGGTTTCCCCCGGCCGTCTTTTTCTTTACACTCATTTCCATGGATCCCATCCTCGGGCATGCGGCCGTTCTCGATCTTCTGACTCGCTCGATTGAGCGCCCAGCCGCCGGCTATCTTTTTTATGGACCCGACGGTGTCGGTAAGCGTTTAGTGGCTCGTTGGTTTTCTTCCCAACTTCTAGCTTCTAACTTCCAACTTCTCGCCTCCCACCCCGACTTCATCCTATTGAATCGCGGAGAAGGGGAGAAGAATATTAAAGTAGAGGCCGTGCGCGAGTTGGTGGCGCGTATGCATCTCACGTCTGCGGTTGGTGGTCGCAAGATCGCGGTCGTGGAAGACGCGGAAACGATGAATGAACAAGGCATGAACGCGCTGCTAAAAGGCGTTGAGGAACCTGAGGGTGAAGCGACATTTATTTTTGTAACAGAACAGCCAGATCGTCTGCCTGCAACTTTGCGATCGCGCCTTGTGTCGATTCGATTCTCGCCTTTGTCGATGGCAGAAATGAAAAATGGATTAGAGGCATCAGATGAGATTCTCGAAGCGAGTCGCGGGTGCCCTGGTATCGTGAAACGTATTTTGGCTGACGTGGAAGGTTGGCAGCGACTGCATCGTCAGGCCGAAAGTTTATTGAAGTGTTTTGCGAATGATCGTGATGGACGTCAGGTGGGGGAGATAGAGCGTGTGGCAAAAACACTCCAGTCCGCAGAAGATCCTGCTCGTGCATGGCATGCCTTTTTATCTGAGTGTGAACGTCAGGCGCCGGCCATATTATCTGGGGATCCTGCTCGTTTAATGCGCTTCGGCGAGGCCATGATTCGTGCTCGATATGCAGCGGGTGGACCGGTGTCTCCAGCGCTTGCCCTTGAATGGGGCGTGGTTGGGCCGTATCATAGGGGGGACGTACCAACGTTTTTGCACCCAACCTATCTATGACCATGAATTCAAAGTCTTTGTTTCTCGTTGTGCCTCTCACGGCGCTTGTGCTCCTTGGCCAAGGTTGTGGCGCGGCAAAGCCGGCCGCAGGTCCTGATGGCGGTATCTTTCGTACCGTTGATGCGGGAGACACCTGGAACCAGCTCAAGGTAATTAATATCGGGCCAAAGCAGGCAAGTATTGCCGCGATGGGAATTGTGACGATGGCAGTTGATCCACAAGACGGAAAAACATTGTATGCAGGGACGGTCGAAAACGGAGTGATCTATACGGTGGATGATGGTGCTTCGTGGGCGCAGGCTCCTGCTCCATTGAACACGGGTCGCATCCAAGCTGTGGCCGTGGACGCAAAAGATAAGTGCACGGTGTATGCCACCATGTTGAACCAAATCATGAAGACGACAACGTGTAGTCGTGATTGGACGCGCGTGTACTTTGACCCTCGTACGGATAAGTCGTTTACCGCGCTTGCCGTTGATTGGTACAACTCAGATATCGTGTACGCTGGGACCAATGATGGAGATATCTTACGCTCAGATAACGCAGGTGTTTCTTGGCGCGTGGTCGTACGGTTGAATGCAATTCGCATGAATCAGATTGTTTTAGACCCGCGCGATTCTCGCACAGTGTATGCGGCAACAGCAGGTTCAGGTCTCTTGAAGACAGTGGACGGTGGTCAGAATTGGGTGAACATCCGTTCGGAGTTTGATGGCTTCGATGGTTCTAAACGCGTGAATTACATGGCGCTTGATCCAAGCAACGCGGGTCGTATTTTCACCGTTTCAAAATACGGTTTGCTTCTTTCAGATGATGCAGGCGTGACATGGACAGCATTAAGTCTTCCAACGCCACCTGGTTCGGTTGATGTAAAAGCATTCGCCATTGATCCTAAAGATCCAAAGCACTTGGTGTATGCGACAACCGCAGCGGTTATTTGGAGCACGGACTCGGGTCAAACGTGGACGACAAAGAAATTGCCGTCTAGCCGAGGTGCTGCCGTGTTGATCTACGACGGTTCCAGCCCGAAAGCAAATGCGTTTCTTGGTTCGGCTCCTGCGGCGAAATAATCTTAAATCCCTTTACGCCGAGGGTGCCGCGTGGCATCCTCGCTTTGTTTCCTATGCCCAACATTATTGATGAACACAAGGCGGAATTCCAATCCGTCGTCGAGCACTTCCACAAGGATCTCTCGAGTTTGCGTACCGGTCGCGCCTCCGCCGCTTTGGTGGAAGGCATTCGCGTAGAATCATATGGTCAAATGATGGACCTTAAGTCCATGGCCAATATTTCGACGCCTGATGCCAAGACCGTGCAGATCGAACCATGGGACAAGAGCGTGATTAAGGATATTGAAAAAGCGATTATCGAATCGTCATTAGGCATGGCGCCAAATGTCGCAGGGACCACCATTCGCCTCGTGATGCCACCGATGACCGAAGAGAATCGTAAGAACATGGCTAAGGTTCTTCATCAGAAAGAAGAGCATGCAAAAATCAGCGTGCGAAACGTGCGTGAAAAAATTAAGACGTCTGTTCAGAACGATGAAAAAGAAAAAGTGATTTCTCAAGATGAGAAAAAGCGTTTGCTTGAGCAGCTCGATAAAGTCGTTGCCGAGTGGAACAAAAAAATCGAAGATATTACCTCTGACAAGGAAAAAGATATTTTGACTGTATGATTTCTCCAGACAAGAAAATGGATTTACTCATGTCGCTCTGTAAGCGACGTGGGTTTGTATATGCAGACTCCGATATCTACGGAGGCTTCGCAAATGCGTGGGACTACGGTCCATATGGAACCGAGTTAAAAAACAATATTCGTGATGCCTGGTGGAAGCGCTTTGTGCATGGTCGCGAAGATATGGTCGGCGTGGATACGCCCGTTGTTCAGAATCCAAAAATTTGGGAAGCGTCTGGTCACTTGGCGACATTTTCAGATCCATTGGTGGATTGCAAGAAATGTCGTCGTCGTTTTCGAGCAGACCATTTGATGGAAGCGGCTGGCGCAACAGTCATGTCGAATATTAAGTGTACGGCATGCGCGGGTGATCTGACGGAAATCAAGAACTTTAACTTGATGTTCAAGACATTTGTCGGCGTCACTGAAGACACATCGTCCGTGGCGTATCTACGTCCAGAGACGGCCGCTGGAATGTTCACAACATGGAAAGATATTCGCGATGGCATGCGTAAAAAGTTGCCATTTGGTATTGCGCAGGTTGGAAAAGCGTTTCGCAATGAGATTACGCCTGGTCAGTTTATTTTTCGCACGCGTGAATTTGAGCAGATGGAAATTGAATATTTCGTAAAACCTGATGATAGCGAGCGTGCTTTCGAAGTGTGGTTGAATGAGATGAAAGGTTGGGTGAATGATGTGCTGAAACTCGATCCATCGCATGTCGTGTATCACGAGATCGCAGATGCGGATCGTGCATTCTACTCAAAGCGCACGATCGACGTGGAGTATCACTATCCATTTGGTCAGAAAGAATTGTACGGTCTCGCAAATCGTACAGATTACGATTTGTCGCAGCATCAGAAATTCTCCAATGAAGATCTTCGTTGGTTTGATGCTGAAACAGGTGAGCGCTATTTGCCGTATGTGATTGAGCCATCGTGGGGATTGTCCCGTACGGTTTTGGCCGTATTGTGTGAGCATTTGGATATCGATGAAGCGGATACGTCCGTAGGGGCGCATGGTGATGCGCCCACCACAGAGCCACGCATGGTGTTGCGCCTTCCTCCACGTCTCGCGCCTGTGAAAGCGGCGGTATTGCCTTTGCAGAAGAAAGACGGGTTATCCGAACTCGGACGCGAACTCGCGCAAAAGATTCGTTCCGCCGGAATCGTGGTTGAATATGATGAGAGCGGATCGATCGGGAAGCGCTATCGTCGTCAGGACGAGATCGGTACACCATGGTGTTTCACGCTCGACTACACCTCGAAAGAAGATGGAACAGTCACGGTCCGCGATCGTGATGCGATGACGCAAGAGCGCGTAAAGATGGATGAAATTGTTGCTTGGATTAATAACAAATTGTCATGAAACCAATCTCTCGCGATTTGAAAAATGGGATGCATGCGATCGTGGTGCCGATGAAGGGCTCCGCATCCATGACCCTGATGGTATTAGCACGCGTTGGTTCGCGTTATGAAACAAAAGAGATCAGCGGCGCTTCGCATTTCATTGAACACTTGATGTTCAAAGGAACGAAACGTCGTCCAAATGCGCAGACCATCTCAAAAGAGTTGGATCGCTATGGCGCGGACTATAATGCGTTCACGTCAAAAGATTTAACGGCGTATTACATCAAGATGGATTCCGCAAAAGCCGCGCTCGCCGTGGATATTTTGCATGACATGTTGTTCCACTCGAAGTTTGATCCAAAAGAAATCAATCAAGAGCGCAACGTGATCATCGAAGAGATCAAAATGTACGAAGATAATCCTCGCGCACACGTGGAGGACATGCTCGAAGAAGCGCTCTACCCAGATTCTACGCTTGGATGGAATATCGCTGGCCCTCGCGACGTGATTCGCGTGGTCACGCCAAAACAACTCACGACCTATCGTGATGCGTATTACATTCCATCGCGTATGTGCGTGGTTGCATCGGGGAATGTGCCAAAAGATATCTGGACGCGTCTCGAAAAAACGTTTGGATCGGTAAAGGCTCCGAAGAAACCTGTTGATCATGCCTTCGCTCCATTCGTGGTGCCAGAAAAATTAGCCGAGCCAATTTCATTTGAAGACAAAGCAACGGAACAGACTCAGCTCTCGATGGCGTTTCACGGACTCGCGCTTGGTGATCCAAGAATGCCAGCCGCAAATTTGTTGAGCGCGATTTTGGGTGGCTCTATGTCATCGCGTTTGTTTGTGGAAGTGCGTGAGCGTCGTGGATTGTGTTATGCAATCAGCGCTGGCCATCAAGCCATGGAAGACACGGGATTATTTACCGTGATGCTTGGCCTCGACAAGACGCGTATGGAAGAAGCGCTCAAAGTGATTTGGGATGAATTGAATAAGATTTCTACTAAGCCCGTGAGTGCAGATGAATTGCGTCGCGCAAAAGACCATGTGCGCGGCAAGCTCACGCTCGCCCTCGAAGATTCTTCTGCCTATGCAGATTGGTATGGTCGTCAGTGGTTGTTCCAGAAGAAACAAGAATCTCCAGAGCAGCGCTTAAAGCGCCTCGAAGCTGTCACCTCCGCCGACATCAAGCGCCTCGCCGCTCAGCTTTTCCGCAAAGAACACATGGCCGCGGCCGTGATTGGACCATTGGGGGAGAAGAAGAACGTGGAAAAGTTGTTTTAAGACATCGTTTTTCGAATCATGTAGGGGCGATTCACGAATCGCCCGAAGCCTTTCAGGCTTGCCAGTTTTTCCGAAAAGGTGTAGGAATACGGCGTATGCGCAAGCTAGTTATCGCGAATTGGAAGATGCATTACGGCCCCGTAAAGGCCGGCGCTTGGATCCGCGCGTTCCGCCGCGAACGATTGCCGAAGGATCTTGATATTGGCGTAGCCGTTCCACACGTGTCTTTGCCAGCGGCTCGCTCTTCGCTTGGTCGTGCTGGAGTGCCTCTCCTGGGGGCTCAGGACGCGTTCTGGGCGAGTGAAGCAGCTTTCACGGGTGAGATCTCACCAGCGATGTTAAAGGAGTTCACATTGGCGTTTTGCCTTGTTGGACATAGCGAGCGCCGTCTCCACCTCGGAGAAACGGATGAAATGGTTGGAAAGAAGGCAGCCGCTTTGCAAAAAGTTGGCATCAGCCCAGTGATTTGCGTTGGAGAAACAGAAGCGCAAAAGAAAAAGGGCGAAACCATGAAAGTGGTGCGCGCTCAACTTGCCGCAGCGTTGGTTGGAATTAAGGGTGATGGCGTTGGAGCTCCGGTGATTGCCTATGAACCAGTGTGGGCGATTGGCAGTGGTCATCCATGTTCCGCACTTGAAGCGAAAAATGTCCACGAAGTGATTCGCGAAGTTTTGATCAAAAAATTTGGAAAAGCAGGAAGTGAAGTTCGCATTTTGTACGGCGGTTCTGTTGATGCACGCAATGTGGCGGAATACATGAGCACCACGCAGATCGATGGTGTCTTGGTTGGCTCTGCTTCATTGGACCCTCGCGGATTCGGCATGTTGTGTCGCGCCGCATTGCCAGCTTAAGCACGTACCATGTTGATATTTGTTATCAGTCTTTTGATCGCTCTTATCGCCCTTGCGGTTGCGGGATTTTTTTTGGTGAAACATTGGCGTGAGATTCGTTTGCTTGATCCGCAATCCATTCGTGAAGAGCGTGTTCGTGCCGAGCGCGCAAAAGTGATTGAGCGTCGTTTTGAGCGTGTGTCCGCTGATCGCTTGGCGGCTTTTTCGCGCGTGGGCCGTGAGCTTGGTCGTCGCGTGAAGGATCGCTATCATGGCGCGATCGATCGTTTGCAGTCGCTTGATAAAGTTTATCGCACGGTGACGAGTCCTTTGTCTGCCATGGCTCCATCGCAACGCGAGCGCATCAAGACCTTGCTCGTGGAAGCGCGTTCGCAAGTTCGTGATTTGAAATGGGGAGATGCGGAGCGTCGCTGTTTGGAAGTGCTTTCCATGGATGCGCGTCACGCGGAATCGTATAAGTTGCTTGGTCAGATCTATTTGAAACAAAAACTCTATCCTCAAGCCAAGGAAACGTTTGAATATCTCGTGAAGACGAAAAAAGCAGATGACGCGACCTTTGCGGGGTTGGCGGAAATCTGTGAAGCCTCTGGAGATTTGGTTCGCGCGGAGGCCATGCGCATCAAGGCGGTTGAGGCGAGTCCTCGTCAGCCACACCGTCAGTCAGAAGCGGCTTTGTTTTTCTTGTCTCGAGGCGAAGTGGGCCGTGCATGGCCATATTCGAAGCGGGCGAGTGAGCTTGAGCCCCAGAGCGCGAAGTACCTTGAACTTTCGCTCGAGGCTGCTATACTCCTCGGCGATCGAAACGAGGCCGAGACGCGTTACCGCCGTCTCCGTTTACTCTCGGACGATTCGCAGCGTTTTCAGGCCTGGAAAGAGAAGATTGATGGGTTGCCATCACTCAAGGTCGTTAAAAAGCTTAGGCCGTTGTAGCTTCCACCTGCGCTTTTGCTTCGGTGGATGCGCAGCTGGTAGGGTGCCCACGCATTTGTTCTTTCGTAAAACACATACGCCGTTGTAGCTCAGCTGGTAGAGCATCTCCATGGTAAGGAGAAGGTCTCGGGTTCAATTCCCGACAACGGCTCCATGGAAAGCACCGCAACCTAGCGGTGTTTTTGGTTCCGAAGGGGGTGGAGAGATGGGCTGGTGCCCATCGGGTGCCCAAGTGTCCATGAGTGCGGGCTCGAGGAAGGCCATGGTGGACTGGAGTGTAGCCCGCAAGAGGTCAACATATCGGAGGGTGACGCGGACGTCCGAATGGCCCATGAGCTTCATCACGGAGTAGAGATCCTTGCTGCGCGTCAGGAGCTCGGTCGCGAAGGTGTGCCGAAGGGTGTGCCAGCCGGTCGGCTCGAGGCCGGCGCGGATGTAGAACTTGTGGAGATTGCGGTGTGTGCTCATCGCGCCAAGCGGTTCGCCGTCGCGGTGGAAGACGAAGCCGGACGGTCTGCGAATCTGCTCGAGCGCCTCGACGACGTCGGACGCGATCTCGACCTTGCGGTGATGGTAATTCTTTGGCGAGCCAAAGTGTCCTCGGACGAGAGAACGGCGGACAAGGAGGAGCGGCGGAGAACTCTCGTAGATCACGTCCTCCCACCGGAGAGCGATGAGCTCGCCGTGTCGGAGTCCCGTCTTGATGGCGGTGAGCACCATCGCGCGCCAGAGGCCGGGGTCGGCCGCCGTGACGAGTCGTTTCCACTCGGAGGTCGTGAGGGCGTGCAGGTCGGGGTCGTCGACCCTGAGGAACTCGACCGATGGCGCGGTCTCAAGGTACTTCCAGCGGACCGCGCTCACCAGGCACTTGTGCAGGACGGTGATGTGGTTATTGATGGTCTTCGGGTTCAGGCCGGCCGTTCTCTTCATGGCCTGGTATCGGTCGATCGCGTGCGGCGTGATCGCGGCGAGGCGCTGCTTGCCGAACGCGGGCAGCAGATGCGCGTTCAAGATGGAGCGCTTCGATTGGCGCTCCGATGGCTTGTTCTTGGCGTCGACGTACTCGCGCAGCCAGATCGCGGCGAACGCTGCGAAGGTGGTTTTCGCGGCGACGGGTGAGGTGATCGCCCCGTGCTGGAGCAAACGTCGTCGGAGTTCGAGCTCGAACATCGAGGCGCCTTGACGCGTATCGACCGGACTCTTCTTTCGATGCCGCTCGCCGTCGCAGCGAAAGTCGGCGTACCAGCTACCCTTGAGCTTCCGAGGAGGCATACGCTTCGTCTTGCGCGGCCGGCTGGCGCCGGCTCTCCGCGTAGCGAATCAAGTCGACCCTTCGGAACCGAAGGTGCTTCATGTGACGGTACACCGGGAAGATGCGCCCAGCGGCCCAGCGCTGGATTGTCCACGCTGTCACGCCGAGGAGCGCGGCGGCTTCCGCCGTCGAGAGGAACAGGCGCTCCGCGGGGAGCATCGTTGTTGATAGGTTCATAGAATGCGTGCGTGCTTTCGGTGCGGCGCAGGCATCCGGATGGGTGTTCGATTGTGAAGGAGCGACTTCGTGTGCGGGAGTAAGCATAGAATTGATCGAGCAGATGAGTAAAGGGCTGGGCGGGTACCAACGCATCTACCATCACCCGCCCGCGTGCACCACGGGCATGGGCCCCCACCGATAATAGGAAGAGGAGCCATCGGCTCCTCGTTTTCGGTATCTTCGATTTCGGACTGTGTCTCGTCTGGCACACTTGTGAAGATCGGGGCCCATGCCTGCGTTGCGGGTCTGACTGCGATCATGGTCGCACCACTCGAGTGCGGGATGGAGACGGTGCTGAAGGCGCCGGTCCTCGGATCGCGGTCGAGCTAACTCACGAGTCTGCCGGAAGCGCTTTCCACGGCCTCTTCCGAACAGACCTGCATAACTCGCTCGCGTGCCCGAAGACCGGTCCACGGATAAGACCCTCCGCGCGACTGGTTCGTCAAGGCACACGGGTGTCGCTCTTCATGCTCCTTGAATCCCCACCCGGCTCACCGTGCCGCGTGCTCGGGCTCTTTCCGCATCCCCGTCACGTCGGGCACGTCGTGTTCGACGATGGGGGACTCGTCTCCGGCGGCTGGTTTGCCTGCCGAACGCGAAGGTACCCCTCGCTCACGGCGCGGCTCGAGTCGCTCGATCGTTTGATCGAACGCTCGGTCGCCAAGTACCGCCCAGGTCTCATCGTGATCGTCTGGGGCCGGGGCTCCGCGGCGCTCGAAGCCATGATGGCGTACGCGATCCCTGCCGCCGAGCGGACGGGCATCGCGCTCCGCATCCGGTACGAGGGCGCGCTCTCGGACCTGTTCGTCGACGACTCGGCCGACGAGTACGACCAGCTCGGTCAATGCATCACGCGCGTGTTCTTCCCGGAACTCGCCCGTGGCGTCTCGTCCTGGCGTCGCGGCGACGAGGATCGCCGCCGCCGGCCCCGTTCCATCTGGAAGGCCACGGCAGGCGCGCTCGCGCTCCTCGCCGAGACCCGCCCGCAGTCGGTCATGGCGCTCGCTCGGGCGCCGCTCCCTGACGGTCTCCGCTCATTCATCGACCTCGTCTCTCACCCCCGCATATGACTCCACCCCAACCCGTCCTGCGCATCCGCCGCGACGACCTCATCCGCGCGCTGCGCCTGCCGGCGGCGGACCTGCGCGTCCTCGTGCTCCTGCTCGTCCACGCGTGCCCGACCACGGGTCGCATCTGGGACCCACCCGAGCGCATGGCCGAGGCCCTCGACCTGCCGCAGTCGCTCGTCGAGGACGCGCTCCATGGGCTCGCCGGTCGCGACTTCCTCGAAGAGCATCCGACGCTCATGCGGCAGCTCCGCTGCGTCGAGCTCGGGCCGGTCTTCCTCCGTTCGATGCCGCCGTCGCCTCCGAATCTGCCCGTTGACCCTGCACGGCCATGAGCACGTCCATCCTCCGCGAGCCCGTCAAGATCGGCTTCCGCGGGCATGAGCGAGCGCTCCCGCTCGCGGCCCTCGCCCTCAGCTTCCGCCGCAGCCCGGAGCGCACCGCCACGGCCCTTGAGTACCTCATTCAGGGTCCGCCCGAAGGGCGACCCAACGCGCCATCTGAAGAGCCAGCTCCCGCCCGCGAAGATCGCGGGGAGGGGGTCGGGGGAGGGGTCCGTTCGGAACGATCCGAAACGTTGGAACCCAGAACGATCGGCTCAGAAACGTTCGGGTCCGAAACGTTAGAACAAGAAATTGAA